>ODAK010004075.1_pt1 | contig 15035 bp, 12 predicted proteins | sample 1539591 | NCBI WGS metagenome assembly ODAK01 (sample SAMEA3539303, study PRJEB22396) | soil metagenome | biome: tundra; feature: field; material: soil | place: USA | collected 2010-05 | depth 0.15 m | reverse complement strand
CGTTCACGAGAGTCAGTTCAAATGTCTGCCAGACAACGTGAAAGCGCGCATGTCCCGGCCAGAGTGGATTGGTGGCGTGCGTTCGACCCAAATCGATCAGCAGCGAAGTTACGCCCTGCCCCGCGGCGAGCGCCGTTACCATGACACGAGCTAGAAAGCTAGAAACGTCGCGGACAAGTCTGGCACTCTCTTGCGATCCCGTCTTAGTGCATGGCCGACGCGCCCGGACCTTGGCCGGGCCGATTTTTACTCAGCATGAACGCCAGCGCAACCAGGAACACCGACATCCACGAGAGCTCCATATACACATCCTGGTAGCCCTGCACCTGCGCCTGCTGGTTGAGCTGGTTGTAGATGGTAGCGATCGCCAGGCCGCTCGCATTGGGGCCGCCAAACGTGCCATTGAAAAATCCTGTCAGTGCTTGTTTGTGCTCTTCAAAGGCATTTGAACCGGACTGCATCGCACTCTGCAAGTGTTGTTGGTGCCACATCGAACGGCTCGTAACTTGCGCACTGGTAATCGCAATCATGATGCTGCCGCCGATATTACGGGCAAAGTTAATGAGTCCCGAAACCTGGTTGCTCTCTTCTTTGGGAGTCCCCACGTATGCAGCATTGGTGATTGAGATGAAGCAGAAGGGGAGGGGCAACATCTGTACGACGCGCAACCACGAAGCCGCACGGAAGGTCATCCCCAGCGTGGTCGCGTACGCCGCATATCTAAAAGTGAGCACGAACAGCGTGAAGCCGAGGACGGCCAGCCAGCGCGCTGCCACCTTGCCAGTGGCAATGCCCGCCATGGGCATGACGATCACCAGGGCGATGCCTCCAGCGGTCAGCGCGAGGCCCGCAGTGGTGGCGTTATACCCCAATAGCTGCTGCATGAATTGCGGCTGCAGGACGGTATTCGCGTTGAGCACGCCACCGACCAGCATCATGAGAAAACAACATATCGCGAAGTTTTTAAATCGGAACAGCTTGAGATTGATCAATGGATTTTTTCGCGTCCACTCCCACGTAATCAAGCCGATCATGCCGCCGACGAAGAGCACCGCAAAGAAGCAGATGAAGCCCGACGAGAACCAGTCGTTCTCTTCACCCTTGTCGAGCATGATCTGCAGGCCGCCCATCGCGACCGTGAGGAAGCCGAGGCCGACGTAATCCATGTTGAGCAATCGCGATCGATCGGGCTTGATCCACGGCGGATCTTCGACGAGTCGCGTAACCAGAATGAAAGCAAGGATGCCGACAGGGATATTGATGAAGAAGATCCAGCGCCACGAGAAGTTATCCGTGATCCAGCCGCCCAGCGTAGGCCCGATAGAAGGTGCGAGTACTGCCACAAGACCATAAAGAGCAAATGCCTGCCCGCGCTTTTGCGGCTCGAAAGAGTCGGCCATGATGGCCTGCGCCATCGGCTGCATCCCGCCGCCGCCCGCTCCTTGAATAACGCGGAAGAGCAGCAGCAGCGGGAGCGACGGCGCCGCTCCACAGAGAAAGCTCGCTACCGTGAACACAACGATGCAAAACACAAAGAAGTTGCGCCGGCCCATCACGCTCGATGCCCAGCCGCCCAGGGGCAGCACGATCGCATTCGAAACCAGGTAGCTGGTGAGCACCCACGTACCCTCGTCGGTGCTGGCTCCCAGGCTGCCGGCGATATGAGGCAACGCCACATTGGCAATGGAGGTGTCCAGCACCTCCATAAAAGCTGCCAGGGCGACCGTCGCCGCGATTAGCCAGGGATTGACCCGCGGCTTCCAGGGCGCACTCGTTGCCGGCGCAGGATTATCTATGCTTTTGGGCGCGGGTTCCCGGCCAGACGGCGATGCGGCTTGCAACTCAGACAAAAACTTTCTCCTTCAAACTATGACTTTTTGTTCAAGTTGGGGAACGATGCTCGCTTGGATTTCGTGGCAGTGCAACGGTATGCCCCTCAAGAGGCTGCAATACCGCCACGTAGTAGTAGATGATGATCTGAGCCACGGAGGTTCATGGATTCTTGAATCGAGGTTCCGAAACCTCGGGAATGCGCCACCCGAGCAGGGCAACCATCAGAGCTAAGGCCTGCATGGCGACGATGAAAAACACGCAGGCTGTCCATTTGCCGATCGCCCAAAAGGCCCCTGGAAGCACGCCCGCTGCCGTGCCGCCCATGTAATAGCAAGTGATGTAAAAGCCCGCCGCGGTCACGCGCGCCCCCGGCGGCGCAGCTACCCGCAGATGGCTTTGAGATGCAGTTTGTGCGATGAATACGCCGCTTGAAAGCATGGCCAGTCCCAGGATCACGACCGGCAGAGAAGGCGCAAGCGTGAGCAGTACGCCTGCCATGGAGCAGCAGATGGCTCCGCCGATCCCCGCGCGCAGACCGACACGTGTGATCAGGTATCCAGCTACCGGCGTAACCACAAGTCCGATCAGGTAGACAAAAAACAGGGAACTGAGGGCGGTGGTCGAGAGGTTGAATGGGGGAGCGCTGAGGTGGAACGTGATCCACGTGAATACGCCGACCAGCGAAAAAAGCACGATAAATCCCACGGCAAACGTAGCGACCAGAGGGCGATTTCCAAACATTTCCCGCACCTGCTCCTGCAATGTGGGAACGCGTTCTGCGCGATGCGGTGCCACGGTGCGCTTTCGGCCGTGGGGCAGCCATGCAGCTACGGCTGCCGCCCCGATCATCGACGCCGCGCCGAGTGCCAGAAAACTCACGCGCCAGTTGTATTGATCCGCCAAAGCGCCAGCGGAAATTCGGCCGAGGAAGCCGCCCAGCGCTGTGCCGCTTACGTAGAAACTCATGATCAGCGCGACGCGTTCCGGCGGCCACTCCTCGCCGATGTATGTAACCACGACCGCGATGATGCCCGGCACCATGACGCCCTGCAAAAACCTCCAGAAGATGAGCTGTGCAAGTGAAGTCGAAGTGGCCGCCAGCAATGTCGGGATCGACACTCCCAGCAGCGAGACGACGATGACGCGCTTACGCGCGAGCTTCTCGGTGAGCGCGCCAAAGATAGGCGCGGAAAGCGCCACGCCCAACGTGGCAGCCGAAACGGTCATGCCGACGCCGGTCTTCGATGCGTGAAACAGCCGCGTCAACAGCGGCAACAAGGGTTGTGTGCAGTAAAGCTCGAGAAAAGCGCAGACTCCGCAAAGGGTCACGGCCGCGGCCGCATAACGGCTGGGCATGACGTGGGCACAGGGGTGCGAATCAGGGCTCAAGGAACAGAATACCGGATACGCCTAAATGCAGATCAACAGGCGAGAAGCGCAATGGCGAGAAAAGGTTGGCCGGTAAAATTCATTTTGTACTCTTGACAACAAATTGCATTTCCGATTTGCGCAAAAACTTTATTTTATGTCGTTGGATTGCTTCGCGCGACCGCCTAATGCATCATCGTAGCTGTATGCGCGAAGCCACTGTCATTATTGACTATTTAATGATTTATCTTCACTGCGCATTGTGACAAATAACTGATTCAGAGTGCATGATTCGCACACATTAGCGCGCCATGTGCGTGCACCTGCAAAAGAACTTATGCATCTGAGGAATAAGAAAGGGAGGCCACCATGCATTCCGTGACCGCGCAATGTCTGTTCCTCTTTTTGAAAATTATCGTACTTGGGTTCCTCGCAATGGCGCTTCACGAAGCGGGCCACTGGATTGCGGCAACAGCGGTCGGCGTAAAAGTTAAAGCAATCGGGTTATGTTGGAAGGGTGTATATCTAGTTCGAGAATCCGGACCTCCGGCTAAAAACTTGTTGATCTCGTTGGCAGGACCGCTGATGAATGTTGCACTGATCGCAGTGATGTGGCAGTGGTCGCACAAATTTGGCTTGGCAAACGTGTGTTTCGCGGTTTGCAACCTGCTGCCGATTCGCGGTTCAGACGGTGATCGTGCGCTGACCTGCTGGCAAGAAATGCAAAAGGAAAACAATCCACTTACCGAGAATAAATAGGTCAATTTGAGGCGCGTCATATAAATGATGGCGCGCTTCAAAATATCTGTATAGATAGCCTTTTCCCAAACGACTTCCTTCAAATTCGTGCTTTTCGTTTAGACGTTATAACCTCTAACTAGATATGGCTTCGTCTTCCCCCAAGCCTTTGCTTAGAGGTATGGAGGCTTTTGCATCGCGCGACTTCCGGCGCTATCAATTAGCCCGCGTGGCGGCCATCCTTGGCGCCGAAGCGCAGTCGGTCGCGGTCGCCTGGCAAGTTTACTCAATCACCCACCGCGCCATCGATCTGGGTTACACGGGACTCGTGCTTTTCTTGCCCGGTCTATTTTTTCTGCTGCCCGCCGGCCACATCGCTGATCGCTTCGATCGTCGCAGAGTCATTCTCATTTGCTATGGCTTGCAAGTTTTCTGCACGATGGCACTGTTGGTCTTCGCCCGTGCCGGAGTGCGCAGCCTCACGCCTATCTTCGCCGTTCTCTTTTTGATTGGAACGGGCAGAGCCTTCTCTGGCCCCGCCAGCTCTGCACTCGTGCCACACTTAGTGCCCGAGAAGCATTTTGTGAATGCGGTTACGTGGGGCGGCGCAATTTTTCAACTCGCCAACGTGACCGGACCAGCAATGGGCGGCCTCATGTTTACCCTGCCTATCGCGCGCCTTCTGCCCGGTAGCCGCCTTGAGGGAGCGGGAATCGTCTATGTTTTTACGCTCTTCACCCTGGGATGGTTTCTGGTCCTGGTGCTTAGCCTGTCTGTGCGACCGGGACGCATGGAACACCGCGCTGCGTCACTGAAAGTGGTGATGGCGGGTTTCCAGTATGTGAGGCAGTCTCCTCTCTTGCTCGGGTCGTTTTCGCTGGATTTGTTTGTCGTGCTTTTAGGCGGCGCTGTTGCGCTCATGCCGATTTTTGCAAACGATATTCTGCGTACAGGCCCACGCGGGCTGGGCATGCTGCGTGCGGCTCCAGCGATTGGCGCGTTGACGATGTCATTGCTTATGGCGCGCTTCCCCATCAGCCGCAAAGCCGGCGTGCGCCTCTTCATCTGTGTTGGCATCTTTGGGCTCGCAACAACAGTCTTCGGGCTTTCGCGCAGCCTGTGGCTCTCATTGACGGCGCTTGCTGTGAGTGGAGCAGCCGACATGATCAGTGTGATCATCCGCGGGTCTCTGCTGCAGTTGGCGACGCCTCCCGAAATGCGCGGTCGTGTCAGCGCTGTCAACTCGCTCTTCATTGGTGCATCTAACGAATTGGGCGAGTTCGAAAGCGGCCTGACGGCGCAGTGGCTAGGCGCGGTGCGGGCAACGGTACTGGGTGGCCTGGGAGCGGTGACCGTGGCCGCAACATGGGCAGCATTCTTTCCCGGGTTGCGTCGAGCCGACGAACTGAGCGCAGAAGCACTGCGGCCCGCTTCGAAACAGCCGGGCCCGTCCGCGGCACAGTTATAAGTCACGACAGCAAGCTATAGGTTCCATAACTAGGAGGACATTTGAAAGCCTGGAGATTTATCGCAGTTTCACTCGTTATAACTCTGGCCATTGGCGGTATCTATCTGCTTTCCGTGTTCAAGCATCGCCAGAACCCTGGTGTGATTGGTCAGCAGGATACGAGCCAGAATCCCACCATGGATGACGTGGCCGTGGTGCGATTGGAGTTTCCGCAGCACTTTGAAGACGTACTCAACCTGCAAGGCAAGAGCGTATGGATGAAAAATGGTTACACCATGCCGTACTTCGCTTACACCGGTGGCAAGGTAGATTTCGCAAAACGCATTGGTCTGATTCCGGCGGCACAGAGGCTCGACGTAAAAAAGGTCATCAAGGCGAGTGTGCCGGCGAAGATTGACGATGGCATCGAACACGGCACCAGGCAAGCGATCGCTGTGTTTGCGCTACCGGGCCAGGAAGACCTCTTAGCAACGCCGATCGGAGTGATGGACGGAAATGAGGAGAGATACTACAGCGACATCCTCTTCTTCTACGACGATCCGCATACGATCTATAACAACTGGTCAAAGGATATGTGGGCAGCCATCGATGCACACCAGGTAAAGTCCGGCATGAACGAACTGCAGACGCGCATGGCAATTGGTCAGAAGATGCATCCTGATGGTCAAAAAGAAGGAGATCGGACCGTCACTTACGATCAGGATGGGAAGCATTGGACAGTTACATTCGTTAAGAACAGTGCAACCGCAATCAAGAGCGCATAGCTTCGCTGATCAAGTTGCCCTCAACGCTTGAGTAAGTCGATAGGCTCGTTGAAATCAGTTGCGCGAATATGTTTGGCCAATGTTGGGTATTGCCGTTCCAGCGCGAGGTACATCTCCCACGCCACGCGCCGGTAGCTGAAGTGGCCGGCTGGGCCAGAGCGTAGCTCACTGATGTATTGCGCTTCGGCGAAATCCATTTTGAAAAGACAGCGAACGCGCGTAGCTAGCGGAAGCAGATAAAGCGCTGACTGTGCAGCTTCAGGTGAAGGGCCCGCTGCAATGCGGGCATTCGCTGCATGAGCGGATTCAACAGCCGTCTCATATTCAGCCAATATGCCGGCCTCTGCGAGCCCCGCTGCATCGCCCGACAGCGGAGTCTCATAGCCATGCAGCGCCGTGAAGTCCTGCATGATCTGCACGCAGCGGCGGTGGCGATGCATGTCGCGAAACCCGCCAATATCCATCATAATGTCGAACCGCAAAGTAGCGCCGGCGCTGAACGCCCGAAGCGCCTCGTCATGCTTGCCGCGATGGTGTAGACCAAGGTCGACGATCTCAGCAACGCGCGCGGCGGGCAGCGCGGCCACAACATCCCGAATCTGGCGATAAGAATAATGGCTTGCTGAATAGAGCAGCGTTGCGGCTAATTCAACTTCGAGCGATTCGGTGCGCTCGACAAGGTCGACAACCGGTGCATCCGCGATGGCCAAACCACCGAGCAAGTCCGCGACGACCTGCGTGAGTTCTGCTTTGGTCTTGATTGCGTACTGATTCGCCTCAGCATACTTGACGAGCGTGGGCGCAGTCCGCACTTCGCGGGTCAACAGATTCGCAGCTTCGGCCGCCAATGGCGAGTTTGGGTCCAACTTGCCGACAAACGCCGCACCAGCCTCTGCACTCACATTCCAGGCAGCGCCAGTGGCGGCTTCGCGCAGTTTGAGCCCGAGGTCGCGCACCTCTGCGACTGGATGCGACAGCAGCCGCGACACTTGTGTCTCCAGCGTGCGCGCGTTGACTATCTGACCAAGCGACGTATTTGTAGCCAACGGAAGCAGGTAACGCGCAACGTCAAACGCGCGAGCCTTGAGGGTGCGTTCGTAGGCCTCCTGCTTCATCGCTTCGGGCCGGATAACGCGCTCGCGCAAAGCGTCGTGAACGGCGGCCGTGGTCCGCTCGTAAACAGCAAAAAGATTGTCGATCGTCTCGCAATATATGCTGGCCGAATCGGAGTCTGATCCAAATTCAGGAAAATACCAGCCGGATTTGAGGAAATTCTGATAACGGGTAGAACGTTCCTGCCCATCCCAACGTTGCTCGTCGACAAGCACAATAGCGGCCAGCAGACTCAGGCGTTCGACCGCAAAAGCGATATGGGCCAGATCAGCGATGGAGCGGTGACCGTATTGAAAATAAAAAGTATTGAGGAACTGCTCGGCGCGCTGAGCGCTGATCTCGTTGAGTGATTCGCGCATCGATAGGGACGAGCGCGAGTACTTGGCCATGGCGTAGGCAAGCACTTCAGGGTCAGCACCATGCACGGCAAAGACATCTGTCAAGTTACGTGCGCCGGCTGGAAGAAAAGATTCTCTGGACATTGCGTAGGGCTCGCGAACAGAATACGGCATCGGGCCAGGGCCGAGGTGTGAATCCCCGGCACAGATAGATGCGTCATACTGGCAGACAGAAACGACCGGCCATATCGGGAGATTCATGCGGGAGATCAAAGTGCGCACATCGCAGAGACCCCGGCCCTTGCCAAGCGGCCGCTGGGCGATGACCCAGAGGTGGAACGATCTGCTGTTTGCGCATTGGCGAGTGCCTGCTTCGGCGATTGGCCAGCATTTGCCCGAGGGTCTGCAGCCTGACACCTTTCAGGGATCGGCATGGGTCGGCGTAGTGCCGCTTTGGATGGACCGATTCAACTTCCGCGGCCTGTTTCCGCTGCCCGGAGCGCGCAGCTTTCCAGAATTGCACTTTCGGACGTACGTCCACGACCAACACACAGGCACGCCGGGTATCTACAATTTTTCACTGGACATAGGAAGTCTGCTGGCAACGACAGCCGTGAGATTTATTTTTCAGATGCCGTGCAATTGGTCTGAAATGCGGCTGAGTCAGCGTTCGGAGCGCGAATTCGCGTTCTATAGCCGGCGGCGACTCTCAAGCCAACCGGTCATCTTCAATGCGCGCTATCGCGGCCTGGGACCGACGCGCAGGATGGCTGAGATGCGCAGCGGATCTCTCGAATATTTCCTCACAGAGCGCTATTGCCTCTTTGCCCGGAATCACGCAGGTCAGGCAGTGAGGGCTAATATTCACCTTGTCTCGTCACCCCTGGAGGATGCAGAGGCCGAGATCGAGCGCAACGACTTGCCCGAGGCCATAGGTATAAAGATTTCTGACCAAGAGCCGGTGCTGCATTATTCGCGGCGCCTGGCAGTTTATATATGGCCGGCTGAATTGGCTGAGCCAGTGCGCCGGCGTCGGGCGCGGATCCCTGTAGCGGCCGTCCCTTCGATTTAGTTCGTATCGGTCGCAAATTACACGACGACTCAAATTCCCGATTTAGGCTCGACGGCGCTGCGTCTCCTGACCGCGCACCAGAGGATCAGGAATCCGATCAACGCCAGCAAGTTCGAAATAGCTTTGCCAATCAGGTCTTCGCGCGACCAGCCCGCTCCGCTGACGTACGTTGCGGGCACGCATGACAACGTTGCGCCAAATGCAAGCGCCCGCGCTGCTGGTCCCTATAATGTCCAATTGAGTGCTTGGCGGGATTTACGTCCCCCCTGTGATGGAGGAAGAGACGCACGATGGCAGATTTGCAACGAAGAATTGCGCTGGTGACAGGTGCATCGCAGGGCATAGGACGCGCTTGTGCGCTGGAGTTGGCTCGCGCTGGATGCGCGGTCGCGTTGGCGGCGCGCAACGAAGCCAAACTGGCTGAGGTGGCTGCGGAAATCGGCGCAGCCGGTGGTGAGGCTGCGGCATTTGCGCTCGATGTCGCCAGTGAAGATTCAATCAAAACCGGCGCAAAGCAGATTCTCGAGCGCTTTGGAAAAGTCGAAATCCTGGTCAACAACGCCGGAATCACGCGCGACGGATTGATGATGCGCATGAAGCGCGCAGACTGGGATGACGTGGTGAGCACCAACCTGACTGGCACTTTTCTACTGACACAAGCCTTGTTGCCGGCGATGCTGAAGAACCGCTGGGGCCGCATCATCAACATCTCTAGCGTGGTCGGACGTACAGGCCAAGCCGGCCAAGTGAACTATGCGTCCTCAAAGGCCGGCCTCATCGGACTGACCCGTTCACTGGCGCGCGAAGTGGCCTCGCGCAATGTCACTGTGAATGCGGTCGCACCGGGCTACATTGAAACACCGATGACTGCTGTGCTGGATGCGAAACAGCGCGAAGTGATGATGGTCCAGATTCCGCTCGGCAGGCCGGGTACAGATCTCGAAATCGCGCAGTCGGTCGCGTTTCTTGCCTCGGACGCGGCGGCTTACATCACCGGTCACGTGCTTGATGTGAATGGCGGAATGTTCATGGGTGGATAGGCTGTGAACGTGCGCTCTACTGTGGCGGGCCGCCGGGTCCGCCCTCGCGCGACTCACCCTGCCGTGGGCCCATCACAGCGACGTTGGTGGCCATAAACGACCCGTTCTTCACCGCTCCCTCAACCCGAATCATGTCGCCTACTTGCACGTCCGCGAGCGTAATGGGCTCGCGGCGTTTGCGGAAGACGGTATTTTCGTCCGCCACAAAACTGTGTGTTGCGTTGTCCGGTCCGCCCTCCAGCATCACTTTGAGGTCGTTGACCGCGGTCACTTTGCCCATCAGCCAGGTTTTCCCGTAATTGGCTTGCATTTCGCGCATTTGTTTGGCACGTTCGGGATCGATCAGGAAAACAACGATTGCGCCCACAGACTTTGAGGTTGCATCCACTTCACCATTGGCTGCTATGGCGTCGCCCACCTTGATATCAATGGCCTTGATCGTTTGCGGTGGGTTTGCACCCGGATTCGAACCTTGTCCGGCATCGCCTTGACCACGCCGCTGGGCGCTGCCCTTGAGAATGCGCGTGTTCACGCTGAATTGAACGGTGTATAACTCGCCGTTTTCATTCTTGACGGTGTAGTGGTCGGGAGCAACCTCTGTGACTGTGCCCAAAACTCCCCGGCCCATGCCCATCATCCCGCCAAAGCCTCCGCGTCCTCCGCGCTGGCCATCGCTTTGCCCCGAAGGTGCCGGCAGGCCGGTTTGCTGTGCATTGATGGCGTCAAGGGCAAAGGCGGCAAAGAGTGCCAGAATCAGGGCGAACCGTACTTTCAGAGGCACTTTCATCAGACTCCCGCGGGCTGTAAACGCGCCTTACCAATATAGACGGGCACAAATCGTCCCGGGACTACAGGCGAGCTTGGGCTGGAGTTGATGTGCGATCAAAGCGAAGTTCCCAAATGAATCGAATCCTCATCTGATGGTTAAGTTGAGGCAGGCATAGGGGGTTTGCGGCGATTAAAGCCGGCGGGCGTATTACGGCGAGCTGCGGATTAGCTCCTAGCAGGTGTGCCCTGCAATCCCGACGCGCTACTGTGGCTTCTGCTCCGCCAGCAGTTGCTCAAATTCGGGAATGCCGCGCAGGCTGGCGAATTCAGTATCGGCATTGATCTTTTTGGGATTCGTGAACCCCTCATTGATAGCCGCGCGCAGGTATTCAATGGCACGATCCCTCATGCCCGCCCGTGCGCAGCTCTTGGCCATGTAGAAGTTCATCGCGCCGCGATCCTGCAGTGACGCTGGGTTCTCGACGCGCGGTCTGGTCGCGTGATCAAAAATGGTCGGATCCACGGCTAATGCGGCCTTGTAGGTATCCCAACCTTTCTGATATTTATGCTGAGCGAGCAGATCTGTACCGAGGTTCTTGAGAATCAAAGCTGACTTGGGATCAATCTTCAGAGCTTTTCTGTAGAAGTGTTCGGCGGAATGGAATTGCCTGAGAGCATCGTAGACAGTTCCAAGATTGTTGAGGACCACCGGGTTTTTAGGATTCAGTTTCAACGACATTCCATAGGCGTGGTTAGCGTCGACCAGGTTGAACATCATCTGGTAGGCAATGCCCATTTTGTTCCATGCGCTCGCATTGTTGTGCGAAGCCTGTTTGTAAGCTTCGATCGCCGCCTGGTAGCGTTGATGCGCCATGAGCGAATCGCCGCGGTCTTCAGCATTGGGCTCAAGCTTGGGTGTAGCCGCAGCCTGTACGGGCCGGGGATTGGCAATCGGAGTGGCTGGGACCTGGGCCAAAGCACAGCCAGCCGCAACGGTGATCGCTGCGATCAATTCAACTACCGGCAGCGCGCGCTGTTTATTAGACCTGAACATATCCCCTCCATTCGAAGGAATCGGAGGCGACAGACCAACATCATCGTCTGCACAGATTAGAGCACCAATTGATGTGAAGTCGTCAAGAGAGTTTGAACAATATGCGAAGCGGTTCAATGGATATTTGAACGGGAAAATGCATCCAACGTCTGGGTAAAGTCTTCTAAAGTCAGGACGGTGCACCGATGAGCGCTACCACAAGCCCCAAACCGCAAATGGATATTGCTGCCCGGTTTAGCTCTACGCGCCGGCAAACACTCGCACTGTGCGACCCGCTCACGCCCGAAGACATGATGGTGCAGTCGTCGCCTGAAGCGTCGCCGGCCAAATGGCACATTGCGCACACCGCCTGGTTTTTCGAATCGTTCATACTGCGGGAGTTCCAGCCTGGCTATCGACTCTTCAACGCGGACTTTCCATGGCTCTTCAATAGCTATTACCGCAGCTTTGCCGACTTTCCTGAGAAGCGTTTGCGGTCCTCATTCTCGCGGCCTGGCCTGGATGAAATCCTCAGCTATCGGGCTTATGTCGACGAGGCTATCACGCGCCTGCTTGACCAGAGTCCCGATCCTGGGATTCTCAAGCGTGTCGAACTTGGCGTGAATCACGAAGAGCAGCATCAGGAATTGTTGATCACAGACGTGCTCAATGCATTCTTCACCAACCCGCTGCGACCGGCTTATCGGGATGACGCCGAGCATTCGATCGCTTCCGAAGGCAAGGCAGGAGCGCTGCAGTTTCTCCAGTTCGCCGGCGGCCTGACCGACATCGGCAGCCGTGGAGCGGGTTTCGCCTACGACAATGAAATGCCGCGCCATAGAGTTTGGCTCGAGCCGTATAAGCTGAGTGACCGCCTTGTCACCAACGGCGAGTATGCCGAATTCATAGCCGACGGTGGCTATCGTCAGCCTGATCTCTGGCTCTCTGCTGGATGGGACGCGATTGAGCAGAACGGGTGGAAGGCTCCACTCTACTGGACCAACGAAGGCGGTGAGTGGAACTTGTTCACTTTGCGCGGCGAGCGGTCACTCGAGCACATGCAAGCGGCTCCCGTGACCCATGTGAGCTATTTTGAGGCGGACGCCTATGCGCGATGGGCAGGTAAACGCTTGCCAACAGAAATCGAGTGGGAAGCCGCGGCTGAGGGACTGCCGATTCGCGGCAATCTTCTCGATTCTGGACGGATGGTACCTACTGCTGCCACCAGTGAGAGCAAGGATCAAGGCAGGCAGCAGTTCTTTGGCGATTGCTGGGAATGGACTGCGAGCGCCTACCTTGGATATCCCGGCTTTGAGCCGCTGCCGGGATCGCTCGGCGAGTACAACGGAAAATTCATGAGCGGTCAGATGATATTGCGTGGCGGATCGTGCGCGACGCCGCAAGCGCATATTCGCTCGTCCTATCGTAACTTTTTTTCTCCAGAAACGCGCTGGCAGTTTTCCGGCATCCGGTTGGCAAGCTGGTAACTATCGCTCAATCACTCGCATCCTACTATCCGCACGAAGACGACACGACGACACTTATGACCACAACCTTTGCTTCCCCATCCAGCGTTCAAATATTTGATCAGACCGCGTCGGCAGTCACAGCGGGATTAACGTCCGACCCCAAATGGCTGCCATCCTGGCTGTTCTACGACGCCGCGGGCTCGCGGCTTTTTGACCAGATCACACACCTGCCGGAGTACTACGTAACCCGCACGGAGAGAGCCATTCTGGCAGAGCACGCCGCGGAGATGATCTCTCAGGCTGCGAAAGGGTCGGCACTGCGGTTAGTAGAACTTGGAGCCGGCTCAGCTGACAAAACTCGTCTGCTGCTCGCTGCGGCCGTCGATCGCCAGGACACCGTGTTTTATGAGCCGGTAGACGTGTCCGCCAGCGCGCTGGTTGAAGCGCAGATTCGCATCGAACGCGAAATTCCCGGGGTCCTGGTCTGTCCGCGTGTGATGGATTACACCAAGGGTCTGGAGTTGGACCCGTGCCTCCCTGGAGAAAATCGCCTGGCGCTCTACATCGGTTCGAGCATTGGTAATTTTGAGCCCAAAGAAGCAAAGCGGCTCCTCGAAAGCGCACGGGCGGCGCTCGATCCCGGAGATTGTCTGCTGCTTGGCGTTGACCTTGTGAAGGATGAGCGGACGCTGCTCGACGCCTATGACGATGCATCAGGCGTGACTGCTGCATTCAATCGCAACGTATTGATTCGCCTGAACAGGGAACTTGATGCGGATTTTGATCTCAATGCGTTTGAACACTGTGCTTCGTGGAACCCGGCGGAGTCGCGCATGGAAATGCACCTGCAGAGTCGCGTCGATCAAACCGTGTGGCTCGCGGCTCTTGACCAACGCGTAAGTTTCAATGCGGGCGAAACGATCCATACCGAAAACAGTTACAAGTACCGCCCCGGACAAGCCGAGGCGTTGTTAGCCGAGAGCGGTTTTTATCCCGAGACGACCTGGACAGACGAACGCGGTTGGTTCGCAGTCTGCATGGGCCGCGCGCGTTAACTCGCGGCCCGTTGCATCGCTAGCGAGCCGTGCCGATTCGCACCAGCAGCACGTCGTGGCTTGCCAACTCTATCGGCTGGCCGTCGGTGAATTCTATTTCCTTGCCGGTCCACAGGTCTTTCGCTTTTTGCGCCCCGTGCAGCCCGAGCTTTGTCAGGTTCAAGTGGAACGGATGCGTGGAGTAGCGGTCGCTGCCGACATTCAAGACAGCCACGGCCATCGCGCCGCCGGACAGATGGCGAGCCCAGACTTCCACTTCACCGTCGGAGTAGACGTGCTCGGCCTGCTTGCCCAGCTTGTCCTGATCGATCGCGATCACTTCGCGATTGGTGAGAATGTCTTTGATCTCTGGCTTCATGTTGGGCAGGTCGTTGCCGGCGAGCAATGGAGACGCCAGCATAGCCCACATCGAAAAGTGCGCGCGGTTCTCAGCAAGCGAGAGCTTGCCGTTGCCGACCTCAAGCATGTCGGGATCGTTCCAATGGCCGGGGCCGGCGTATTTTTCGAGGCCCGCCTGCTGGCTGAGCAGTGCGTAAACGCGATCCCACTTGGGCTCGATGTCGCCGGTAGTGCGCCACAAATTTCCGCCCAACGGCGGCGCCCACTCCCACACTGAATCCCATCCGTATTGGCACAGCGAATAGACGATGTGCCGCCCCGTCGCCTTCAGAGCCTTGCCCATCTTGTCGTACGCGGCAATCATCAGGCGCATCTGCGCGGCCTTGTCGTGCGGTGCCTGCTTCTCCATCACTGCGGGAATGAAACTGCACAGATCGTACTTGAGGTAGTCGATGCCCCACGAAGCGTACAGCTGTGCGTCCTGCTCCTCGTGACCCAGAGAACCCTCGTAGTTTGCGCAAGTCTTTGGCCCTGGCGAGGAATAGATGCCGATCTTCAACCCCTTCGAATGCACGTAGTCGCCAAGCGCCTTCATGTCGGGAAATTTGTCGTTGGTGTGCAGCACGCCGCTGGCGTC
>ODAK010004072.1_pt1 | contig 15038 bp, 11 predicted proteins | sample 1539591 | NCBI WGS metagenome assembly ODAK01 (sample SAMEA3539303, study PRJEB22396) | soil metagenome | biome: tundra; feature: field; material: soil | place: USA | collected 2010-05 | depth 0.15 m | reverse complement strand
CCACCAACATCGATCTTCCTTAATACAAGACGCGCTGGCGCGGCCGGCGCCACGAATTGCCGATCGTGATCACACCCGGACCGTGCGACCGTTGCGCAATCTTACCCAAGAAACACGCGCTTGTCTTGACGCACTTCGGCGCGCGGCCTCCGAGAGGCCAACGCAACTTTTAGGTTTCTCGCGTCGCCCGCCTGCACGCCTCCACGGTCGCATCCCGCAAGCGGGCCCCTGCTCCGCGTTACGCCGATCCCTGCTCCGCGCTTCGGCGCGTTACATCTGGTGGCTGTATTCGGCCGGATTGATGCGTGCCTCGATCAGCGTAAATCGCTTGCTGTTGAGCGCGACGCGCGCAACCTTCTTGAGTTCGACCACGTCATTGACGACAAAGCCGTTGCCGCCGTAAGCCTCGGCCAGCATCACGTAATCGGGGCTGCCGGTCGTAACTCCGGTTTCAGCCAGCTTCATGCGCTGCTGTTTGAGTTTGATCAGCGACAGCGTGTCGTCGCGGAATACGACCAGCGTCAACGCAAGCTTGTGGTGCGCGAGCAGCGCCATCTCGCCGATCACCATGTCGAGGCCGGCTTCGCCCATCATTGCCAGCACCGGGCGCTTGGGGAAAATCAGCTTGGCCGCGATCGCCGACGGCAGCGCATAACCCATCGAGCCCAGCCCGTTCGATTGCAGCAGACGCCGCGGCTCGTAGGACTGCCAGACATGGTTGATCAGAATACGGTGCGAGCCGGTATCAACGGTGGCGATGGTATCGCGCGGAAAGACTTCGCGCAGCGCAGTCGCCACCTGGTACGGTCCGATGCCCTTGGCCGGGGTGCTTGCGAGCGCATGCTGAACGGTGCGGCGGTAACGGTCGAGATCAGCCTCGAGCCAGCGGCCCGGCGTGCGCTTCGGCACCGCCGCGACCAGTGCCTGCAGCGCGCCGGTCAGGCTGCCCGCGGATTCGAACGAGCTGCGGTAGACGTGATGGGTATTCGGCACCAGATCGAGATTGACGGTTTGTTTCTTTTCGTCCCACGGCGCGATCCAGTCGGATCTAAGTTCCACCGGGTCGAAGCCGATGGTGAGCACCAGATCGGCTTCACGCACGTGTGCCATGTGAATCTTATCCACCACCGGGCTCAAGCCGGTGGCGCCGACGCACAGCTGATGATCCTCTGGCGCCACGCCCTTGGCCTTGTAAGTCGCAATGAACGGAATGCGCCACGCCTCGATGAATCGCTTGAATTCACGCTCCGCGCCGTCGAGCTGGACGCCGACGCCGACAAATGCCAGCGGCCTCCTGGCTTTTTTGAGCCAGCTCTCGATCACCGCAAGATCCTCCCGCCGCGGCACGGTGCGTATCGTGACGGGCGCAAAGCGCCGCGCGTCGGCCTGCTCGCTGCCGGCAACGTCGGTCGGCAGATTGAAATGCACGGGACCAGGCATGGGCTGCCTGGCGATCGCGACGCCTTTGCGCACCTGGTCGAACGCGTTTTTCGCCGCGATCGTGGTCGACCATTTGACGAGCGGCCGCAGCAGCGCTTCCTGGTCGATGATCTGATGGGTGTAAATCGACTTAAGTGACGTCGCGACTTCGCCGGTGATCACCAGCAGCGCCGAGCGGTCGAGCAGCGCCTGCGCCGCCGCGGTCGTCGTGTTGGTGATGCCAGGGCCGAGAGTTGCAACCAGCACGCCAGGGTTGCCGGTCAGCTGATAACTCGCCTCGGCCATGATGCCGGCGCCCATTTCATGCTTGGTCAGCATGAATTTGATGCCGACCTTGCGGAACGCATCGAGCAATTCGAGCACTTCGCCGCCCGGGATGCCGAAGGCATACCTGATCCCCTCCTCGTACAGCGCTTGCGCAATGATGTCGGTTGTTTTGGGCACTGCCCTACGCTCCAGTGGTTGTTATTTGTTGCCAGGCGACGCTGTCAGCATAGCCATGATATAGGTGATATAGATGAGTCATGATGATAGCACAGGCAATTGATACGCTTCGCGCAGTATCCACCGTGCGAACCTCGTGTTCATGGGCGTGCTGCCGCTGCAGTTCAAAGACGGCGCGCGCGGCCCATCGCCCTTTCGCGGCAGCATTCGCGCCTGCCTCTGCCCACTGTTTCCATCGCAACAAGCTCAGGGTAAGATGGACACAGGTCTTTCTTCCAAGGAGCAGCCGGTGTTCGATGCCATCTCCATCCCGTTCGGGGCGAAAATGCTTTTCAACACCATCAAGCTCAAGCCCGGCGTGAGCATGGATGACGCCGAAATGGCGCTCGGCGAGATGTGCAATGTCGTCAAGGATACTTACGGCGGCGACAAGGGCGGATTCCTCGCCGGACAGGTGTTCAAGTTCTCTGGCTTTGTCTCGGATAAGGGATCGCTCAACGAATTGCGCAGCGCCGACGATCATATCGCCATCGTCACCTATTGGCGCTCGTTCGAAGAGCATGAGAAATCGCATGCCGACGAAATTTTCAACGCCAAGTTCGCCGCCCTCGCCGAAATGTGCACCGACAGCAAGGAACTGGGCTACGACATGCTCTGGCAGGGCGACACGGAGCGCTGACCATCACGCTTCGACAGCTACGCGCAACCTCGACCGTCCGTAGACGCCGATTTGTTGCAATGCCGAAGCCGGAAGCCACCGGCTTCCGGCTTGTTTTTTGCCCGTATAATACCCGCTCATCGCCGCACCCAGGGAGGGACCAATGAAGTTTCGCACTTTAGCTCTACATGCGTCCGCATGGCTGTTGCTTGCGGCAACGCCGCTGCAACCGGCGCGCGCCGAAGTTTCGGAAGTGCGGCTCGCGCAGCAGTTCAGCATGGGCTACATGCAGTTTGCGATCATGGAGCGCAACCGGCTCATCGAAAAACACGCCAAGGCAGCCGGCCTGGGCGAGGTCAAGGTGTTCTGGGACCGCTTTAACGGCCCCAATTTCATGAACGATGCGCTGCTCGCAGGCAAGGTCGATTTCGTCTCGGGGGGCGTTCCCGGCCTGATCACGTTGTGGGAGAAAACTCTCGGCACGCCGCAGGAAGTGCGCGGCGTCTCGGCGTTGAGCTCGCAGCCGTTCCTGCTCAATTCGCGCAGCCCGAACATCAAGTCGGTCCGCGATTTCAGCGACAAGGACCGCATCGCGGTGCCGAGCATAAAAACCTCGGTGCAGGCGGTGACGCTGCAAATGGCCGCCGCGCAACTCTTCGGCGACTCGAATTACAGCAAATACGACAACCTCACCGTGTCGATGTCGCCGCCTGACGCCACCGTTGCGCTGGTCTCGGGCGCAGGCGAAATCAACAACGTATTCAGCGTGCCGCCTTTCCAGTTCCAGCAGCTGGAGCATCCCGGCGTCCACACCGTTCTCAACTCGTTCGACGTGATGGGCGGCCCGCACACCTTCACCGTAATATGGACCAGCAAAAAATTCCGCGAGGCCAATCCCAAAACCTATAAGGCCGTCCTCGCCGCCTTGCAGGAAGCAACCGAGATCCTCAACCACGACAAACGCGCCGCCGCGCAGATGTGGATCGAGCAGACCAAGTCCAATCTCACCGTCGATTGGCTCTACAAAATCGTCTCCAGCCCCCAGGTGCAATTCACCCTGGTGCCGAACAACACGACGAAGTACTCGGACTTCATGTACAAAGTCGGCTCGATCAAGAAAAAACCGGCGTCGTGGAAGGATCTGTTCTTCCCCGAAATCCACGGCGTGCAAGGCAGTTGACGCAGTGTCGACGCCTGCACCCGTGAGCGCGCAATCCGTGAAATCCGCCGACCTGATTGCGCGGCTCAGCGCCATCGTCGGACCGCGCGGCCTCGTTACCGACCCCGCCGAGACGGCACCCTACCTTACCGATTGGCGTGAACTGTTTCAAGGGCATGCTGCAGCGGTGGTGCGTCCCGCGAGCACCGAAGAAGTCGCGGCCATCGTCCGCTTGTGCGCCGAAACGCGCACCCCGATCGTGCCGCAGGGCGGCAATACCGGCATGTGCGGCGCCGCGACTCCCGATACCACCGGCAATGCTATCGTGGTGGCGTTGGGTCGCATGAACAAAATCATCGAACTGGACGCGCTCAACAATACCTTGACGGTCGAAGCGGGATGCATTCTTGCCAACATTCAGCAGGCGGCGCTGGAGGCGGACCGCTTTTTCCCGCTGAGCCTCGGCGCCGAAGGCAGCTGTCAGATCGGCGGCAACCTATCCACCAACGCCGGTGGCAGCAACGTGCTGCGCTACGGCAATACACGCGACCTGGTTCTCGGGCTCGAAGTCGTGGTTGCCGATGGGCGCGTGTGGGACGGACTGCGCAGCTTGCGCAAGGACAACACCGGCTACGACCTCAAGCATCTGTTCGTCGGCGCCGAAGGCACGCTCGGCATCATCACCAAAGCGGTGCTGAAGCTGTTTCCGCGCCCGCGCAGCAGCATCACCGCGATCGCCGCAATCCGCACCGCAGAAGCCGCAGTCGAGCTGCTTGCGTTGCTGCGCAGGCATTGCGGGGACCGCATCAGCGCCTTCGAGATCATGTCGCGCAACTGCCTTGACATGGTCATCCGGCAAATCCCCGGCACGCGCGATCCCCTGCCCCGAGCCGAGCCGTGGTACGTGCTGGCTGAACTCAGCGATGCGCGTGAAAGCAGCGCAATCCGTGATGAGTTCGAACGTGCGCTCGCCGCTGGCATCGAGCACAAGCTCGTGACTGACGCGGTGGTTGCGGAGAGCCAACAACAGGCGCAGGCGATGTGGCGGCTGCGCGAAACGATTCCGGAAGCGGCGCGCGTCGAGGGACTGGTTTACCGCCACGACATCGCAGTCGCCGTGAGCCGCATTCCGGAGTTCATCGCCGCCGCCAGCCGCGCGCTGGAAATGCGCTTCCCCGGGGTGCGCATCATCTGTTTCGGCCACGTCGGCGACGGCAACCTGCACTTCAATGCGTTCGTGCCGGGGCGCGAGCGCGCTGATAGCGAGGCGCGCGCCGCCACCGATGTCAACCGCGTGGTGCACGATATCGTGCACCGGTTCGGCGGCAGCGTGAGCGCCGAGCATGGCATCGGCCAAGCGAAACGCGGCGAACTCGAACGCTACAAAAGCGGAGTCGAGATGGATCTGATGCGGACGCTGAAACAGGCGCTCGACCCGCACAATCTGATGAATCCTGGCAAGGTGCTCTAGGAGTTTGTCGGACTCAGCCCCGACAAACTCCAAATGTAAAACCGACACCAGTAGAATTGCGGAAGAGGATAACGGATATGCGAATGTACCAGCGCTTTTTCCCAGATTCCACTGTGTCGAGTAAGTTTATTAAGAACGATCATCCGGTTTTACTTTTAGCAGCCTGTGCGGGCTGTTAAGTCCGCACAGGCTGCTGCCCCATGCCCGAAATCAGGATTATCGATACCACGCTGCGCGACGCCCACCAATGCCTGTGGGCGACGCGCATGACGACCGCGATGATGCTGCCGGTGGCGGAGAAAATGGATCGCGCGGGATTCGAGACCATCGACCTGATGAGCGCGATCCAGTTCGACGTCTGCGTGCGCTATCTCAAGGAAGACCCGTGGCAGCGATTGCGGCTGATGCGGCAAAAAGTGACCCGCACCAAGATGCAATCGGCGATGCGCAGCAAGAGCCTGCTTTCGTTCGACGTTCAGCCCGATGACGTGAACTACCTGTGGCTCGAATGCCTCGCCAGGAACGGCATCCGCCGCGTGCGTGCCATCGATGCGCTGGCGGACCTCGACAATATCGTCGGCATTCTGCGCAAGGTCAAGGAACTCGGCATGGAAGCCGTCGGCTCGGTGGTGTTCTGCCAAAGCCCGGTCCACACCGACGACTTCTACGCGCGCAAGACCCGGGAACTCATCGCGCGCGCCGGCATTGACGTGATGATGATCAAGGATCCCGGCGGGCTGCTGACGCCGGACCGCATTCGCACGCTGGTGCCGGCCATGCTCAATGTCGCGGGCAAAGTGCCGCTCGAGCTGCACAGCCACTGCATGACCGGTCTTGCTCCGCTGGTTTATCTCGAGGGCGTCAAGCTCGGGGTCACGCAGATCCAGACCTCGATCGCGCCGCTCGCCAATGGCCCGGCGCAGCCCGCCACCCAGACCGTCGCGCGCAACCTGCGCGACATGGGTTACACGGTGAACATCGACGACCAGCTCGTCACGGAAATCAGCGCGCATTTCCGCCGCGTCGCGGAGAACGAAGGCCTGCCGCTCGGCGTGCCGATGGAGTACGACCAGTTTCATTACGAGCACCAGATCCCTGGCGGCATGCTCACCAACATGAAATTTCAGCTGCAGCAGGCGGGCCTCATGCACAAGTTCGATCAGGTGCTCGAGGAGACAGCGCGCGTGTTCAAAGAGCTCGGCTGGCCGGCGATGGTGACGCCGTTCTCGCAGCTCGTCGGGACGCAAGCCGTGCTCAACGTGATTCAGGGCGAGCGTTACCGGACGGTTCCCGACGAGGTCAAGAAGTACGCGCTCGGCTATTATGGCAAACTGCTCGCGCCGATCGAGCCAGACGTGCTCGATCGCATCATTGCCAACGGCTCGTCCAGGATTGCGCTCGAGCCCCAGCCAGTGGCGCGTGCAGTGCCGTCACTGCGCAAGAAATATCCACGCATCAGCGATGAGGAACGGCTGCTGCGCCATCTTTACGCGGGATCGCAGATGGATGACATGCGCGCTGCGGGCCCGATCGAGACCGAGTACTGCTTCGACAAGCCGATCTTGCGGCTGCTCAAGGAACTTGCCAAACGGCGCAACTTGGGCCGCATTTCGATCTCCAAACAACGGAGTCCATCATGAACGAGAAGATCATCAAGAGCGAGCAGGAATGGAAGAAACTGCTCAGCCCCGAACAGTTCGACGTCACGCGTAAAAAAGGCACCGAACGTGCGTTTACCGGAGGCTATTGGGATAACCACGGCCAGTGCATCTATCGCTGCGTGTGCTGCGGCGCAGAGCTCTTTCGCTCCGACCACAAGTTCGACTCCGGCACCGGCTGGCCGAGCTTCTGGCAACCTGCGGCCAGCGACAATATCAAAACCGAAGACGACAACAGCCTCTACGGGCGCCGCACCGAAGTGCTGTGCAGCCGCTGCGACGCACACCTCGGCCACGTGTTTGATGATGGCCCGCAGCCCACCGGACTGCGCTACTGCATCAATTCCGCCGCACTCAAGATCGAGAAGGAATAGCAGCCTGTCGGACTTATTAGGAGTTTGTCGGCGCTATGGCCGACAAACTCCTAGCGCTTCGCAAAATGGACAATGCGGCGTTAATACCCGATAATTCACGCCTTATGAAATTCCTGTTCGACCTGTTTCCGGTCATCCTGTTCTTCGTAGCCTTCAAGTTCTTCGGCATATACCCCGCCACCGCGGTCGCCATCGGCGCGACTTTCGTGCAGATCGGCTGGGTGTGGTACCGGCACCGTAAGATCGATAACATGCTGTGGGTAAGCTTTGGCGTGATCGTGGTGTTCGGCGGCGCGACGCTGCTGCTGCATGACGAAACCTTCATCAAGTGGAAACCTACCGTGCTCTACTGGCTGTTCGGCGTGGTGCTGTTGACTGCCGAGATCGGCTTCCGCAAAAACCTGATCAAGGCAATGATGGAAAAGCAGATGGCGCTGCCGGACGCCGTGTGGCGTAAACTGCTCATGAGCTGGGCCGGCTTTTTCACCGTCATGGGCGCGCTCAACCTCTACGTTGCATTCAATTATTCGACCGATGCGTGGGTCAATTTCAAATTGTTCGGCGGCATGGGATTGATGCTGGTGTTCGTCGTGCTGCAGGCGCTGATGCTCGCCAAATACGTCGACAACAAGGAAACAAGGTGATGCTCCGCGCGCCTGGAGCCAAAGCCCTGCCAGCATGAAGAACACGCTTGAACGCATCGAACAGAAGCTCGCGGTGCTGTCGCCCGACAGCGTCGAACTGATCGACGACAGCGAAAAACACGCCGGCCATGCTGGAGCGAAAGGCGGCGGCGGGCATTTTCAGCTGATCATCGTCTCGCCGCTGTTCGACGGCAAGTCGACCCAGGCGCGCCACCGCATGATCCACGCAGCGCTCGGTGAAATGCTGGAGCGCGAAATTCACGCCTTGACGATCAAGGCGTATACTCCCGATGAAATTTAATCCGCCACACAAGGAAATACATGATGAAAAAAATGAAAACCCCGCACCTGCTGCTGCTCGCGCTCGCCGGTTCGCTCGCGATCGCCACCTGCAACGCACAGGCTGCCGATGCCGTCGCCAAAGTGAACGGCGTGGCCATCCCGCAAAGCAGGCTTGATCTGGTCGTCAAGGTGAGCGCCGGCCAGGGTCAGCCTGACACCCCGGAGGTCAGGAATCGCTTGCGCGATGCACTGATCACACGCGAGGTGATTATGCAGGAAGCCCTTAAAAAGGGATTCGACAAGAGCACCGACGTTATCTCTCAACTCGATCTGAATCGTCAGGATGTGCTGGTGAATGCATTCGTACAGGACTATCTCAGCCACAACCCGGTCAGCGAAGAGGCGCTGAAGAAGGAATATGAGCAAGCCAAAACGCAGACTGGCGACAAGGAATACAAGGCTCGCCACATCCTGGTAAAAGAGGAAACCGAAGCCAAGCAGATCATCGCGCAACTGAAGAAAGGCGCAAACTTCGAAAAAATTGCCGCGGCCAAATCCGAGGATTCGGGGTCAAAAGGCCGCGGCGGCGATCTTGATTGGAGTCCGTCCAACCGTTATGTGCCCGCATTTGCCGAGGCGCTGAAAAAACTCAAAAAAGGCCAACTGGCGGATGCCCCGGTGCAAACGCAATTCGGCTGGCACGTGATACGCCTCGACGACGAGCGCCCGTACAAGACGCCGGGCTTCGAGGAAGTCAAGCCGCAGATTCAGCAGAACTTGCAGCGGCAGGCGCTCGACAAGCAAATCGGCGAACTGCGTGCCAAGGCCAAGATCGAATAACTGCTGCGGGCGAAATAGAAACGGCGCACTCTGGTGCGCCGTTTTTTATGCCCTGCTGGGAGTTTACTTGGCCGTCAGCTTGTTTTCGACCTTCTTCACACCTTTTACCTTGGCTGCAATGGCGCCAGCCCGCTTGATCTGACCTGCCTTTTCGACCGCGCCGCTGAGCGTCACGACGCCCTTGGTGGTCTCGACGCTGATATCCATCGACTTCATGCCTTTGGCGGTAAGCAGCGCCGCCTTGACCTTGGTCGTGAGCGTGCTGTCGTCGACGTACGCTACTGCCTTTCCGCGTGCCACCGTCGATTGCAGCTTGGTGAACTCATCTTCGGTCAGCTTGCCGTCCTTATTTTCGTCAAACTTTGAAAAGTTTCTGCTGATTGTCTTGTCCTTCGCCGCTTCATTGCGCGATACAAAACCGTCCTTGTTCGTATCGAGACGGACAAAATCCGAATTGGGTGCTCGTTGCGTGTCGCCTGAAGGGGCTTGCGCGCCCGTTGATGGTTGTGCGCCTGCTGTTGCACTCAATGTTGCGAAGACTAATAGTAGCCCGTATCGGATAGCTGGTTTCATATTGCGCTCCTTCATTGTTGATGCAGCAATCGGCTGCGACGTCTTGAGATTAGTGCGTGATCATTATCCCTGCTTCATTCAGGACGCTCTGTACGCTACCACACATACGCCAGGGCATTCGAAGGAGTGAATGAGTGAAAGGTGAGCCCCCTCACCGCGGCCCTCTCCCCGGTAACGGGGGAGAGGGAGTTCTGTTTCACTCGTTCACTCGTTCACTCCTTCACTCCTTCACAGCGGCAACGCGGCCTATCCCACCCACCGGCGCGCGTTGCGAAACATGCGCAGCCACGGCCCATCCTCGCCCCAGCTTTCCGGGTGCCACGAATTCTGGACGGTGCGGAACACGCGCTCAGGATGCGGCATCAGCACCGTGAAGCGCCCGTCAGGGGTGGTCAGACCCGTGATCCCTGCCGGCGAACCATTGGGATTGTACGGGTAGTCTTCGGTCGCTGCGCCACGGTTATCGACAAAGCGCAAGGCAATCAACTGCCGCCCCTGGTTGCGGTGTTCCGCGCCGGAAAACTCGGCATACCCCTCGCCGTGCGCGACGGCTATCGGCAGCCGGCTGCCCGCCATGCCGTCGAAAAACAGCGAAGCTGACGCCATAACCTCGACCAGCGCGAAGCGTGCTTCGAACTGCTCGGATTTGTTGCGTACTAAATGCGGCCACGCCTCGGCGCCGGGGATGATTTCATGCAAATTGCTCATCATCTGGCAGCCATTGCACACGCCGAGAGCAAACGTGTCTCTGCGCCGGAAAAACGCTTCGAACTCGTCACGCGCTCTGGCGTTGAACAGTATCGACTTGGCCCAGCCCTCGCCGGCGCCGAGCACGTCGCCGTAGGAGAAGCCGCCGCATGCGGCAAAACCCTTGAAATCATTCAGGCTAACGCGTCCGGCGATGATGTCGCTCATATGCACATCGAATGTCTCGAATCCGGCACGATCGAATGCCGCCGCCATCTCGACTTGGCCATTGACGCCCTGCTCGCGCAGGATCGCGATGCGCGGCCGTGCGCCGCGGTCAATGAACGGCGCGGCAACATCGTCATGGATGTCGAACGTAAGCTGCGGCGTGATGCCCGGATCATCGGCGTCGAGTATGCGGTCGTATTCCTGCTGTGCGCAGTCTGGATTGTCGCGCAACCGTTGCATGTGATACGTCGTTTCCGACCACGCGCGCTGCAGTTCGATGCGTGTGGCTGAAAAAACCTCTCTGCGGCCGGCGGCGATCGTCAGCTTCCCGCCGTCGTTCGCGCTGCCGATGACATGACAGGCTGAGCCCAAGCCCGCCGCGGCCAGCGTGTGCAGTGCTGCACCCGTCGCGGCGCGCCGCACCTGCAGAATCGCGCCGAGTTCCTCGTTGAACAGGACCTCGATCGGCGTGTGGGCGTTCCCGAGCGCGCCGAGATCGAGCCCGACGCCGCAGCGCCCGGCAAACATCATTTCGCATACCGTAACGAACAAGCCGCCATCGGAACGGTCGTGATAGGCGAGTATTCTGCCTGCGGCATTGAGCTCTTGGATTGCGCCGAAAAACGCGCGCAGCAGGAGAGCATCATCGACATCCGGCGCAGCATTGCCGATCTGACCATAGACCTGGGCCAGCGCTGCGCCGCCGAGCCGGCACTTGTTCAGACCCAGGTCGATCAGAATCAGATCGGTATCGCCGCAATCCGTGCGCAGCTGCGGCGTCAGCGTCTTGCGTGCGTCAAACACGCGCGCAAATGCCGACACGATCAATGACAGCGGCGCAATGACCTCCTTCTTTGCATTGCCGTCACTCCACGCGGTCTTCATCGACATCGAGTCCTTGCCCACCGGAATGCTGATGCCGAGCTGCGGGCACAGCTCCATGCCGACCGCGCGCACCGTGTCGTAGAGCGCTGCATCTTCGCCGGGGTGACCAGCGGCTGCCATCCAGTTTGCCGACAGCTTGATGTCGCCGATGTCGGCTACCGCCGCCGCGGCGATGTTGGTGACCGCCTCGCCGACCGCCATCCGGCCTGACGCCGCGGGACTGATCAACGCAAGGTGGGTGCGCTCCCCTATCGCCATCGCCTCGCCGCGGCATTCCTGAAAGCCGAACAGCGTCACCGCCACGTCGGCCACCGGCACCTGCCACGGCCCTACCATCTGGTCGCGCGCGGTCATGCCGCCGACGGTGCGGTCGCCGATCGAAATCAGAAATGTCTTGTCCGCCACCGCCGGCAGCCGTAACACCCTGAAACACGCCTCGCGCAACTCGATACCCGAGGCATCGAACGGCGGCAGGTTGGTTGCACGATGCGTGGCGTCACGCAGCATTTTGGGCGGCTTACCGAACAATACCGACAACTCCATATCAACCGGCGTATTGCTAAACACGGGATCGTCGACCACCAGCTTGCGATCGCTGGTCGCGCTGCCGACCACCGCAAACGGACAGCGCTCGCGCTCGCATAGCGCCGTGAACGACTCCAAGCGCTGCGGTGCGATCGCCAGCACGTAGCGTTCCTGCGCCTCGTTGCACCATACCTGCAGCGGCGACATGCCCGGCTCTTCGCTCGGTATCGCGCGCAAGTCGAGGCGTCCGCCGCGTTGCGACGCGTGCACCATTTCCGGCATTGCATTCGACAAACCGCCGGCGCCGACGTCGTGGATCGAAAGGATCGGGTTACCGGCGCCGAGCGCCCAGCAACGGTCGATCACCTCCTGCGCACGGCGCTGCATCTCGGCGTTGCCGCGCTGCACCGAATCGAAATCAAGAGCCTCGATGTTGCTCCCAGTCTGCATGCTCGACGCCGCACCGCCGCCGAGCCCGATCAGCATGCCCGGCCCGCCAAGCTGGATCAGCAGCGCGCCGATGCCGACCTCCTGCTTGTGCGCGTGCTGCGCAGAGATGTTGCCGATACCGCCGGCGAGCATGACCGGCTTGTGGTAGCCGCGCACCTCACCCGCGATTTTCTGCTCGAAGCTGCGGAAATAGCCGCACAGATTGGGGCGGCCGAATTCGTTATTGAACGACGCACCGCCGATCGGACCTTCAAGCATGATTTGCAGCGCGGATGAAATGCGGGCCGGACGGCCATAAGTGCGGTGAGGCGTGAGGCGAGAGGCGTGAGGCGGATTGGAGCCAGCTACTTCCTCCCACAATTCCCAAGGCTGAATAAAGCCGGGGATATTCAAGTTGGAGACCGTAAACCCCGTTAGCCCCGCTTTCGGCTTGGCGCCGCGCCCGGTTGCGCCCTCGTCGCGGATCTCGCCGCCGGCGCCGGTCGCAGCCCCCGGAAACGGCGAGATCGCGGTCGGATGATTGTGGGTCTCGACTTTCATCAGGATGTGCGTGTCATCGTCGGTATAGCGGTAGCTGCCGTCGACCGCCGGATAAAAACGCCGCACGCGCGCGCCTTTGATGATCGCCGAGTTATCGGAATAGGCGACGATGGTTCCCTGTGGACGCTGCTCATGCGTGTTGCGAATCATCGCGAACAGCGATTTGTCCTGCGGCTTGCCGTCGATTACCCACTCGGCATTGAAAATCTTGTGGCGGCAGTGCTCCGAGTTCGCCTGCGCGAACATCATCAGCTCGACGTCGGTCGGATTTCGTTTCAACCGCGAAAAGTACTGCCACAGGTAGTCGATCTCGTCGTCCGACAGGGCGAGCCCCATTTCGCGGTTGGCATTCGCCAGCGCCGCAACCCCGCCGGCGAGAATGTCGACCGCGTTGAGCGGCTGCGGTGAATAGTGATGAAACAGCTGCGCCGCTGCGTCGAGCGTATCGAGCACGGTCTCGGTCATGCGGTCGTGAATCAGCGGCAGCAGCGCCGCTGCTTCGCGTGCGGAGAGGCGGCCCCCGTCGGCCGTGGCGACGTGCCAAGCAACGCCGCGTTCGATGCGCTCGACCACGCTCAAGCCGCAATGGCGCGCGATGTCGGTCGCTTTCGAGCACCACGGCGAGATCGTGCCGAGACGCGGTACCGCCAGCAGCAGCAACTGCCCTGCTTCCGGCACTGCTTGCACGGCGGGCCCGTAGGTCAGGATGCGTTCGAGTATCACGTTCTCAGCATTCGTCAGGGCGCGTGCCGCACTGACAAAGTGCCAGAATTCGGCGTTGATGCCGGACAGCCTGAGATGGACTTGCTGGAGAGCCTGGTTGAGCTTGCTTAAGCGGAACTCGGAAAGGGCATTGCGCCCGCGCAAGCTGAGGAATTGCGGCATGAAGTCAGCGCGATATCCGTAAAACGGGATTTTACCCGAAACCGATACCAGCCGTAGACCAAAACTCCCTGGCCATTGGGTTAAACTAGCAAGAAATCGTGAACGAGTGAACGTGTGAACGGGTAAAGAGGTGAACACCCTCTCCCCGTACCCGGGGAGAGGGCCGGGGTGAGGGGTTTCACTCATTCACCCGTTCACTCGTTCACCCCGATAATGGACGTTAATCTGCAGCCGATCTAAGGCTACCGCCACGATTATGACCTTTCAACCAGTAGAGTTCGTGCCGGTCTATCGCACCGCCGAGATACGCGACATCGAAATCAAAGCGCTTGCCGGCTTGCAGCCGCCCGGCCTGATGGAGCGCGCCGGGCTCGCGGCGGCGCAGATCGCGCGCGATCTGGTCGGCGATCGCGGCCGGGGCGTATTGATCGTCGCCGGTCCCGGCAACAACGGCGGCGATGCATTCATTGTCGCGCGCCACCTGAAATCGTGGTGGTTCAAGGTTAGCGTCGTGTTCGCTGGCGACGCAGCCAAACTCTCCGCCGATGCCAAGGCCGCGTATAGCGCCTGGCGCGACAATGGTGGCGATACCATTGAGCGCATTCCGTCCGGCCAGTGCTGGGATCTGGTGATCGACGGCTTGTTCGGCATCGGCCTGCAGCGCGATCTCACCGGCAAACACGCCGAATTGGTCGCCGCCATCAATGCGATGGGCACGTCGGTACTTGCTATCGACGTGCCCAGCGGGTTGGAAGCCGATACGGGACGCATAATGGGTTGCGCGGTACGCGCAACCCATACGGTGACATTCATCGGGCTAAAGCCGGGCCTGCTCACTCTCGACGGGCCCGATCATTGCGGCCAGATCCATCTGTGCCCCCTCGGGCTCGATGCAGCGGCACTGCACACTGCGCAAGGCGCTGTCATCGGGAGCGCTGTCATCGCCACAGCGTTACCGGCGCGGCGCGCCAACAGCCACAAAGGCGATTACGGCAGTCTCGGCATCCTTGGCGGCGCACCCGGCATGGTCGGCGCTGCGTTGCTCGCCGGCCGCGCAGCACTCAACCTCGGCGCCGGCCGTGTTTATGTCGGATTGCTCGCCGCCGATAGCGCCGGCTACGACCCGATGCAACCCGAACTGATGCTGCGCGCAGTGCATGAAGTTTTGAAGCTCGAGCACCTGAACTGCCTTGCCGTCGGACCCGGACTTGGGCAAACGCCCGATGCGCACCACGCGCTGGCGGCGGCACTGCCCAGCAAGCTGCCGTTGGTGATCGATGCCGATGCATTGAATC
>ODAK010004071.1_pt1 | contig 15040 bp, 14 predicted proteins | sample 1539591 | NCBI WGS metagenome assembly ODAK01 (sample SAMEA3539303, study PRJEB22396) | soil metagenome | biome: tundra; feature: field; material: soil | place: USA | collected 2010-05 | depth 0.15 m | reverse complement strand
TGGTGATCGGCGAGGGCGAGAAGGACGAGGCGCCGATGCTGTTCAACGGCGAGCGGATCGGCGATGGCTCGGCGCCGCACGTCGACATCGCGGTCGATCCCCTCGAGGGCACGACGCTGACGGCCCGCGGGATGCCGAGCGCCCTGTCGGTGATCGCGCTCTCACCGCGCGGCACGATGTTCGACCCGGGGCCGTGTGTGTACATGGAGAAGATCGCCGGTGGCGCCGAGATCGTCGACCTGCTCGATCTCGACCGCCCGATCGGCGAGACGCTCGCGCTGGTGGCCAAGCGCAAGGGGATCGCGGTCGCAGACGTGATGGTCGTGATGCTCGACCGCCCGCGGCACGCCGAGGCGCTGACGGCGATTCACACAGCCGGCGCTCGCGTGCGGCTGATCAGCGACGGCGACGTCTCGGCGTCGCTGCTGGCCTGTGGCGAGGGCGGGCCGGTCGACCTGCTGTGGGGGATCGGCGGGACTCCCGAGGGCGTGCTCTCGGCGGCCGCGATCAAATGCATCGGCGGCCAACTGCTCGGCCGCCTGTGGCCGCGTGACGATCTCGAGCGTCAGGCGGCGATCGACGCCGGCTACGACCTCAGCCAGGTGCTCGGCTCCGACGACCTCGTCGCCGGCGATGACTGCTTCTTCTCGGCAACCGGCGTCACCGACGGCGACGTCCTCCAGGGTGTGCGCTACCAGGGCTCGACCGGTGCAACCACCGAGTCGCTCGTGATGCGATCGCGCTCGGGCACGGTGCGGCGGATCCACGCGCGCCACGACCGCGCCAAGCTGCGCACCTACTGAGGAGCGCCCTCCCGCGATCGGTCCCGGGCGCGGAGCGTCAGCGCCGGCGCAGCGACTCCCGCTCCTCGGAGTCGCTTTCGGCGAAGCGGCCCGTGCGCGACTCGGCGAGGTCCAGGCGTGCCAGCGAGCGCAGGAAGCCGTGCGTCACGAGGACGTGGATCGCGGACTGGGTGGTGGCGTACAGGCGCGGGCCGAGCGCGCTGGCGATCGCCGGATAGAAGCTCAACACCGCGATCTCGACGTGGATCGTCTGGTAGCCGTCGTCGGCGTCGGCGAGCCGACGCACGTCGATCTGAAGAAAGCCGCGTTCGCCGTCCTGGCGCTGGGAGACGAGCGCGCCGCTGCGGATCTGCCAGCGGACGACACCGTGGTCTTCGCTCAGCTCGTAGCGCGGCGGGTCGAAGCGGATCAGCACCAACGGGCGCCGCAGCAGCACGACGGCGCGATCGCGGTCGCTGTAGCTGACGCGGATCAGGCCGAGCGAGGAGCGTTCCAGGAACCGCCAGTAGGTTCGCGCCAGCCGCTCGAGCGAAGCCGGCGACCAGAGCTCGACGAGCGCATTCGTCGGGATCGTCAGCTCGGCCGCCTGGACCGAGCGCGCCGCACCGTCGGCGTCGATCGACGGTGCGCCTTCCGGATCGACGATGCGGATCTCGGCGGGCAGTCGTGCGCGCCGGCGGACGACGACGGCCCAGAGGGTCGCGAGCAACGCGACGAGCGGCGCGATCAACAGCCCCATCGCCAGCGGATGCTGTCAGCTGGCGAGCGCTGTTGCGTCGCCATCGGTGATCTGAAGCTGCGGGCTCCTCAGCTGCTGGGGGCCGTGGCGCCGCCGGCGGTGGTGATCCCGCTCGGGCCGGCCGCGCCGGTGGAGCCGGTGGGGCTCGAGCTGACCGGCGGGTACCAGTCGGTCGGTGCGAGCGCCGCGCCGCTCAGCGCCAGCATGCCGACGTCGACGGTCTCGGTGATGCCGAGCTCCTGCGCGGCCGCATCGGTGAGGTCGAGCGTCGCGCTGTTGGCGTAGGGGCCGCGATCGATCACCGGCAGCGTCAGCGTCTGGCCGTTGTAGCGCAGCGTCACCGCAGTGCCGCACGGCAGCGTCCGATCGGCGACGCCGACGATGTAGCGGGTCAGCTTCTCGCCGCAGGCCGTGTGGTTCCCGTACAGGCCGGGGCCATACCAGCTGGCGAGCACCTGCGCGTACACCGACAGCGTGACCTGCGGTGTGGCGGTCACCGAACTGGTCGAGGCGAGCCCCGAGGCGACGACCCGCAACGTCAGCTGACCTGTGCGGTCGGCCCGCCAGCTGATCGCGAAGCTGCCGTCGGCCGCGGCGGCGGCGCTCAGCACCGGGACCCAGGAGTGGCGGCCCTGGCGGACCTGCAGCCAGACCGGACGGCCGGCGTCGGCGACTGGCACCGAGCCGCTGATGACCGCCACCTGGTGCTGCAGCACGGCCGACGGAGTGACTGCCAGCGCGCCGCCGGTCGTCGTCGGCGCGGACGGGATCGAGGGCGCGGCGGCGGGCGGGGCGGCCGCCCCGCCGTTGGAGCTCGCGACGGCGCCTGCGGGCAGCGCGAGAAGGCCGACGCAGAGTCCGGAAACCGCCCATCGAATGGCTGTAGGCACGCGCACCATGCACTTACTGCCCGGCTACCGTTGCCTACGGGGTGAGCTGTCGGGCTCGCGCTCCGTGCGCTATGGCCGTCCTGCGGCCAATTCGCCCCAGCGGAGACTGCTCCGCACTGGGTCCCCCGTCCACGCTGCGCGGGCGCAGAGTGGCTCGGCGTGGTGGGCGCGAGTATACGCTGCCGGCGCAGGGCATGTAAAGACCATCCGCCGCGCGGTCGTGGCTGCATATTCGGCGCCGCGACTATTAATCCTGCTCAGAATTGGAAACCTGAAACGTTCTCGCGCGTTATGGGTAGTACAGGTAGCGAAAAACGCCACTGCCGGCGCCCCGCCGGCGTTGACTACACAAAGTAAAGCGCGTAGAATCCAGATAGACGCTTGAGCCCCACGGTCGGCCGGGAGAGCCCCGCCCCCAGAGAGTTCGAGCGGCTCTCTCGGCAATCGCAGACAGACCGGCCCCCTGGGGCGCTCGCTCGTCTGCGCGACGGAAACGGAACCACATGTCAGTAGCGGAATTGCAGGAGCTCGAAGAGGTCAAGGGCCTGGTCGCCAAGGGCCAGCAGGTCGGCGTACTCAGCTACGCCGAGATTCAGGGCGCCGTCTCCGAGCTCGACATGGACGAGTCGGACATGGAGGAGCTGCACGGCTTCCTCGAGCGGTCCGAGATCGAACTCGTCGAGGACATCGACCCGGCGACGGCTGCCGGATCCGAGGTGGAGCGCGCGCCGGACAAGCGCGGCCGCCGCAAGGCGAAGACGGCGCTCGATCTCAAGCCGGACATGACGACCGATTCGCTGCAGCTGTTCCTCAAGGACATCGGCAAGGTGCGCCTGCTGACGGCGCAGGAGGAGGTCGACCTCGCCAAGCGCATCGAGCGCGGCGACCTCGACGCCAAGCAGAAGATGGTCGAGTCCAACCTGCGCTTGGTCGTCTCGATCGCGAAGAACTACCGCAACCAGGGCCTGCCGTTCCTCGACCTGATCCAGGAGGGCACGCTCGGTCTCGTGCGCGCGGCGGAGAAGTTCGACTATCGCAAGGGCTTCAAGTTCTCGACCTACGCGACGTGGTGGATCCGTCAGGCGATCGCCCGTGCACTCGCCGACAAGGCGCGCACGATTCGCATCCCGGTGCACGTCGTGGAGAAGCTGAACAAGATCGGGCGCGCGGAGCGCAAGCTCGTCACCGAGCTGGGCCGCGAGCCGACGCCGGACGAGATCGCGGCCGTCACCGGGATCGATCCCGACGAGGTCGATTCGATCAAGCGCTCGGCCCAGGCACCGGTCTCCCTGGAGAAGCCCGTCGGCGACGAGGAGGAGTCCGAGTTCGGCCAGTTCATCGCCGACGAGCGGGCCGAGTCGCCGTACGAGCGTGCGGCCGAGATCCTGACCAAGGAGGCGCTGCGCGAGGCGCTCGAGAACCTCTCCTACCGCGAGCGCCGCGTGCTGGAGCTGCGCTACGGCCTGGGCGGGGAGCACCCGCGCACGCTGGACGAGGTCGGCCGGACCTTCAATGTCACGCGCGAGCGGATCCGTCAGATCGAGAACCAGTCCCTCAAGAAGCTCCAGAGCCTCGCAGAGGCCCAGAAGCTGCGCGACGTCGCCTAACCCCGCCGGCCTCGCTGCCTGATGTCAGACCCGCGATCGCAATTGCGCCCTGACCGCCCACTGGCGCCGGTGGATGGCCAACCTGTCCAAGAGCCGCTAAACGCTCAACTTTCGCCGCGTAGGAGCCGATCCTTGAGAAGGCCCGTGATCGACATCGACCAGGCACTGTGCGCGCTTGTCGCGTGTGACGGATCTGACCTGCACCTGAAGGTCGGCTCGGTGCCGCTCGCGCGCGTCGATGGCGAGCTCGGACCGCTGAGCTACGACGCCTGGCCGGTGCTCGAAGCCGCCGATACCGAAGAGGCGCTGCACCGCCTGCTGGGCAACAGCGTGCGCATGGCCGAGTTCGACGTCGAAAACGAGATCGACCTCTCGCACGAGATCCCGGGCGTCGCACGGTTCCGGATCAACGCGTTCCGGCAGCGCGGCGGCGTGTCGCTCGTGGCGCGGGCGATCCCGCATCGGATCCGCACGATCGAGGAGCTGGCGCTCCCGTCGGTGATCGCGAAGCTCGCCGACGAGCAGCGCGGAATCGTGCTGGTCACCGGCACGACCGGCTCCGGCAAGTCGACGACGCTGGCCGCGATGATCCACCACATCAACCTCACGCGCGCGGCGCACATCGTCACGATCGAGGATCCGATCGAGTTCGTTCATCGCGACCTGCGCTCGGTGATCAGCCAGCGCGAGGTCGGCGTCGACACCGCGAGCTTCAAGCGCGCGCTGCGCCGCGTGCTGCGCCAGGACCCGGACGTGATCCTGATCGGCGAGATGCGCGACGAGGAGACCGTCCAGACGGCGATGTCGGCGGCCGAGACCGGCCACCTCGTGCTCTCGACGATTCACACCGTCGACGCGCCGGAGTCGGTCAACCGGATGCTCGACTTCTTCCCGCCCCACCAGCACGGCCAGGTGCGCTCGATGCTTGCCGGCACGCTGCGCGGCGTGATCTCGCAGCGTCTGGTTCCGGCAGCGTCCGGTGGGCGCGTCGCCGCCTGCGAGGTGCTGCGGATGACCGGGCGGGTGCGCGACATGATCCTCGACCCCGAGCAGACGGGCGGGCTGACCGCGGTCATCTCCGAGGGTGGCTACTACGGGATGCAGACCTTCGACCAGGCGCTCTACGCGCACGTCGTCGCGGAGCGCGTTTCGGTCGAGGATGCCCTGTTGGTCGCCTCAAGCCCGCACGACTTCAAGCTGCTGCTCGACGCCGAGGGCCGGCGCGGGACGACGATGGCAGACGTGGCGCCGGCCGACACGCACGCGGCGCCCGCCGACGCGGGGCCGTCCTCGCCGCTGACGCTCGTCAGCTGACCGTCGGTTTCCGCACTTTCGGCGCTTCAGTTGGTAAAGTGTTGGGTGTCATGGCGTCCGACGACACCTGTCCCGTCTGTCACACCACCGAGCTGGTCGGTGGGAAGTGGACGCTGCTGCTGGTCCGCGACCTCGCCGCCGGGCGCAGCCGGTTCTGTGAGCTGGAGCGATCGCTCGCCGGCATCAGCCCGCGCACGCTCTCGCTGCGCCTGCGCGCGCTCGAGGAGGACGGGATCGTCGAGCGCCACACCTACCCCGAGGTGCCCCCGCGCGTCGAGTACTCGCTGACGCAGAAGGGGCTCGATCTGCTGCCGATCATCGACAGCATGCGCGAGTACGGACGCCGCTGGCTCTGCGAGGAGATCTCGCGGGCCCCCGAGCATCGCACCGCCGTCGCCGCGTAGCACCACACCGCTGCGCCACCACACCGGCTGCAAGTCCGGCTGCGCCGGCAGGACGATCGCTCGCGCGGCCGAATCGCGCCCCATGCAGTCGCGCCAGCTCCACGCCTCGTTGCACGCCTTCGCCGCCGCGGCCGGCGAGGCGCTCGCCGGTGAGGTCGCGGGAGGCGACGAGATCGGCTTCGAGATCGTGGAGGAGGGCGCGCGCGGGGCGCGCCCCGGGCTCTACTGTTACGAGCCGCTGACCGCAGAGTTCGTGGAGCGCCACTGGGATCGCCTGCTGGCGCTGCCGGCCGCCCGCGGCGCACAGCTGGCGCTCGCCGAGCTCGACGGGCTGGAGACCTACCTCGACACCTACGCGGAGCAGCACCGCGCTACGGCACCGATCGAGCAGGACGCCCTGCGGTGCTTCACGCGACGCGTGTTCGAAGGCTGCGGTGACGACTTCGAGCTGCTGCCGGAGCGCTTCGAGCCGGCCTACCGCGAGTTGCACCCGCGAGCGGTCGACGAACCCGATGAGCTCGCGGTGCTCGCGCTGCTGCGCGGCATCGGCTGCGAGTCGCCGGAAATCACGCTCGCCGAAGGCACGCTGCTCGCACCGCTCGCGCGCCTGGACGTGCTTCCGCCCGATCCCCTGTGGCGGCGCCCGGACGTTCTCGGAACCGTCGTCGCGCTCGTTGTCGGCGGCGGTCCCGGGGCGATCGAAGAGGCGCTCGAGCGGCTGCGCGACCTGCAGACGGCACTGCGGCTCTACGCGCCGGGGATCTCGCTCGCGCCGCTGGCCTGGATCCGCGGCGATCGCGCGGCCTGGCGGGCGCTGCCGATCCCCGGGGGAGGACGCTGCGACGGCCGGGTGATCATTTCGCCGGCGCAGGAGGACGAGCTTCGCGCGTTCGCCAACCTGGTCGCCCGCCGCCGCCCTGTCGAGGGCGAGTTGGCGTGGGCGCTCGAGCGGTTCGAGCTGGGCGTCGAGCGCGACGACGCACTGAGCGGGCTGACCGACAACCTGCTGGCGCTGCGCGCGCTGCTCGAACCGGAGGGACCGCGGAGCGGTCGCCTCGCCGGGCGGATCGCGGCGCTGTGCGCCGAGCCCCGCGCCCGCGCCGCGACGACCGAACGTATCGCGCGCGCGATCTCGCTCGAGCAGTCGCTGATCGCCGGCGTCAACGTCGGTGCGGACGCTGCGGCGCTCGCCGCGGAGATCGAGAATCACCTGCGCGCCCTGCTGCGCGACGTGATCTGCGGCCACCTGAGCGACGACTTGCTCGCGCTCGCCGACTCGCTGCTGGGCGACGAGGACGAGCCCGACCAGCGCGGCGAGATCCGCGCTCGCCGCGCCACCCCCGCCGTGGCGCTCGCCGCCGATCTGTTCGCGCCGCTCTACGGCGAGGACGACTACTGCGCCGCCGAGGGTGACGTGCCGGTGCTGGACGGCGATTCCAGGTAGCGCGCAACGCGCGCCAGCCCGCCGAGGTCCTCGACCTCGCCGGCGAGCTGCGGGACGAGCACCGGATCGAGGTTGGGGAACGCTTCGCGCAATCGCGAGAGCGCCCGCTGATCCGCCGCCGCGAGCGATGCGAGCTCGTGCACGCTCTCGCGCACCAGGGCGGCCAGTCGCGGCCCCAGCAACGACTCGAGCTCGGCCGGGGCGGCATGCGCGTCGTCGACGGGGTGCATGCGGTTGACGACCAGCGCCGCGACCGTGAGCTCGGCGCGGCCGAGCTCGGCCGCGAATGCGATCGCCTCCTCGAGCGCCTCCCGCCGCGGCGAGCTGACCAAGACGAACGTCGTGTCGGGCTCGTGCAGCAGGGCCTGGACCGCGGCCGCGCGCGCGGCGAGCCCGTCGATCATCCCGCCGATGGCAAGGAAGAACGCGGTGATCTCGCCTAGCACCGCTGCGCCGGTGAGGCGTCCGAGCACGTTGAACAGCGGCGCGCCGGCGCGGCTTGCGACGCGCGTCGCGAGGCTGCTCTGGGAGAGCAGCAGGCGCAGCGCGCGCCCATCGAAGAAGCGCACCAGGCGAGCCGGCGCGTCGAGGAAGTCGAGCGCGTTGCGCGACGGCGGCGTGTCGAGCACGATCGCGTCGAAGTCGCCGGAGCGATTCAGCTCGTAGAGCTTGGCCACCGCGCTGAACTCCTGCGAGCCGGCGACCGCCGCCGACAGCTCGCGGTAGATCCGATTCGACAGCGCTCGATCGCGTGTCGCCTCGTCGGGGGCTAGGCTGGCGATCAAATCGTCGAGCGTGCGCTTGGGATCCAACCGCATCGCCCACAGATCGCCTGCGCCTGCCACGCGGCGCGGCTCGCCGCTCAGCTCGTCGAACCCGAGCGCCTGCGCGAGGCGCGGCGCCGGGTCGATCGTGACGACCGCGACGCGCTGACCCTGCGCCGCGCGCGATCGCGCGATCGCCGCCGCGACGGTCGTCTTGCCGACCCCGCCGGCGCCGACACAGATGCACAGACGGCCGCCGAGCTGCGCTCCGGCCGGCGTCATGCCGCGGCCACCAACCGATCGGCGAGCGCCTCGAGCTCGGTCACGGAGAGCTGCGAGGCGGTGACGAATGGGAGCTCGACCCGTGGACCGAGGCGCGCGAGCTGGAGTTGCTCCGCGCGCGCCTGCGACTCCGCGGCAATCGCCACCGTCAGCGCGTGGCGCGTCGCCGGGGCGAGCCCGGCGCGCGCGTGGGCCTCGCGCAAGGCCGTCGCGTCGGCGGCCGAGAAGCGGGCCGGCGCGACGGCGTTGGCCAGCACCGCGTCCAGCTGGCCGAGCGCCGCGCGCAGCTCGAGCAGCTCGTCGACGGCCGCCTGTTCGGGAGTCGCGACGGCAACCAGCGCGGTCACGCTCCGGTCACGCAGCGTGACCGCGATCCGCCGGCCCTGGCGCGCGATCGGACCGACCTGCGCGGCGTTGGCAAAGGTCCGCGGAGCCTCGAGCAGCGCGAGTCCGTGGCCGGTCGCCGGGGCGTCGACGACGACCACGTCATAGGCCTGCGCGTTTCGCGTGCGCCGCTGGGGCTGCGCCAGCTCCCAGATCTTGCCGATGGTCAACAGCTCCCGCAGCCCCGGGGTCGCGGCGGCGACGTAGCCGAAGGTCGCGCTCGACCCGATTGCGTCCGCGATCACCCGCAGCGGGAGCTGGTCGCGCAGGTACTCCTCCAACGCCTGGCGCGGATCGACGTCGAGTGTCCACAACCCCGGCGCGAGCTCGCTCTCGACGCCCGGTTCGCCGGTGCGCGCGAACAGCCGGGGAACGTCGCCGCGACCGCTGACCTCGACGACGATCGCGCGGCGGCCGCGACGAGCCGCCAGCAGGCCCAGCGCGGCGGCGAGCGTGGAGCGTCCGACCCCGCCCTTGCCGAGCAGGAACACCAGTCGCCGGTCCAGCAGCCCGCGGCCGGCGTGCTCGGTTGGGTTCGCGGATGACTGGGTCGTGGGCCACAACCTAGTCCACCGTGGAGCGCCGATGAAGGATTCCTGTCAGTGCTTGCGAATAACGCCGCGTGTGGGTCTGCCCTCGACGCTGGAGCAACACGTGAGCAAGAAGGCCAAGATCATCGCGTTCGCCAACCAGAAGGGTGGCGTCGCGAAGACCACCACGACGCTGAATCTCGCCGCGGCTTTCGCCGAGGAGGGGCACCGCGTGCTGTGCGTCGACATGGACCCCCAGGGCAACCTGACGATGTCGCAGGGGATCGACCCCGACTCGCTCGAGCAGTCGATGTACGACGTGCTGGTACACAGGATCTCGATCCGCGAGGTGATTCGCAAGCGCGAGATCGACGTGGCGTGCGCGTCGATCGACCTGGCCGGAGCGGAGATCGCGATGGCACCGATGATCGGTCGCGAGCGGGCGCTGCAGCGGGCCTTCGAGCCGATCCTCGAGGACTACGATTTCATCTGCATCGACACACCGCCGAGCCTCGGCCTGCTGACGATCAACGCACTGACGGCGGCCGATAAGGTGATCGTCCCCGTGCAGTGCGAGTATCTGTCGATGCGCGGACTGATCCAGTTGCAGAACACGCTTTCGATGATCCGCGAGAACCTCAACCCCGATATCGACATCGAAGGGATCCTCCCGACGCTCGTCGACTCGCGCACGATCCACGCCAAGGAGGCGATCGAGATCCTCGAGGAGAACTTCGGCGACCGCGTATTCGCCTCGCGGATCCGCAAGACGGTGCGCTTCGCCGAAGCGCCGGTGAAGGGAATGTCGGTGCTCAAGTACGACCCGCACGGTGTCGCCGCCCAGGCCTACCGCGATCTCGCCAAGGAGGTCCTCCATGGCCGGGAATAAGCGGGCCAGCATGCGCGAGGGACCGCTTGCGGCGCTGTTTCGTAAGACCGAACAGGAGAACCGCGCGGCCCGGGCGCCCGCCGAGCCGCGGGAGGCGGCGCAGGCGCCGGAGGCCGCCGCGGAGGGGCTCGAAAAGCCGTTTTCGCCGGATCCGGAGCGGCGCACGGGCGATGCACCCGACCGTGAGCCGGTCGAAACCGAATCGTCGACCGGCGTCCCCACCCCGCAGGAGCGGCTGCGCGCAGCGTTCAGCCTGGAGCTGCCGGAGGACATGCTCGAGCGCAAGCCGAAGATCAGCGTCGCACCGGCGGACGTCTACGCGCGGGCGGACTACTCCGATCCGCCCCGTAGCTCGTCGGTCGGGCAGCCTCGGCTGCGCGTCGTCGGCGTCGGTGGCGGTGGTGTCAACGCCGTCAACCGGATGGTCGAGGCGGGCGTCGCCGGCGTGGAGTTCCTCGCCGTCAACACCGATCTGCAGTCGCTGCAGCAGTGCACCGCCGACGTCACCGTGCACATCGGCGCACAGGTCACGCGCGGGCTCGGCTCGGGCGCGAACGCCGAGTTGGGCCGGCTGGCGGCGATGGAGGAGTACGACAAGGTCAAGTCGCTGCTGAAGGGCTCGGACATGATCTTCATCACCGCCGGCGAGGGCGGCGGCACCGGCACCGGCGCCGCACCCGTGATCGCGCGGATCGCGCGCGAGGTCGGCGCACTGACCGTCGGAATCGTGACCAAGCCGTTCGGCTTCGAGGGGACCAAGCGCGCCCACCAGGCCGACGCCGGGATCGAGGCGCTCGCCGCCGAGGTCGACACGCTGATCGTGGTGCCCAACAACCGCCTGCTTTCCGTGCTCGACAAGCAGACCTCGATGGTCGACGCCTTCCGCGTCGCCGACGACGTGCTGCGCCAGGGCGTGCAGGGCGTGTCGGACCTCGTGACGCTGCCCGGGCTGATCAACCTCGATTTCGCCGACGTGCGTACGGTGATGTCAGGCGCCGGCACGGCGCTGCTGGGGATCGGCATGGGCCACGGCGAGCACCGCGCGATCGACGCCGCGACGGCGGCGGTCTCATCGCCGCTGCTGGAGACCTCGATGGACGGTGCGCGCTCGATCCTGCTCTCGATCACCGGCGGCAGCGACCTCTCGCTGTGGGAGGTCAACGAGGCCGCGAAGGCCGTCAGCGAGGCCGCCCACCCCGACGCCAACATCATCTTCGGCGCGATGGTCGACGAGAACCTCGCCGACCAGGTCTGGGTCACGGTCGTCGCGACGGGCTACGCCGACCGCAGCGTCCGCCGTCCGCGGCGCCTCGATGAGCCGATCGGCGAGCCACGGATCCAGAGAACGGCCGCGCCGCGGCCGATCGCCGGGCGCGCACCGCTGTCCGTTGCCTCGCTCGACGTGCCCGAGTTCGTCCCGCGCGGGTAGGATCACTGAGTGGTTCCCTGCCCGCGCCGCGCGCCCCGGCGCGGCGCTGGTGCGCTCGCGTGCGCCGTCGCCGCACTGCTGGCCGCGGCGTGTGGCGGCCCGGCCGCCGACCTCTACGCGGTCGTTCGCAGCGGCTCGATCCCGGGCGCGGATCTGACGCTGATTCCCAGCGGGGACGGGACCGTGCGGTGCAACGGCCATCGACACGACCTGCCCGACCCGCTGCTGTTGACCGCGGAGAACCTCGCGGACGCGCTGACCGCGCCGGCAACCAAGGGCCTGCGGCTGGGCTCGGGTCCGCGGCCGATCTACACCTTCGTCGTGACCACCCCGTCGGGGACCTTCAGCTACAGCGACGATTCGCCGCACCAGGGATCGACGCTCTACGCGCTTCAGGCGTGGGTTCGCACGGTCGCGCGCACCGTCTGCTAGGCAGCGCGCGGGCCGCGCGACAGCGCTGCTAACCGAATCGCACCTTCCCGTTGGACCGCGCGCGTGCCTGCGCGCGGTCGACGAACTCGAGTCGCTTGAGGGCGGCGCGCATCAGCCGCGCCAGCAGCCGCAGCCGCGCGTTCTCGGAGCGCAGTTCGAGCAGGCCCTGCTTGGCCTCCAGCCCGAAGTCGACATTCGCCGCCATGTCGTAAGCGGTCATCGCGGCGAGGCGGTCGGCGTCGGGCTCGGCGTCGGTCGCTTCGAGCACGAGTGCCGCATAGGCGTCGCGGGCGGCCCGGGCCGCGGCCTCGTCGCGCTCCTCGGCGCGGTCGCCGAGGAACTCAACGGTCCCCGCCGGGTAGGCGAGGTCGTCCTGGCGCTCGATCAGGCGGAACGGGCGCGTGCCGCGGGTCAGGATGTTGATCCGGCCGTCCTCCATCCGCTCGAGCACGCGCTCGATCGCAACCGCGCAGCCGATCGGCTTGAGCTCGTCGTCGGACAGCCAGACGATGCCCAGCTCACGGTCGCGCTCAAGGCACTCGGCGACCATCGTGCGATAGCGGGCCTCGAAGATGTGCAGCGGGACGTACTCGCTGGGGAGCGCGACGAGGGCCAACGGAAACAGCGGGAAGTCGCGCTCGATGCTTTCGCTCATCGGCGACGGCCGCAGACGCTGAGGTTGTAGAAGAGGTCGGCGGGCAGGCGCCCCTCGAGCAGGCGGCGGTCGAGCTGCGCGAGCGTGAGGTAGCCGCGCGCGGCGAAGCGCCGCCAGGCCCACGGGACCTCGGCGGGGGCCGCACTGCTCTCGAGCCCGCGGCTGTACCAGCCGAACCAGTTGGCGAGCAGCTCCTGGCCGCGGACCGCGACGTCGTCGAACCCGGCCGCGCGCGCGAGCGCGGCCAGCTCTCCCGCGCCGAAGACGCGGATGTCGACAAGGCCCTCGAGGTCGTGGCCGGCCGGCCGGGATCGATTCTCGTCGCGCCCGGCGCCGATCGCGGCGCGCCACAGCGGCGCGGTGGCGCGCGCGGCACGCTTGGGGATCGCCGCGAGGCGGTCGCCGATGCGCGAGGGCTCGCCCGCGAACAGCACGGTGCCGCCGGGCCGCAGCACGCGGTGGCACTCGGCCAACGCGCGCGCCGGATCGGGCAGGTGGTGAAGGATCGCGTGGCCGATCACGAGATCGAAGCTCGCGTCGGGAAGCGGCAGCTCCTCGGCGTCGGCGAGCAGCGGCTGCACGTCGAGCCCGAGCCGCTCGGCGTTGCGCGTGAGAGCGTCGAGCATTCCGGCCGAGATGTCGCTCGTCGTGGTGCGCGCGATCAGGCCCTCGAGCATCAGGTTCAGCGAGAAGTAGCCGGTGCCGGCGCCCAGCTCGAGTGCGTCCTCGAAATGCGGGGCCGGCTCGCCCAGCGCGGTCTCGAGCTTGCGCCGGGTCTGCGCACGGGCGACGGCGTCGAAGTCGATACTCCACTTCGTGTCGTAGCCGGCGGCCGCGCCGTCGTGATAGCGGACGTTGACGTCGCGGACCTCGGCGGGGGTGAGCAGGGCCATCGAGGGTAATTATGGAGCCGCTGCCCCGGCGCCATCAACGCGCGCGGGGCCGGCGATCAGGCTGCCGGCCCGCGCCGCCGGCCTACTCCCCGTAGCGAAGCGTCCGCGGCGTCTCCCGCATTCTGAGCAGCCGTGCCGGCACGCCGGCGACAACCGCGTTGGCCGCGACATCGCGAGTCACGACGGCGGCGGCGCCGACGACGGCGTTGTCGCCGATCGTGACGCCGTGGAGGATGCGCGCGCCGTGGCCGATCCAGACGTTGTTGCCGATCCGCACGTCGCGCTTCTCGATTCCCTGCAGACGGATCGGGCGCTCGACATCGCCGAAGGCATGGTCGAAGTCGATGATCATCGTACGGTCGGCGATGATGCACTCGCGTCCGATCGAGACGTGCTGGTAGCAGGACAGCGTGCATTCCTGCCCGAGCACGCTCTTGGCGCCGATCGCGACGACGCCCTCGTGGATCCGCAGCTTCGCGTCGTTGCCGATCCACGACCAGCGCCCGAGCTCGAGGCGCGCGCTCGGCCCGACCTCGATGCGCGCGCCGGAGCAGATGAACGCGATTCCGTCGAGCTGCAGGCGGCCGCGCAGACGCAGCTTGTGCCAAACCAGCCGGGCGAGCAGCCGCGCGTAGCGCGGGTTCGCCATCCCGTGGGCGCGCATGAAGCGCAGCAGCGTGAGGGCTCCGCCGTTCAGCGGGCGGATCGGTTCCGGCGGCGCCATCGCGGCGCAAATCGTAGAGGGCTCCACGCCGGCTGGCATGATCCCGGCTCTGTGGAGGCATCGGAGCTAGCCGAGCGCCTGCTCACCGGCGATCGTCGGGCGCTGGCCCGCGCGATCACGCTCGTCCAGGATGAAGACCCCTCCGCCTGGGAGCTGGTGCGGGCGATCTACCCGCATACCGGCAACGCCGCGATCATCGGCTTCACCGGACCGCCCGGGGCCGGCAAGTCGACGCTGATCGGCGCGTTGACCAGGCTTCGGCGCATGCGCGACCGCCAGATCGCCGTCCTCTCGATCGATCCTTCCTCGCCGTTCACCGGCGGCGCCGTGCTCGGCGACCGCATCCGCCTGCACGAGCACTTCCTCGACGGCGGGGTGTTCATCCGCTCGATGGCCACGCGGGGCGCGCTGGGCGGCGTCGCCGAGGCGGCGCTGCAGACGGCGCTGCTGATGGACGCCGCGGGGAGCGACGAGATCTACATCGAAACCGTCGGGGTGGGGCAGGCGGAGGTCGACATCGTCGACCACGCCGACACCGTCGTGCTCGTGCTGGTCCCCGGCTCCGGCGACTCCGTCCAGGCGCTGAAGGCCGGCGTGATGGAGATCCCCGACATCATCGTCGTCAACAAGGCCGACCACCCGCTGACCGACACGCTCGTGCGCGAGATTCGCGGTGTTCTGTCGCTCGCCCCGCAGGGCCGCTGGCAAATCCCGATCGTGACCACCGAAGCACTCAGCGGCCAGGGCGTCGACGCGCTCGATGCGGCGCTCGACTCCCACCGCGCCGAGCTGCACGCCGCCGGCACGCTCGCCGAGCGTCGCCGCCGCAACCTGCGCAACGAGGCGATCGCTCTGGC
>ODAK010004070.1_pt1 | contig 15043 bp, 16 predicted proteins | sample 1539591 | NCBI WGS metagenome assembly ODAK01 (sample SAMEA3539303, study PRJEB22396) | soil metagenome | biome: tundra; feature: field; material: soil | place: USA | collected 2010-05 | depth 0.15 m | reverse complement strand
CTGCTGAGGAGACTGTATGTCCTGGTGTTCATCGAACATGGCACCCGCCGGATGCATCTTGGCGGCGTCACCGCGAACCCCGCCGGCGAGTGGACCGTGCAGCAGGCCCGCAACCTCGCTCTCAGCCTCGACGAGCGGTTCGCGGACATTGAGTTTTTGATCCGCGATCGCGGATCGAACTTCACCGCCTCGTTCGACGCCGTCTTCCAGGCCACCGGCACCAGGATCCTGCGCACCGCTATTCAGGCGCCGCGCATGAACGCGATCTGCGAGCGGCTCGTCGGCACCCTGCGCCGAGAGCTCCTCGACCGCGTGCTAATTCTCGGTGAGGCGCATCTGCGCACCGTCCTGGCCGAGTACCAAACGCACTACAACACGGCTCGGCCGCACCAGGGCATCGCGCAACGTGTCCCCGACAGCGAATGCCGTGCTCCCCTCGTCACCGCAACCGACTCCGGCGTCGAACGGATCCGCCGAAAAACCGTCCTCAACGGCCTGATCAACGAATACATGCACGCCGCCTGACACTCGAAGAACCACAGGTCTCCAGCCGAATCCTATTTTCGAGCGGGACACGCGCGGCAGGTCAGGCGGGATCTGGCCACCGGCGGCCGGGACGTTCGCTCGCATCACGACGGGCACCTCGGCCCGACGGCGACCTTAGGGCCAGTCACGCCGCGCCAAGTCGGTGGTCAGATCCGGCTACATCGATCGACAGCATCACACTGAGTTACGGGAGAGGCCAGGAGAACGCTCGCCGAGCCGCCGTTCTGGTCGGCAAGCTAGCCTGCGGCAAGACTTCCTTCACGGCGACCGAACAGGGCCATCTGTGCGCAGCCGCATGCGGCCAGCATCGTCGGCCGGCGCCCGATTCTGCGTGTTAACTGAACTACGGGGCGTCTTCGCAGCTCAGAGGGCTAGGCGCGCACCGCCTCCGGCCCAGCTAGTGCCAGGAATGTCGTGTTCGGCGCGCGTGGGCACTGCAGAGAGCGGACATCTGATGCCGAACAGGTCGCCTACCTCCTCCTCGGTGCTGCTTGTTGGCATCAGCCACACCCGACCCGCAACGTTCGTACAGCTGCCGTGACCTGCGACGACACCCGAACCCTCAAGTTCACATTGATTGTTCAGAGAATGCGAATAGAGGACATTGCGTGTCCGCACATTTATGCGCTGATCGGTATACCACTAGCGGCCGCGACGATAGCGACCCGCATCGTCATTCGTCTCCAGCAGGCACACCGAACGGCTCCCCCCTTCTGTATGCCTGGCCGTCCTGAGTGCGCTGGCCACGGCCGGCATGCTGGTGCGCGGCGGCGCGCCTCACGCTCGGTAGCCATGAAAGGTGGCCGTGGAGCTGGTGTGCGGGCAGATCCTGGCCGTCCACGCCTGGCTGGACCGGGGCGGGGCGGAGGGAGACCTGATGGAGCTGAACGGATGGACCTCCCCGCGGATGCTCCGTCGCTACGGCGCCAGGGCCCGCAGCGCCCGGGCACGCCAGACCTACGACCGCATCATGGACGGCGGGTCATGACACGGGCCATAACCGCGTGACGCGGTACCGCCGCCGGGACCGCCTCGCCCGGCCGCAGCCAGGGATCGTCGTACGCCAGAGCCTCCGGCACTCCCCGCGTTGGCGCGCTGCCGCCGTCGCGCCTCATCTTGGACGAGGCGCGTGCCGCGCGCACTGATTGAGCTGACCGTGGGACAAGGGCTGGGCTGTTCCGCCGTGCTCGTGCGGCGGTGGCGCCGGCGTTCCTCGGTAGGCTGCCGGTGAGGCGCCCGAGCGGCCGGTCGGACACGGTCGCGAGGGGTGGAGGTGTCATGACCACGACGACCACCGGCAGCGCGGATACCAGCAGCTACCCGGCGCCGGCCGTGTCGGTGGCCCGGATGTTCTACGACCGGGTCGCGGCGACCCCCCGGGCCGAGGCGTTTCGGTTCCCGGCCGGGACCGGCTGGGCATCGCTCACCTGGGGGCAGACTGCCGAGACCGTCAAGACGATGGCAGCGGGCCTGCTCGCCCTGGGGATCCAGCCTGAGGAGCGGGTCGCGATCGCGTCCGCCACCCGCATCGAGTGGCTGTACGCGGACCTCGCGATCATGTGTGCGGGCGCCGCGACGACCGCCGTCTACCCCTCGACCGGGGGCGAAGACGCCGCCTTCATCCTCTCCGACAGCGGCACCCGGCTTGTCTTCGCCGACGACCAGGCCCAGGTCGCCAAGCTGCGCGCCCAGCGCGATCACCTGCCCGACGTTATCCGGGTGGTCACCTTCGACGGGCAGGCCGACGGCGAGTGGCTGCTCAGCCTTGCCGACCTGCAGGCCCTGGGGGCCAGGCACCTCATCGGCCACCCGACCGCGGTCGACGAGGCGGTGGCCGCGGTCGGGTCGGAGCATCTGGCGACCCTGATCTACACGTCGGGGACCACAGGGCGTCCCAAGGGCGTCGAGCTGCCCCATCGCTGCTGGACGTACGTCGGCGCCGGGGCCGAGGCCCTCGGCATCTTGTCCGCCGGCGACCTGCAGTACCTGTGGCTGCCGCTGTCTCACGCGTTCGGCAAGATGCTCGAGGCGGTGCAGCTGCAGATCGGCTTCCCGACGGCGGTCGATGGCCGCCTGGACAAGATCGTGGAGAACCTGGCGGTCGTCCGGCCAACCTTCATGGCCGGTCCCCCGCGGATCTTCGAGAAGATACACGCAAAGGTCGTGCAGACTGCCCAGGAAGAAGGCGGTATCAAGGTCAAGGTGTTCACCTGGGCCTTCGGGGTGGGCAGCCAGGTCTCCAGGGCCCGGATCCAGGGCAGGAAGCCGGGCTTGGCGGTCCAGGCCCAGCACGCGCTGGCCGACCGGCTGGTGCTGTCGAAGGTCCGCCAAGCGCTGGGCGGGCGGATCCGTTTCCTGCTCTCGGGCAGCGCGGCCTTGTCAAAGGACATCGCTACCTGGTTGCACGCGGCCGGGCTGCTGGTGCTCGAGGGTTACGGGCTGACCGAGGTCAGCGCCGCGGCTTGCATGATGCTCCCCGGGGACCCGGCGTTCGGGGTTGTCGGCCCGCCGCTGGTCGGCACCGAGATCAAGATCGCGGGCGATGGGGAGATCCTCATCCGGGGTCCCGGGGTGATGCGCGGGTATCACCACCTGCCCGAGGCCACCGCCGAAGTGCTCTCCGCCGACGGCTGGTTCGCCACCGGGGACCTCGGCGAGATAGACCAGGCAGGCCGGGTGCGGATCACCGACCGCAAGAAAGACCTGATCAAGACCTCCGGCGGCAAGTACATCGCCCCGCAGGTCATCGAGGTGATGTTCAAGGCGGTCTGCCCGCTGGCCAGCCAGATGCTGGTGCACGCGGACCGGCGTAACTACGCGACCGCGCTGATCACCCTCGACCCCGACGCGCTGGCCCAGTGGGGACGGGCGCAGGGCCTGACCGCCAGCAGCTACGCCGCGCTGACCCGGGACCCGGCGGTCCGCCGGTACGTGCAGGCCAGCATCGAGGAACTCAACGGCCGGCTCAACCGCTGGGAGACCGTGAAGGACTTCCGGATCCTCGACCGGGACCTGACGGTCGAGGAGGGCGAGCTGACACCCAGCCAGAAGATCAAGCGCAAGGTCGTGGAGACCAAGTACGCGTCGCTGCTCGACTCGATGTACGGCGGACAGCCGCGGGGCTGACCGGGTGACCGGCCAAGAAGCGCTCGGCACGACGCTGACGCAGGGCTTCGGGCAGCCCGGGATGGCCGGACCGCGAAGACCCTTCAATACGCGTCCCTGGTGGTCAAGCGGTCAAGCATGACCGGCTCGTCGAGAAGAGGCCGCTCGCCTCTGCGAGGCTTGCACGGGCGGCCTGTCACCGGGGTGACCACTCGGTCAGGCTCCCACGCGACCAGCCAGCTGCTGAACGGGCGCCGCGACCGGTCACCCGCAGGAAGCGACATCGGCCGATCGCGACATCCGTCCCCGGCTACCACGACCTCCTTGACCACCTACCCTCACTCGCGGCGAACCGTTCCGCGGCTCGGCTATCCGCGCCCCGCCCCGTAAATGAGCGGTGGCTAGTTGACCGCTGTGGCGGTGACGGTCAGGCCGCGTGGAGCGGCCCGCCGAAGTGCCACCCGGTCACCCGGGATTGCCAGGGCCGAGGGCGCACAGAACTGGTCGATCCGGATGCCAATCGGCGAGTTCTGATTCCTAAGACGACCGGCGCGAGCATCGTTATGCGTGCTTACGATCCTTCAACGCCACAAAGGTGCTCACGCCGTGTAGCGCACAGGGTGACACGGCCGATGCCTCCGCTGGCAGGTCGCGATGGCCCAAGCCTGGCGCGGCGGCCGGCCGAGATGCCGATCCGTGCCAGTCTTCCGCGCAACGTGCCGCACTTCGGGGTCCCAGCCCGCCAAACGAACGGCCAACAAACGATCAAAAGGCCCAACCGCCGCTGTGGCGATCAGGCCTCTGACCTGCACTTTCTGGTAGCGGGGGCAGGATTTGAACCTGCGACCTCTGGGTTATGAGCCCAGCTTGCAGTCTTCAGCCGCGGTTCAGAGCGGGGTCACTCAACCAGCCACGAGGCGTGCCCGCCTCCATCGGCAGACGGCCAGAGGCGACCGCGGTCATGTTCACTCTGGCGCGCCTTCCGCTTCGGTCGACGTGCCGTTGACGGTCCTCCTATGCCACTCGATCGCGCCAGATGACGGTCGAACTCACGGACAAACGACGGACAAACGATCAAGGACCTGACCGCCGAAGCTGGCGATCAGGCCCTTGACCTGCTACTCCATGAGTAGCCCCGACCGGATTTGAACCGGCGCTACCGCCTTGAGAGAGCGGCGTCGCGACGCTCTGCTGGATCGTACGCATTCAATAGGTCACATCCACTCTGGAGCTTGACCGTGCCAAATGTGTGCCGAAGGATCTGCTCGGGCTAGCCACCCTTCCAGGTCAGGATGTCAGCCTTATCGGTCTCGAGAACCGCCGCTTCAGGGCGGTGTCAGCGGGTCCGGCGCGATTGGTGCATGTCTGGAACCTGTTGGCTTATTTTGTGACACGCCGTGTAGCGTCCCGTTCACGGATCCGGGTCTAGTTCATGATCTTTTCTGCGGTCGCCTCTTCCCTTCCCCTGCGGCCGCAGAATCGGGTCGTCATGTCAATGCAGCCGCGGCCGTGGCCGGAAGTGCCCGCCGGTACCGCGAGGGTGGCCAGGAAGGCGTTCCGTAAGGGGTCGCTGGCGATCCGTGCCCGTGACCAGCTGGGCAGCTGGCATGACGATGAGGCGTTCGCCGGGGCTTACGGGGCGCGGGGCAAGCCGGGATCTCCCCGGCGCAGCTGGCGATGGTGACGGTGCTGCAGTTCACCGAGAACCTGACCGGCCGGCAGGCCGCGGGCGCAGTGCGGGCCCGGCTGGACTGGAAGTACTGCCTGGGCCTGGCCCTGGAAGATGAGGGCTTCGACTTCAGCGTGCTGAGCGAGTTCCGGGCGCGGCTGGTAGCCGGCACCCTGGAGCTGGCGATCTTGGATCTGCTGCTGGGCCGGCTCAAGGAGCTGGATCCCGCCTGGTCGGCACTGCACGGAACCCTCGGACGGCTGGCCCAGCTGGTGACCGTCGGCACCCTCCCACCGGAGCTGCGGGAACTGCTGGACCAGCGCTGGACCCGCAGGCAGCAAGCGGAACTGGACGCGCTGGCGGCAGCGGTCCGAGCAGGGAATGCGATCCTGCCGGAACGCCTGCGCTATATGCGGGAGGTCGCGCGGGTGCGCAGCGGGGAACTCCGGCCGGGCGCCGCGCAGTGACGGCGTGTCGGCCTCGCATCCGAGCCGGCGAGGCATCGGCGCTCAGTCGCCGCGGACCGGCGGGGGCGTACGGGGAGCGCGCGCGAGCAGGAGAGCGGCCGTGGCCAAGGACACCACCACACCGGCCCCGAGCGTGAGCGAGACCAGGGCCGCGGTGGTCAGCGGCCCCGCCGTGAAGGCCGACCACAGCGAGTCGTGGAAGGCGATCGCGATCAAGGTCGCGAGGCATCCGGCGACGACCGAGGTCTCGGTGATGTTCCGGGCCCGGGTGCGGCGGGGGCGGGCGATGAATCCGGCGATCGCATTGCTGATCACGCAGAAGGCGAGATTGGAGCTCGTCTCCACGATCATGAACCAGATGACGAGCACCGGATCCGTCGTGCCTTCGCCGATGGCCTGAGCGCTGGTGATCGCCAATCCGGCGAGCGCGCTCAGCGCGACGAACACGGTCATCGCATGGCCGCGCACCCAGGCCACGACCTCCGGAGTGGCCCAGCGCCGCAGCACAGGAATCCGGCGGCAGACGAGGACGACGTCGCCGAGCCAGTCGTCCCGCCATTGGGCGGACGAGCCGCGCGGCCGCCGGCAGCGCACAAGCAGCACCGCGGCCCCCACGGCGAGCACGGAGACCACGGCGAGCCCGCCGACCTGCAACAAGGTCCAGGCGCCCCAGGGCGAAGGATTCGCACCACCGATGACCGCCGCCCATTCGAAGGCCAGCGTCAGCCCGATCAGCGCCATCATCACCCCCGCCGCGCGGACGGTCTGCTGCGCCCGGTCCGGTTCGGCCAGCGCGCCCCGGGGGAGCAGGCGCAGCACGATCAACAGCGCGAGCACCGGAACCGCGAACTGGGCCAGATACACCGCCGTGTGGTACGGATCCTCCTTCCACGGGCTGATCGCCCAGGCGGCCTTGTTCTCGATCTCCGACACCGTCAGTGCCTCGAACACACCGCCCGTACCGAGGCTCGTCCAGACCGCGACCGATGAAGCCCGCCGGTTCTCGTCCACACGTTGCACGGGCGCCATGGTATGCACCGCATACTACGAGGCAGGCAGCATCGCACTCCGTAGTAGCGGCTGCTTGCGCGCGGTCTCCACCACGTCGCTTCCGCGCCGACATCGGAAGAGAATCCAGCGTGCGCCGGCGCGAGACTCGAACGTCAGTGTGCGTTCCCGCGTCCAGCAGAGCGGACGGAATTCACCGTTGCCGACGTGCGCCAGTGCCGTCTCCCGACCGGCCACCCGCAACACGAGTCGGCCGTCCTGCACATCCAGTTCTCCCTCGATGTTGGCCTGACCCCGAGCGCGCCAGTCCGGCTGGGTGGGATTGTCCGGGTAGCGGTCGAGGAAAGACGAGGGAAGGCGGATCGTTCCGCTGAGACTCGACAGCTCCTCGGGCAGTGACTGCTCCTCTTCGAAGAAGATGGCTTCCTCCTGCTTGACGGACTGCCGCACCTCCTCCGGGAACAGATCGAAGAGATTCTCGGAGATATAGCAGTCGATGATGAGGTGAACGCGCGCCGCGCTGCCCTTGTTGTAGAGAGAGTGCGGCATTCCGAAGTTCGCGTACCAGAGCTCGCGGAGCTGACGGCCTGGTGCCAGGACGACCGCGCCGGGCGGCTGCGGCTGGTAACCGGTCCCGGTGGTGTGGGCAAGACCCGGCTGGCGGTCGAGCTTGCCGACCGGATCCGGGCTGCCGGGTGGCGGGCTGAGCGGGTCGCTGATGGCGCTGAGGCTGAGGCGATCGGGGCGCTGCGGGCGGTGACGCGCGGCCGGGCGCTGTTGGTCGTCGATTATGCCGAGACCCGAGCGGGCCTGGGGCAGATGCTGTCCATGCTGGCCGGCGAGCTGGGCCGGGATGTCCGGGTGCTGCTGCTGACCTGTCGGACGCGGACGTGGTCGCCCTGGCTGTCCGGTCGTTCGCGCGGGAACTCGGCGTGCCCGGCAAGATTGTCGAGATCCGCAGCGGCACCGGCGGCGGCGGGTGCTGGATCTTCATGCGGCGCGCTGGTCGCCGTGCTGGGCCAGGTGAGTACGACGCCAGTGCAGGTCGACGTCGGTGACGTGCTGTCCGAGCTGCTCCGCCATGAGCAGCATTTCTGGTACGACAGCGCGCGCGTTCGGGCTCGGCGATGGGCAGGACGGGACGACACCCCGGTTGCTGCGGCAGATCGTCGCCGCCGGATGCCTGCTGGGGATCGCCAGCCAGGCGGAGGCTCGGGCGCTGCCTGGCTGGGTCCCGGGGCTGTCCCCGTCGGTTAAGATCGGCGAGTGGCTGCGGGTCTTGTACCCGCCGGGTCCGGGTGAGGCCGGGTGGATCGGCTCACTGCAGCCCGACCGGCTCGCCGAGCTGCACACAATGCGCGAGCTGACCGCGTCACCTGACCTGGCACGGGCGTGCCTGACCTGTGGGTGCCGACAATGCCGTCACCTCACGCGACCTGCGAATACTCGTGGAGCCGGTCGCGTCTTCGGACGCGGATGTTGTCCTCCGCAGGCGCGGCGGGGATCTTGGCGTCGGGCGGTCTCTGGCTCAGGGCCCGATGCGGCCGGTGGGTGTTGTAGTGGCCTACGTATTCGCTGAGGATGTGGTGGAGATGTCGCCGGCTAGCGATGAGGATGCGGTCGGTGCACTCGCGCCGGGCGCTGGCGATCCACCGCTCGCAGATCGCGTTCGCGCGCGGTGCCTGGACCGGCGTCTTGATAATTCGCATGCCGGCCGCGGTGAAGACAGCGTCGAACGCGTCGGTGTACTTGGCATCCCGGTCCCTGATCAGGAACTTCAGGCCGCCGGTCCGGTCGCCGAGGTCCATGAGCGTGTCCGGGCCTGCTGGACCGTCCATGCGGCGGTCGGGTGGGCGGTGACGCCGGCCAGATGGACCCGGCGATTGTGGTGCTCGATAACGAACAACACATAAAGCCGGCGGAGAAAGACGGTGTCGACGTGGAAGAAGGCCGGCCGCTCCGATCGTCTTGGCCTGGGCGGACAGGAACTCCTTCCAGCTGGCGGCCGCGCGGCGCGGCGCGGGATCGATGCCGGCTGCCTTGAGGATCTCCCAGATAGTGGAGGGCGCGATCGTGTGCCGAGGCCGGTCAGCTCGCCGCAGATCCGCCGGTATCCCCAGGTCGGGTTGTCGCGGGCCATTTCCAGCGCGAGGCGGCGGATCGCCGGGCCGGTACGCGGCCGTCCTGGTGCGCGCCGCGGATAGGTCCAGCGGCGCCTGACCAGCTCGGCGTGCCAGCGCAGGAGCGTGCGCGGGGTGACGATCAGGGACAGCTGCCGACGGCGCACTGTGGACAGCCGCCGGATTAGGGCGGCCAGGATCGCCCGGTCGGCCCGGGACAGCCGAGGTGATCTGACCTGGCGCTGCAGGACGGCGACCTGGTGGCGCAGCACCAGAATCTCGGTGTTCTTGTCGTTGTCGGAGCGGGGCAGCAGGACCAGCCAGCACAGCCGCACGAAGATCAGGTAGAGCAGGCGGAAGGTCACGAGAGCTGATCGTGGCGGAGTCGGAGGTAGCCCCGCTGCCGTTCGCCCCAGATGATGTGATGAGTCCGGCTGCAGGAAACCCAGGTCAGGTGCGGGTGACACGATTTCCGGCACCCACAGGCCGTGCACGAAGATGGCCGTTCAACCCTCCCGATTGTTCAGGCAGCGTCTTCGAGGGCGTACGGGTTGAGGATCTGCCTCCCCCACAGTTGGTTCCGTTCGACAGCGGTGAGTCGGGCAACTTCCGCGGCCTCGTCCCACTCAGAGCGGATCGTGTCTACCTGGTGGTCGATGACGTCCTTCGCCTCGGCCTTCGACAGCAGATACGTGTCGGTGGCAGCGGCGACGCAGCCAGCGAGCTGGCTGTAGCGGTACCCGTCCCGGCGTATCGCCATGGTCTGCGTCGCCTCCCCGCCAGAGCGGAGTTGTGGGCAGATGTCGTAGGCCGGGGTGAGTGTGAGGATCTTGCCGTCCCAGAATGCAGCGTGGTTGCGGGCGTGGTCGTCCGTATTGCTGACGCAGATATTGAAGATGATTCGGGAAAACAGCTCGCGGAGCGTTTGCTTTGGTTCGGTGAAGCGACTCCTTATCGCGTCAGCCAGGTCGTAATAGGTGGCGTAGCGGGCCATCGTGACGTCCAGGTTGAGGATGGTCAGCGCGGAGACGACCGTCCGACGGTGACGTCCGCCTTCGGGACGGTCGAACCGGTCGACAAGGAGGACGTCGCGACCGAGTGCCTCGACCACCTCCGTCCGGGCTACATCCAGTCCGACCCGTCGGGCGAGTTCCATGGCCACCGCCTCGGCCTTGACGACCGGGTACGGGTCCGAGCGCGAGGACAGTTTGGCGATGAGCCTCCGGTCCCCGTCGTTCAGCAGCACCTTCGGCCTTGCGCCGCCGACCGACGTCCCGTGCAGCAGGGCGGTCCCCAGCACTGGCGGAAGTGGCAAGCCGGCTTCAAGCCGCTCGGCCGCCGTCACCATCTCGTCGAGGGTGGCCTGCGAGGCCCGTGCCTGGTAGGCGGTCGCGCTCGTCTGGAAGTCGAGCGCCCCGATACGGTCGGAGCCGGATTCGAGCAGGTAGGTGAGCAGGCTGAGATCGCCCGTGTCGCTGTCCACCGTCAGGTGCCCGCTGTGTCGCTGCAGGATGACCCGCTGTCCCCACGCGTCCGGGCCAGCGTCGCAGATGCACCCAGCGACGGTGAGTCCGGCCAGCGGTCGGATCCGGCCCTGGCGGAGCGGCAGCTCCGGAAGGTACAGGGGGATGGCATCGAAACGGTCCAGGTAGCTGCGCCCATAGGTGAAGTAGACGATCTCGCCGCTCGTTTCGAGGCGGCCGGCGGCCACCGGTTCGCTGGCACCGGGGAGCCACGCCCACACGAACGCCTCGGTCGGGTCAGAAGTCATCGCGCACCGCACCAGTGGGCTCGCGGACACGGGAGGGCAGGAGCGCGAGCCGGTCGCGGCCGCGCTCGATCATTGAGCGCAGCCCCTCACGGTCGGCGCCGAACAGGTCGATCCCGAGGATGGTCGCGACTTCGAAGACCGTCCCGATCCCGACGGTGGGCACGCCGCGCTCAATGTTCCGCAGCGTGACAGCCGAGATGCCGGCCCGCTCAGCGAGCCCGGCCTCGGTCCAGCGCCTGGCCCGCCGGGCGCGCGCCACCTCCAAGCCAAGGACCCTGACTGCGTCGATCGTCTGCGGTGAGTAGGGATGAGTGCGGCGCACGTCGTTACACTTTCATTCAGAGGCTTTATCGATAGTATAACGACCATCCCATCTCCTGGCTACCGTCGACTGACCGGTACGCCAAGACGCTGGCCAGCTACCGGGTCAACGCGGTCGGCCCCGGCGACACTGCCACCGACTCAAGGACCACCGTGGCACCAAGACCGTCGAGCAGGATGCCGTCCCCCGGTAGATCCCGAGTACCCCTGCCTGCTACCGATCGCCTCCGTCATGCCGAAGCACCGCATTCGGTGCCCGAGCCGAAGGGCCGGCCGTCGATCACGTTCGTTACCTGGTCGTATTGCTCTGCGTCATCGCGGACGGGCACGAGAACCTGTTCGCCCGGCACGGCAAGTCGCGGCTGCCGATCGGCTGCTTCCTCGTGCGCCGGCGAGCAGGCCGTGCTCGCCGGCGCCACGCTTCGAGGCCAGCCGGTCGAGCTCGCGGAAACACCGACAGGGGGTTGTCGCCGCCCTCGAGGGTGGGACGAGCCGGGACACGCCTGGCGCGACACGAGAGGGATGACATGCCTGGATTCAACGGCATCGGCTGGTTCGAGATCGGCACCGGCGACCCGGCGGCCGCGGAGCGGTTCTACGGTGACGTGTTCGGCTGGACGGTTTCGCATGACGACACGAAGAGCACGGACCCGGCGTACCAGATCTTCACCACGGGCGACGCGGAGGGACTGCAGGGTGGGCTCTTCGCGACAAAGGGAAAGATGCCCAACTATGCGGTCTTCACCGTGCTGGTCGAGGACGTCGAGGCTACGTGCCGACGGGCCGAAGAGGCGGGTGGCCAGGTCCTGCGTGCGCCGGAGGTCAACCCGGCCGGGGTAACTTTCGCGCACCTGCTCGACCCGGCCGGTAACCACTTCGCGGTGTTCAAGCCGCCGTTCGTCCAGCCCTGAGCCGTCGTGCCGCCGGCACAGGGCCCGGCTGTCAGCTCAAGGTAAGTTGACAGACGATCCCCAGTGGGATGTCGAGATCCTCTCTGCGCAGCGAGCGTAGCGCGGGCACCTCGGCGGTGACCGAGACCGAGGTGATCCGGTCGGTGCGGAAGGCACGCAGGGCGTCGCGCAGCCGGCACCAGGCCACCAGATACCAGTGGGTCGCCGTACCGACGTAGCCGAGTGGCTCGATCTCGCGCATCGTGGCGGCACCCTCGCGGTCGCCATAGCCGATGCGCAGGACGCGGCGGGCAGACAGCGCGTCGGCCACCATGCGCGGCACCGGCGGCGTGGTGCCCGCGTCGCCGAGCAGGTGGATGCGGCCGGCCAGGTCGCGGGCCACCGCCATCGCGACGGCCTCGCCCGGCGTCAGGTTGACCGGCGGCAGCGTGCGCGCCTTGTCGAGGCAATAGCCGCCCGTGCGGCCGGGCTCGGCATAGATCGGCACCCCCGACTGCTGCAGCGCGTTGATGTCCCGTTCGACCGTGCGCACGCTGACCTCGAAACGACCGGCCAGCCAGCGCCCACTACGCGGGCGAGGCGCGACAGCCCGCAGCGCCTCGACCAGGGCATAGAGGCGATCGGTACGGTTCACGCGCACCAACCTTGAAGCCGGGTACGACAAGAGACGACCGGCGAGCGCTCCGCCGGGGCCCGAGTTGGCTCAAATTAGAGCACCGGCGTGGCGGCGGATGCGGTCGAGGGCTTCGTGGAGGTCGCCGGGCAGGGGGTCGGCGGTGGTGATGGTGTGGGCACCGAGCTGGATCTCGATGGTCCGGTAGCGGCGGGCGGCCCGGACGAACTTCTTGACCGGCCAGGCCGTCTGGTCTTCGATCCATCGGCTGACGGCCAGGACGGCGAACACGTACGGGGACACCTCCCCACCCTACGACCCGAATCAGTGCGCAGATCCGCTCACGACGAGCGACGAAGCCGCAGGTCAGCGAGATGGGTCGAGCCGAAGCCCATGATCGTGAGCCAAGTCAGGTCATACCCACCTCCACCGCCCCGAGGTGGAGTTCATATGGCAGTCGAGTGCCGGAAATTTGCTGTCGTCACGCACTCGTAGGGTCAGCGGACGTCGGCGCGTGCCGGTTGCTGATGGTCAGAGCGACGGCCGAATGACGGTCAAATGATCAGAGCCTTGATCACCAAGTGTTCAGATCATGGCTCTGACCTGTGGTTCTGTGTGCCTCCCGGTCCTCCGTGACCGGGACGTGCCGCCAAGCGCCTGCACATCGCAGGCGCGCGCCCGGCTGCAGAGCGGGCGACACCATGGCGATGGCCAGCCGGGGATGTGACGCCAGCCGGCGAACTGCCGGGGCTACTTGACCGCGGCGCCAGGCACGCCGGAGGGGCATGCTCAGGCGGCGGCGTGGTGGGGGCGGAAGGCGATGGCAAGCTCGGCGTCCATGGCTTCGGCCAGCCGGGCCAGCAGCGGCACAGTCGGGGTTGCCCCGCCCAATTCCAGCCGGGACAGCTGCGGCTGGGTCATCCCGGCGCGGGCGGCCAGCTCGGCCTGGGTAAGGCCCAGCGCGATGCGCCGGTCGTGGACCATCTGGCCCAGCAGCAGCGCAGCGCGCGCCTCAGCGTAGGCAGCATCGTGACGCTGGGCGCCGGTGCGCTCCCAGCGGGCGTGCCCGCTACCGTGGCTGGCGTCATTGCTGCTGCTCATCAGTCCCACTTCCGCTCGTAGATCTCCCGGGCGGCCCCGTGACCGGGGTGCCCGGACGCGTGCCCTTGCTCGCAGGCCCGCTGGGCCGCCTGTGCCCGCTCCACCTCGCCCTGCTCGTGCTGGCGCGGGTCTTGGCGAACACCGTCAGCAGCACGACCCGCTGGCCCGGTGCCAGCCAGTAGCTGACCCGCACCTGACCGCGGTGCAGAAGGAACCGCAGCTCGCGGACCTTGCCGCCAAGGTGGCGCGCATACGGCTCACCTAACATCTCTGCCCGCTCAGCGAGCAGGTCAGCCATCGCCTCAACCTTCGCGTACTGCTCCAGCGGCAGCGAGTCAAGCCAGGACCGCACCTCCGGCTCCAGCTCGATCTCATACCGCCCTGGCATACCGCTCAGTGTATATACCACAGCCGGGATGCGCACGGCAGGTCTGCCGGGGCGGCGAATCAGGATCCGGCCAGAACACCACGCCGGTCCGGCCGGACCGTACGCGAGACGTACGCGTGAATCGTGCGTCATCTGGCCGGGCCAACGGCAAGAAGACAACTGCCCATGAAAGAGTTGCGTCCACCTCTGCGGATGTGCGAGATGCTCCCGCGGGAAGCGGACCCGAGCGGAACGGCTCCGTGATGAAAGCCCCAGGCGCCAAGGCGGGCGAGCCGTCCCACCCGACCAGATGCCGTGCTCGGCCTACCGCGCTATCATGGGATATCAACGGAGGTGAAGATGACGGATATGCTGATTCGCGACGTGCCGGACGATGTTGTGGCGGCAGTCGACGCGCACGCCGGCCGACTCGGGCTCTCGCGCAGCGAGTACGTTCGCCGCCGCCTGGCTCAGGACGCGTCAGTGCCCGGCTCGGCCGTCACCGTTCAGGACCTGGCCCGGTTCGCGGAGGTCTTCGGCGATCTGGATGATCCGGACGTCATGTCCGGGGCCTGGGAGTGACCGGCTGGCTGATCGACAAGTCCGCGCTTGTCCGTCTGGCCGGCAGCCGGGACGCCGCCGAGTGGGCCGGCCGGATCGAGCGTGGCCTGGTGCGGATCGCCACGGTCACCCGCCTGGAAGTCGGCTACTCTGCCCGGTCAGGGCCGGAACTGCGAGCCGGATTCCGGCTGCCGCCCCTGGCGTCGATGCCCGTGGAGTACCTGACTCCGGCCATCGAAGACCGGGCTGTCGAGGTTCTCGCGCTGCTCGCTGACCGGGGCCAGCACCGCGCGCCCTCCCTTCCCGACCTGATCATCGCCGCCATCGCGGAACTCGCCGGGCTTACCGTGTTGCACCTTGATAAGGACTTCGAGATCATCGCCGACATCACGGGGCAGCCAGTCGAGCGCCTGAACACGGGATGACATCCTGTGCTGCTCGAAAATAGGATCCTGGGCCATGAACTGCGCGATCTCGGATGTC
>ODAK010004069.1_pt1 | contig 15045 bp, 15 predicted proteins | sample 1539591 | NCBI WGS metagenome assembly ODAK01 (sample SAMEA3539303, study PRJEB22396) | soil metagenome | biome: tundra; feature: field; material: soil | place: USA | collected 2010-05 | depth 0.15 m | reverse complement strand
GTCATCCGCAGGTTGATCCGGGTGCCTCGCGTAGTCCGGTCAAGAAGGGAACGCCCGACTTTGAGAATACGCAGGTCATCACAGCCGTGCGCAAGCGTTTGAGATCGGGTGGGACGTCCGCCGAATAGGCCTGGCGTCGAGACGGCGCGGCCAGCCCGTTGGTGCAGGTGGCGCCGCTAGGGCTTCGCAAGGCGGTAGAAACCGATGGCTGGTCCCCTCGGCTTCACATGTTCCCCCTGCACCGGGATCTCGATGTCCACGTGGCGGGTATCGAGGAAGGCAATCTCAACCTCGTCGCTTCCTTAGAAGATGCTCCAGTCCTATTTTTTCTGTCGCTTGCCTTGTGTTTCCATGAAGTTCTTGAAGGTATCGAGGTCCACGCCGTACCACTCGTGAGCACCCTTCGGCGCCCATAGGACTCCGCTTGGTTTCACGCGAATCTCGCCAACCTTGGAGCTTGCCGCGTCGAGAATGGTGAAGTCGTGGAACTTGGGGGATAGGGGCTTTGCCCGCCGAAATGCCCGATGACCGTTAATGGCGGGCAGCGTGGTGAATTGGCGGGGCAGCGTGGCCACCAAGGAAGAAAGGGAGTCCTTCCAGGCCGCAGCTGACGCGTCTGGAATGAGCCTTTCAACGTGGTTGAGGCACGTGGCTATCAAGGCGGCCAAGACCACGTGATGGGTTGCCCTCGCCGCAGGGGATCCCCTTGGCGAGGGCTAAACTCCATTTAGCACTTGCTACTTAGCGACATCGAACCAAGAAGCAAAAAGCTTCTCGGCCGTAGTCACACGCTTTGATGATCTTTCCAGAGCGCCAGTGTTTGAACTGTGCGACGAAGATCCATCTCCACCCTTTGGGGGCGGGGTTGTGTTCAACTCGTTTTTCCACGGCATTCACCTCCTAGCTGCCGCCCCATGAAAACGAGAAGCTTGACGCCCGCGCCGCAGAGATTACCCTCTACATAGGTGTGGCGTTCGTCTGGCTCCCAAGGCAGGACGGCGTTATTTGACCTTCGAGGGTGAAGGCGCCTTGACTCCGCTTTCACCCTCTCGCTTTTCTAAAGATTGTTGTTCGCGCTAGCCGGACGCTGAGCCCAGTCTCCTTTCGATGGTCCAATGTCCTCGCTCACCTGATATCCAGCCGGCGCCTTTCAGTGCTGCGATAGCATTCCTGGCAGCGTTGTGGTTCTGGGGTGACATCTCGCCATATACGGCATCGATGATTTCAGCGTAGCCGGCTCCAGGGTGAACCAGCAGGAACTCATAGATTCGGTTTTGAATCTCGCCCCTCGGTCTGATTAGCTCATCCTCATCGCTACGGCTTGCGTGATCGTGATCGCCGTCCGGGATGTCCGCGGTTCCGGTAAGCGGAAGCGTCTTCTGTACCGAGAGAATCGATTGCAGCTGCGCAATCCTCTCGTCGAGTGGCTCCACTAGCCGCTTCCGTTCTGCTTTCAACCTCGACAGTTCGCCAAGGATGGCGGCGTCGGACTGATCCAGGATGCGTTCGCATTCGGGTTGCATGACGCTACGGATCATATGCACCGGACCAAGAACGTCAACGAAGATTTCTAACGTCCTAGGATGTGGTCATATATGGCCAACATATCCACAGGTCTTGTTAGATGAAAACCTCCCGCCGCAATTGAGGAATTCGAAACGTGTCCACAGTTGACATTTGAGGCCCTGTAGCATGATACAAAAACCTGTTGACAACTATGCCATTGTGGCACTCGTGCCAATTAGGCGAACTCGTTGATTTTATTCGGGATGGGGGGAGCGTCGATACTTGACGGTCAATCTGCTTGCCGCACATTATGATCGTCACTATGACCGCGAAGTGCAGCGCCCTCGACGTGGCGAAGTACATCCTGAAGAAGCATGGCCAGATGACGGCTATGAAGCTTCAGAAGCTGGTCTATTACTGCCAGGCGTGGTCGCTCGTCTGGGATGAGCGTCCGATGTTTAGGGAGAAGATCAAGGCATGGGCGAATGGCCCGGTTGTTCCTGCCTTGTTCCATGCATTGAAGGGTCACTTTCAAGTGGTGTCGCGAGATCTCCAAACTGGAGACGTCAGCTCGCTAGATGAGAAGGCCCGCGAAACAGCGGACGCCGTGTTCAAGTTTTATGGCGACAAGACCGCACAATGGCTGAGCGATCTCACGCATGCTGAGCAACCGTGGATTGAAGCACGTGGCGGGCTGTGCGCGGGAGAATCGGGCGGGAACGAGATCCCCATAGCCCGAATGGATGAGTACTACGGTTCGCTGAAGAAAAATTAGGTCCATCCCGATCGTGTCCTCGAACAAAAAGCCAAGGTTCGATCGCGCACCCTCCGATTCGACCAAGGTTCCGCGCGTAAACGAGAACCCGAACGCCTACTATGAAAGACACCCAGTTTGGCGCTTCTCGCTACTGGATGTTGGGTGCCCGCTGTATGGGTGGAACCTCCTAGATGGAGGCACGCTGTTTGAGATACGCGATCGCCTCGCCTATTACGAGCGAATGACATTTCGTGAAATAGTCGACGCAAAATGTCATGAGATCGAGACCTGGAAGCTGTGCAAGGATGCTCGCGACCGAGTGGAGGAACTTCGTATCCACCCTGAAAGCATCATGTCTTTTAGGGTGAATTCCAGGGGCAGGATTTGGGGAGTCCGAACCGGAAATGTTGTGGACTTGCTTTGGTGGGATCCAAAACATGCGGTTTATCCTGTGTACGCAAAGTGAACGTAGGACCACCTGCTTCTTTGACGAGAATTGGCAGGCAGCCCGACTAATTGGCGGGCAGACAGCAATCGGCAGGCAAAGCCAGGGGATAGGAAGGAGTTCACAGACATGTAGGTCACGCTATCCTTTCGCCAGCATGGTGCGGCCGATGCCGTTTTGGTGCAAATCGCCGAGGGAACGCTTGGGTCGTCAATCGTCTAGGACCGCGACCGCGTGTGGAGACCAGTCCTTGGGTACGATTTGCGGCGCGGATCATCGTGCCTCGGGCCTGGTGGGTGGATACTCCGAAGGCCCATGAGGAACGACCGCCTGCATGCCCCGAGTTTGTGCCCTCTCTGATAGAATTCGTCCATGGCTGTCAAGAAGCCACCGCGTCCTCGAACCCGAACCAGCAATCGAACCCAAACCGGCGTTGCCAAGCCACGGGCAAGGATCCGCCCCCTTCTGATCTTCCCTGAGGCGTCGCAACTCTCTGCGGAACAGCAGGAAGGCATATGCTGGATTGGCACCAGGATGGCCAGTGTGGCTTCGGCCTGGGAGCCGCAGAAATCCGCAAACGATGGCAAGCTGGTGGATGACTTTCTCCATACGATTGTCACGATCATCAATCTACGGAATCAATTGGCAGCATCGACGCCGCCTGCCGCAGAGCCGCTTGCCGAACAGGTGCTCGATGCGCTCGACGACGACCTGGCGAGCTTTCTTAAGAAGTGCAATGGCTTCGACCTGCCACGCTTTCGAGCCCTCGCGGAAGGCATGATGCTGGCATTGGCCTATGCCGATCTTCACCACATTTTGCGAGAGGTGAAGCACAAGCAGAAATGGAACCAGTTGCAGGCTGGTTCGGAGTTTCTCGCTATCTTGAAGTCCGAGCTGTGCAAGTACGTCTCCGAGGATGACGCCAAGGAGCTTGTCCGCATCGTGGCCCTCAAGGCAGTTGGGAACCAGCTTGGCAGGGATGATGTGCACAGAACCACAATTACAGCATTGGCCGAATGGAGAGGGCAGAAGAGCGAGCGTTGGGTCGAGGACCGGCTCGGTTTGCTAAAGAGCTGGACGGCAAACCTGGTCGAACGCTAAGTACAGTTCAGTTCTCGTCGGAGTAGCGGTGGCGGAAGCCGGCCCTTTGGGGCTGAACAGCGCGTGGTGCGAGAAATGGGCAATGCCTGCACCGGTGCCATTCGTGCAGCTTGTATTCCCTCTTGTAGGGTTTCTACATGACTCGCACGACAGCATTTGCCAGTGAACGCAACGGACAACGTGGCGGTAGGGTGATCACCGTCGGGGGCAGAAGCCTCATTGATGGCCAGTTCCTCGCCGAGCGTCTCGGTGTCGCTCGAACCACCGTATGGCGTTTGGCCCATTCCGGACGAATTGGCTACTACGTGATTGGTCGCCGCTGGTTCTTCTGTGAGTCGGAGGTTGTCGAGGCCCTGCGAGTCCCGGCTACGGTAGCTGGCGGGGCGAAGTCTTCCCCAGGTTGCGCTTAGCCAAAGGTGATGTGGCAGTGGCGATTCGAAAGCACAAAACCAAGGCCGGGCGGAACACCTACTCCGTCTACTTGAAGGAGAACGGCTCTTGGAAATACATCGCGACTGCCCCAACCCGTGATGACGCCAAGGCTCTCGAACGCCGCGAACGGGAACAAGCATGGCAAGTCGGCCAGGGACTGCGAAAGCGGGAGATCGAGGATACCTTCAAGCCGATGGCGGTGCCTTGGGCGGAGCAACGACTCAAGACGCACAAACGCGGCTGCGACGACGTTTGGCGCATGAAGAAGCATCTGGTGCCTTTTTTCGGAGAGTCGCAGGTCAAGAAGATCGACGTGGCCTTGCTGCGCGAGTTCATCTCGCACTCCATCAGCGTGGGCATGGGGGCGACCACCCTTAACCAGTGCGTGCGGCTACTGGGCCGTTTCCTCAACGAGTTAGTGATTGACGGCAGGCTACCGACCAATCCAGTGGCACACCTCGACCGTGCCACGCGAAAGCTTTTCAAGCCGAAGCACGACCCTAAGAACACCCCCTTCATTCGTGCAAAGACCGAGATCGCAGGCATCTATCGCGAGCTTTCCGGCGACGTCCAGATCATGTTTGCCGTGGGGGTATTTGCCGGTCTACGAACCGGCGAGATTCTCGGCCTCCACATCGAAGACGTTGACTTGGTCCGCCGAACCATACTGGTCCGGCGCAGCTACGACAGCACTACCAAGGACTACGATTCGCGGTTGGTGCCGATAAATGACAGCCTGCTTCCCGTCCTGACGACTTGGCTCACGAAGCTTCGGCGGGACATGGGGCTGGTCTTCCCACCGACCGGTCACGGCGATTTCGTGAAGGAACACCGCCTCCGGGATGAACTTCGCATCGCGCAAAAAAAACTTGGGTCAAGAGGCTTGACCTGGTATCAGTCAACGCGGCATACATTCGCTTCCCACTGGGTTGAGGACGGTCGACCGATCCTGAAACTCCGTGACATACTCGGCCACAGCACAGTTAAGGTCACCGAACGTTACGCTCACCTCGCTCCCGACGCCTTCGTTGAAGCAGATTACGCGGCGGTGTTCGTGGACCTGAAGGCGGTGCCGACGCCAAGCGCAACGGCACGAAACGAAGACGCAGAACACACAGGAAAGGAGAGCTAGGGCACAATAGGGGCACAATGACGGAATCGAGGCTTTTCGATGTCTCGTAAGTCGTTGAAATCATTCACGGAGAGATGGCCGAGTGGCCGAAGGCGCCTGATTCGAAATCAGGTTTACCGCAAGGTAACGTGGGTTCGACTCCCACTCTCTCCTCAACCCAATAACTGGAGAGATGGCCGAGTGGCCGAAGGCGCATGATTGGAAATCATGTTTACCGCAAGGTAACGTGGGTTCGACTCCCACTCTCTCCTCAACTTGCTGGTTCGCGATCCCTATCCTGACCCAAGGAGGAAACATGCAACCGCGCATACCGGTGATGACCACGATGGATCCGCCGCCCGGATTCGTCGTCGAGAAAGTGCTGGGCTCTTGCTGGGGCATCACGGTCCGCTCCCGCAGCGTCGTTGGTACCATGTGCGCGGGCTGCCAGACTTTCTTTGGCGGTGAGATCACGGCGCTCACCGAGCTGGCAAACGATGCTCGCACGCAGGCCATGAAGCGCCTGGAAGAGCACGCGGTCGCCCTCGGTGCGGATGCCGTGCTCATGATGCGTTTCGATTCCGGCGAGCTGATGCAAAACACGAACGAGATCGTTGCTTATGGAACCGCAGTAAAGCTAGCGCCGAAGTCATCGTGAACGTTCCCCACCTTCCGTTGCCGCTCGCGCGGCGGATCGATCGGCTGGCTCGTCGGGCGCACACGTTTCACCGCTTCGCCCATCATCCGCTGTGCGAGCCCTATCGGGGTGAAGTGTTGCGCGTGGGCCGGCGCGGGCGTCTGTGCAAGGGATGCACGTTTCTCGCTGCAGGACTGATAACGGGCGCGCTCACAGGCGCCGCTTTTCATCCGTCTCTGCAGGCTGCGGCTGTGGCGTGGTCTTTTGCGGTTGTTCTTGGCGGGCTTTCGTTGCGCCTGCGCCTGGTGAAAGTCGTGGGACGCTTCCTACCCGGTGTTGCTCTTGCGGTGGCGTGGTGGGCGGGCCTCATTCCGCTGCTGGTGTCGCTCTCGATGTTCGCCGCCGCGACTCTTCTTTACCGTCGCCGAGGCGTCGAGCGGAGCCTGTGCCATTCTTGCCCGGAGAGACGCTTGAGCCCCTGCTCGGGATTCGCGCCGCTCGTTCGTCGCGAACGCGCGTTTCGTCGGCGAGTCGCCCGTTGGCTTGATACATTCCCGACGCAACCGAGAGCTTGAGTAGCCAAGGAGATCCCATGCACGCAGTCGCCCGATTCGTCACTTGACTGGCCCCGCCGCCAAACTACGGCAGAATTCCCGCATGCGTAGCTTTCTCGTTCATTGGCTGATCACGGCCGGCGCCTTGGCGCTGGCGTCGCGAATCGTGGGTGGCATTCACGTCGCTTCTCTTGGCACGCTGGCGCTTTCAGCCCTTGTGCTCGGGCTCGTCAATGCCATCGTGCGACCGATTTTGGTCGTGCTGACGCTGCCGATCACGATTCTGACGCTGGGGCTTTTCTATCTCGTCGTGAATGGCGTGGCGTTCACGCTCGCGGCAGCGCTGGTGCCAGGCTTCCATGTAGCGTCGTTCGGATCGGCGGTCTTGGGTGCGCTAGCGGTCAGCATCTTGTCGTGGATTCTGGGTTGGCTTCTGACTCCCCGGTCGGACCTGTAGTCGCCTAAAAGAAAGCCCGAGGCCGCATCTCTGCGAGCTCGGGCCTATTACTCGGCGCTTCGGCTTACTTCTGGTCGAGCACCTTGATGGGCGGCATTTCCTTGCCCTCGAGGTATTCGAGGCTGGCGCCGCCACCCGTGGACACGTGGGTCATCTTGTCCGCTAGGCCCATCTTCTCGACGGCCGCTGCCGAGTCGCCACCGCCGATGACGGTGACAGCGCCGCGTCCGGTTGCCGCCGCAATCGCCTGCGCGACGGCCAGCGTGCCGGCGGCGTAGTCGGCCGCTTCGAACACGCCCATGGGGCCGTTCCACACGATGGTGCCGGCTTTGCCGATGATGTCGCTGAACGCCTTGATGGTTTTGGGGCCGATATCCATACCCATGAGGCCGTCGGGAATGTTGGCATCGGCAACGACGGTCGGCTTGTCGCCGGTCAGTGCTTTGAAGTCGAAGCTCGCGGCGGCGGCGTGGTCGGACGGCAGCACGATCTTGCCGCCGGCTTGGCCGAGGAGCTTCTTCATCTCTTCGACCTGATCCTCTTCGACGCGGCTCTTGCCGACGGCGACGCCCTTGGCCTTGAGCAGCGTGTACGCCATGGCGCCACCGATGAGGATGTTGTCCACCTTGCCGAGCAGGGCGGAGATGAGCTTGATCTTGTCACTGACTTTCGCGCCACCGAGGATGGCGACGAACGGGCGCTTGGGCTGCGAGACGGCTTCGTGCAGGTAGCGGATTTCCTTTTCGACGAGGTAGCCGGCAACCGCCGCGCCGCCTTTGGCTTGAATGGCCTTAGCCACGCCGAACATGCTGCCGTGCTTGCGGTGGCAGGTGCCGAACGCGTCGTTCACGTAGGTATCGCCCAGCTTGGCCAGGCCGGCTACGAACTCGTCGTGCTTGGCCTGTTGCTCGGCCGTGAGTTTCTTGTCGGGGTTCTTCTTGGCCTTGTCAGGCATGGTTTCCCCGGCGTGGAAGCGCACGTTTTCCAGCAACGCGACGTCGCCCGCCTTCATGCCAGCCACCAGAGCTTCGGCTTGCGGACCGATGACCTCTTGCGGGCCGAGCTTGACGGGCTTGCCCAGAAGCTCGCCCAAGCGATCTGCACACGGCTTGAGGCTGCCTTCCGGATCGTAGGCGCCGTCCGGGCGACCGAGGTGGCTCATCAGCACCAGCTTGCCGCCCTGGTCGAGGACCTGCTTGATGCTGGGCAGAGCAGCGCGAATGCGACGGTCGTCGGTGATCTTGCCGCCCTTGAGTGGAACGTTGAAATCGACGCGCATGAGAACGGTTTTGCCGCTGGCATTGATGTCGGAAATCGTCTTGGTAGCCATGGTCGCTGCCTCGTGAGATAGATGGTTGAAAGTCGCGCCCCGTCCTGCGGGACGCGCGCAGCATACTACTTTTGGGGCTGCGCTCTAAAGTCCCAGCAACTCTTCGCGCGATAGCACGCGCAGACCGCTTTGCACCAGTACGGCGCGTGCCTTTTCGATGTCGTGGGTTTCGACGATGACGATGGCCCGCTGGTTGGCCACGAAGCCGCTCGTGTTCTCGAGATTAATGGCATTCTTCGCCAGACACTCGGCGACTTTGCAAAGCGCCCCGGGCTGATCCGCTACCTCGACGGGAATGACTTCCAGAAAGCTCGCCATGATGCCACTTTGCTTGAGCACGTCGCAAGCGGCGTCGGGGTCGTTTACCAGGAATTTCATCACGCCGAACGGACCGCTGTTGGCGATGGTGACCCAACGAATATTCATGCGTGCCTCGGCCAGAAGGCGTGTGATGCGCGCGGTTTGTCCCGGCTTGTTCTCGACGAAAACGGCAAGCAGTCGGACGGTGCTCATGGGGCTTCCTCACAGCTTTCGGTTGTCGATGACCCGCTTTGCCTTGCCTTCGCTGATGGGTAGCGTTCCGGGTGGCACCAGGTCGATTCTTGGTGTTGTCAGGATTTCGGCCTTGAGCAAGCTGGCGATTTCCTTCTGCAAGGCTACCACGTGCTCCAGCTCTCCGTCGAAGCCGGCTTCGGACAGCTCGACCTTGACCGTCATTTCGTCGAGGCCATCGAGCTGGATGAGATAGTTGCGGCCGAGCTTGGGGATGCTCATGAGAACCCGTTCGATCTGCTGCGGGTAGATGTTCACGCCGCGAACGATGAGCATGTCGTCCGCGCGGCCTGTGATGCGCTCGATGCGACGGTGCGTGCGTCCGCACGAGCAGGGTTCTTCGCGGATGGCGGTAATATCACGCGTGCGATAGCGCAAAATCGGCATGGCTTCGCGCAAAAGCGTGGTCAGGACCAACTCGCCGGGTTCGCCGACCGGCAGCACTTCGCCGGTTTCCGGATTGATGATCTCCATCAGGAAATAGTCTTCCCACAGGTGCATGCCGTTTTGCGCCTGGCACTCGAAGGCCACACCGGGACCGTTCATTTCGGAAAGCCCGTACGAGTTGAACACGCGGACGCCGAGTCCCTGTTCGATCTTGCGACGGGTTTCTTCGGTGTAGGGCTCGGCACCCACGAAAGCGCGTTTGAGCGATAAGTCCTTGCGCGGATTGATGCCACGTTTTTCGAGCACATCGGCAAAATAGAGCGCGAAGCTCGGCGTAAGGTGAATGCTCGTCGAGCGAAAATCCTGCATCAATAAGAGCTGGCGCTCGCTATTGCCGGGGCCGGCCGGAATGACGAGACAGCCGATTTTTTCGGCTCCGTAATGCGCGACCAGCGCACCGGTGAAGAGCCCGTAGGTCATCATGTTCTGGAAGATGTCCCCGCGATTCATGCCGGTCGCCACGAAGCTGCGGGCAATCAGCTCGGCGGCGTTATCCACGTCCTTGGCCGAAAAGAAGAGCGCCTTGGGTTTGCCGGTCGTCCCGCTCGACGTGTGCAAGCGCAGTGTTTCGTCGAGTGGAACTGCCAGCATGCCGGTCGGGTACGACTCGCGCAGGTCGGCGCCCGTGGTGAACGGCAGCCGACGCAGGTCCGCCAGCGAGAGAATGTCGTTGGGCTTCACCTTCGCTTGTTCGAACTTCTGGCGATAAAGCGGCACCCGCTCGTACACGCGCGCCGCGGTCTGCTTGAGGCGGGCAAGCTGGAGGGCTTCGAGCTCGGGCCTCGGCAAGGTCTCTTCCGAGGTCTTCCAATACACACGTTCGTTGCTCGGGCGCATAGCCGAATCATAGTGCCGGCTCGGGAAACGCTGTGAAAAAAGCGGCGCCGAAAACCGTCTCTTGGTGGTGGACGCCGTTTGGCCTATGGTGGGCGTTCTCTTTCGCACGGAGGACCTCATGGGCAACGAGCAGCAGGGTTCAAGTCAAAGGAGCGGTTGGCGGGTGACGTTGGTGGCGTTGTCCATCAATTTGGTGCTGGGCGTGCTTTACGCATGGGGCGTGATGGCCAAGGCACTCGTCGTGCAATGGCACTGGAGCAAGGCCGATGCTGCGCTTCCGTTTACGGTGGCGACGGCGGCCTTCGCCATCACCATGATTTTCGCCGGTCGCCTGCAGGACAAGGTCGGCCCACGGCTCATCGCCGCGCTGGGCGGCATCGTGCTTGGCTGCGGTCTGGCGGCTTCTTCGCTGGCCAAATCGCCGGCGTTGATGCTCGTCACCTTCGGCATCGTGGGTGGCATCGGCATCGGCATCGGCTACTCGGCCACCACACCGCCTGCCATCAAGTGGTTTCCTGCCACCAAGAAAGGCCTCATCACCGGCGTCGTCGTCAGCGGCGTCGGCCTTGCGGCAGTCTACATCTCGCCGCTTGCGCAGTGGTTGCTCAAGCGCGCCGGCATTCAGAACAGCTTCATCTATCTTGGCGTCGGCGCCATGGTCAGCGTGGCGCTGCTTGCCCAGTGGCTGCGCAATCCGCCTGCCGGCTATCAACCGCAAGCTGCGGCGTCGGCTGCCAGTCCGACCAAGGCGCCGCTTGCTGCGCGCGCCAATGTCGACTGGTCGGAAATGCTGCGCACCTCGCAGTTCTATCGCCTGTGGCTAATGTTCATTCTCGCGGCCTCCGCGGGCTTGATGATCATCGCTCACGTGGCCATCATCGCCAAAGAGCAGGCGCACTGGGAGTGGGGCTTCGTTCCGGTGGTGTTGCTCGCGATCTTCAACAGCGCGGGCCGCGTGGCGAGCGGCGTGCTTTCGGACCGCATCGGTCGCACGCAAACCATGGTGCTGGCCTTCTTGCTGCAATCCTGCAACATGTTCGCGTTCTCGCACTACACCAGCTCGGGACTGCTGATGTTCGGCTCGGCGTTCACTGGTCTTTGCTACGGCACCATCTTCACGCTCATGCCCGCCGCCACCGCGGACTTCTATGGTGTGCGCAACCTGGGCGTGAACTACGGCTTCGTGTTCACGGGCTTCGGCGTGGCGGGCGTCTTCGGTCCGCTCCTGGGCGGCAAGATCCGCGACGTCACCGGCAGCTATTCGACCTCGTACACCCTCTCGGCCGTCATGTTGCTCGTGGGGACAGCGCTGGCCCTGACCACTCGGGCCCCGGCTGCCGCTATCAATCCCAGCCCCGCCGCGGCAGCGCCTGAACATTCGCCGTCGTAGCAGGCCCGACATCTGTCCAAACGGGGCGGCAGGACCATCTCTCTGCCGCTTCTTTTTCGTCTGAGATCGAGTCACTTGAGAAGGAGCTGCAGCTCATCGTCCAGCGTGGACGCTGGGGTCTCCGCGGGCGCTGGTGGTGGCAGTGGCTTGGGCGATACTTCATCGAGCGCCGGTCCTCCTAACTAAGAAAGGCCGATGTTACAGCACGGCGGTGGAAGGCGGCGCCAGCTGTTCAAGTTTCGACGCTTCGGTTGAAGATCGGGCAGGTCGGCGTGCACAAAATGCGGCCTCGCCTGCCTTTTCCACTTGCGCCAGCGTGGCCCCGTTTCTGCAAAAGGCGAGACCGTGCAGTTCACGGAGCGTTCATGCTGTTAGCCGGATCACATCGGCGAGTCGTGCGGCGAGGTCTCTCGGTTGTGGCATCGTCGCTCGCCCTGCTGCTTGCGACGGCCGCTTCGCGCTTGCCCGCGCTCGTCAGTCATCCATTCAACATCGACGAGTCCTATTACTCGGCCGGTGCTGTCGAGCTGCTTTCGGGCGGAGTCTTCTTTCGCGATGTCGTCGACCACAAGCCGCCCGGCATTTATTGGCTCTACGCGCTCATCTATCGGCTGGCGGGCGCGTTCAACATCACCGCGGTCCACGTAGCGTTGGTCGTGGTGGTGGCGCTGACGGCGTACTTCGTCGGCCGCGCGGCGCAAGAATTCTTTGGCACGCGGGCTGCGCGCTGGGCGGCGATGCTCTACGTTGCTTCGAGTGTCGTCGGACCTCCCAACGATTTTCAGGCCGCCAACAGTGAGCTGTTCGTCAACCTTCCGCTCGTGATTGCGTTTTGGTTGGCGGCGCGCGGGTGGGTGCGCGGACGCATCTCGCCGACCAGCGCGTTCGGCATGGGGCTCGCGCTTGGGCTGGCCGTGCTGATTCGGCCGCAGGCCGCGTGGACCGCACTTCCCGTCGCGGTGGTCTTCATTCGTCGGGGAGCAAGTCTGAGGGCGCTGGCCTGCGCGGCGCTCGGCGGTGCCCTGCCCACGCTTTCCTGCCTTGGGTGGATGTGGCATTCGGATGTGCTGCTCGAAGCGCAAGGGAGCCTCGCCTACGCCGCGTACTACAGCAATTGCTTGCCGCTGGAAGTGAAGCTGGCGAACGGCGTGCTCAAGACCTTGCTCTTCGTCGCCATCGACGTGGGCTTGCTCTTGCCGATTGCAACGTTGCTCGTGCGGTGGCGGCAACGCGACGGCGTGTGGAAGCATGGCGCTGGCTGCTTGCTCGCGGCTTGGCTGCTTGGCAATTGCCTGGCAGTTGCCATGGGCGGCCGCTTCTACCCGCACTACTTCATTGCGCTGCTGCCGCCGCTCGCGGTGATGGCAGCGGCGCAGCTCGCATCGTCGTCCTGGAAAGTGCAAACGGCATGATGCCGAGATGGATCCGAAGGCTGGCCATCGTTCTCGTCGCCGCGGCGGCGACCGCGTCCGTCGCCATCGCCTTCGCCAACGACGTCGTGTGGCCGCGTTCGGCATGGCACCAGGAACGCTACCGCGCGGTCGCCACGTATGTGCGCAAGCACAGCCAGCCCGCCGATCGCCTTTACGTCTGGGGCAACTCGCCTGAAATCTACCTGTACGCTCAGAGGCGGATGGCGAGCCGCTATATGTCCGCGAATTACCAGACCGGTCGTGTTTGGGGAACGCCGGCGAATGAGGTTGGCGGCCGACCCGACGATGAAAGGGTTCCGCCGGAAAGCTGGACCCACTTGGTGGCCGATCTCGTCGCTCACCCGCCTGCGTACATCGTCGACGCGGCTGCCGGAAAATTGGACAAGATGGATGACGAACGTATCGAGCGGCATCCCATCCTGCGCGCCTTCGTGGCTCGGCACTATCGGATCGAGGCGACCGTGCTGGGCGTGCCGATTTATGGGCGGAAGTAACAGCGGAGCACGGTCGCTACGATTGGTGCTTACCGGCTGCAGTTTTGGCCGGTAGATTGTCCGTTTGTTACGCGGAGTCGACCGAGACCCGCGCCGTGCGTGGCCACCCCACAAGGTTGAGGAAATCGTCGGCAATTAAGCGTAGAGTAGCCGGCCAATGCAGGCAGGAAGCAATGTTCGCGTCAGGGTGATCAGGAGACCTGCGACCTGGTGCGGCGTTGGGCTGGACGGGACGGGTAACACCTTTTCCGTCGCGCGGTGTTGATCGCGAAAGCCAGTGGGTACATATAGAGGCGGCAACCGACCGACAACAGGAAGCATTCCCGAATGAAAAGAACCCTACGCGGCGCCATCGTTGGATACGGCTTCATCATGGAAAAGGGCCATGTCGCGGCCTACGGCGAACGGGCCGAGCGAATGCGCGCCGAGGGGCGCACGCCGGACGTCGAAATCGTCGCGGTCGCCGATGTTTGTCGCGAACGGCGCGAGGCCGCAGCCAAGCGTTTTCCTGGCGTTCGCACCTACTCCGATTTCTTGGAGCTGGTCGACGCCGAAGCCGGCAACCTGGACTTCGTCGATATCGCCACGCCTCCGGCCAAGCACGCGGCAGTGGCACGCGCGGCGCTCGCCCGCGGCCTGCACGTGCTTTGCGAAAAGCCGCTTGCCACCACCATTACCGATGCGCGCGATATGCTCGACAGCGCGCTGGCTGCCAAGCGGGTGCTTTTCCCCTGCCACAATTACAAGCACGCCCCGGTCATTCGCAGCGTCCGCCGCATTATCGAGTCGGGCGCCATCGGGCGTGTCCACTTGGTGACGCTGCAGACGTTTCGCAACACGCACGCCCGCGGCGTTAGCGAATGGCGTCCAGACTGGCGTCGCGAGCGTCGCCATTCGGGCGGCGGCATCGCGATGGATCACGGCAGCCACACGTTCTATTTGGCGTTCGAATGGATGCGCTCGTACCCGACAGCACTTTCGGGCCGCATGTCGAACATGAGCACGTTCGACACCGAGGACGATTTCTCGTGCAGCTTGAAATTCCCGACGGGTGTGGCGACCGCGCATCTGAGCTGGCAGGCCGGAGTACGCAAGGTCATCTACACCATTCACGGCGACCACGGCGCCATCCGCGTCGAGGACGACCACATCGAAGTTGCGCGTAACCGCGCCGGCCGCGTGGTCGGCAATGCCAACGTCGATTGGCAATTCGAGCGGCAGGAAATTCCGTCGGACTGGATGGATTCAAGCCACGCGACCTGGTTCAACACGCTCTTCGACGGTTTTAAGAAAGCCATTGCCGAAGGGCAGTGGGTAGGCAAGGAAGCCGAGGAATCCTTCCTGTGCATCCAGCTTATCCAGACGGCGTACGCGTCGGCGCAGCAGGGATCGAAAGAGCTGCCGCTGCCCGAGTTGGTCTTGGACGAGCAGGTCGCGCTCGCCTCGTCGCGAGACTGAGCGTTGCCCAAGCGGACGTTTTCCTTCGTCGGCGAATGGCTTCGCCACCACATGGTATCGCTGGTCGCCACGGGGGTGGATTTCGCGACGATGATTGGCGTGGT
>ODAK010004068.1_pt1 | contig 15045 bp, 11 predicted proteins | sample 1539591 | NCBI WGS metagenome assembly ODAK01 (sample SAMEA3539303, study PRJEB22396) | soil metagenome | biome: tundra; feature: field; material: soil | place: USA | collected 2010-05 | depth 0.15 m | reverse complement strand
GGGTGCGTTGCTGGCACGGATCGAGAATCTCCGGATCAGGCTCGCCGCCGAGGGGTTGTTCGATGCCGCCCGGAAAGTGCCGCTGCCGGTGCTGCCGCGGGTGATCGGCGTGGTGACCAGCGAACGCGGGGCGGTGATCCAGGACATCCGCACCACGATCCTGCGGCGCTTCCCACGCAACCTGCTGGTCTGGCCGGTCGCGGTACAGGGCGAGGGCGCGGCCGAACAAATCGCCGCCGCGATCGCCGGGTTCGACGCTCTGCCGATGGACGGACCGGTGCCACGGCCCGATGTGCTGATCGTCGCGCGCGGCGGCGGCAGTCTGGAAGACCTGATGGCGTTCAATGAGGAGATCGTGTTGCGCGCCGTCGCGGCCTGCCGGATTCCGCTGATCTCGGCGGTGGGACATGAGACGGATACCACGCTGATCGATTTCGTCTCCGATCGACGCGCGCCGACACCAACGGCGGCCGCGGAAATGGCGATCCCGGCGCGGGCCGATTTGCTCGCCGATCTGGCGCAGAAGGCGGCGCGGCTGGCCGGAGCGCTGGCCGCGACAGCCCGCGACAGGCGGCTGCGGTTGATGCGAGCGGAGCGGTTGCTGCCCGATTTGCCCTCGCTTCTGGGTACCGCGCGGCAACGGCTGGACGATCGCGGCGACCGGCTGGCATTGGCGCTGCCCAATCTGCTGGAGCGGCGGCGATCGGCGTTGGCCTCGTTTGGCGGCCGGTTGCCCGACCTGCCCGCGATGCTTTCCGCCGCGCGCGACAGGGTGCGCGATCGCGGCGGGCGACTGGTGCTGGCGCTGCCCAATCTGGTGACGACACGGCGCCACGCGCTTGGTCTGGCCGAGCAACGCTTGCTATCGGGGCTGCGGCAGGCGGTGGGTTTCGTGCATCAGCGTGCCGGCGGGATCCTTGGTCGGCTGACCGCCTCGGTGCCGCGGGCGGCGTTGCGCGAGGCACGGGCCAGGTTGGATGGCACGGCGGCACGTTTGGAGTCGGTGTCACCGCTGGCGGTGCTGGCACGGGGCTATGCGCTGGTCACCGATCCGAAGGGGGCGCCGATAACCCAGGCAGTTGTTGTTAAGCCTGGCGCACGAATGCGGCTGCGGTTCGCGGACGGCGAGGTGCGCGCGACCGCGGATGGCGGGAAGCCGGCGGACCGGCAGGGGATGTTGCCGCAGGGGACGTTGCCGTTGTGAACCCGTGGACGAGCCTTGGTTCCCGCCGTCCGCTGCCCCGTTATCGACCCCCAGCCAAAAAGCACCGATCGCCGCGAACCAAGGCCAGCAACGCCGCTGGCATGTCGCGCGGGTCAACACTGGCTTTCGCCGGATCGTTTCCCGCGCTCAGTGCGGCTGGCGATACATGCGGATCGAGGATCGCGCCGGCGATCCGCATCGGCAAATCCAGCGCGAACAGCCCGGTGGACGCGGACTCGCTCGCGACGATGACATCGATCGTGTTGTCGCGCAGATCGAATGTGCCGGCGCCCGCGATGGTGCCCTCCGAGGTCTTGATCCGCAGCGGTGCGACGCGGCCGACGCCATCGCGCAAATCGAGTATGCCGAGAAGGCAATGAATTTGCGCGCTGCCAGCCGAGGAGCGGAACAGCAAGCGAAGGTCGGTGGAGGCGCCCTCCATGATCTTGCGCTCGATGGCGCCGCTGTGCATCGAAACGATGACGACGCCGCGATTGCTCCGGCCCGCATCGGTCACCGTATTTCCCCCGAAATTCACCTGGGCGCGCGCGTCGACCGCGCCAGTGAGCGGCAACGGCCCGGTGCCGAGCACTCCGGCGATCTGGCCGGCATCGGCGCTGGTCAGAGCAGCATCGACCTGCATCGTGGCGCTGGTTCCGGTGTTCCGCAGGGTGGCATCGATTCGTGCCTTGCCGCCGGCGACACGCAATGTGAGCGGCGCGATGACGAGGGAGCCAGGGGCGAGTTTCACCTTGAGTTCGACATCATCCGCTCGCAGCGCGCCACGGACGAGGTGTTTCGCGGTGACATCGGCATCGAGCAGAGTGCCAGGATCGGCGTCAATCCGTAACGTCATCTCGCCCGGCTGCTGGCTCATGGGCAGGCCGGTTAAATCGACTGTCGAGAAGGCGGCATTGAGTGTGAGTTCATCCGGTGCTCGGCGCGCGCCCTCCCGCAGTTGGAAATCCGCCTGGAACTCATGACCACGCAACGTTCCACTGGCGCCGGTCAGTCGCCAAAGATCGCCCAGTCGATTGACCGGCCCGGACAGGGTGAGCGGCGGTCCGGTCCATGCGCCGATGCCGGCGATACCGAGCAGACGGTTCCAGGTCGGAGCATCCAGCGCGACCCGCCCGTCGGCGCCGTCAGCGTTCAGCGGATCGGTCATGGTTCCCACGAATTCCAGCGTCGTGTCGCCGCTGCTGAAATGGAGGTTCATGCCGAAAGGCAGTGCCGCGTCGTGCAATTCGTCGAACGATCGAAGCGTCGCGGCGAGCTGAAGCGGGGTGGTGTTGTAAGCGCCTGACGCGGTCAAAGCGATTGGCTGGGTCACTCCGCTGCTGGCGATGCTGGCGTAGCCCAGAAGCATACGCAATACATGGCCACTGGACGGGCGCAGGTCGATTTCCACATCGTGTATGCTCGCATCGAGCAAGGTTGGAAAATCGCTGCGCGGGTTGGCATGCGACGGCACGGACCGGTTGAAGTGCCAATTGGGCTGGTCATCGGCGGTGTGCTCAAGCAGCAGCCTGACGCCCTTGATGTCGAGATGGCGAATCATCAGCGCGTGCCGTGGCAGCGCCCAAAGTATCAGCGGCCATGGGGCGATTTCCGCGTCGATCTCGGCGACCTCCAGCATCCGCGGCTGGCTGCCGCCCGGTCGATTGTCAATAACGAGGCCGCGCAACTCCACCCTGACGGCGGCCCCGAAATGAACGCGCATCGCCGCGATGGTGACGGGACGGCCAAGCGACAGCGCGGCGTGGCGCGCGACAATCGGTGCGATGTCGAATGGACCAGCCAGGAGCAACGCGGCGATGGCAAGCGCCACCGACACGCCAATCAGCGCGAAACCGTAGCGCGCGATCTGGCGAAAAGTCAGTGTCCTGATCCGGTCACCCCTGGCGCTGATTGAACGGATAATATGGCGGGAACTCGCCAACCGCGGTCATGTCGACTTCAACCATGGTCAGACCCTTGATCGCCAGCGCTTTCGCCACCGTGGCGCCGAACGTTTCGGCGCTGCCGCATTTGAAGTACGGAATGTCCGACAGCGCCGCAAGCTTGCCGATGTCGGGCCCTTGCAGATCGGCGAAGAACCGCCGCCCTTGCGCCGTCGCGTCCTGAATGCGTTTGATCACGCCGTAGCCTCGGTCATTCATCACCAGCACAACCAGGTCGAGCTTTTCCTGCACCGCGGTCCAAAGCTCACCGACATTGAGGAAGAACCCCCCATCGCCGGTCATGCAGATCGTCTTCCGCTCGCCTGCCGCGGCCGCCGCGCCCAGAGCCAGCGACAATCCCTGACCGATGCCGGCGCCGACCGGGAACACGCTTTGATGCGGCGAGTAAACCGGGAACACGCGGTCACCCCAGGTCGTGTTGTTCTGCGTCACATCGCGCACCCAGATCGCATCCTTCGGTAGCACATCGCGAAGTTGCTGGCAGAACCCGCCGTAAACCCCAAGCGTGCCCAGAAAATCGGCGACCACCTTGCGCTTCAGATCGGCGAACTCCGCCTTGTATCCTGGATCGATCTTCATTTGCCCGCTGATACGCGGTAGCAACGCTCGCAGTGTCAGCTTCGAGTCACCACATACGAAGTACGTGTCCGGATAGGTGCGTCCGTTCGCCGCCGGATCGCAATCGATATGCACGATATTCGACGGCAGCTTAACGGCGAGGTCGCCGGTTTCCCGCGCACGCAACCGGGTGCCCACGGCCAGCAACAGATCGCAGGTCGCGTAAAATTCCTGCACCCCCGGCATGCCGTTGCCATGCAGACCACCCAGGCTCATCGGATGATCCTCCGGCACGGTGCCTTTACCGTTGATGCTGTTGACACAGATGAAGCCCATGTCGAGCAACTTATGTATCTCGACGCTGGCGATGCGGGCGCCGGAACCGATCCACAGCATGGGCCGCTTCGCCGTCTTCACGCGCGCCGCGAGCTCGTTCATTTCGGTGTCGGACGGTGTGCGGCCTGGCGGGAGCGGCAGCACGAAACTGTCCAGCATCGCCGGACGCTCGATTTTCACGCGCTGCAGATCGATCGGCACCTCGACACTGACCGGTCCGGTGGGTGCCGTCAGCGCTTCGGTTGCCGCGCGGGTCAGAACGCCGAGAGCCTGCTGCGCGGAGCGGATGCGATACGCGGCCTTGCACACCGAACGCATCATGCCGAGCTGATCGATCGGATCATGCACTGATCCCACGTCGCGATCGGCGAATTTCGACATCGTCATGCCGGTGATGTGCAGCACCGGCGAGCCCGAGAACCGCGCCTCGATCAATCCGCCGATCGCATTCGCGGCGCCTGGCCCGGTGGAGGAAAACAGCACGCCCAGACCGCCGGAAACGCGGGCATAGCCGTCAGCCATGTGGGCACCGCCCAGTTCACCGCGGGCCATCATGAAGCGGATGGTGTTGCGGCGGCCGATGGCGTCCAGCATGGGAATGTTGTGCACCGAGGCGATGCCGAACGCGGTGGTGACCCCGCAGGCAGTGAGAAATTCGGCGACCAGATCGCCGACCGTGTAATCGCTGGCCATTGTTTCTCCCTCGGGTTTCACGCACAGTCATGCAAGCTGAAACACGGGCATGCAAGCTGAAACACGGGCATGCAAGCTGAAACACGGGCCCCCTTCCGTCAACAAGCGAGGACAACGTGCACTCGGATGGTTTCACCGACAATGAACTGGCTCAGTACCGCCGCGAGGGGTGGGTGCTGGCGCGCGGCATTTTGGGACCGCGGTCAATTGAGGCATGCAAGCAGGCGCTGTCAGATCTCGCGACGGGCCGGATCGCGTCGGGTCAAACATCGCTGATGTACGAATACGGCCAGGATCCGTCGAAGCTGACGCCGGAACAACGGGAATTTCACATCCGCAAATATATGGACTTCGTGGAGGACGCTCCCGCGCTGAAAATGGCGGCGATGAACCGCCGTCTGCACACGCGGCTGGATCAGTTGCTCGGTCACGGACGGGTGCTGTTCCAGGAGATGGCGCTGGTCAAACCACCGCGGATCGGCTCGGAAAAGCCGTGGCATCAGGATGCGTCGTATTTCCGGGTCACCGATCCTGGGCTTATCGTTGGCGTCTGGATCGCACTCGACTCCGCGTCGAAGCGCAACGGTTGCATGGAACTCGTGCCGGGCTCGCATCTCGGCGGCGGCGTGCCGCATGAGCATGAAGACGACTTCAATCGTTGCTGTATCGTCGAGTCATATGTCGATCGCGGGCGGCGTATCGCGGTGGAGATGGAGCCGGGTGACGCGCTGATCTTCCATTCTCTGTTGCACCACTTCACCGAACCCAATACCTCCAACCTGCGGCGACGAGCGGTGCAGTTCCATTACCATCAGATCGGCGCGATCTGGGGTAATGTTGAACAGCACACACGGCATTATCATTTCGAGGATGGCGCCTACGCCGGCTGCACGGTCGCGCACTCCGGAGCCAACGTATATCGCGGCGCGTTGCCGCGGCCGGTGTTGCCGCTGGAGCCTTACGACTGATATTTGAGGCTATCGCTGGAGTGGCCTGCACGCACCCATCCTGCCACACCGCTGAAAATGCTTGCAATTACCGCCAATGGTGTGCAAAATATCGTCTGCAATAAGCCGGCTTTAGGCCGTTTCGCATTTGCCCTGAGGAAAGTGATGGACAATCTACCGGTCCTGGGCGTCCAGGATGTCTTCGTTCAGACTGGCGTGCCAGAGCACACGTTCGTTCAACCGGTCGAATACACAAGGCTTCTGGTTGCCTTGCGGACTCCCGGGCGCAGCATCGTGATCGAAGGTCCTTCAGGAATTGGCAAAACCACCTCTGCGAGCAAGGCGATTGCTGAGGCTGGCTTGGCAGGTCGCGTCTTATCGTTGTCAGCTCGCCGTGGCACCGACTTGGATTTAATTCAAGACCTTCCAAATCAGTTGCCGCTCGGTACAGTCGTTATCGATGACTTTCATCGATTAAGTGAGGATTCCAAAAGAGAGCTTGCCGATCTGATGAAAACTCTAGCCGATGACGGTGTGTCTCATAGCAAGCTGGTCGTTTTGGGTATTCCTAACGCGGGCCAATCATTGATATCATTTGGCAAGGACTTAGCTAATCGAATTGAAGTCATACCGTTTGAGGCAAACCCAGAATACAAGGTTTATGAACTCGTTACTAAAGGCGAAATTGCTCTAAATATATCTCTCAACGTCAGAGACGAGATTGTGTTGGCAGCCCAAGGCAGTTTTTATATAGCACAAATGCTTTCGTACCACACCTGTTTACGTAGCAACGTTCTGCAAACAATGACAGAACCCACAACAACGTCCGAGAGCTTTGAATCTGTGAAGGCACATGTGATGGATATTTTGGCACGTGCATTTCACGATACAACGATTGCCTTCGCACGCGGCACTAAATTACGGCGAGAAGGACGTGCCCCGTACCTTCATCTACTGTATTGGCTTAGCCAAAGCAAAAACTGGTCCATAAACGCCGATCGCGAAGCGGATCGGCATCCTCAGCAAAGAGGTAGTGTATCTCAGGTAGTTACAAAAGGCTTTTTAGCAGACTTGATTGAATCGTCACCCGACATACAACGTGTCCTCCATTTCGACTCCACGAGCGGAACCCTGGTAGCGCAAGATCCACAATTTGTGTTTTACATTCGGAATATTTCGTGGCCAAGTCTAGCAGAAGAAGTTGGCTTCCTGTCGATGGACTTTCCCTCCCGCTATGACTTTGCGCTATCTTTCTCAGGAACCGACCGAGATATTGCAGAGGCGCTCAATCACGCACTCGAGGAGCACGAAATGGAAGTGTTTTACGACAAAAATGAGCAGCACCGATTGTTGGCTGAGGACGTCGAGGAGTACTTGGCTCCTATCTACACGTCTGACGCTCAATTAGTGATCTGTATTCTAGGGCCGGATTATCCAAAGAGGATTTGGACTAAATTCGAGTCGACGCAGTTCAAGCAACGATTTAAGACCGGAGAAGTTATTCCGATAATTCTCGATACCGCACCATTAGGGCTATTCGATTCGGCGATGCAGGTTGGTCACATCAAGTGGGAACGAGGCGGTGACCTGGATTTCCAGACAATTGCTGCGACTGACCTTTTAGTTCGGAAATGTGGGGAAATTCGAATGCGCCGAAAAGGTGAAACCAAGTAGCATTTTCAAACTCACCACAAATCATTCGCGTTCACCGTGGTTGTAGATCATGACTTCACTCGCTCCGACACTGTCACGCCCGGTCAATAGACAACGCACGTCGCCTACCCGTCTCAATGTTTCTGTCCCTGACGTTCGGCCCGCACCAGGATGGCGCCGGCGACGATGATAAGCGCGGCCCCGATGAACACCGGCACCGCCGGAATATCCCGCCAGATCCAGTAACCGAGCAAGAACGCCCATGGCAGGGCGCTGTATTCGACGGTGGCCATCACCGAGGCGGGGATCATCCGCGCCGCCTCGAACACCAGGAACTGCGCCAGGCCGCCGATCAATCCGACGCCGATCAGTTCAGCGATTTGCGCTGGCGTCAGCGGCTGCCAGCGCAGCAGACACATCGTTCCGGTAGCGATCAAAAACACCGTGTTGATCGCCAGCATTTGCAGCAAGGTTGGCTCCTGCCGCGCGATCTGCCGCATCAGGATGATGCCGTAACCCCACAGTGCCGCCGCGATCAGCACCAGCAGCGCGGGGAACGATGCGCGCACGCCGGATGGGTCGGAGGCGAACAGCACGCCGACGAAGCCAACGCCCACGGAAATCCACCGCGCGCGGGTCACCTGTTCTTTCAGGATTTGCCGCGCCATGATGGTGATCATCAATGGCGCGGCGAAGTACAGGCACAGCAATTGCGCCAACGGCAAGGCACGGGCCGCTGAGTAATAACACAGCCATGCGATCAGGTTGACCACACCGCGAAACGCCAGCGGACGTTTCAGCGATGACGCGGCGGCGCGCTCCAACAGCGTGCGGCGTCCAATCGCGAGACAAATGACCAGGATCGTCGCGCTGCGAAAGAACAGCACCTCGGTGACCGGAATGTCCGCGACCAACCACTTGATCCCGGCGTCGTGCATCGCGAACACGAAATACGCGAGCACACCCAACGCGATTCCGGTTGTTTTGGTTTCCCCCCTCAGGATGTGGCTCAGCGGACCGATGTGATCGCGTTACGGTTATGCGCCCAGGATTCCTGGGAGGACGATGGATCGACGGGACGGTCCTTGCCGTAGCTGATGGTTTGGATCCGCCTGCTATCGATGCCGCGCGAGGCAAGGTAGTCACGATCGGCGTTGGCGCGGCGCTGGCCGAGTGCCAGGTTGTATTCCTCGGTTCCGCGCTCATCGCAATTGCCGGCGACCCATACGCTGATGCGAGGATATTGTTGCAGCCATTGCGCCTGGCGATCCAGAATCGCGTGGGCCTCTTGGGTCACCAGGCTTTGGTCGGTGTCGAAGTAAATCCGGTCGCCGGCCGATTGCGCCAGGTCCTCCTGACTGCCCGGGGCACCGTGGCCGCCGCCCATAAGCCCGGCGTTGGAAATGCCGCCGGTTCCGCCACTCCCCGCGCCGGAAGTATTCGGGTTCGTGATGTCCGAGGCGCAGGCGGTCAGCAGCAGCGCGGTGGCGGCGCAAACGATTGGCAGGCGAATCATTGAGGCTCTCCTTGCGGGCTGGCACCGCGTACACGGGATCATTGTGGCGTTTTTTGGAGGTACGTGCGTCAGAAGCGCGCCATTCCGGGAGGCAGCCCGAACAGCACGCGGCCGATCGGCTCCAGGTTGCTCAGTGGACTGAGCGCCACATGCTGACCGGCCGCATGCGCATCGCGAAAGCAGCGTTCCAGCCGGCCGCCCTGAAACAGCGAGGCGCCACCACCCAATTGATAGGTCACGTCCACCGCCTGGATCGCACATTGCGCCGCGTGCACCGCCGCCAGCCGCACGTCGGCTCGTTGTTGCATCGATATGGGCTTGCCCGCCTCGGCGTCGGCCCACATGGCGCCGAGTTCATCGAACAAGTACGCGCGGCCGGAGCGGAGCAGCGCCTCAGCCTGCGCTATGCCGGCCTGCGCCAGTGGCTTATCGCGCAGCCCCGTAGCCGAGCCGGCGGTGGTCTTCGTGGCGGCGATCTCGATCAGCGCCTCGATCGCACCGCGAGCGATGCCCATCACGACCGTGGCGATACAACTGACGAATGTGCTGGTCATCGGCACGGCATAGAGCGGTCCTGGCCGGCGCGGCGGTGGCTGAAATTCAACCAGCGGAATTGTATACTCCTCCGGAACGAACAGGTCGGTCACCTGAAAGTCGTTGCTGCCGGTCGCGCGCAGGCCGCCAACGTGCCAAATATCAAATACCTCGACGGCATCACGCGGAAACAGGCACAGGCGGAGGCCGCCGTCCTCGGTGATGCAGTTGCCAAGCACCCAATCGCCATAGCCGATGAAACTGCCGTAGCCCCAGCGGCCGGTGACACGGTAACCGCCCGGCGCTGTCGCGGCTTTGCCGGTTGGGTTCAACGTGCCGACCAGCAGGCCTCGGCCGGGGCCCTGGAAGATTTCCCGCGCGGTGTCCTCCGCCAGGGCGCCGGACAGCCGTGCGTAACCGGCGGGGATCACCGCGCACCAGCCGACCGAGCCGTCAATCCGGGAAAGTTCCTCAATGACCGTCAGGAAACTCAGCGGATCGAGTTCCGCGCCGCCGAGCGCGCGTGGCACCCACATGCGGAACAAACCCGCCGCGTGTATCGCGTCGACCAGAGCCGGCGGCAAGGTCCGGTCGATATCGAACCGGTCACGCAACGTGTCGACCAGCGGTGCCAGGCCGCGCGCGGCGGCCAGGAACGAGGTCACGTCAGTCCTGCTTGTACAGCTTCGCCGCGTTGTTCAGGAAGAAGTCGCGGCGCTTCTGCTCGGGCAACGGCATCGGCAGCACCATGTCGGGATTGTCATAATCCCAATGCGGATAATCGGTCGCGAACAGCAACCGGTCCCAGCCGATCCAGTCGATCGCGTCCAGCACCTGCTCCCGCTTCGCCGGTTCTTCCATCGGTTGGGTCGTCAGATACACCGACTCATGGATGTATTCCGACGGCGGCCGCTTCAGATGCGGCGTCTCCACGCGGAGGCGGTTCCAGATCTTGTCCAGGCGCCAGGACAGCGACGGCAACCATGCGAAACCGGCCTCGATCAGCACGAGTTGGAGGTCCGGGATGCGCTCGAACACACCCTCGATGACCATCGACGTCAGGAAGGCCTGACTGGATTGCGCGTGCCCGACCATGTCCTCAATGTAGTACGATGGCCAGCCGGAACCGCTGACCGGGTAACCGCCAAAGCCGAACGCATGCACGCCGACCGGCAGACCAGCCTCGGCCGCGGCTTCGTAAAGCTTCCAATACCGCTTCTGCCCCGGCGGCTCGCTCGTCCGGCTCAGCATCAGCACCTGGGCGAAATGCGGGTTGGCGGCGTATTTTTCCAGCTCCGCCACCGCCGCGTCAGCGTCCTCGTACGGCACGACGATCGAACCCTTGAGGCGCGGTTCGGGTTCCAGCCACTCGTGCAAAACCCATTCGTTCATGGCATGGCACACCGCCGCGCCGAACTCCCGGTTCTGATACGACTGCCCGTTGTCGCCAGTGGGGTTGAGGATACCAAGCACGCAATTATTCTGATCCAGCAATTGCTTTTGCATGAACGACAGAGAACTGCCCTGACGGCCGCCCTCGGGCGGATACGCGTCGCGGCGGGACGCGTTGGGCTGGCCCTTCGGATACGCCGGACTCTTCTGATAAGCTTGCCGCGGACGCGCGCCAAAGGTCTGCATGTGCTCGATCCAGCGCTGTTCCAGGTACGGGTGCAGCGCCTTGTCGTTGCCGCGCTGTGGATGGATGTCGCAGTCAGCGATGGCGAGCTTCGACGCGTTGGCCGCGGCCGGCAATGGACGCGACGTGACCTGAACGTTCATGAGGCGCCCTCAGTGTGTGTGGCGGGTAATATGGCACGGATCACCCGGAGGGAGAAGCGATCGTTCGCTCCAGCGCGGAGCGGTCCCAGCCTCCCGGACCAGCCGCCGCTTCGTATGTGCTTTGCAGGTACCGCATGACCGCATCGTCGGGCGACGGCGCCTCGCGGACCGCGTCGTACGGCAGGATGAACTGGCCGAGACTCTCGTCGTGGAATGTCGCATCCGGCGCGACCGGAGCCCGCGCGAAGCCGTCCGGCTCCGGATAGGCATAGCAGTAGAACGCGGCCTTGCCGTAGCCGCCATTGCCCGGCCAGAAGCCGGCGCTGCTGACTTCGTGGGAGTAGGCCTCTCGCATGACCCATGTGCCAAGATTGGGCGAGGCGCTATCCAACGCCGGAGCCGGACGCCCGGAGAAGCGAGTGACCGCCATATCAAAGCTGCCCCAGAAGAAATGCACCGGACTGACCTTGCCAATGAACCGGGACCGGAACAGCTTAAGCAGCCGATCGACCTGCGACAGCACGCGCCAGAAGCGGTTGGCGTACTCCGCGTCGTACGATGCGTGTTGATTGTCCTGGTCGAAGGGAATCGCATCCGGTATCTCGACCGGCATGGTCCAGATGCGCGTTTCCAGGCCAAGCTCTCGCAACCGACCCATCAGTTCGCCATGGAAATCGGCGACCGTGCGCGGTGCGAGCATGACGATCGCGGTTTCGCCAAGGCTTGTCTGGATCTTCAGGCGATGCTCGATGAAATCGAAATCGATCTGAAAACCGCGCGCGCCATGGAACATCAGAGACGTTGTCAGCCCCCGGCTGGTCACATAGAGCGGAACGTTCCACCAATGATTGACAGCCGGTGTGAGCGCGAGCCGGATCTTACCCACGATCTGCGTCCAAAGGTGCAGTGTCGCACAGGTGTCCGCCCACTCCGAGAACGGCAGGTCCGGCCAGTCCTCGTTCATCCGTTTCGCAGTCGCGGATACGTCGCCCGCGGATTGTCGATCATGATCTTCCGCACGGTGTCCCGCGACAGGCCGGGCGGCAGCACGTCCTCGCCGTCGAACTGCCAATGCGGATAGTCGGTCGAGAACAACAGCAACTCATCGCTGTCCATATGTTCCATCAGTTTCTGGAACATTGGCTCGGTCGGCGGCGCGTCGCAAGGTTGTGTCGTCAGGCGAACGTTCGATTTCACGATTTCGGTGGGTGCGCGGTCGAGCCACGGCACCTCGATCCGCAGACCGCGCCAGAACTTGGTCAGCCGCCAGAGGTGCGCCGGCAGCCAGGTGAAGCCGGATTCCAGCAGCACGACTTTCAGGTCGGGGTACTTCGTGAACACCCCCTCACAGATCAAACTCGACAGACCCTGTTGAAACGCCGCCGCCTGCGCCGCGTAGTCCTCGGAGTAATAAGTCGGCCAGCCCAACGAGGTGACGGGATGGCGATACGCGCTGCCGGCATGGATGCCGACCGGCATGCCGTGTTTCTCGGCCGCCGCGTAGATCGGCCAGTAATGACGCTTGCCCAAAGGCATGTCGCCCATGACGAGCATCAGGACCTGAACGAATCGTTTGTCCGGCGCGAGGCGATTGATTTCATCAACCGCCATCTCGGGATTTTGCACGGGAACGACGATGCTGGCCCGCAACCTGGGCTCTTTGTCGAGCCACTCGGCGGCCATCCAGTCGTTCAGTGCTTTGGCGAAACCAGCGCCCAGGTCCTCGCTGAACAAGAGTTGGACGCCGTAGAGGCAGTTGGCGATGGCGATGCTGGTGCGGAACGGATTGAGCGCGTGCTGGCGCAGCAACTCCAGGTCGGAGCCGGGCTTCTGGCCGGCGACCCGCCAGTCGGGGCGAGCGGTGAGCGGCGAGTTCACGGGGTAGGACAGCGAGTCCAGTTCGCCAATGCCGCGCTGGATGACGATGTCGCGCCAATGGTCGGACAGATACGGGTGCAGTGCTTTGATGTTGGGCACGGCGGGGTGCAGGTCGCAGTCGATGCCGCCGGTTTCGATGACGCTCATGGTACTTCGCACTCTTGCTCGGGTCGGGGATTCTGGCATGGAGTGTGGGCCATGGCCACGGGGCTTCACGATTCGGCGGTTGGGCAGCTCGATCTGTTTTCGGGGGCTGGCATCGCGCCGCCTGAGCCGGAGATCGGGTCGATGGATTGGGCCCCGCTCGATCCGGCGCGGCTGTCCGATGCCGAACTGATCGCCGTGCTGCCGCGAGCGCGGCAAAACGAGTCGGCGGGACTGGCTCAGGAGGCCGCGCGGCGCGGACTGCCCGACGCGGTGCCGGCGCTGGAGACGCTGTGCCGCCGTTTCGCCGGCTTCGGTCTCGACCGGGAGGTGACCGAGCAGGCGGCGGCGCTTCGCGGTTTGGCCACATTGGGCGGCAGTGCGGCGGCGGCGGCGGTGACACGGCTGATTGTATCGGGGTCAGTGCGCGGCCCAGGAGCGCGCGTGGCACTGGGCGCGGCGGCGGAGTTGGGATGCCGGCTGCCTCCGGATCGGGTCGCCGTGTTCCTGCGCGATGATGACCTGGGTGTGCGGGAGGCGGCGTGCCGGTGTGCCCGAGGCGGAGCGGAAGTGATCACGGCGCTGATCGAGTTGCTGGCAGATCTGCATGCGAGCGTCACCCATGCCGCCGCACTGGCGCTCGGGACTTTGGGCCGCGGTGAGGGTCGCACGGTGCTGACCCGGCTGCTGCGCACCGCGCCGTCAGCGGAAGTTGTTGGCGCGCTGGCGGGGATCGCGGAGGATGATGATTGGGTGCGGCTGGGGCAGACGGCAATGCGGATGCCCGAGCTGGCGCCGGTAGTACTGGAGGTCCTGGAGCAGAGTGAAGCACCGCGCGCGGCGGCGGTGGCGGAAGGCGTGCGGCGGCGGTTGGGGACCGACGGTTAGCGCGCCGTGGCCTCGCATCATTTCAGCCGCTCAACGGCTTGCGATGCGGTCAAACAACGACCCGTATCACCGTCGGAATTCTTTACACGTGCAATGGCTCGAGGAAATACAACCGGCATAACGCGTTGATTTTGCGTGGTCTCCGCGAATGGCACGGTATTTGCCTATGTGCCTACAGTTTGGTCTGCTGGTTATAGGAGCGACGCGATCATGAGAGGTCTGACGTTTGTCACCGGCGTGGCGATGGCCCTCGGGGTTATCGGATGCGAAGGCTCCGCTCTGGCGGCAGCATGCGGTAGCGCATATGTGGTGGGGGACGTGTTTGCCTCGGTGGGAAATTCAACGGTCAATGTCTACCAGCCGAACGGCTCGCTGGTATGCACTATGAATGACGCCAGCGGGACGACATACACCACCGGGTCCGGGTTCGATAAGTTCGGCAATTTCTATGTGACGAATTTCGGTGTCGGCACCATTTCGAAGTTCAACAATTCCGGGACGTTGATCAACTCCGCTTTCATGACCTCGAACAACACGCCCGAGTCGATCGTGAACGTGTCCGTCGGACCCTTGGCGGGCACCTCCTTCGTCGGCGGGCCCAATGCCGTTGCCGGTGCCCCCGTCATCAACCAGTACAACACAGCCACCGGTGCGCTGATGAACAGCTACACCGTCGCCCCCGGCAATGGTAGCACGGGCGGCACGGACTGGGTGGACTTCAAAAACGACCATGTAACCGTGATCTACGACAGCGAAGGCACGATCATAAAAAGCTACAATATCCAGACTTCGACCCAGAACGCTGATTTCGGCACCGCGCCAGCTAGCGGTTTCGCGATGCGCGTCATACCGTCCGGCGCGTTCGCGGGAGACGTTCTGCGGGCGGACAGCAGCCAGGCCGACCTGTTCGACGCTAACGGGAATCTTATCAAGACCTACTCGCTTCCAGGC
>ODAK010004067.1_pt1 | contig 15045 bp, 15 predicted proteins | sample 1539591 | NCBI WGS metagenome assembly ODAK01 (sample SAMEA3539303, study PRJEB22396) | soil metagenome | biome: tundra; feature: field; material: soil | place: USA | collected 2010-05 | depth 0.15 m | reverse complement strand
GTCATGGTGCCGGACTTCCACCAGTAATGGAACGATCAGCGGAGATGCAACGCTCCTTGCGAGATGCCTACGATTTGGTGGTAATGCTGCTGGACACTGGTGCGCGATATTCTGAGATCGCAAACATCGAGTGGACACGCCTCGACCTTGCCAGCCGGACAATTCACTTGTGGCGGCAGAAGGTGCAAAACGAGACGGTTTTGTTTATGACGGATAGAGTGTTTGAGGTGCTGTCGCGAAGAGCGGAAAATAAGTTCACTGAATATCTTTTCAGCAATCGGAATGGTGAGGCGCGTGGGTACTCTGCGATGTCGATTAGGAAGGCCATTAAGCGTGCTGGTTTGCGTGATTGCAGGATTCATACTTTGCGCCACACCCATGCTTCACGGTTGGTGCAGAACGGTATGAGCGTGTATGAAGTTAAGGAAATTCTTGGGCATACCGATATTAAGACAACTTTAAGATATGCGCATTTAGAACAGCGGCAGGTGACATCCAAGGCTAGGGATGTGATCAATCGCTTGAATCAGGTGTCGCTGGATAAGGTGTACGTATAAGAAAAGTTAATGACAGAGGCAGGACTTGACTCCAAGAACAGATAGTACTATAGTACTCCCAGTGCTGCGAGACACGGGTCACGCGCATTATTTAAGGAGATAACCATGCACACCATAGATGTCGATTTTGAAGTTTTCAAACAACTTACAGTACGAAGGGCAACAGAAGACGTCAGCTACAATGACGTCATTCGTGAGCTTCTTGGTCTTAGTCAAAGCAAGCCGACTGCAGCGAAAGAAAAGGCCAGCCCACCATCTGACGACTGGGTTGCTAAAGGGGTACGGTTTCCCTCCGGCACCGAGTTTCGAGCCAGCTACAAAGGCCAAGTGCGCACTGGCCGTGTTGAAGGCGGCGCGCTTGCCGTCAACGGGAAACGATATGATTCCCCGTCGGCTGCAGCTGTGGCTGTCACTGGAAGTCCTGTCAACGGCTGGCGCTTCTGGGAATGCCGCATTCCAGGCAAGTCTTGGCAACTCATCGAGAGTCTTCGCCGGTGAGCAGAAACGGATCACTTCGCTCTATGGGACGCTTGCCTCACTCGGTACAATGACGTGGACAATTGCATAAAGGGGCATCATGAATATCGCTGAGTCAACGAGTCAATTCATCAACGGATTGCAGAACATCGAACGAGCTATCATCGAAAGGCTGCGTGAGTCAGGTGTTCAAGCCAACGCCAACAACTTTCAATGGCATAGAGGTAAGGGGGTTGTTCCACCACCTATGGCCATTGAACTTGAAATAAGAGTTCAAAATAAGACCACAAATGCGGTTCTGAGCCGGGAGCAGGTCGAAGATTCATGGGAGCGAATTAATCGGCCTGATGTAATGGTCATGGTGAAAGCACTGGTTGCGGATATTGTTCGAACCTAATAAGCATTATTTTCAAACTCTAGCGTATGTTGAGTTTGAACTTCTTGTAAGTAGCGGGCAGGATGCTGCCTTATGTGCCGTTATTTTTTGGATCGACCAATAATAGTTAAGCCAAGGAATTTAAGAAATGACCATTGAAGAAGCTGTAGCAATTCGCCTAAACGACCTCATAAAAGAGGCAGAATCGTTGCGTCGAGGCGATCAAAACGGCCAAGCTAACGACGAGGAACAAATTCAGAGATGTTCCGGTTGGTTGGTCTCGGCTCTCAATATTGTTCAGATTCTTTGCCCCAACGAGTCAAACGCTTTTAGAAAGCGAGCCGAGCGGATCGCAAAACGTAGTTCAGGATGGGCAATAAACAATGACGTTGGGGAGTTCGCGGCACTGCTCATCAATCTGGAGCGCGACATTAACGCAGGCCTTCTGACTTCCATCGCGGATAGAGCTCGGGCAGAAACCTTTGACGATTTTCTTGAGCATGGTAGAGCTTATCTCAAGGAGCAAAGGAAGCAGGAAGCAGGGGTTATCTGTGGGGTTGTGTTTGAAGACACGGTAAGACGCATTTGCCGAAAGTACAACATCGTAGAAGCTGGTGTGCAACTCGATTCACTTATAGGAGCACTCACTAAGATAGAGGTGCTTACTGGTACAAAGGCGAAGCGAGCACGTGTAGCAGCGGATGTCCGAACCAAAGCGACGCATGCTCAATGGGACGATTACGATATAGGTGATGTTTCCGCCACCATTGAAATTACCCAAGAGCTAATCAGTGTTCAGCTGGACAAGTAGATCAATGACACACTAATGTTGGCGCAATCAAGTCGACATTCTTAAAATCAAATTCAAGCGATGAAAATAGACACGAATGGGCTCTACGCCAACAGAAATTCACGTAGGGATTTCGTTAGGAATATCATTGAAGAATTAACAACCCCCCCCTGTAATGTCTACATCGCGGTGGCATTTTTTACCGAAGCCGACGTCATTGATGCGATGGTAAGCAAAGGGTGCAAGGTTCGTCTGATAGTTCGTTTAGGATTTCCCACAAGTCCCTTTGCCATTGAGCGACTATTGAATAGTCCGAACGTTGAGATGCGGTATTTTACTGACCACTCATTTCATCCAAAGCTTTATATCTTCGGAGACAAGACAGCATTAGTCGGGTCGGCCAATCTCACGCGAAGCGCCATTTTGACGAATCAAGAGGTGGTTGTATCTATTAGCTCTGAGGATCCGAGACTCAATGAATTGGCATTGCTGTTCTCCGATTATTGGGCTGAAGCAAAAGTAATGACCGCCCAAGCATTGGCAGACTACAAGGTAATCTATCTGAAGTTTGGCAGGCTACAAAGCGAAGCTCAAAAGCTGGACGATGAAGTGCTGAAGAAACTCGGGGTAGTTGTTGCTTCCAATATAACGCGGGACAAGGTCAAGCGAACGAAAACTACAGTATTTCTTGATGAGTTTCAAAAGACATATCAAGAATGTGTATCGGCATTCAATGTTGTTCGAGAAGTTTACGAACAGCAAGCTTATCGTAAGGCATCACCCGGCCTTATTCCGATTACGTTAGAGATTGATTCATTCATCAGTTACGTGCGCGATTGCCACGCCCAGGGGGAAAAATGGATCACCGTACCCTTGTTGTCAGGACAGGAACAGCGAAGCTTCATCAATGGCTTTGTTGAACAATGGAAAACCACGAGCTGGCCCCATTTTGAAAAAACCATCGTCACCATTAACTACCCACAACTAATCAGTGTTTTCCAGTCGCCGGAAACAATCGTGGCTTCTACGGACGACCAACTATTTGACGCCCTGACTACCCTCCATTCATTCCACGATAGATTCCGTTTTTACGCGGGAGGTATGCCTACATGGAAGGAAGAATTCTTGAAAATAAATGATCCAAAGCAATTAAGAGAAACTCTAACTTATCTTGTCTTTGGCAAAGGAAATATTGTTGAGAGAATGGCTAACGCTATCTACAACTCAGACTACAAGCTTGAGCAATTTGGCCAATCAAACGTTCAGGAGTTGATTGGATGGTGTAATCGAGAGGAGTTGCCGATTATCAACGGTAGAACCACAAAGGTACTCCGCTTTTTTGGTTTTGACGTGAGACAACTATGAAATCTGTATCGGCTGGCAGTGGCACTTATTCGAGCATTTCAAGGGTAGGGCGCACACGCTATCCATTCACCGAAATGCCTGAAGCATCACTCCGTGATTTCCGCAAATCCTCTTCAGCCTTCTTCATCTTCATGCGAGCCTGCGCATCTTTGACCTGTTGCTTCGCCCTTTGAGCATTGTTCTTCAGTATTTCAATTCTGCGTTGTTCTAAATCATTGGCAATTTCAGCTAATCTCATTTTCATTACCCTCGGTGGTCGTGGTGGTAGCTGTTTGAAGAAGCTACGGCGGCTTGAATAAATCTCTGCCGTGCTTTCTGTTCGTCAGCTTGAGCCCTTTGAAGTTTGAACCATGCCTGAGCCGACTTGGCATACGCAGCATTCTGCTTAGCGGTCTCGGCACTGCCCCCTTTAGTTCGACGTTGCTCAATGTCTTCTGCAATCTCTGCTAGCTTCATTTAATTACCCTCCACTGGTTGTGAAGGTATTTATGTTGATGGCTGTGTTGGTCATCCTGGATAAATACCTCTCAAGGAGGTCATGACGACGATGTGGAATAAAATACTGGTATTACTGGATGCGCAATTTGGATTTCAATCCACCAAGACTTCATCCAAGGTGAAGAAATTATGGCAAGGCTATGACAATCAAACCAACGAGCATGTTATATGGCTGGAGTACCGTGTCAGGGTTCGAAACAATCAACCATCGCAATCTGATACTAAAACTGACCCGAAGGTGTTGAGGCAGGCAACCGTCGCAAAGGAACGGTCGGTCATGAATGATCTGATCGCACGGTCTAACAGGTTAAAGCGCTGATGATCGTAACCAACAGATTTTCCAGTGTGGCCACGATCCTATGAATTAGGCAACAAGACAACAGTGCAAAACCGTTGTCCTGTTTACAGTTTTGCTGGATGGTGCAGATAGTGGAGAAGAGTTTGTTGCGTTGAAAGAAGGCCGACGTTCGTGACAGGCTGCAATCGACACGTTCCGGCTGTTCACTATTGCCAACAAGCGGACAGTCAGCTTTCGAGTTTTGGTTGGCTCCCCGATCTGGACTCGAACCAATAATCTTCTCCAATAGCAGAATATAGTTTTTCCTGATAGATTGCTGCCCTATGTATCCGTAGCCCCCCGTGTTACTTGAACGGGGCCTGCAAACCACTTTTACGTTTGGTTTTCTCATGACTGAAAACTTGCCCTCGGTATCAAGAACCGCCCGTGCTGCTTGGGGTATCGTCAAGGCTATTGGGCCGCTCGTCATTTCACAGACAGAGAAGGCATCCAAAGCATACGCACAGCATCAAATGCGACTTGCGCAGGTGGAGGCCTACAAAGAGCTGATGGTCGGAGAAATTCGCACTCTGAATGAGGTGCGGCGAAAACTTTTGGAGAAATACTACGATGTGTCTGACGAAGAACGATTCAGGATAAAACGTGATATTCAAGACCTAGAAAAAGATACACGTCGTCTCGGGGCATATCAAAAAGCGCTGGAATATCTTCCGAAAGAAGATGGCACCGCACCGTTACCTTCATCTGAAGCCGATACCACTGAATTAATATCGCCATCTTGGATGGATAGATTTAACGAAGTCGCTCGACTTCAAAATGAGGCATGGCGTCAGGATCTTCTGTCAAAGGCTCTAGCACGTGAAGCGCAATATCCAGGCAGCATTAGCCCACGTGCGCTATGGTTTATTGGAACAGTTGACGAACCCATTTTCCACGCTTTCGCCTCATTGATCGATATATCTTCGAACTTTGAAAACGGATTAATAATTCCGAATCACCAGGGCTACTACACTCGCATACTACCTGGCTGCATTTTGGGAGATGATCGCACGCTAGGTCACATCGCGTTTATGCTTCTTGATCTAGGCTTAATGGGTGACTTGCTTACCAGCTTCCGAATGATTTCTTCGACTGGCATCAGCCAAGTGGCATACGGGACACAGCACTACATTCTGAGGACCAAGCAAGAAATCCGGGTTAACGGCATTGTGTTGACCTCGTTGGGGAGCGTCATCGCATCTCTTTATGAGCCGAAACCGAATGAGCTAGGAGCAGAGATATTTGATGCCTGGGTAAAAAGCATTAGCCCAGCTGTCGCCGATGTCCAGCTTGTAACCTAACAGCTCATTGGCGCGGATGCTTCGTGATAAAAGCCGCCTTGTACCGGTAAAATCAAACTTTTAGCAAAAAATCTGACTGTTGCCAGTACTAAATTTATATCTTCGGGTGCGCCAATGTCAAACTGGAACAACGATAATCCAGTGCCCAGATTTGTCCGAACCGGCGAGCCAATTAGAACTCGATGCTGAACTTCTGCTCCTGGCACACAGCGGAGCTACAAGTGGCTGAAATCAACGCCCGTAAGCAGAACTTCAAAAATGCAACCGCCGAGATGACTAGGCGGTTACTATGGGAACATTATTTCTTTGCGCCGTTCACTGCGGTCTTGAGAGATGCACCAGCCTTGAACGCTGGAGCCTTGGAAGCCTTAATCTTGAGGGGTGCACCAGTCGCTGGATTACGACCATTACGTGCCGCACGCTTGCGTACTTCAAAAGTGCCGAAGCCAACTAGAGCTACATTGTCGCCCTTCTTCAAAGTGGCTGTGATGATGTCTATTAGAGCAGCGATGGCACGGTCTGCATCTGCCTTGGTGCTGTCTGTTTTTGCTGCCAGTGCGTCAATCAGTTCTTTGCGGTTCATTATTATTACTCCCTATAGTGGTGGTTAAAGTGCTGCAACGGATTGTTGCGGATATTAGGCTACTTGGCAAGTTGAACAACCACATCAAACATCTGCCCGTCGATCTTGCAATTTTGTAGTCTGAAAGCTGACGGCAGCAGCGACCCAGATACCAGACGATCACAATTGTCAGGGACGTTACAGATAGTGACCAACAATGGCTGGTTCTTCACAAGCAGATAATTGTTGCCAACACAGCATGGCCTGAAAGACAGTCATGAAATAATTTCAAGACTGTTTGCCAACATTGCTTCGGTTAATAAATCTGACAAAGCTGGAATCAAATCGAGGACGCCGACGAACGTCCTCTTCTTTTTTCACACAGTAAGACCTACATCATAAACAATACGGGTTTATGACGTACCTATGTTTTGCCACAGTAACCAGACGGTTAGTCAGCTCGTTTCAAAACTGGGCTAGTTTTAATGACAGGTCGTTGCAGATTCCAGCGTTGGTGAGTAGATAATTTCGAAAAAGAATTGGAGGATGGAACAGCCATTGAAAGTTTTCGAAGACGACGAAGGTCTCAAAACGACCAACATTTGCCATACGATCTTAGTATTACGCTGCGTGAACCGGACGCTCGTGACCTTCCGTTATCGACCCGAAGCCGACGGACAGGCTGTTGAAAAGCAGGCGCTCAGAAGCGTCTAAAAACTGGAGCGATTCACAACCAACTCATGCCCCCGTCAGCTATTGGCTTACATCAGCACTCTTACAGAGTATGTCGCAGCAGCTTCAAGATTGATCGCCATCTGGCGGACAAACGAGTCCCAGTTGCGATAAATCCTGAGACTCGGTTTGCGCACGATTGGAGCTCCTGGCGTGATCTTTAGCTTCTCATGAAGGAGAAACATCGCTTGCGCAACTTTCTGTGCCTCCGGATATTGGTCGAACAATGGAATCTTGTAAGGGTCGATGAAGCCACGCTTCAGCCCAGAGGTACAAGAATGTTGGTTGGCATCCCAGAACTCTCTTTCCTTGTTGTTGCGAGGTTGTGCAAGCCCTGAGGCATAATTACTCATCCAGAGCTCCAGAGCATCCCTAACTCGCTGGAACAATTCCGGAGAAATTACTGTGAAATCTAAGTCGGAGTGTGCCCCAAATGGGCGCCGAATATTTGGATCTGGGCTCAGAGAGAAACCCTGTCGTCCACTTCCAATGATCGTAACTTCCTTTGCTTGGACACCTAAGCGATGCGCAAGCCAAATACGGACAGCCTCATAGGTACCGGGGCGAGCTTTGAACGCGAATGGTATGCCTTCAGATAGCCAAAGTCGGCTCATGGCTTGCCGGACGTTTACATCACGATCCGCAGCCGCCGTCAGCAATGTATCGGCTGACGGATAATGATCAGTCAGCGAATCCAATGCCTTATTGACATCAAATGGCCGCATAGCGCGTCTCAGCCGAAATCCCGCTGTACGTGTAACCGACCTTATGACGCCCATGCAGCTGCAACAGGTGGCTCGCACGGGCGACAATCTGTTGTCGCCTCCGAGGGGAAGGGGAGCGAGGCTGTGGATATTTAAGCCGTGCTACAAGACGCGCCGTCTCGATAAGTGACATGGAACTCGGAGGCAATTTGAGATGCCAGCATGCGGCGTCAAAGCTGTTCATTCGCCAGCCGTAATACGCGATTTGTAGGTAAACGGCTGGCAGATCGCTTTTGGGAATCACACGCGTCACCAATGTTGCCAAGGCCATTTCGAGGACTTTCCGCCGCAATGTGAGCTCAAATCTTCCAGTTACCACCCGAACAATCTGCATTTCAATAGTGCTTGCACCTTCAAAACGCCTTTGCACAACAGTACGCCATGCAGCGCGCAACACTGCAATAGGGTCGATTCCCCCGTGACTGGAAAAGCGGTGATCCTCCCCAGAGATCAATAGTTGCTGTGCGAGGACTGATGACCTATCGTTGACTTTGTCCAGATACACCCGATAGACAGAAATCAAACGGGTCCGCATCGATCTCCACTCCGCCCAAAATATCCAGATGGCAAACGCGGATACAATTTTCGACAGAACTTTCATGAATCCTTCTCCCAATATTAAAAGTTTATACATGTTATTGCCTTTTGGAGAGGCATAGTTGGTGTAACAACACCGTACATACAGCCCATCTGACGACCTATACCAACGCTGGCAAGGCTAACAAATTTTCCAGTATGGCCACAATCCAGCAAAATCGACAACAGGTCAACAGGCAACGATCCCGTTGTCCAGTGCTCAAATTGGATGGATAGTCCCAACAATGGAGAAGGTTTTACTGTTGAAAATCCGGGACGTTGACCTTCGGCTTGCACCATAGCATTCGAGGCTCGAAGTTAACTGGCTCGCCGGTTCAGAATACTAATGCACCCTATATTTTTTCAACCAGCGCGATCTCTTCATCGGTCAGGCCGTACAGCGCATACACCAGCTGGTCGATCTGGTTATCGGTCGCGGCGATCTGGCGTTGCAGCAGAGTCGTGTCTTGCGGGGTTTTCGCGGCGGCGAGTTGCTGATGCAGCGCGAGCATTTTCTCGACCAGCGCGACGAGCTTTTCGTGCTCTTCTTTTTCGGCATGGTCAGTGAGGTTGATGCGATGGATAGGGAGCTCACCAACATATTGCTTTGTACATGTAATCCATCCACCACGAAAAACATTACTCTTTAGGCGCAACAACCAAAAAAGCAAATGTGAATTCAATAGTCCCAAAACATATTCTGGTTTCATCGCACATCTGTCATGGATAGTTATCGTGAATCCTCCACTTGCCATTGGGCATAAGCTGCCTTGCAGTTCAGTTGGAATTAAAGCGAACATGCCTTTGTTCGCCAGCAGCGGTATTGCAATCTGAGCTCGATCATGCAGTAGTAAATTTCGCGGCGCACTAAACGCAGTCCATTCTTTGAACTGCTTTCTTTCCTCTAATTTCGATTTGTATGATTTCAGGTGTGTATATGTTTTAGGGAAAGTCGATCCCAATGCACTTTCCGACACCAGGTGATAGTTTTCATTTTCCTTGGCATATGGAAAAATGATCCGCCACTTTCCTGATGGCCTAAATTCATATCGCCCGAAATCAGTGGCAAACAATGGTGTGCGCAATATACCTTGTTCTAATTGCCGTGCTTCCTCGTAACTCACCAAGTACGCTTCATCATGTCCGGTGCTACTGCCACGGCTCATACTTGCAGGAAGATCGAGAAGCCGAACACCGTTGGAATGCAGCTTTTTTATCAGTGCAGAGGTATTTGCATCGGAAAACGACCAAGATTCACTGCCCAATTTGTTTTGATCTATAACTAAAAATGGTGCAGTTTGAAGATCTTCTTTATTGGGTGTGGCGCGGGCAAATTGCAACTCTGTTTGCTTTGCGCGTGACAAGAAAAGCAAACAGGTATAGGTGGTAGCTTCAAATACTTGCTCGTGCCCGAAATCAACAATTGATTCGATGTGACGCCCCTTCCATAAAAGATCACGCAGCGCACCACCGTAATCTGTTGTGAAAAATTTATTTGGGAGAATGAACCCAAGTTTGCCGATGCGATTGAGCAGTTGCAGTCCGCGCTCAATGAAAATCACATAGATGTCGTAATTTCCTTTAGCTGCTGTGGTATAGCTTTGCTTGTAAAAATCAATTTCTTGCGGCGAAGATTCATTTAATCTCTGTATCCTGATGTATGGTGGATTCCCAATCACAGCATCGAACCCACCGGCCTTGAACACCTGCGGAAAAGCAGCCTGCCAGTCGAACACGTTGATGCGTTGCGCCCCTTCGTCGTCAAGGTCTAACTGACCGTCATAGAAATCCGGTCCGATGAGCGAATTGCCGCATTGGATGTTGCGATCCAAATCGGGCAGCACGCGCTCATGAAACAGTTTCATCTGGCTGGTGAGGGTTTCGCCGGATTCGCCTTCCAGCACTTTGAGCAACAACGAGAGTTTGGTCACTTCCACCGCTTGCGTGTCGATGTCTACACCATAAATGTGTTCGAGCAGGATGCGCTTCTTTTCCGCTGTGGTGAGCCGCCATTCGCCGGAGGAGCTGGGGCGGATGAGCGCGGCTTTGCCCTTACTATTTTTTTCCGCGCCTTCTTCAACATAGTGTGCCAGATACCAGTCGAGCAGGTGTTGATACGCGCCAATCAGAAATGATCCCGACCCGCAGGCCGGATCTAGAATGCGGATGCCTTCGGCCTGTTTGCTGGTCTTGCCTTCCAGCAATTTGCCGACAGTGTGTTGCACAATGTATTGCACGATATATGCAGGTGTGTAGAACACGCCACCAGCTTTTTTGACTTCCGGTTTGTCCTCGACTACGGCGCGGTTGCCTGCCGTCAGGCGGATGACTTTGCCGAGGAATTGCTCGTACACGCTGCCGAGAATATCAGCACCGAACACAGAAAATACGTAGGGACAATCCGGGTAGTAGAGGTTTTTGAAAATCTCTTTGAGCGGCTTGTCGTCTATGTTCAGATGCAGAGTCAATTCATCCGGTGCTCCGGCGCGTTGCTTCTCTTGAGTGAAGTGAAACAGGCCGGAGTTGTAGCGATCATCCGCCTCGCGGAATAATTTTGTGAGGCGGGTATATATGTCTGTACCGCTTGCCAGTGATTGTAAGCGGCCATAAGGTTCGATGCCACGGTCTTCACAGATGCGCAGGAAGATGATGCGGTCGATGGTTTGCTGCACCGCGAAGTTGAGTTCGCGCTGGGTCAGGTTTGCATTGCGCAGCGCGATGTTATGAGCGAGGTGGTTGCGCCAGTTCTCGATCTCTTCTAGGAACGCGCTGTCAACTTCAGTAGTGCCGCGCTTGCCTTTGGTGGTGACAGCATATCTGTCGAACGAGCCTTTGAGCACCGCGTCCTTGGAAAAGATAGCGGAGATGTCATCCCACTTTTCCGCATAGTCGCGGAAGGTAAAATATAATAACCGCGACTTGCTGGCCTTGTCGTTTTTGTCGGGCTTCTGGCGGCAGTCATAAATGGCGAATTCCTCGAAGTCGGTGACGATGGACAGCGGCAGCTTGGCCGACCACGCATAGCGGCGTAATTGGAATGCGGGTTCCACATCATCCTTGACGTTGACCGACGGTTTTTTCGCTTCGAGAAAGAATTTACGTTGGCCTCCGACGCGAAAGCTGTAATCAGGCGCACGTGTGGAGATGCCAACCTTGATTGCATCTTCGTGGATCACATCGCGATAGGCTTCGGCATAGCCCAGGCTGTTATCCATGTCCCAGCCGAGTGCTTTGAAAAACGGATTGATGAAGTCGAGCCTTACTTGGGTTTCGTTGTATTGCCCGTTGCGATATGCGTCGATATTGCGTCCGAAGTTTTCAACCAGCGTGAGAACAGTTTGCGGAGCAGGCATGGTTTTACGCTTTCAGGTTGGTTCTTGGTTCGATGGATTGGTTAGACCCCAATACGATACATCATTTCGAGTAGCACTTTACGATCCTATCGTACATCCCAACAATCCGTCGCTAGCGCGACGACGCAAGCCACCTTCGACACGCTGCGCTCGAAGGTGCTTGCAGGCTAGATCTGATCGACCGATGCAATCAATTAATGGGGCATTGATTACCAGCAAAATGTTTATCCGGTTGACTCCAAAACGCTGTAAACCACGCCTAAAACAACATAATTATCTCCCGGCCACAGCAACAGTCCTTCACAAGATAACTCAGAGCCTAGGGGCGTTTTTACACCGTGTAACTTTAATATAACGATGTTGCCGTCATCTCCATCAACCGCCAAGCGTCAAAAAATCAATATCGACATAGCTGACTTCACTAAGTATGTGATTCGATCAATGACTTGACCTCCATCGCATGTCGACAGGAATGCAGACGCTCTCGAAACTTACTGTCAGAGAATAACTGGGTAGTGTCGGCCAGAATTTGAAGATGTTCTTCAGTAGCTTGTTTAGGCACCAGTATGACGAGGAAGTCAGATACAGGTTTCGCATCTGGAGCATCGAAAGGAATCGGGGTTTTGAGTCGCAGATAGGCAATTTGTGCTTGGGCAAGGCCTTCGACCCTAGCATGGGGGATGGCAACTCCCTCTCCCAAGCCAGTCGATCCGAGTTGTTCCCGACGGGAAAGGGCTGCCACCAGCCACTCTTGTGACATGGCATGCTCCCTTTCCATATGTCGACCAATTTTATTAAAAAGCTGGGCCTTGTTGGCAACGTCGATGTCGAGGAGTATGTCTTCTGGCCAAAGGTATTTGGAAATGCTACTCAATGTTCTCTCCGTGGGTTTAATGAATCCTTCGTTACTCTACCGGAATCGGCGCGGATACGGGCGTTTTTACACCGTGTAACTTTAATATACTGATCTTGCCGGCATCTCCATCAACCGCCAAGCATCAAAAACCATCAAAACCATCAACAAATCAAAATCAACATAGCCAACCCTGCCTCGAATCGCCTTCTACCGGCACCCAATGCGGCTTTTATGAGGATAACTGTTTAGTATCTGTTCTTATATATAACAGTAATCCGATAGATATATGAGAGTAAACCGATAGCTTCCGTTTTGCTCCGTCTCACGGTTTGTCGGCGCAATAATCCGGGCGTTACCGTGTTTCTACGGTTTGCTACGGTTCAAGGCAATAACACCGGACTTTTGGGGAACGATGGCCTGAACCTGAACCGGCCCCCGAACTGTGACGTCACAATCCTCCAACAGCCAGTTTTTACACCAAATCGTCATTCCAGACGCTAATTGGGTCAAGACTTACCAGCCCAGATACCGCGCCAATGGTGAATCCAGCGTTGCCTTTCCGAATTGAACACGCATGCTCGCAACTCCCATAAATAGATATGACGCCACATCAAGTGGTTTCGTTAAATTAGGAGAAAAGCATGAGCATAGTCAAACACGCAAGCAGTCCAAACTGGTACTTTTCATTCCAGCTACACGGCAAGAAGCATTTCGGATCAACCGGCACCGGCAACAAGACCGTCGCCAAGAAGGTGGAAGATGGCGAACGCAGGAAGGCGATAGAGGCATCGCTCAACGATAAGGCCGAGTTGATTACCTTGAAGGAGGCCATACAACAATTCCTCGACAGTAAGCGCGGTAACAGCGAATACAGCAACATCAAGGCGCGAGCAAACAAGCTGTTGGGGTCAAAGAATCAACCCGGCACTCAGACCCGCGTGGCCTGCTTCGGCTTTGATGGCAGCACGCTGTTGCATGACATCAAGACCAAGGACTTGCAGCGGCTCGTTCTTGAACGCCGGAAAGAGCAGAACGCCAATGGCACGATCCTGTACGAACTGCTGACACTGAACGCCATCATCAAGCTGTGCCGGAAATTGGGATATGAAGTGCCAGCGCTCAACCTGGCCGAAATTAAGCGGGACAATGCAATCAAGCCAGACCGCAAGCGCATCCGGTTCCTGAGCATTGAGGAAGAAGCACGGCTGCTGGAAGAACTGCACCCGGATCGCATTGCCCGTGGCCTAGCGCCAGTAGCCAACCAGAAGGGAGAGATGCGCAGGATGAAAAACGACGCCTATGACTTCGCGGTGCTGCTGCTTGACCTTGGATGCCGCCACAGCGAATTGTCCAAATTGCAATGGAAAGACGTGCGTCTGGATCGCAACGAGGTGCAACTGTATCGACCGAAAGTAGGCAACCAGTCGATGTTGCAGTTGACCCATCGGGCGCGCGAGATATTGCAGCGCAGGTTTGATGGCAAGACGACAAGCCAGATTTACATCTTCGAGAGCAAGTCGGGCGGGCCACGAAAATATTCACCGAGAGCGTTCCGTAGCGCATGCGAGCGGGCAGGCATTGATGGCATTTCATTCCATAACCTTAGAAAGACCTGCGCATCACGGCTGGTTCAGAACAACGTGCCGATCCACTACGTGTCCAAGATATTGGGTCATGCGACGGTGGACATTACGGCCAGCTATTACGCCGACTTGGCACCCAGCGAGGCGTCGCGCTTGGCAGTGGACGTGTTGAATCGGCTACATGCAACAAACATCGCGGTGTAAACTCGCACAGAGATACTAATCTACGTCCCACCATCTATGTGTAGTTGTCTTGATGTGCATTCCATGATGGATTGGTAAAAGGCCCTTCGGATGTGCAAATAAACGACGCGCAGCGGAAGTGCATTTGCGCATTCGGTCAGGAGCCGAAGGCGATTGCATCGCTCTTTAATTGGAGCGAACTCGGTGGGCTTATTCCAATGGGTTAATTTGGGTTAATTCCAACGGATAACTTGAGCCACGTCCATCCATCCATCCATCTATTGGTGGTTGCACCTATGCGTCTATCAATTGCTATGTGGCAAACTCGACAATTGATGGGTGTTAATTTCAAGTCTTATATGAATGAGCAACACATTAATTGAGCAAATACACGAACGCGAAGCGGAAGTGGAGTTGCTCGATTAATCAGGAGCCGAAGGCGACTGCATATCACTTTAATTGGAGCGAACTCGGTGGGTGAATCCAAAGGGAATAACACGCCATTCGCAGACGAAATCCCATGAGGGACATTTGGTACATGTTCATCCTATTCGTGCTGCGCACGTGAATTGTGTGGTTGCTGCACTCGCTGGCGCTCGTGGTCAACCACACAATTCAGTTCTGGTTTTGCTATTGGAATTTATTTGGTTATCGTGATTGAAACCATAGAGAATTGACGACCCGTATGTGGCATTAACCAGCCACGCACAACTCTTATCGGTTCATTGCGCTGTC
>ODAK010004066.1_pt1 | contig 15045 bp, 13 predicted proteins | sample 1539591 | NCBI WGS metagenome assembly ODAK01 (sample SAMEA3539303, study PRJEB22396) | soil metagenome | biome: tundra; feature: field; material: soil | place: USA | collected 2010-05 | depth 0.15 m | reverse complement strand
GTCACGGCGGTCATGTTCAACCTGTTGGTGACGAACTACGTGCCGTTTCTGAATGGCGCTGCCGGCCTGTCGCTCGTCCCGTCGCCGCTGCAAGATGTGATCAACCCCCAGTCGTCGGGGTACCAGTGGGGCTACTCGGCGGTGGCGGTGCTCCTCGCCTTCGTCACCTATCGCTTCGTGCGCCGCATCACGAACTCTCCCTACGGTCGGACGTTGCGCGCGATGCGCGACAACGACATCGTCGCCGACTCCCTCGGCAAGAACCTGAGGTCGCTGCGAACTTCCTCGCTCGTGGTCGGCGGGGCGATCGCCGGGCTCTCCGGGGGACTCCTCGTCGGCTTCATCAACCTCTGGGACCCGCAGGCCTGGGGCTATGCCGAGACGATCGTCCTGTTTGCCGCCGTGATCATCGGCGGGCTCGGCAACCACCGGGGCGCGGTCCTCGGGGCGATCGTCGTGCCGTTGGCCTTCGAGGAGGCCACGCGCTACATACCGCCGGTCCCCAACGACCCGGGCCTGGTCCCCGCGCTGCAATGGGTGGCCATCGGGCTGCTGATCGTGCTCTTCCTGTGGTTTCGGCCGCAGGGCATCCTGCCCGAGCGCCGACGCGTGATCGCGGGAAGCAGGGCGGGCGGAGGAGTCGCGGCGCTGGGAGCAGAAGCACTCGCGCCGAGCGCTGCTGCCGGGGCGGTGAGCGGCGCGACGCCGCAGGACGAAGGCGAGAGCACTACGAGTCCGGTCCCGTCGGCGGCGAGCCTGCCGGCGCGGCCCGCGCCGCTATCGGTGCGCGTGCGACGCCTGCCGTTCGACGGCGACGTCATCCTGGAATGCACCGGCCTCAGCCGGAGCTTCGAAGGAGTTCATGCCGTCGACGACGTGTCGATGTCGTTCCGGCGCGGTCGGCTCAGCGGGATCATCGGGCCCAACGGCGCGGGGAAATCCACGGCGCTGGCGATGCTGGCGGGCACCCTGCCGCCGACCGCGGGGCGGATCCGCTATCGCGGCGAAGACGTCACCTCGCAGCCGGCGTACCGCCGGGCCCGCCTCGGCTTGGTCCGGACGTTCCAGCTCGCCAGTGAGTTCAAGCGTCTGACGGTGATCGAGAACCTGATCACCGCGGTGTCCGACCAGCGGGGTGAGACGTTCCGGGGTGCCTTCCTCGGCAAACGCTACTGGGGCCCGCAGGAGCGTGAGGCGATCGATCGCGCCGAGTCGATGCTCGAGCGCTTCGGCCTGTTCGCGCTCGCCGACCGCTACGCCGGCGAGCTGAGCGGGGGGCAACGCCGACTCGTGGAGATCATGCGGGCGCTGATGGCGGACCCCGAGGTCCTGCTGCTCGACGAGCCGATGGCCGGTGTCCATCCGCGGCTTGCGCATCAGATCGGCATGCAGCTGGTCGCGCTCTGCGAGGCCGGCATCACGGTGGTCATGGTCGAGCATGAGCTGTCGATCATGGACGAGTTCTGCGACCCGGTCATCGTGATGGCGGAGGGCCGCGTCCTCGCCGAGGGGACGATGGCGGCGCTGCGTTCCAACGTCGAGGTGGTGGATGCCTACCTTGTCGGATGAGCGCTCAGGAGGAGTCGACGCGGGCGTGCGAAGCGTGCAGGGCGCCGCACTGCGGACGGTTGAGCTGATCGCGGGGTACGGGGGCAGCCCGGTGCTTCACGGCGTATCGATCGCCGTCGAGCCGGGCGAGGTGGTATCGATCGTCGGGCCCAACGGCTCCGGTAAGAGCACGCTGTTGAAGGGCGTTGTCGGGCTCGTCGAGATCCAGTCCGGGCGCGTCCTCGTCGGCGACCGGGACGTCACCGGCTGGCCGCCGGAGGACGTTGCACGCATCGGCGTCGGCTACGTGCCGCAGATCGACGACGTGTTCGCGCCGCTCACCGTCCGCGAGAACCTCGAGATGGGCGGTTACCTGCTGAAGTCACGCGAGGTTGCGGCCAGGGTGGAGCACGTGCTCGACGTGTTCCCGCAGCTGAAGCGCATGCTCGCTCGGCGGGCGGGCAAGCTCAGTGGCGGCGAGCGCAAGATGCTGGCGATGGGGCGTGCCCTGATGCTCGAGCCGGCGCTCGTGCTCCTCGACGAGCCGACCGCGAACCTCGCGCCGCTGATCGCCCGCTCGGTTCTGCAGGAGCACGTCCGCCGGCTCGCCGCCACCGGTGCCTCGGTGCTCGTGGTCGAACAGCGCGCGAAGGCCGTCCTTGAGATCTCCGACCGCACCTACGTGCTGGTCGGCGGCCAGCTGCGCATGGAGGGCACCCCGTCCGAGCTCGCGGCGAGCAGCGAGTTCGTCGACTCCTTCCTCGGCGGGGGCCAGGGGCCGGCGCTGCATGCCGCCGAGGACGACCGGCGATAGCACCGCGCGGCTCGCTCGCCGGCCGTTGATTCGGCTGCGGGCCGGCGCGGGCTTCGAGCCGCGCGCTGCCCCGGGCGAGCCGACGCGCCGGGGATGACCGAGATCACGCAGATTCGCACCGCGACGGCCGCGGAGCGCGAGGCGCTCAGCGAGCTGCACCGGCGCTCGTCCTACGTCTGGGAGGGCGACCGCGCGGATCTCGACGCCCATCCCGATGCGCTCGGTGTTGCCGCCGAGGCGATCGCCGCCGGCGGGTTCGCGTGCTGCACCGGCGCTCGTCCTACGTCTGGGAGGCGACCGCGCGGATCTCTCGACGCCCATCCCGATGCGCTCGGTGTTGCCGCCGAGGCGATCGCCGCCAGACGGGTTCGCGTCGCCGTCGGCACGGGCGGTGAGCTGATCGGCTTCTCGGTCGTGGCCGACGGGCCCGACGGCGTCTGCGAGCTGGACGACCTGTTCGTCGAGCCCCGCCTGATGCGTCAGGGAATCGGGCGGGCGCTCGTCGAGGACGCTGCGGCGCGCGCGGTTCGCGCCGGCAGCGCAGCGATGACCGTCGTCGCCCACCCGCGCAACTTCGCGTTCTACGAGAGCGTCGGATTCGTCCGCGGCGAGCCGGTCGCGACCCGCTTCGGGCCGGCCGCGGCGCTGCGGCGCCAGCTCGGCCGCGGGGGCGCGTAGTCGGGCTTATGCGCTTCTTCGTGGCCGCTTAGCCACTGCTCAGCGCGTGCGGCTTCACTCAGATCCCGCCCACGCACCTGAGGCATCAAACGTGAAGTCGCCCCTGAGCAGGAAGCTGGTGATCGGCACGACCGGTTTCGTGCTGCTCGGCCGCACCGCCGCCGGCCGCCTGCGCCAGCCACGGCCGGATGCCCCGGGGCAGCGAATCCGCCGGCGCGGAGGCGTCGCGTTGTTGGGTCAGAAGCTCGGCGGTGGCGGCGGTCGCTGCGGTGTCGTGGCGGCGCAGTACCTCGGAATCAACCGCTCGACGCTCCGCAGCGAGCTGAACTCGGGCAGGTCCCTGGCTGAGATCGCCGCGTCGACGCCCGGACGCTCGGACGAGGGTCTGCGCGCGGCGATCACGACCGCCGCGAGAGAACGTCTCGCTCAGGCGGTCTCCAAGGGTTGGATCACCAGCGAAGAGGCGCGCGAGCGCCTGGATGACCTCCCCGGCCGCGTCGATGCGCTGTTGGAACGCAGCTGGGTCGGCGTCGCGAATCGAGGTTTGGGCCTTGGCCCGTTCGGGTGCCACTGACAGTCGTGCGCGCCGGCGCCCGGAGGGCGAGCAGGCGCCGAGGTCAGCCGACCGCGGTCGCTGACGCGCCCGGTCGAGGCGCCCCGACCGGCACCGTGACGATCGCAGCGCAGTGGGCGCACGTCCAGGCGACCGAGCGCGGATCGAGCTTCATCACGACCGGACAGCCCCATGCGTGCGGCGGGCAGTCGTGCTCCGCGGCGCAGAGATCGCGGCGGCGCGGGGCGAGCTCGGCCCCGTTCAGCCTCGGATCTTGGCGGCGTTCAGTGGTCATCGGTCGCAGCCTCGGGTCGGCTCGCCCAAAACAGCGAGTGGAGTATGGCACCGCGGCCGCCAGGGCCGCGCCGAGATCAGGCGGTTTGACACAAAGATGTCGCAGCTCACGGTCGGTCCTGTCGCTGGACGTTCGTGTCGTGGGCGGGGGCGGCAGCGTGTGAGCACGGCCCGCCCGGCGCCGTCAGCTTGCGGTCGGTCCGGTGCGCGGGACGTTCGTGTCGTGCCCGACGAGCGGCCGTGTGTGAGCATGGCCCGCCCGGCGCCGTGCTCACGAGCCGCCGATCTCAGCTCCTGGCAAACTCGGCGGGATCCGGCGCGACGATCGCCCGGGCGCCGGCTGGACGATCCGGATGTGGTTGCCGAACGGGTCGCGCACGCCGCAGTCGATGCCGTAGAACCGCTCGGTCGGCTCCTGAGTGAACTCGACGCCCTTGGCCCGCAATTCCTCGTAGGTCTTGCGGCAATCGGCGGTCGTAAAGCCGATCGCGAGACCGGTCGCGCCCTTCGTCAGTAGCTCGCGGATCTGTTCGGCCGTCGCATCGTCGTGCGCCGGCGGGCCCGGCTTCTCGAGCAGGATCTGGCGTCCCTCCTCACCCGGGACGCTGACCGTCAGCCAGCGCATGATGCCGAGGTCGAGGTCGGTGTTGAGCTCGAGCCCGAGCTTGCCGACGTAGAACTCCAGCGCCTCGTCCTGATCGAGGACGAAGACGTTCGAATGGGTGATTGCGTTGATCATGCGCACCTTTCGTTGGTGGTTGCCCGTGGCCGCGACGCTAGTCGAGCTCCGGCCCGTGCGCTTCTCCAAAACTGCTAGGTCGCGTCCACGCCATCGTGAAGCAGCCCGGCACGGCTGCGGCGTGGGCCGTCGTGCGGTAGGCCGTCGGCGACTCGCCGACGATCGCTCGGAACGTTCGCCCGAACGTCCCGAGGCTGGAGAAGCCGACGTCGAAGCAGATCTCTGTGACCCTGCGCTCGGACTCCCGCAGCAGGAACATCGCGCGCTCGACGCGGCGGCGTTGGAGGTAGCGGTGCGGCGTCTCGCCGAACGTGGCACGGAAGGTCCGGATGAAGTGCGCCTCCGATACGTGCGCGATCCGCGCGAGACCCCGGATGTCGAGCGGCTGCGCGTGGTCGCGATCCATCGCGTCACGCGCACGCAGCAAGCGGCGGTTGGACTCCTCGACTGCTCTGCTCATGGCGGATCCGATCCCGGCTATCTCGGCGCTCGGGTCGGAGTCCGAGCGCCGATACCTAGCGTAGCTTCAAGGCGTGCTGCCGAGCTGATGGGCGAGGCACAGACGCTGGAGCTGGCTCATTGCCTCCTCGGGTTCCGCCGGGAGCCGTGAGAGTGCGTGTGCCGCCGTCTGGACATCGCTCAACGTGGCGGCCCGCGCCTCGACGGCAAAGCGAGCCACCCAGCGCAACGCCGCGCGCTCATACCGCTGCGGATCTCGATCTCGGATCAGCAGGCAGACGTGCAGCGCGTCGTCGAGGCGGATCGTCGGAAGCTCGCTGGCCGCCGCACGCACGAGCTCGAGGTTGCCCCGCTGGAGTGCCCGCCGAAAGCGCCCGTATGCTGATCCCTGACTCGTCATGCGAACGTATGTTCGCATTCAGTCGGGTTCAGGTCAATGCGATTCTTGCCTCGCCCGACGTGCTGGCCGCTTCGGTCTCGCGTCGAGCGCGTCGCCGGCCCGTCGTGGAAGCGGGCGCACCGCCGGGCGCGCGCCTGGCGGAGGGCCGTCTGCAACGACCGCGGAGAACGCTTCGACGACGGAGGGGTCGAACTGCGTGCCGGCGCACCGGCGCAGTTCCGCCGTCGCGTCGGCGCGGGCGACCGGGTCGCGGTAGTGGCGACCGCTGACCATTGCATCGAACGCGTCGCAAACGGCGACGATCCGCGAGGCGAGCGGAATCTCGGCGCCCGAAAGGCCGTCCGGGTAGCCTCGGCCGTCGACGCGCTCGTGACTGGAGCGAACCAGCGGCGCGATCGACATCAGCGCGGGGGCGGCGGCGACGATGCGCTCGCCGATGACGGTGTGACGCTGCATGAACGCCGACTCGGCGTCGTCGAGCTGCGCGCGCTTGTCGAGGATCGCATCGGGGATGGCCATCTTTCCCACGTCGTGCAGTTCGGCGGCAAGGCCGACGATGCGGGTCTCGACCGAATCCAATCCGAGTTGGCCTGCGGTGAGCATCGCCAGTGCGGCGACGCCGCTCGAATGCTCGCCAAACCCCGGATGGCGCTCGGCGAGCACCGAGAGCAGCACATCGGTGCTCTGGCGGCTGGCCGACGCGCGCGAGGATTGCTTGCGCGCATAGAGGCGCTGATCGGCGAGACGCATCGCCTCCTCACCGGCGACCTTGCCCCCCTCGACGAGCGCGGATCCGTGGGAGCAGGCGATCGAGAAGGCCTCGCCCCGTTCGGCGAGCGCGGCGGTCCCCGCCGCGACCACGGCATCGCTCGACTGTTCACCGTCCGGCAGCAGGATGCAGAACTCGTCACCGCCCATCCGATACGCGCTTGCGATGCCCTCGACGGCGCGCCCCAGCCGAGCACCCAGGCGACTGAGCAGCGCGTCGCCGGCCGGGTGTCCGAACGAGTCGTTGTATTGCTTGAATCCGTCGAGGTCGTACAGGATCAGCAGTGCGGGAGTGTCAGACCGCGACGCCTGTTCGAGATCCTCGAACAGCTGGCGGCGGTTCGCAAGACCGGTGACGGGGTCGCGCCGCGCCTCGAGGACGAGCGTTGCGGCGGCTTCCCGGCGGTCGAGCGCGAGTTCCGCCAGGCGGGCGATGTCCTCAGAAAGTGTGACCGCGGTGGGCTCGACGGCTCCCTCGACGCTCGACACGACGGCGCCGGCGACGCTTCCGCCGAGACGCCGAATCGGCGTGGACCACTGAATCGCGCGCGGCCCGGCGTGTCCGCTCGAAGGCGCCGCAGACGCCACCGCGGTGGGGGAGCCAGGTGGCGGCGAGGCGTCATCGGGCGGATCGGTGAACACGATGCGCGCCCGCAGTCCGAGCGGCCGCACGCGAACCAGGTCCTCCAACTCGCGCACCACCGTCGCCATCGGCGCGTCGGCCAGGATCAGCGAAAGAACGCGATTCTCGGCAACGATCAGGCTCTCCGCGAGCCGCGCGTCGTGCGCGGATCGTGCCGCCTCGCGGGCCGCGGAGCGAAACTCGATCTCGGCGACGACGGCCGCCCCGAGGTCCTTCAGGACCGTGATCTCGTTCTCCTCCCAGACCCGCGGTAGGACGTCAACGGCGCAAAACGATCCGAGCGTGTGACCGCTCGAGAGGGTCAGCGGGATCCCGGCGTAGGCGACGATCGTCTCGTCCTGCACGAGAGGGTTGTCCTGGAATCGCGCGTCCAGTCTCGCGTCGCCGATCAGCAGGGGTGCCGCTGCGGCGACGACGTGCTTGCAGAGGGAGGTCGTGAGCGGGGCCTCTCGGTTCTTCGGCTCGTCCTCGGGCAGCCCCCACGAGCTCTTGAAGAACGCACGCTCGGCGTCCAACAGCGTGACGAGCGAGACCGGGGCATGCAACAGCGCGGCGGCCAGGCGCGTGAACCGATCGAAGGCCTCCTCGTCCAGCGAATCCAGCAGCTCCGTGGCGCGCAGCGCCTCGAGCCGGCCCTCGTCGAGGACCGCTTTGGCGACCTCCTCGGCGGAGGGAACGCGGGCGAAGGCGTCGGGGTCGGACGGGGCGAGGTCGAGCAGGCCGTTCGGGGCCGGGACCGTTGGCATACATAACCTTCGACCAAAAAGCGGCCCCTGCTTAGCTGCGACGCCGCCGGCCGGCGCATGATCTGCGCGCGGCGTGCGCGTGGGCTCGGGTTTCAGGCCTCGCGCAGTGCGCGCAGCGACTGGCGCAGCGAGCGGCTGGTGGCGAAGACAGCCGATGGCTCGTACCCGCAGTGAGCCATGCAGTTGTCGCACCGCTCGTCCCGGCCCCGTCCGTAGAGCTCCCAGTCGGTCTCCTCCACGAGCTCGCGGTAGGTCTTGACGTAGCCGTCGTTCATCAGGTAGCAGGGGCGCTGCCAGCCGAGCAGCGAGTAGCTCGGGATCGCCCACGCCGTGCAGTCGAAATCGGCCTTGCCTTCGAGGAAGTCGAGGAACAGGGGGCTGTGGTTGAGTCGCCAGCGGCGCCGGCGTCCGTCGGAGAATGCTTCGCGAAAGAGGTTGCGTGTCTGCTCGACGCCGAGGAAATGGTCCTGGTCGGGAGCCTTCTCGTAGGCGTAGGCCGGAGAGATCATCATCGCGTCGACCTCGAGCTCGTCATTGAGGAAGTCGAGTACGCGGCGCACGGTGGCCGGCGAGTCGTGCGTGAAGAACGTGGTGTTGGTGGTCACGCGAAAGCCGCGGCGCTTGGCCTCGTGAACTGCCGCCACCGCCTTGTCGAAGACGCCGTCGCGGCAGACCGATGCATCGTGGCGCTCGCGCAGACCGTCGATGTGGACCGCCCAGGCGAAATACCGCGACGGCTTGAACAGATCCATCTTCTTCTCCATCAGCAGCGCGTTGGTGCACAGGAAGACGTACTTGCGCCGTTTGATCAGCTCGGAGGCGATCAGGTGGATGTCCGGGTGGATCAACGGCTCGCCACCGGCGATCGAGACCATCGGTGCGCCGCTCTCCTCGATCGCGCCGATCGCCTCGTCGACCGGCATGCGCCGGCGCAGGAGCTCGTCAGGCTGTTGGATCTTGCCGCAGCCGGCGCACTCGAGGTTGCACTGGTAGAGCGGCTCCAGCTCGACGAGCAGCGGGAAGCGCTTGCGACGGGCGAGCCGCTGTCGCATGATGTAGCTGCCGATACGCAGACTCTGGCGGGCGGGAACGGGCATGGCTCATCTTCCTCGATTGGACGCCGGCGGCACAGCTGGCGCTGCCCGCACCTGTGGTGGCAGATTGAAGCGCATTTCCTCCGTCGCCACAGTGAGCTCTCTCAGCGACACGCCGCCGAGGCCCTCGAGTGCGCTGACCACCTCCTGCACCAGCGACTCCGGCGCCGACGCGCCGGCGGTCACGCCGATCCGCTTCACACCGGCGAGCAGCTCGGGCGCGATCTCCTCCGCGCGCTCGACGAGGTGAGCGCGGCAGCCGGCGCGCTCCGCCACCTCGACGAGCCGCCGCGAGTTCGACGAGTTCTGCGAGCCGACCACCAGGATCAGCTCGGACTCGGCTGCGATCGCGCGGACGGCGTCCTGACGGTTCTGCGTCGCGTAGCAGATGTCCTCGGAGGCGGGGACGACGAGCGCGGGGTAGCGCGCCCGCAGCGCGTCGACGATGTCGCCCGTCTCATCAACGGCAAGCGTGGTCTGGGTCAGCACGGCCACTCGCCGCGAGTCGGTCAGCTCGATGTTGCGCGCCTCCTCGATGCTCGCGATGACCTGCGTGTGGCCGGGAGCCTCACCGACCGTGCCTTCGACCTCCTCGTGATCCTCGTGGCCGACGAGCACGATCTGGAAGTCGCTCGAGGCGAAGCGCCGCGCCTCGGCGTGGACCTTCGCGACCAGCGGGCAGGTTGCGTCGATCACGTCCAGCTGACGTGCGGCCGCGTGCTCGCGCACGGCCGGCGAGACGCCGTGGGCGGAGAAGATCACCGTCGCGCCGGCCGGAACCTCGTCCACCTCGTCGACGAACACCGCGCCGCGACGCTCGAGTTCGCTGACGACGTGCGCGTTGTGGACGATCTGCTTGCGCACGTACACCGGGGAGCCGCGCTGCTCCAGGGCGCGCTCGACGATCTCGACTGCGCGCGTGACCCCGGCGCACGATGCGCGCGGAGCGGCGAGCACGACCTCGCGATGACCCAACGCCTGGGCCCACGCTTCGAGCAGCGAGCTCGCCTGCCGCAGCGCGCGAAACGCGCGGCGCGCCGCGATCGCTGCGCGCGCCGGATGGTGAAACTCGTAGTGGGGGGTATCGAGCACGACCCGCAGCGTCGTCAGCGACCGCGTGCGGGCGTCGTCGGCCAGCCATGCTGACTCCATGTCGACGGCCAGCGCGCCGGCCTGCGCCAGCTCGCGCCTGCGCTCGCCGAACACCAGTCCGCTGCTCGAGGCGATCGGGCCAACGTGGACGCGCAGCCCGCCGCGGCGCAGGACGCCCGCGAGGATCGCCGGGTCCGGGCACGGGAGCGTCTTGGTGTCGGTGCGCAATTCGCTGGCGAGCACCACGTCGCCGGGTTCGAGCTGCGGGTCGAGCGCACCGCAGACGCCGGCGATCAGCGCTGAGCGCTCGCTCGGGTGGTGCGTGAGCCGGGCTGCGGCCCGAGCGCGGCGGGGACCCATGCCGATCTTTTCGACGCGGCTCCACGGTGCGCCTGCGCGAATCGCACGGGCCTCGAGCGCCATCGGCGCGAGTACCAGCAGCTCGGCGCCCTGGTCATCGGCGGCGCCGCAGTTCCGGGCGTCGGTGCGCCTCACCGTGCGCAACGTGCCAACGCCATGATCGGGAACACGAGCCGGTAGAGGTGATAGTTGATGTAGAAGTCGCCGGGGAAACCGGTGCCGGTGTACTCGGGTTCGTCCCAGCTGCCATCCTCGCGCTGGGTCGCCACGAGGAAGCGCACGCCGCGGCGCATGGCGAGCGAGCGCTCGCCGGCGGCGTGCAGCGCGAGCAGTGCCCACGCCGTCTGCGATGCGGTGCTGGTTCCGCGTCCGATCGCCGTGGCATCGACGTAGGAGCGTGGATCCTCGCCCCAACCGCCGTCGGAGTTCTGATGATCCTCGAGCCAGCGCACGGCGCGCCGGATCCGCTCGTCGTCGGTCCCCACGCCCGCCGCGACCAGCGCCGGCACCGCGGCGCCGGTGCCATAGACGTGGTTGACACCCCAGCGCCCGAACCACGATCCCTCCGGCTCCTGCTCGGCGCTGAGCCACGCCAGGCCGCGTCGCGCCGCGTCGGTGTCGGCGCGCCCGAGCGCGGCCAGCATCTCCAAGGCATGTGCGCTGACATCGGCACTGGGCGGATCGATGACCTCGCCGAAGTCGCAGAACGGCAAATCGCGCAGCATCCGCTTGGTGTTCGCGGCGTCGAAGGCTCCCCATCCGCCGCCCGCGTCCTGCATCCCCTCGACCCAGTCGACGGCACGCGCGACCGTTTGCGCGACGCGATCGGCGTCGGGATGGGAGACGCGCAACAGCGCGAGGACGACCTCGGCCGTGTCGTCGATGTCGGGGTAGTAGTCGTTGTCGAACTCGAACGACCAGCCGCCGGGCTGGAGCGAGGGCCGCCGGACCGACCAGTCGCCGGCGACCAGCACCTGCTCGTCGAGCAGCCAATCGGCGGCGCGCACGAGCGCGGGATCATCGGGCGGCGCGCCGGCGTCTGCGAGTGCCACCATCGCCAGCGCCGTGTCCCATACCGGCGACTGGCATGCCTCGAGGCGCCGGCTGGGCTCCTCCTCGACGGTGAACCGCTCGAGGCCGTCCAGGCCGGCCTTCATCACCGGGTGCTCGGTCGGATAGCCGCGCAGGTGCAGGGCGATCAGCGAGTACACCCAGGGCGGCTGGATGCCGCCCCACGACCCGTCGGCCTCCTGCCTGCGCACGATCCAGCGTTCAGCGCGCGCGAGTGCGGCCTCACGCAGCGGGCGCACCGCCCGCCGGCCGTAGAGCGCGAGCACGCGGTCGGCGACCGCGAGTGCGCGGGTCGAGGCCGAGTGGCCCCGTGCCCGTGCCCACTCGCTCGGGCCGCGCAGCTCATCCAGCGTGAACGGCAGAGCACGGGTCGGGCGCACGGCGAGCACGATCGACAGTGCCACCACCGTCTGCCGGGCCCAGCAGGCGAAGTCATAGATGCTGAGCGGCGCACGCGACGGCAGCAGCATCAGCTCGGGCGGTAGTTCCGGCACCTGGCTCCAGGGCCACGCGCCGAACAATGCCAGCCAGATGTGCGTGAACACCCGCGCGCGTTGCAGGCCGCCGGCGCCGCGCGCGAAGGCTGCCGCCGCGCGCATGTGCGCCGCGCCGGGATCGTCGCCCGCCAGCCGCAACGCGACGTAGGCCTCGATCGTCGTCGAGAGGTCCCCCGGGCCACCGTAGAAGTTGGCCCAGGAGCCGTCCTCGCGTTGCTCGGAGCGGATCCATGCGGCTGAGCGCTCGGTCGCGGCGGCCTCGCGAACGCCGAGGAACTCGCGCAGCAGCATGTCCTCCGCGTCCATCGTCACGTTGGTCTGCAGCTCGCCCTTCCACCAGCCGCCGGGGTCCTGCAGCCCGAGCAGATGCTCGCGGCCGCGTTCGAGCGCGCGCAGAGCGTCGCCGGCCACGGCGTTCGGGCCATCGCGCAGCACAGCCATGCCGCCGACCGTCGCGGCCTTGGCATCCCCATTCATCACTCAGATATAGCGTTTTGAAGGTAAGAACGCAATGGGAGCGTCGGCACCTTGATCTGCTTGGCCGCCGTTCCGCCTGCCGGTTGCCCGCGACCCCCCTGTCGCGACGGCCGTTTGCGGCTCGGTGCGCTCGCCGCCGCCACACGGCGCGCGGCGGGGTTCTCCCGATCCTCGCGCCCGGCACGGCGCCGCCCCGGGGCGATCGGCGGCGCCGTGCACCGGGCTCGCTCACCCGGCGCTCACGTCACATCACGAGGATCGGGCGCGCCTCGACTCGACCGTGGGCTGCCGCGGGGATCTTCGCCGCGAGCTCGACGGCCTCGGCGTCGCTTCCAACCTCGAGGACGTAGAACCCGATGATCTGCTCGCCGCCCGGCTTCGCCGGACCTTCGCTCGTCGAGCGCTGCCCGGCCCGGACGCTCACCGTCGTCGCGCTCGACGACGGCTGGACCGGGTCTCCGGCCTGGAACGCGCCGCTGCCGCTGACCAGCTCATAGAAGGCGCCGTAGGCGTCAAGCTGGGTCTGCAGCTCCGGCGAGCCCGGAGCTGGGAACGCGCTCTCGTCGGCATACAGCAGGAATAGGTACCTCATCAGACCGTCCCTTTGTTCGCGCCGGCGCCGATCGCCGGCCTGTGTCTTGACGACGATCGTCACAGCCGGAATTCGACAGCCGGACAGCGCGGCGCCGCCGACTCCGGCTCGCCACGCGTGCGCGGATATCTGAGCCGCTGACGGGGGTCCCGGGAGCAGAAGCGGTCGTTCAGGAGATACTTGCCAGGAAGCGACTTAGATTTCCCGGCACCGTCGGGGGGTCGGAGTCAGGCGCCCGGGGGCACGTGCAGGTCGCGCCGGACGGGGCGATCACGCGAAGCTTGTGCTAGCGTCGCGACGCATGCGATGGCCGGCCGTCCTGCTCGCCGCGATGGCGTTGGTCGTTCCGTCGGCGGCAATCGCTGAGCGGGCCGGAGCTGCTGTCGCTGCCACCGGGAGTGCCACGGCGAGGGCAGCGGCCGCGCCTGGAGCGCTCACGCTGACGCCTGCGAACGTCAATGGCACGGTTGGCGCGATCATCAGCGACGCCAGCTGGCGGGTGAACGGCGTCGTCTCGCGCTACGTGCCGGGCCAGCGCGTGGTGCTCCACGTGTTCAGGGACGGCGTGCGGGTCGTCTCGAGGACGTTGCGAATCCGCCGTCATGGCCACCATGGGGTGTTCAGCGCGTCGCTGCGCGTGGGCGGCTTCGGACGGCTGACGGTCCGTGCGGTCCACACTGCGACGGCGGCGCAGCGCCGGCTGGTGTCGCGGGCGTTCTCGTTGTGGCTGGTGGCGCCGCAAGCGCAGCCGGGGGAGCGCAGCTACGCGGTGCGCATCCTGCAGTACGAGCTCAGCGCGCTGCACTACGTGGTCGGCGCGCCCGGCGTCTACGACGACCAGACCCAGCAGGCGGTGATGGCCTTCCGCAAGATGGCGAACCTCGACCGCAGCTTCGTCGCCGACGCAAACGTGTTCGACGCGCTCGCCGCCGGTGCTGGGACGTTCGTGATCCGCTATCCGTCGCAGGGACGCCACGTCGAGGCCGACCTCACGCACCAGGTGCTGGCGCTGATCAACGCCGACGGCAGCATCCACGCGCTCTACCAGATCAGCTCCGGCAAGCCGTCGACGCCGACCGCTCTCGGGAACTTCGCCGTCTACAACAAGACGCCCGGCGTCAACGACGTCGGCATGGTCGACTCGAGCTACTTCAACGGCGGCGATGCGATCCACGGCTATCCCGAGGTGCCGCCCTACGCAGCGAGCCACGGCTGCCTGCGCGTGTGGATCCCCGACGCGCTCGCGATCTACGACTGGGCGCTCCTCGGCACCCCGGTCGACGTCTATTACCGCTGAGCGGTCCCAGCTCGCAACCGGGACGCCCGAGCCCATGACCGCCCGCAGCTACGAGGAGGCCTGTGCGGGGCATCGCTGGGAGGTGCCGGAGCGCTACAACATCGCCGCCGACGTCTGCGACCGCCATCCGCGCGAGCAGCTCGCGATGATCCACGAGCACCACGCCGGCGCGGTCCGGGAGGTCTCCTGGGGCGAGCTCCAGGATCTCGCCAACCAGGCCGCGCACGTGCTCGCATCGCTCGGGGTCGAGCGCGGCGATCGCGTCGCCGTCGTGCTCCCGCCGACGCCGGAGACCGCGGCGCTGTTCTTCGCGACCTGGAAGCTCGGCGCGCTGCTGCTGTCGATGTCGGTGCTCTACGGCGACGACGGGATCCGCCACCGGATGCAGGACTCCGAACCCCGGGTCCTGGTCACCGATGCGGCGAATGCGGGCCGCTTCCCGGACGGACTCGTGCCGGCGCGGCTCGTGCTCGGCGAGCGGACCTTCGACGGGGTCCCGACGCGGTTCGAGACCCTCGACACCGCGGCCGATGACCCGGCGCAGCTCTACTACACCTCCGGGACGACCGGCCTCGCAAAGGGCATCGTCCACGCGCACCGCTACCTGCTCGGCCATCAGGAGTTCGAGTACTGCCACGACCTGCAGCCGGGCGAGCGCTTCCACGGGATGGGGGAGTGGGCCTGGGCCGCCGGCATCTGCCCGCTGCTCGGCCCGTGGCGCCTCGGCGCAGTGCAGTGCGTGTATCAGCGTGAGGCGGGCTTTGACCCCCGCAAGCAGCTGGCCTTCCTCTCGCGCCACGGCGTGACGAACGTCTTCGGCACGCCGACGGCGATTCGCTCGATGATGTCGATCGGCGACGCGCGCACGCGCTACCCGCAGCGCTTTCGCATCGTGTGCTCGGCCGGCGAGCCGCTCAACCCGG
>ODAK010004065.1_pt1 | contig 15045 bp, 12 predicted proteins | sample 1539591 | NCBI WGS metagenome assembly ODAK01 (sample SAMEA3539303, study PRJEB22396) | soil metagenome | biome: tundra; feature: field; material: soil | place: USA | collected 2010-05 | depth 0.15 m | reverse complement strand
ATCCGCAAGCGCGAGTGTCCCACTCGTGCTTATTATTTTTTGGCATCTTGCCATTTTATTATTAAAGCGGGACGCTTTAAAACAACCGACACGAGTGGGACACTCGCGTCTGCGTTTTTTTTCACAGAGTTGCACAGAGAACATTTTCTGACCTACCGCAATTATGTTTGAGGCTACTGAAAATACCGTCTTAACGAAAATAAAAATAAAAATATTCTTGCAATTTTATATTTACTGGGATATTCTATTTCCACAATTTTTAAAAACGAAATAAAAAACTATTTATTTAATGCTATATGAAAACGAAATTACTTTTCATAATTTTTATTGTGTGCATTTCAAACTGCTATTCTCAAAACTGGCTGTGGGCAAGGAGTTCTGTTGGAATAGGTCGAGATGAAAGTAGTTCACAAAGCGCAGATGCATTTGGGAATGTATTTGCAACAGGATATTTTAATAGTCCGACCATAACATTCGGCAATATCACACTGTCCAATACTGATTCTACTGGAAATTTTCAGGATATATTTATTGTCAAATATGATGCAAATGGAAATATCCTCTGGGCAAAAAGTGTAGGTGGAACAAATAATGATGAGGGTTATGCTGTAAGTGCGGATGCAAGTGGGAATGTGTTTGTAACAGGATGGTTTTCAAGTCCCACTCTTAATTTCGGCTACACCACACTTAACAGTTATGGGAATTCATCCATATTTATTGCCAAATATGATGCAAATGGAAATATGCTTTGGGCAAAAAATGCAGGAGGTGGAGGTCAAGAGGCAGGTTTATCAATCAACGCAGATGCAAACGGAAATGTTTTTATATCAGGATATTCTACAAGTAGCTTTATCACTTTTGGTTCTATCACACTCAACAATAGCGGGAATAGTAATCCTGTTTTTATTGCCAAATACGATGCAAATGGAAATGCGCTTTGGGCGAAAAGTCCAAGTGGAGTTGGTGCTTATGGATATTCGGTAAGCGCAGATGCAGTAGGGAATGTATTTTTAACTGGAAGTTTTCCTGGTTACGCAATTACTTTTGGTTCCATAATACTTACAAATCCTAATGGCGGTACTAATGTATTTATTGCAAAATATGATGCCTATGGAAATGTGCTTTGGGCAAAAAAATCAGGAGGAAATGGTGAAGCAGAATGTTATTCTGGAAGTGCAGATGCTTGTGGGAATGTGGTTATAACAGGAAGGTTTTTCGGACCAACAATAACTTTCGACACTATCACACTCACTAATTCTGATATTTCAGGAAATTCTGATGATATATTTATTGCCAAATATGATGCTAACGGAAATGTGCTTTGGGCGAAAAGTGCAGGAGGAACAAAAATTGATGAAGGTCATTCCGTCAGCGCAGATGGCAAAGGAAATGTTTTTGTAGCAGGATATTTTAGTAGTAATAGCATTGCTTTCGACTCTATTTTACTCACTCTTCCATTGTCCTCAGAAGGTCTGTTTATTGTCAAGTATGATGCTAATGGCAATGTGCTTTGTGCAACAGCTCTGGAAGGTGGAGGCGGTGACCTAAATAGGATAAGTGCTGACCCATTTGGCAATGTTTATGTTGGGGGACCATTTATGTTAAATCCTTTTATTGTAGGGACAGACACTTTACATTTTACAGGTACAAGTTTTGATAGCTGGAATGTTTTTGTTGCTAAATACAGATGCGACAAAAATGGTGTACCTATGTCATCAAACCAAACAATTTGTATCGGTAGCAGAGCTTCGCTTTATGGAACTGGCGCAGGTACCCTCGGTTGGTATAGTGCAGATACAGGTGGAACTTATTTAGGCGGCGGAGCAAATTTTATAACACCAATATTAACTACAAGCACTACATATTATGTACAAGATAGTACTTGTGTCGGAAGTTCAATGCGCACAGCAGTGCTTGTTACCGTTAATGCTTTACCAACTATCACTACTAACGCAAGCGCAACTACAGTATGCAAAGGCGGTTCTGCTACGCTCACTGGGCTTGGTGCAAATTCCTATACATGGTCAGGAGGAGTAACAGATGGAACTGCGTTTGTGCCTACACTCACAACTACATATACAGTTACAGGTACTTATGGAAACAATTGTTCCAACACCGATACAATAACTATCAATGTAAATTCTTTTTCAGTTCCAACGGTTACATCAAATGCAAGTGCAAATACTGTGTGTGCAGGCAGTTCGACTACGCTCACTGGGCTTGGAGCAACTTCTTATATATGGACAGGAGGAGTAAAGGATGGAATTGGTTTTGTTCCTTCCTCAACTACTACCTATACGGTTACAGGAACAGATGTAAACAATTGTTCCAACACCGCTACAAAAACCGTCAATGTAAATTCTTTACCTATCGTAACTGCTAATGCAAGCACTACTACAGTATGCAATGGCAGTTCAGTTACGCTTACCGGCGGTGGTGCTTCATCTTATGTATGGACTGGAGGAATAATGGATGGAATAGTTTTCGTACCTTCAATCACCACTACATATACTGTTACAGGAAATGCTTTAGGTTGCACAGGAACAGCAATTTCCACAGTTGCAGTTAATCCGGTACCGATAGTGGTAGTTAATGCCATTTCTATTTGCGAAGGATTAAGCTCAACATTAACAGCCAGTGGCGCAGCAACGTATGTCTGGTCAAATGGTGATGTACTAGTCTCACAAATAGTTTCTCCAACAAGTACAACTTCATACACTGTTACGGGTACAAATGTTATCGGGTGCACAGCAACTGCTGTTGGCAAGGTTACTGTATTTTCTAAACCGGTAGCAGAATTTAATTTTACACCAAATCCTTTAGGAGTGTTAAATCCCGTAGCCACATTTACAGATCAATCATCATCCGATGTGAGTTATTGGAATTGGAATTTTGGAGATGGAGATACATTAGCGCCCAATATTAAAAATCCGGTACACACATATCCAACTACCGAAAAAATATATACAGTTACTTTAAATATACATAATCCCCAATTATGCTCAAATACCGTAAGTCATAACATTGTAATTGGTGCTGGATTTACATTCTTTATTCCCAATGCCTTTTCGCCGAATAACGATAAAATCAATGATGTGTTTGGTGCTTCAGGTGGAGGGATTGTAAAATTCCAATTATTGGTTTTTGATCGTTGGAGTAATTTAATTTTCTCTGCTGATGATATAAGTAAAACCTGGGATGGTAAAGCGAATGATGCTGCTGAAGTAGCACAACAAGATGCGTATGTATGGAAAGTGAAGCTTACTGATGAGTTAGAGAAAGAACATAATTTTATGGGTATAGTTACAATTATAAAATAGTAAATATCCGCAAGCGCGAGTGTCCCACTCGTGCTTATTATTTTTTGGCATCTTGCCATTTTATTATTAAAGTAGGACGCTTTAAAACAATCGGCACGAGTGGAACACTCGCGTCTGCAGGTGGGTGTTATTGGTAAAAATCACATGTGTTACGAATTATATTTTGGGGGTGAACTGTTCCAGTTCATAAATACCTAATTTCTTTTCAATCTCTGAAACGCGATTTACCATGGTTTCAAAACCATCCTCACCAAATTTTTTATGTTCGTTATCTTCAAATTCTTCACCTAATGAATCGTACTCGTGTTGTGAAACAAGTTTTCGGAATGCAGGAAATAAAATTGTATCTTCTCTTGCCTCGTGTGGCCGATACATAGTGTTGAATGAAGTGAGCAAATCAATCATCTTTTGATGTTCATCATCCGTTCTCGTTGTTTGTTTGGAGAGTTGTATGAGTTGTTCGGTAATATTTCTTCCTGCAAGGTGCTGTTTTAGCAGCACATTAACCAAATCAGTTAACTGATTTGCTTTTTGAAAGCGGGGAAACAAATAATTTTCTTCCTGCTTTTCGTGATAATCTTCTACAAATGTTCTGATAATTGTTGCAGCATCTGTAATTGTTTCTAACGGAAATGATTCTTTGTTTATCATTTTTATTTTGCAGAAATCATAAATAAGTAAAACTCTGTTGAGCAAACCGTGTTCCTGCATTAGATCTTCGGGCGGTGATACTTTTTTGTCCTCGTCTTCCTTTTCTTTACAGCCAGACAGTAAATTTATTCCAGATATTGTGGTCGCTGCTCCTAATATAACGGTTGTTTTTATAAAGTTCCGTCTTTGATTTTCTTTTTCCATTGTTATCGCTTGATAGATAAATTTCTGTTCGTCTGTATTCAATTAACTTTTCGTCCCCCGTTGAGCGTAGCGTCCCGCTTGGTTCTTATTAAAAAGGCCTCCGGCCTATGTGTAAGTTTTCCTTTGTCGCATTATTATTTCAATTTCCAAATACTTATTCTGAATATGTAAAAGCTATAAATAAAAATTATTATGGATATGCCTTATGTATTAAGGCAATCGCCTTGTTTAAAGCGACATAGCGAGACGTTATGCCGAACTGCTTCGTAATTTATTTATGCTGACACGCTACGCTTAATGGGGGTAAATAAAAAAATTCCAATGTTAAAAATTGAAAAAAAATGACACGAATTAAAAGAATGGAATTCGTGAAATTCGTGACCTAAGATACCTCGCAGCTCTGTTGTGGGGTTTTAAATTCAAAACAGTATCTAAACAAGATTAAGTTTTTTTAGCAATTCCTTTTTATATTGTTCCCCTATTGGAAGTGTATTCTTTCCTATGTAAGCAGTATTGTCTTCAACTGAATCTATATGATCTGTTGCTACAAGGTATGAGCGGTGAAGTCGGTAAAATTTATTTACGGGCAACTTTTCTTCCATACTCTTTAAAGTACAATGAACAGTATTACGTTTAGTCGGGGTAATAATATTTACATAATCTCCTAAGGCTTGAATATAAATAATATCACTTAATTTGATCTTTGCAAGGATGGAGTTAGAACGTACAAAAATATAATCCTTGTCTTTTTGATTAATATCCACCACTTGATCTTTATTATCAAATAATTCCTTTGCCCTTGAAACGGCCAAAGTAAGACGAGATAGTGTTACAGGCTTGATAATATAATCTGCTACATTAAGCTCAAAAGCTTCAACAGCATAATTTTTTTTTGAAGTAATTAAAATAATAATAGGACGTTTTACAAGGTTTTTAATTAATTCAATGCCGGTCATACCAGGCATTTCAACATCCAGAAAAACAAGATCAATAGTTTCTTTCTTCAAATAATTATAAGCTTCTACAGCATCTGAACATTCTTCTTTTAGATCCAAAAAATCAATCTGATCAATTAAGATCTTTAGCGATGTTCTTGCCAGTTTATTATCGTCTACTATTATACAATTCATGGTGTTTATTTTAGAATTTATTTTTTATTTCATAATATTTTTCAAAGATATTTGGGCTTATTGCTTGTTAATTATATAATCGTTGAAAGGTCATTATTAAATGCCAATCGCTTAAATAGCATCGTCCGCATATATGTTCAATAAGCTCTTATGTTATTTCTTTCCGGCGGAATCCTTTTTAAGAGAATCTAAAAAAAACGTTAGCTTTTGTTCCAGCAGAATGTTATCAATTATCCCCTTTTTGTAATCCGAACATAAATTTTTCAGATATTGTTTATTAGCCGGTAAGTTGTCCGGTTTACAAGGTTCCTGACTAACATAGGATTCGTACTTACCAAAATCCGATGGACTTATTTTTTCAATTTTTACTACAAGCCAAGTAGCGAATAATAAACTGAAAATAAAAAATATGGGTTTCAAAAGAAAGTGATATTTTTCCATTTTAATAATTTGTTTCAACGGGTTTCCAATAAGCTGCACGTATTATTACGCTTAAAGAGATAATATTAAATATGCACCAAAATGCATTGGCTGCAAATCCGGAAGCGGCTGGATGATGCCCTATCATTAATAGTACAACATTATAAGCAACTCCTAATAAACTCAGACCAATAATAATTACGTGAGGTAAAATATGTTCAGTGCTTTTCGAAAAATTTCTATCTTTTGGTGTAACATTAAATTTTACTTTTTTGCCTCTTGCAATTGAATACAAAGCCATTAACATAAACCAAAAACTCGAAATATAATATTGATCTCCTCTTTTAGTGGATATTCCCCAACAACCCAATGTAATAGTTATCGTATTCATGATCTGGAAGGGGAGAAAGTATTTAAAAAAATCGAAGCTATATGCTTTAACCGGTAAAGTGAGAGAAAAGAAAAAAACAATCGGACAAAACAGAAAAACCAATATCCACAATGGAGCAAAATAAGACCAGATGGTATTAAAATAACAAAGTTTTTGCCTCCAGGTCAGTCCTTTTATAAAAAGAGGATTGTCTTTAAAGGCGATATCCAATGATCCCTCCGCATAACGTTGATGTTGTTTGATCCAACTATCTACATCCTGAGTGGAAAGCATTTTACATTCCACATCCGGATGATGTACACTTTCCCATTTATCTGCATGCATCATCATAGAGGTATAAATATCTTCAGAAGCATGGAACTTAAATGGAATAAGTTCCTGGTGCAATAAAAATGAATTTTTCAGGTCACCAAAGCTATCGGGATGAATTTTCAATTGGTCTGATTTTTTTTTGATCAGATCAAATTCCAGTTTTTTTATTTCCGCGACAAATCCTTTTACAGCAAGGTTCATAACAGCTTCCCTGCGATGAATGGATCCTGCACCACAACAAAAAGCGGCATTATGGAAATTCCGTTTTCTTAATATAACATCGTAAAAAAGTCGTGGTTCATTTCCAAATATATCTTCATTCACTTCTATTTTCCCAAAAAGAAAATCACTTAATCGTATTAACTTTTTATTGGTTAGTTTAAGTTTCGAATTGATTATTGAACTTAATTTTTCCGCATCAGTAATATCATAAAACCATTGAGGAGTTTGTACCCAGGCAACTTTTTGTTTTTTAAAATAACCTGTGGTATGTACCAAAAAATCAGGAAATGCCCTGGTATCGGCATCTAAAATGGCGAATAGATCTCCATTGGTTTTTTCCATAGCATTTTTCAGATTACCCGCTTTATATCCTTGATTATGTTCCCTGATCAAATAATTTACTTGTTCTTCTTCCGCCACTTTTTTCATGTTTTCTTTAGATGGATCTCTTCCATCTCTTCTGCCATCATCCAAAACATAAATTTTTATTTCCACATCAGGAAATGGATAGTTCAAATTTTTTGCATCTATTATACTGAGTCGTACCAATTCAACATCCTCATTATAAGAAGCAATGAAAACATCAATTTTGATGGGCCTATCCGGCATACCTTGGAGATCTTCTATTTCAGACAAATAATGTACAGGTGGTGTTTTTTCAGCGTCCTTGTTGGACCAAAAATTAATAACTACCATTACCGTGCTAAAAAAACTAAGAGTTTCTGCTAATACTAAAGGAATTGAAAACCACAGCGCTGCCGGGTTAAGCGAAAATCGCCATCGCCAATTTAAATATGCAATACCCAAACCAATTGTAACAATTCCTGTAAACTGAAATAACAAGCTCCTGTATTTATTGTCGGGAATAGCTGAGTAAGGTTTACGATCTTCGAATTTATCGAAGTAAAACTGCTTTAGCATTTTTTAAAATTAAGAACAATTAAGTATGTTCTCCAGACCCATTGATTTTATTTTATTTTTTATCTTTTCATTTACATTCACAAATTGAATTTTCACCCCCTGCTTAAGCAAACATTTTAAAAGGTCAATCAAACTGGCCATTCCTGTATTATTAATAAAATGGATATTTTTAAAATCATAATAATGAACTCCCTCAATACAAACCCCTGAAAGCTCATCCGTGGGATGTTGTCCGACTATACGGAACATTTCGTTAGACCTGATTTTTTCCGCAACTCCACCATTTTTCACTAATAGTTGATTAGCAAGGTTAATGCTTTTTATATAAGCACTGATTTTTTGAATGTCTGATTTATCTTCCAATTTATTATGTTTTATCGCACATTAATCAAAACTACCCAAATGATTGTCTGCGATCATTAATATTCGTTGATAGGGCATTTCTCATAGCCAAAGAGGGAAAAAGAACAAAATTCTAAATTTTAAAACGCCTCATTTTAAAACGCCTCAGCCCCTATTATAAGTTTCTCATCTATTACCCCATCTCCTTTGGAGAGGGGAGGGCAAACAGCCGGTGGCTGTTTGAGCCAGACTGTGCTGAAGGGGTGAGGCGTACTATTGGAACTATCGAGATACTGTATTGGGCTATTGAAATACCCCTATCAACGAAATTCAAAATATACGCTTGTTATCAAACTTACATTCGTATAAAATTTATTAGACTATCATGGAAGATAAGCTCGACATATTATTAATTGAAGATAATTTAGCTGTTGCGAAACTATTCGATATTTATTTAAGCGAGGCTTATGATGGCGGTAACTATACGCTGACAGTTGCAAATTACTTGTCGACAGGTATGGAGTTTATCGATACAAAATCTTTTAGTGTAATTCTTCTCGATTTAACATTGCCTGATAGTATTGGTTTGGATACGTTTAAAAAAATATTTGCCAAAACCCCTAAAACCCCTATAATTGTTGTAACCGGTTTTGAAAATGAAACAGAGGCTCTCAGGACTATGAAATTGGGTGCTCAGGATTTTCTTATTAAAGGAAAAATAACGGGAAAAGAATTAAGACGCTCTATTAATTATAGTATAGAACGTAATGAACTTCTTAAAGAGCTTTCAGATAAAACAAAAAAGTTGGAGGAAAAAACAAAGAAATTCGAGGAAAAAACACTTGATTTAATTAAAGAAAAAGCTAAACTTTCTCAAGCACAAAAGGTTGCACACATTGGAAGTTGGGAATGGGACATTAGCAACAATGTGCTTATGTGGTCGGATGAGCTATATGCAATTTACGGTTTGAAAGAAGATGAGTTTGATGCGACTTCCGAAGCGTTTATAGAAAAGCTACATATAGAAGATAGAGAATTTACAATAAAAATAATTAAAGAGGCATATAAAACACTTGTGCCTTTTAATTTTTATCATAGAATTATGCGCCCTAACAAGGATGTAAGAATGATTCATCTCATCGGGAATGTAAACAAAAATGAGTTTGGGAATCCTATCAGTATGTATGGCACCAGTCAGGATGTTACAGAACGAATGCGTGAAGAAGAGTTGGAACAACTTGCAACTGCTGCGACACAGTCGTGCAATTCAGTTGTTATAGCCAATAAAAATGGAGAAGTGGAATGGGTAAATGAGGGTTATACTAAACTTAGCGGTTATAAATTAGATGAAATAAATTCTTGTGAAAAATCACTTTTTAAAATTATCAGTGAAGCAAAATTTCAAAAAGAAAAAAATCATAATGAAATTAATTTTATCAAAACTCCTTTTTCTTACGAAAGAAAATGTGTTTCAAAAGATGGGAAAATATATTGGGTAATTTCAACGGTAACGCCTGTTTTAGATAAAAACGGAAATATAGAAAAAATTATAGCCATTGATACGGATATTACACAAAGAAAATTTATTGAAGAAGAATTGGTAAGAACTAATAATATTAAAGAACAATTTCTTGCCAATATGAGTCACGAAATAAGAACGCCAATGAATGCGATTGTCGGGTTTACCGATTTGCTTTTAAAAACAGAACTCACAACCGAACAAAAACAATACATTGACGCTGTTAAAACTTCAGGAAGAAATCTTATTGTAATCATTAATGACATATTGGATTTTTCTAAAATAGAATCAGGAAAAATTACATTTGAACAAACAGAATTTGATTTGCGACATTTAATTTCTACACTCACCGAACTGATGTTGCCTAAATCAATGGAAAAAAATATTAAGATTTCAACTAAAATTGACAAGAGAATTCACAATCAATTAATTGGCGACCCGACCAGATTAAATCAGATATTTTCAAATCTGGTTGACAACGCAATTAAGTTTACAGAAAAAGGCGGAGTAAAGATTACAGCCGATTTTGTTTCAGAAGATAGCGATAACATCGAATTAAAATTTTCAGTAACAGATACAGGAATAGGCATTCCTAAGGATAAATTAAATTACATATTTGAAGGCTTTACTCAGGCAACAAACGATACGAACAGAAAATATGGCGGCACCGGACTCGGCTTGACAATCGTTAAACAATTAGTAGAATTACAAGGAGGTGAAATTTCTGTGAATAGCAAGATTGGTTCCGGAACATCATTTATTTTCAATTTGAAATTTAAAAAAACACTTCCTGCGGAAGCATTGAAAAATAATTCTTCCGGCAAAAAAGCGGAATTATCACACATAGAAAAATTAAATATTTTGTTGGTGGAGGACAATCTTCTGAATCAAATATTAGCGAAAAAAGTTTTAACCAATTGGAAATGGAATGTTGATGTAGCCGACAATGGATTAATTGCTGTGCAGAAAGTAAAAAATGCCTCTTACGACATCGTATTAATGGATATTCAAATGCCGGAAATGGATGGTTACGAAGCAACTCGTCAAATAAGAAAAAAAACCAATCCCTCTAAACGTAACATTCCTATTATAGCAATTACTGCGCATGCAATATCCGGAGAAGCTGAAAAATGTTATAACGCAGGTATGAATGATTATATAACAAAGCCATTTGATGAGAAAGTGTTGTATGAAAAAATAATTACAGTTTGCAAAAAAAATAAATGCCTCACCCCTTAATCCCCTCTCCAAAAGAGAGGAGGCGTTAGGTGAGAAACTTAATAATAGTCTTCAAACTCAATCGCCACTCTCCTTTGGAGAGGGGAAGGAGCTGAGGCGTTAAAAAAATAATCTTTCAGAAATAAACCTAGTAAAATAATTCACAAAAATGGAAAAGAACAACAATAACAATGTAACTGATTTAACCTATTTGAGGCAGGTATCAAATGGCGATAATGATTTTATCAAAGAAATGATAGAGGTATATATGCAGCAAACTCCTGAGGCAATAAACAATCTTGAAAAACATTTGAAAAATAAAGATTGGAAAATGCTGCGGGCAGTAACTCATAAAATGAAACCCTCTTTTTCGTTTTTCGGTTTGAAAGATTTGTATGATATTGCTGATTCTATGGAAGAATATTCCGCTAAAGAAATTCATCTTGAGTTGCTGCCAGATATGATTGATAAAGTCAAACTGACATGCAATAAAGCGATGGTAGAACTCGAAGAGAAAAAAAGTCTTGCGGCGATTATTTAATGACCATACTTTATTCCGGTTTCGGCTATTTAAAATACCTTATCACCGAATATTTCAATAAAAATCTTCAACTCATTTTAATCTTGTATCAATTTAATTTTAATAATCATTTATAATAAAAAACTAACCAGTCATGAAAACACAAAAAAAAGTATTCCGATCAATCGGAACAAAAACAATTCAAAGCAATATGAAAAATGGTGCAATTCTATTTTCAGTTTGTTTATTTCAAGCTAGTTCTATGTTTAGCCAATCGCAAACGTATGATAATTTTGAAGGTAACAAAGTAGTGCATTACGGTGTAAAAACAGGAGTTCTGGATACACTTGCAGAAAACCCTGCACATAACAGTATTAATGGTTCGAAAAAATGTGCTAAATATGTGCGTAATGGCAAACAGAAATTCGACAACATTAAAATGAATTTATTTGCGAAATTAACTGGTGTAGATAAATATGCTACTTATACTGGAGTTCCTTCTACATTCAGTATGAAAGTTTATACTACTGCTCCTGTTGGAACCCTTATTGAGATCCAATTAGGCAAGAATGGTAAACATGAGTATCCTGCTGGAATAAACAGCATATATCAAGCTCATACTACTGTAATCAACGCGTGGGAAGTGGTGCAATTTAAATTCTCACAAATACCAAAAGGGAGCGAAACTTCTGAAATTCAGGTAGATGAAATTATTGTAATGTTTAACCCCAATTCATTGACTTCAGATACTTATTATTTTGATGATATCACTGGTCCTTCTCTTGTGCCTCAAAAAGCAGAATCGTTGGCCACACCGGCAAATAATAAAAGTACAAGCAAATAGTGAATGCTTATAATCCCCTAATAAAGAGGATAAAAAAAGTGGTGCAAATTTTAATTTGCACCACTTTTTTTTGAATCAAAACTATCCAGCTTTTTTTCTGTCTCAAATAAGATTGAGCTTTTTTAATAATTCTTTTTTAAACTGTTCTCCTATTGGCAGAGGATGCTTGCCAACATAGGCTGTTCCCTCTTCTACCCCATCAATATGATCTAGAGCAACCATATAAGAACGATGCAATCTGTAGAACTTGGCAGCAGGTAGTTTTTCTTCTATGCCTCTCAAAGTTATGTGGACTGTATGGCGTTTATTATCGGTGGTAAATATATTTATATAATCACCAAGGGCTTGTATATAAATGATATCTTTTGTTTGAATCTTGGTAAGTACTGAGTTGGAACGGACAAAAATATAATCCTTTTCTTTTTCATGAATCTCTAACTTGTGATCGTTACTTTCAAATAGTTCCTTAGCTCTGGAAACAGCTAACATGAAGCGAGACAGAGTTACAGGCTTTACAATGTAATCAGCCACGTTAAGCTCAAAAGCTTCAATGGCGTAGTTTTTTTTTGCTGTAATCAAAATAATAATGGGACGCTTTTCAAGATTTTTTATCAATTCTATACCTGTCATACCGGGCATTTCCACGTCAAGAAAAACAAGATCGATAGTTTCCTTCTGAAGATAATTAAAGGCATCAAGCGGATCGGAGCATTCTTCTTTAAGATTAAGAAACTTAACCTGTGCTATCAAAAGCTTGAGTGCTGTACGAGCCAGCTTGTTATCGTCAACTATTATACAATTCATTTTTTTGAATATAGTCACAAAGGTAGCTTTAATATTTGAGATTTCAACAGTTTATATTTTACAGGGTGTATGACAAATTGCACTTTTTATTAAAAGTTAAATGTTCCGTAGGAACTATCGCTTGGTGGTATATATAAATTACCAAATTTGTCTTTGCCCTGTAAGGGCAACCCTCATTAATAAAAAGTAGGGTAGTCCTTTCAGGATATAATCAGATTTCCGCATTTGCTTTTTACCAAGCGATAGTTCCTACGGAACAAATTCTGTGCAATTAGTCATACACCCATTTTACACCAACCTTGAAAACCTATGAATTATGTAAGATTTTTCCATAAATATGTAACGCTTTAAAACTTGAATGTCTCCACCTTTGTTCTAATACTTATTTATTTTATTAATCAATTAATTTTAAAAAAGGAGGTTACAAATGGAAGCGCAAAGTGTAATGAATATTGTTAACGACAATAGGAAAACAGCACAAGGTCCCGAGATAGGTATTGGTGTAATTAATTTATTTATTGTCGACGACGACAAATTAATAGTTTCAACACTTAAAGGGTATCTGCAAAATAGGTTCGGACTGGGTATGCGGATATCAACCTTTTATGATGGAGAGAGTTGTTTAAAAAAAGTTGATAAAGAAGCCCACATCGTGATTCTCGATTATTTTTTGGATGGTAAAAACGGCTTGGAAATTTTGAAAGCGATCAAAGCGATCAATCCTAAAACAGAGGTTATCATGTATACAAGCAATGAAGATGTAGCATTGGCTATAGAAACATTTAAGGCGGGTGCTAAAGATTATATTGTAAAAAGTCAAGGTTCATTGCAAAAGATTGCTAGATTGGTAAACTATATTATCACGCAACCTATCAGGTATATGGTAAGAGAATTTGGCGTAACAAAATACACTGCTATATTTCTTCTTACATTTATCTCGATGGGAATTATAGTATTTTTTGTACTACACGCAATGGGTTAGGATTGGTTGGGACAACATTAATTGAATAAAATTAAAAACCGTTCTATAATCCCGATTTATTGGGATTGGGGCGGTTTTTTTTATTGGCTGGTATAAACGAAAATGTGTGAATTGTGTAAGTATTTTCTAAAATTGTGTAAGAATGTCATGTAAGAATTATGCAATTTTGTCCGAAAAAGGAAAATCTCGGCTATTCTTTTTCGCTTTTGGCTATTCAAAACACTATTTTACCGAATATAAATCAAGTAAGCAGCAGATAGTAAGTAAGTTTATGTTTTATATTTCCCAAAAAACATAAACAATTTGAAATTATACATAAAATACATGGTAAGCACTCGCTGTAAAATGGCGGTGAAAGAAGAGTTAAAAAAACTGGGACTGCATTTTATCGTTGTTGATTTAGGTGAAGTGGAGATCATGGAAAACATTTCTGCGGAGCAGCGAGAGCAACTGAAAATTGTTTTACTCGATTCAGGGCTTGAATTAATGGACGACAAAAGAGCTGTGCTGATTGAAAAAATTAAAAATGTAATTATTGAAATGGTTCATCATACTGATGAAATGATCAAAACAAATTTCTCTGATTTTTTAAGTAAAAAATTAAATCACGATTATACTTACATGGCAAATCTATTTTCAGAAGTACAAGGAACTACTATCGAGCAATTCATCATCTCTCATAAAATTGAACGAATAAAAGAATTGATGATTTATGGTGAACTAAACATTACGGAAATTGCATGGAAGATGAATTACAGCAGTGTTGCGCATTTATCCAATCAATTTAAAAAAGTAACAGGACTCTCGCCTTCTCATTTCAAACAATTGAAGGACAAAAGGCGAAGCCCAATTGAAGAAATTGGGAATGTAAATGCATAAAAATAAACTGAACCACTCTGCACTGTGAGTGCAGAGGTTCAAAAAATAAAATAATGAAATTATTTCGTAGCAAATATTAAATCGAGAACGTCATTGCGAGGAACGAAGCAATCTAATACAATACTTTGGTTGAGATTGCTTCGTTCCTCGCAATGACGCCAATAAGTGGAATTTTGTAGAAACTGAAAGTCTTCCCGATGAATCGGGATAGTTTTGAACTAACGAACTGAAACAATAAGACATGGCTCCCTTTAGGGTGGGGGCAAAAATTATCAATGCAGAATATGAATAAAATAAAAAAATCGGATAAGGATGAGTTAATCATTGCTCAACAAGAACTTGCTTTTCAAAAAGAAGAGAAAGAAA
>ODAK010004064.1_pt1 | contig 15045 bp, 9 predicted proteins | sample 1539591 | NCBI WGS metagenome assembly ODAK01 (sample SAMEA3539303, study PRJEB22396) | soil metagenome | biome: tundra; feature: field; material: soil | place: USA | collected 2010-05 | depth 0.15 m | reverse complement strand
CCCGGCTGACCGAGGCGGCCGTTACCGCGGCGGTCGCGCTCATCCTGGGAATAGGCGCGACCACACTCAGCCGGAGGAGCGGGACCCGGACCCCGGAGTTCCGGCCCCCCGTGCGGCCCTGGGTGTCAGGCCCGCAGTAGGCGGTAGCGGCTTCCGCCGCGGGGTACTGTTTCCCACACACTGCCTGCGGTGGCTTTCGTCGGCATTCGTCATGAAATGAACGCTTCCGCTGCGTAGCGCGCCTCCAGGGACACGGAACTGGCGCCTCAATGAACGCGTGCGCCCCACGAGCAGGAGAAACCAGTCACAAACGACTCGTCTCGCCCCACGCATCACTTAAGCCGATATGAGACTTTTTGGCAGTATGCCGTAATCCGGAAGGCACCGTTGAACGTCACTCTTATGTAAGGTCCGAATAGGGCGGGATTGCGGGCATCCGTAAACAGCGTATTCGTTCGGGCTGCTTAGTGGCCGTTAGCAGGATGGGCGGGGAGTTCGGTGACCGGACGTAAGCGGTGGGGGACGACGCGGCTGGCTCGACGGCTGGTCGCAGTGCTGGCGGCCGGCAGCTTAGCGGCAGTGACGGCTGGCGTGGGAGGCACCGCGGTGGCGGCCGGGGCCGCCACGCCGGCCCAGTTAGACCTGAAGATCCTCTTAGTCGGCCAAGGGCCATCCGACGTCACGACGGCGGCCTGGGCGGCTGCGCTGGCCAGCGAGGGCGTGCCCTACACCGAGATCGACGCCACGGGCACGGCCCCCTCGGAGACGGTGACCCTGCCGACGCTGTCGAGCGGCACCACCGGCAACTACAACGGCGTCGTCATCGCCGATTCGCCGACGAACTACGCCGCCGGGGCGCTGAGCGCGCTGGACAGCTACGAATCCACCTTCGGCGTACGCCAGGTGGACGGCTACATGTTCCCCTCGCCTGCTTTGGGTGTGACCAACGCGACCAGCGGGGCCCTGGATGGCTCCACGGGCACGCTGACCACTGCCGGGTTGGCCGCCTTCCCCGAGCTCAAGGGCCCCATCCCCTTTGACACCGGCAGCTTTGGCTACGGGGCCACGGTGGACGCCGGGGCCCCGTACACGCCGTTCCTGACCAACGCCGCCGGGAACGTCATGGCCGGGGTGTACCAGCACCCGAGCACCGACGCCCAGGCCGGGGTGTCGGAGCTGGCGCTCAACTTCGACTACAACGCCAACATGATCCAGTGGCTGCTGCTCGCACCCGGGCTCATCAACTGGGTCACCCAGAACACCCACCTCGGCCTGTATCGCAACTACTTCGGCCAGGACATCGACGACGTATTCATCGCCGACAACGAGTGGAGCCAGCAGTTCCAGTGCACCCCGGCGGCCGCCAACCCACCCGATTTCACCTGCCCCTCAGGGGTGGCCAACAACCCGGCTGACACCCCGCCCGACGTGCAGATGAGCGCGGCCGACGTGGCCTACGTGGTCAACTGGGAGCAGCAGACCGGGATCCGCCTGAACCTGGCCTTCAACGGGGTCGGTGCGTGTACCGCCCCCAGCGCCACCAGCGAGTCCAACGCCAATTGCACCGGCAGCGTGACCGACACCAGCGGCACCTACACCGATCCGGGCCAGGTGGTAGACACCACCGCGCCCAGCGGCGCCGCGTTCGTCAACGCCCTCCTGGCCAGCCAGGGCAGCTTCAACTGGATCAATCACACCTGGTCGCACCTGTTCCTCGGCTGCCAGGCCGCTCAGCCGCAGGCTTTCACGTCGGTGACGGCCAACGGCTCAGGCGGCACCTTCGCGGCTGGGTCCTACAACTACGAAGTGACCGCGGCCACCGCCTACGGCGAGTCGGAGCCCTCCGTGCCCCAGCCGGTGACGGTCGGGGTGGACGGGTCGGCCACCCTGACCTGGCCCGAGGCCACCAACGGCACCGGCACCGGCGGCACTCCTGGGCCTTCCCTGGCCCAGGAGGAGGCCAGCCACACCGGCGGGACGGGTTTCTGGGGTTACTACGTGTACCGCGAGAACCCGGGCTCTTCTGCCTACGGCCTGGTGGGCCAGGTGCCTGAGAACACATCGGCCACGTCGTCCACCACTTACAGCTTCACCGACACGGGGGTCACACCGGGGAACGCGCCGGAGTCGAGCCCCAGCTTCCCCACCGCCACGAACCCGGGCATTGACTGCTCCAGCGCCGCCGGAAGCTGGCTGCCGGCGGCCAGCACCACGCCTGACTCTTCGATTGGCCAGGAGATCGGCCTGAACCAGGCCTTCGCCGCGGCCAACGGGCTCACGAACTACACTCCGGCAGCGCTTGTGACCGGCGAGCACTCCGGCATTGAGAACCCCAACATGCCCGCCGCCCTGGCCGGTGCGGGCGTCACCACGTTCGCCCAGGACGCGTCCCGGCAGCCCCAGCAGTACTCCCTCGGGGCAGCCCTGGGGGCACCTCGTTATCCGAGCAACATCTACTACAACGCGAGCAACTTCCCCGACGGGCTCAGCGAGTACAACACCTTGTACGTGGCCCAGGGTGACTCGCTCGGCAGCACCCAGTTTCCCAGCGAGACTGGCCACTGCACGAACACGTCGTCCACCACCTGCCTCACCACGCCGGCCACCGAGGCCAGCCTGCTGGCGTCGGAGTCCCACATCATGCTGAGCCACGTGCTCGCCAACGACCCGCGGGTGGGCTACGCGCACCAGTCCGACCTGATCGGCCCGGCCGCCCAGAACGGCCAGGACTACGGCTACACCATCCTGCGCCTGATTGACGACATGCTGTCCCAGTACAACAGCTGGTACACCGCCCCACTGGCTCAGATGACCGACGTCACCGAGGCTCAGACCCTGGCTGAGCAGAGCGCCTGGGCCACGGCCGAGACCGGCGGCAAATACACCGCGAGCGAGCAGAACGGCGTGGTCACGGTCACCAACAACGGCTCGGCGGTCAACATCCCGGTCACAGTGCCGCCCGGCACGACCGTCAACGGCTCGGCCTTCGGCCAGCCCTACGGCGGCGACCTGTCTAACTGGGTGAACCTCGGTACCAATGCCACCGAGACCCTGACCGAGCACGTCGGCCCGGCGATCCTCAGCCCGGCGTCGGCCAGCTCGATCGTGGGCGCGCCCTTCAGCTTCACCGTGAGCACCACGGGCGCCCCGACCCCGGCGATCACCGGGACCGGTGTCCTGCCGGGCGGCCTCACCTTCACCGACAACGGCAACGGCACGGCCACCATCGCGGGCACGTCCACGGCCGGCAGCGGGGGCAGCTACCCGATCACGATCAATGCCACCAACAGCGTGGGCGGCGCGAGCCAGGCCTTCACGCTGACCAACTCCGAGGCGCCGAGCATCACCAGCCCCGCCGTGGCCACCTTCAGCACAGGCGTGGCTGGCACGTACACGGTGACCACCACCGGCTACCCGGCTGCGGCTATCACTGAGTCCGGGGCGCTGCCCACCGGCATGTCGTTTACCCCAGGCAACGGCACCGCGACCATCTCCGGCACCCCGGCCAGCGGGACGGCCGGCACCTACCCGGTCACCCTGTCAGCCACCAACTCCTCGGGCAGCACGGCCACCCTGGCGCTGACCATCACGGTGAACGCGTCCGCCGCGCCCACTATCACCAGTCCGTCCACCGCTGACTTCACCCTGAACCAGGCGGGCGCCGTCGCCATCACCACGACCGGCTCACCCACGCCGAAGATCACCGAGACCCCGGCGCTGCCCGCCGGGCTGACCTTCACCGACAACGGCAACGGCACCGCCCTCATCTCGGGCACGCCCACCGCCACCGGCACGACCAACCTCGCCATCACGGCCAGCAACGGGATCAGCCCCAACGCGACCCAGACGTTCTCGCTCGTGGTCGGCCAGGCCCCGGCCTTCACCAGCGCCACCAGCGCCACGGGTGGCGTCGGAACGGCGTTCAGCTTCACGGTGACGACCAGCGGCTACCCGGCACCGGGCTTCGGCTGGTCCAACGTGCCCCCAGGTCTCACCTTTACTGACAACAAGGACGGCACGGCCACCCTGTCGGGCACGCCGACGACAGCCGGCACGTACGCCATGGCCCTCAGCGCCGCCAGCGGGTACGGGACGGCCCAGCAGACGCTTACGGTCACCATCCAGCAGGCCCCGGCCATCACCAGCGGTACCTCGGCGACCTTCACCGCAGGCACAGCAGGATCGTTCTCGGTGACGACCACCGGCAGCCCGACGGCCACGATCACCGAGTCCGGGGCGCTGCCCTCCGGGGTCACCTTGACCGCCAACGGCAACGGGACGGCCACCTTGGCCGGCACCCCGGCGACGGGGACCGACGGCAGCTACCCGATCACGATCACGGCGGCGAACGGGGTCGGCTCCAACGCCACCCAGAGCTTCACCCTCACCGTGAACAAGGCTCCCACGGCCCCGGCTATCACCAGCGGCAACTCGGTGACCTTCACCGCAGGCACGCAGGGATCCTTCTCGGTGATGACCACCGGCAGCCCGGTGGCGGCGATCACCGAGTCCGGGGCGCTGCCCTCCGGGGTCACCGTCACCGACAACGGCAATGGGACGGCCACGCTGTCGGGCACCCCGGCGACCGGGGCCAGCGGCAGCTACCCGATCACGATCGCGGCCGGCAACGGGGTCAGCCCCAACGCCAGCCAGAGCTTCACCCTCACCGTCAACCCGGCACCCGTGGCCCCGGTCATCACCAGCGCCGGCGCGACGACATTCGCCGCCGGGCAGGCGGGGACCTTCACGATGACGGCCACCGGCACGCCGGCGGCGGCCCTGTCAGCCACCAGCAGCCCGGCCCTGCCGTCCGGGGTCACGTTCAAGGACAACGGCAACGGCACGGCCACCCTGGCCGGCACGGCGCCGGCGGGCAGCCAGGGCACCTACACGCTGACCGTCACCGCCCATAGCTCGGCCGGGACGGCAACGCAGAGCTTCGTCCTGACCGTGAACAGCGGCCTGGCCATCACGAGCGCGAACTCGGCGACGGCCACCCCGGGCCGGGCACTCAGCTTCACGGTCACCACGACAGGCACGCCGGCCGCGACACTGACCCGGACCGGGACCTTGCCGCCAGGCATCACGTTCACCGCCAACGCCAACGGGACGGCGACCCTGGCCGGCACCCCGGCGGCGACGGCCAAGGGGCCCTACCCGCTCACGTTCACCGCCAGGAACTCGACGGGAACGACCAGCCAGGCCTTCACGCTGACAGTCGATAACGGGCCGGCCTTCAGCAGCGCGGCGGCCGTCACGGAGACGGCCGGCACGGCCTTCAGCTTCGTGGTCAGCGCCACGGGCTATCCGACGCCGAAGCTCAGCAGCGGGAACCTGCCCGCCGGGGTGAGCTTCTCCGACAACGGCGACGGGACCGGGAACCTTTCGGGCACGGCCGCGGTCGCGGCCGGGACCTATACGGCGACGATCACAGCGGCCAACGCCGGCGGCACCACCAGTCAGACGATCACTCTGACGGTCAGGGCGGCCGGGACAGCGGTGCCGGTCCCGACCTTCACCAGTGCCGCCGCGGCCACGGCCAAGGCCGGGACGGCGTTCACCTTCGCGGCCACCACGGCGGGCTCCCCAACCGACTCGAAGGGCTACACCACCAACGTGACTCACAGCGGGGCCCTGCCCGCCGGAGTCAGCTTCAACAACAACGGCGACGGGACCGCCACCCTGTCCGGCACCCCGACCGCAGCCAGCGGCGGCACCTACCCCATCACGCTCACGGCGTCGAACTCGGCCGGGACCACGACCCAGTCGTTCGTGCTGAGCGTCAACGGGGGGCCAGCGATCACGACGGCGGCCAGTGCCACGGCCACGGTCGGCTCCGGCTTCACCTTCACCGTCAAGGCCACCGGGGCACCGACGCCGGCCCTGACCGAGTCAGGTGCGCTGCCACAGGGTCTCACCTGGGCCGACAACGGCAACGGCACGGCCACGCTGAGCGGCACCCCGGGCGTCGACCAGGGCGGCGTCTACAAGCTGACGTTCACGGCGGCGAACGCCCTGGGCTCGGCGGTGCAGTCGGTCACGCTGACGGTCAACCAGGCGTCGGCCATCACCAGCGCACCGACGGCGTCGGCGACCCACGGCCAGGCCTTCTCCTTCAGGTTCACGGCGGCCGGCTACCCGCTGGCGAACGTCACCCACACCGGTACCGTGCGGGGATTGACCTACACGAACAATGGCAACGGGACGGCGACCCTGTCGGGGACCCCGGCCACCGCGGGTACGTATGCCCTTACGATCACGGCCAGGAACTCCGTCGGTTCGGCGACGCAGACCTTCACCCTGACGGTGACCTGAGCCACCCGGAAGGGGCAATGACGCGACCAGGGACCGGAGGCGGCGGAACCAGGAAGGCGGCCATCATCCTGGGAGGCGTCAGCCTCCTGCTGGCTGCTGCGTGCGGCGGGCCCGGCCATGATTCCGGGCCGACGGCCGGGTCGGCACCCGCGGCCACCCAGGGGGTTACTGCCGCGCCTGCCATCCCGGCGAGGCCGACGGCCACCGCGCCCGGCCCGCGCCCCCGGCCGACGGCCCGCGCCTGGTGGCATCCCGGGGGCAGCGGCCCGGACAACGGGCCCAGGTTCCAGTGGGAACTAGATCATCCGCTGAACACGCACAGCGCGGAGGACATCGGCGCTGGGGCCGTCAACGCCGCTGGCCGGCTGGCAGCTGGCCCGACCGTGTACGACATCGACGGCATCGAGAACCCCGCCTCAACCGTCGCCGCGCTGCACCGGCTGGGTGACAAGGTGATCTGTTACATCGAGGTCGGCGCAGCTGGGAGCTACTACTCAGCCGCCAGTGAGGGCATCCCGGTCAGCTACTACTCCCAGCTGGCGGCGGCCGGGGACCTGGGCCGCAAGGTGCCGGGCTATCCTGAGCGCTACGTCGACATCAACGCGGCGTCCACGGTCTCTGTCATCGAGTCGATGATCCGGCAGCAGTGCGCCGCCAAAGGCTTCGATGCGGTCGAGCCGGACATCGACGACTCCTACTCCGACAGCACCGGCTACCCGGTCACCGAGGCGGAGAACGAGGCATACGACCGGACGCTCGGCGCCTACGCGCACAGCCTGGGGCTCGCCTGGGGGCAGAAGAACGGTGACAACGACCCCGCGTTCGCGAAGGCGCTGGAGCCCGCGACGGACTTCCTGCTGACCGAGGAGTGCAGTTTCTACCACACGTGCCGGCTCGTCTCGGCGCCGTATGTCCGGGCCGGAAAGCTGGTGCTGGACGCCGAATACACCGATGACTGGGGCGGAGCCGTGGCCGCGGATCTCGGCCGGTTCTGCGCGGCGGATCTTTCGGCCGGCATAGACGGAACGTTGTTCACCTCCGCGCTGGCCGGGCAGCGCAGTCCCTGCCGGTGAACGACCCGGGCTACCGGCCCTGATGGTAAATCACCAGCCTACGGGCGGGCTGCCGTCGCCCCGGAGCCGCTGCACCGGGCCGCGATTATCGCGTCCTCGGCTGGCCAATAGCTGGGTAGCGTGCCGTAAGGATTCGACCCCGCGGCGTCGGTCACGTAGACATATCCAGCGTGCCGGCGCTCGGCCAGGCTGATGACGCTGGCCAGCCGCGAGCCCGGGGCGGCGTAAATGGCCTGCGCGAACTTGGCCGCGGGGTAGTCGCCGACCCATCGCGGCACCCGGACCGCGGCATAACTGGCATAGGTGCCCTCGTACACCATCACGATGTCGCCGACCGACATGTACTGCTGATCGGGGTACGTGCCGGGATTCAGCATCACCATCGAGCCTGGATTCACGCTGTGTATGTAGCCGGCCAGGCGCCGGTAATAGCCAATCTGGCCGCTGCCGCTCGAGACCTCGTCGAGAAAGATATCGGTGACGTCGTACCAGGCCTTGTAGTTCCTGACATCCTGCTCAACCGAGCTCGCCGGGCGCCCGGTATAGCTCGTGCTGGAATAGCCCGCGATCGTGATTCCCGCCGCCCGCGCCCGCCGGACCGCCTTCTGGTAGTTCCGGTCCGGTGAGCGGCCTGCGCCGGAATTCGTGATATCCATGATCATGATGCGGGGCGGCGGCTTGCTGTCGATGGCCAGGGTCCAGCCCGGGCCCGGGTAGAAGTACGCCGGGACGGCCGATTCCTGGCAGGGCGCCCGGCCGTCGGTGATGAGCCGCCACGCCAGGCCGGCCCCCGCGATCAGCACGACAGCGGCCACCAGCCAGCGGATCACAGTGCATGGGGGTCGAACTGGCCAGCCGGGAGGCGTCCCCACGGGTTGGCCCCGTCATTGTCCGTGACGTACGCGCAGCCGGCGTTGCGCCGGGCGGCCAGCCAGAGCGCGTCGCCAAACGACTCGCAGGGCACTGAGTGCACCAGGTGGAAGAACTTCCCGGCCGCTCGCGACCGGGCCCAGCGTGGCACGGCCAGGTCGAAGTAGGCGGGCCAGGGACCCTCGAACGTGCCAAGCAGGTCGGCGTGCTCCGCGTAAGCCTCGATCGGGTGCGCGCCGTGGTTGAACGCCACGACGTGCGCTCCCATGTCCCGCGCCCGCTGGGCCAGGTCCGCGTAGCGGCCGACGTGCTCCGCGGCGACCGCGGTGCGGTCGAAGAACACGCCGCTCACCCCGTACCAGTCCAGGTACCGGCCGAGGTCGTCCAGCGCATCCCGCCCCGGGCGCTGGCCATAGTTGGTGTCCACGTACCCGCCCACCGCGACCCCGGCCGAACGCAGCCGGTCTAACGCGGGAATGACCGCCGCGTCGGGCTCGGTGCCTGGCCCGCTGGCCAGGTTGAGCACGATCAGCCGGACCTGCCGCGCGCGCTCGGCCAGCCATGCCCATTCGCCGGGATGCACAGCCGGGTGGAAGTACGCGGGCACGACCAGCTGCGGCAGAACCAGCTTCACGCCGTCAGCACCGCGTGGGGTCACCGGCTTGCTCTCCACAGATCGGCTAGCGAGGTCGCGAGGTCGCGGCACGGTTTCCAGCTCAAATCCTCGATGGCGCACCTGATGTCCGCCTGCTGCCATGGTATGTCCGCCGAGCGCGTCGCGCCCGGCGCATCGTGATGCACGGTACCGGTGTACCCGCTGGTCGTGATCAACTCCCGGACCATCGCCCGGACCGGGACGCCCCGGCCACTGCCGATGTTGAGCACCGGGTGGCGCAGCTCCGGCGCGGTCACGGCCGCGAGCACGGCGTCGGCGACGTCACGTGCGTCGACGAAGTCCCGGACGGCGTCCACCGGCCCGTGCCGGACTTCGGTGCCGTACGTGAGCGCCCGGTGCAGCTGAGCGGCCAGCCGACCGGGAAGGCCGCTGTCCGGCGCGCCCGGGCCGACCGGATTGAACACCCGCAGCACCACCGTGTCGAGCCCGGCCGCGGCGGCCAGCTCCACCAGCCGCGTACCGGCCAGCTTGGTCACCCCGTACGCCCCGGCCGGCCGGGGCGGGGCCCGCTCGGCCACGGGAACACCCGGCTTGGTGCGCCCGTACTCGGCCGCCGAGCCGAGGTGCACGAGCCGGGCCCCCGTCCCGGCCAGGATCATCGCCGTCACCAGCGCGTACGTGCCCCCGACGTTGGCCGCAGCCAGCACGTCCGGGTCGCCGGAGGTGACTCCGGCACAGTTCACCACGGCGCCCGGGTCCACCTCGGTGAGCAGTGCGGCGATCCGGGCCGGGTCCTCGGCGGCCAGGTCGACCCGCTGGTGGCCGGGCGAGCCGGGCAGCCCGGACCGGCCCGCCGTGACCACCTCCATCCCGGCGGCGCAGGCCCGGTGCCGCACGTGCGCGCCGAGGAATCCGCTCGCGCCTATGACCAGGACACGCATGAGTCAGGCCCCTTCAGCAGGCTTCCCCGTATCAGGCCGAATTCCGCATTGGCGCGGTCATAGTCATCGGGGCGCCCGATATCAAACCAGTACCCCTCGAATGCATACTCGTGGGGCTTATTGCCATGGGCCAGCATGTCGAGCATGAGCTCGTCGAATCCGAACGGCAGGCCCGGGGTATAGCCGGCCAGCGTGCTCTTGCTGCACGCGGAAATGCCCATGCTGACCCGGTAATCGATCGCCGGCTTCTCGGTGAACTCCACCACGTAACCGTTCCTCGAGGTCAGTACCCCGAAGTCGATCAGCACCTGGCGCTGATACGTGGCCACGGTGAGTGGCGCGTCCGATTCCCGGTGCTGCCGCATCAGGTCCGAGTAGTCGAGATCGGTGAGCACATCGCCGTTCATGACGAGGAACTGCTCAGGTAAGCGGTCCAGGACCCGCAGGATCGGGCCGATCGTGCCCAGCGGCACATCCTCCTTCATGGTGTAGTCGATCTCCAGGCCCCACTTCTCGCCGTCGCCGATGTAGGAGCGGATCAGGCCGCCGAGATGGCCTATGGCCAGCGTCACACGCTTGAAGCCACAATGGGCAAGCTGGCTCAGCACGATTTCCAGGATCGAGTACTCTTCACCAATCGGCACCAGGGGCTTGGGAAGCCGCGTCGTGTAAGGGCGGAGCCTTACGCCCTTTCCTCCGGCCAGGATGATTGCGTGCATGGTGTCTCCCGTGAATCATTGGTTGTACTCGTTGGGGTGGTAGCGCGCGAGGTTCGCGGGTTCCAGGAACCACTCGACGGTCTGGCGCAGGCCCTCGTCCCGGGTGTGGCGCGGCTGCCATCCGCTGCGATCGCGCAGCTTCGACGCGTCGCAGACGAGCCGCATGACCTCGGAGTCCTTGGGCCGAAGTCGCTGGGTGTCCTCGATGATGTCGGCATCCACGCCCATGAGCCTGGCGATGTCCTCGGCGAGCTGGCCGATCGCCACGTCCGTGCCGGAGCCGACATTGAACAGCTCACCAACCACCGCGGAAGCAGGGGCCTCGCCCAGGTCCACGAACGCCTGCGCGGTGTCGGTGACGTATGTGAAGTCGCGGGTCGGGTCGAGCGCACCCAGCTTGAGCTGGCGGGAACCCGCCGCGAGCTGGATGATGATCGCCGGGATGACCGCGCGGGCCGACTGGCGCGGGCCGAACGTGTTGAACGGCCGCATGGTGACCGCCGGCGTCTCGAAGCTCAGGTGATACGACTCGACCAGTTTGTCGGCGGCGACCTTGGACGCCGCGTACGGCGACTGCGCCTGCAGTACGTGCGCCTCGCTGATCGGGACGGTGCGCGCGGTGCCGTAGGTCTCACTGGTCGAGGTGTGCACCAGCCGGGGGGTGCGGCAGGCACGTACCGCCTCGAGCACGTGCAGGGTGCCGATCACGTTGGTATCCACGAAAGACCGGGGCGCACAGTAGGAATACGGCACCGATCCGAGTGCAGCCAGGTGGTAGACGACCGCTGCGCCCTCTACTACCTGGCGCACTGACGCTGGGTCGCACACGTTGCCGAACACCACGTCCACCTGGTCCATGATGTCGGCGTCGAGCACGTCCAGCCAGCCATGCGAGCTGAACATGTTGTACAGCACCATCGCCCGTACCCGGTGGCCGCGGCGCACCAGCGCTTCCACCAGGTGTGAACCGATGAAACCCTCGGCTCCCGTTACTGCAACGCGGTCCGTCATGGACGTGTCCTCTCATGAAATTTGCTTCCGGCTCCCCGGTGGTGCCACCGCGCCTAGCAGGCATGCCGCACTGCCCTCCCCAACACGAGAGCCGCGTGACCAGCGAGCACGATGAGCAGTTCGGTGCACGCCACGATCTGCGCGAACATCCCGAGGCCGCGGAACACGACTTCGAAGGCCAGCGCCACAGCGCAGGTGATCAGCGGGAAGGCGCGGCTGCCGAACGCCTGCAAGAGCAGCGCGAGGAACATCGCTCCACCCAGGGCCAGGTACGCCGCGATCTGCAGCAGCGCGGTCCCGTGCGGATGAACGAGCCGGGTCCCGGCAGCGACCGCGACCACGACGGCGGTCAGCACGGTGGCGGCCGCCAGGTACTGCAGCAGCGCGGCGAACAGCACCAGCCGGGCCCGGACAGCGAACACGTGCAGCTCCCGCAGGGTGCGCAGCAGCCGCTGGGTGCGCCGGCGGTACCAAACGAGCAGCCACTCGGCCGCGCCCATGCTCAGCGCCAGCGGCAGCGAGGCGAGCAGGGCCCCGGTATTGGCGCCCTCGAGGCCGCGCACCCCCGCTGCGACCGGGAAGACCAGCAGCCCGGCGGCGACCAGCCCGAATCCGGCACTCGGCAGCGCGCCGCGCAACTCGGCGGCCACGAACAGCCGGCCCGCCACCGGGACAGCCCTCGTGCGTCGGCCGAACCCCGTGCGGAGGCCGGCCCGGCCGGGGCGGCCAGCGGCCCGGCTGGTGCGCGTCGCGGCCAGGCCGAGCGCGAGCAAGGGGGTGGCGGCGAGCGCGGCCCACGCCGCGTGCTCCAGCCGCAGCGGCTGGCCCAGCACCAGGAACGCGGTGCTGCCCAGTACCCCGGGCGCCAGCACGACGAGAAGCAGCCGCTCGGCGCGCAGCACCAGCAGCACGCTGGCGCCCAGCATGTACGCGCCCAGGCCCACGCAGAAAAGCAGCGCCGAGACGCGGGCTGGCACGACCAGGCCGGCCACCGCGACGGCGAGGACGACTCCCGCCAGCCCGGCCACCATGCCGGCCCGCAGCAGCCGCTGCGCCTGGCACGAATCCGCCTGGCCCAGCCGAAGGTAGCCAAGGTAGGCCAGCCCCTGGCTGGTCGCCCACGAGGTGAGCAAGGCCACGATCAGGACGTCGAGCACACCAGGGCCGCCGAGCAGCCCCGCGGCCGCCGGGAAGCAGACCGTCGGCAGCGCGTAGAGCAGGCCATGGAGTGCGGGCCGGATCTTGCTGGCCGGCCACGGATCCGGCAGCGGCTCCGGTTCGGCCGGCCGACGCGGCACCTGGCGGTACATCTCCTCGCCCAGAGCGAACACATCGGCCAGGCCATAACGTTTCCGCACCGCCTGGTCACTGAAGCCGTCGAATTCCAGTGCGCTGGAGATCTCCAGTGGGTCCACCGCGGATTCGCACACTGGGGCGAACTGCTTGCACAGTTCCCCGAGGTCACGCGGCTTGGCCCCGTCGGCGGACGCGGCCGGGCGCGGCCCGACGTCGGCGCTGGCGGGCGGTAACGACTGCAGGTCCGGCAGGGTGCTGCTGGCGCTCATCCCGTGGCCGCCCAGGGCAGCAGGTCGCCGGCCTGGCCATCGTCTTCCGGTTCGGGTGCGGGGGCCGGCTCGGGCAGAGCGGTCGGCAGCGGTCGGCCGGCGCCAAGGAAGCTGTAAATCTCATCGAACGTGCTGATCGCCCCGTCCACGGTGAAATGCTCCAGCGCGCGGGCCCGGGCTGCCGCGCCGAGCCGGCGCCGCAGCGCGTGGTCCCGCAGCAGGACGAGGCAGGCCTCGGCCAGGGCCTGCGGGCTCCGTGGCGGCACCACCAGGCCGGTGTCGCCGATGGCCTCGGTGACACCGCCGACATCGGTGGCCACACACGGCCGGCCACAGGTCATGGCCTCGATAAGGCTGTACGGGAAGCCCTCAGAGACGCTGGAGAGCACCACGATCCGGCCGGCGTCGTAGGCATCGCGGATGTTCTCGACGCGGCCCTCGAACGTCGCGACCTCGGCTATGCCCAGCTCGGCTGCCAGCGTCCGGCAGCGCTGCAGGTACGGTTCCCGGCCCTTGGGCGGCGTGCCGAACAGCCGCAGCCTGGCCTCCGGCATCTTCTGGTGCACGTGGGAGAACGCGCGTAGCAGCGTCTCCAGGTCCTTGATCGGGTCGATGCGCCCGACCCACGAGATCACGGGGACCTCGGGCTCACCGTCAAGGGCGGGGAAGTTGGCCGGGTCCACGCCGTTGTAGACGGTGCGGATGTGCGCCGGCCGCGCGCCCAGCCGTTCCTCCCAGCGCCGGTTGTAGACGTTGCCGGGGGTGATCGTCGCCGCCTCGTGGTAGCCAAGCGTGCACAGCTGGCGCAGGAAACCCAGGTACAGCGCCTTCACCGGCCACCGGTACGGGCTCCTGCGGTTCTGCAAGTACTGCTCACGCAGGTATATGCCGTGCTCGGTGACCAGCATGGGCATGCCGTACTGCCATTTGGCGGTCAGCGCCGGCAGCACGCCGAGCCCATTGGCCACCGCGTGCCCGACGTCCGCCCGGACCGATGGGTACGACAGCGGGCGAAGGGAGTGCTCCAATAACTGGAGTGCGGTGACGGCGTCGTGCAGGGTCGGCGAGGGCTGCTCGTCGGCCGGCCACCGCTCCCGCCAGGTCTCGCTGAGCAGCCGCACCGCCTTATCGCTGGCCAGGCCGGCACTGAGATTTTCATGCTGGGAGTACTCGAACAGTTCGCGCAGCACGCCGCCGAAGCGGTCCGGTGCCCCGGCCGGCGGGTCGAGCAGGACATCGACAAACTGGCGCAGCAGGCTGAGCGGGAGCCCACTCCGGCGGCTGGCCGCGGGCCCGGCCGGGCGAGGTCCCCATAAGGGGATCGTGAGCATCGAGCTGACGTTATCAGGCAGCACCCACACCACCGGCTCGGCCTGCGTGGCTACTAACGCGACTAACCGGAAGTCGTAACCAGGCATCCCCCGGATGATCTGGTCACACCACACGCTCACCCCGCCGAACTGGTGTGGGTAGGTTCCCTCCGTCATCAGTGCGACGTCCATCTCAAGGCCCCCCTCGGCCCGCACCACGCGGTGCCATCCCCAAACACCCGCCAATTGCAACAAGTGCGGAGGAAGTCCGCAAGCTACCCGGCTACTGTACGACGCCTGCCAAGGCATGACGGATGACCGGAGATGAACGTTATGCCGGTTCCGTTACAATTTCGTTCTGCTCCTGGCCGCCATCGAGACCGCCCGGCCTGCCTCGGCGGTCAGCCTGAGGCGGGGGGGACGACGTCGATCATCGTCAGCAGGACCCGCTGTGCCCCCTCGTTCGCGTAGGCGTGCGGTAGGCCACCGGGGAACCTGGCGCAGTGCCCCGCTGACACCTGGTACCTGAGCCCGGCCACCGTCAGGGTCAGGGTGCCTTCCTCCACCCAGGCCATCTCCCGGGTCGCCGGGGCGTGGGCGTCCCCGCCGAACTGCTCGCCGGGCA
>ODAK010004062.1_pt1 | contig 15047 bp, 35 predicted proteins | sample 1539591 | NCBI WGS metagenome assembly ODAK01 (sample SAMEA3539303, study PRJEB22396) | soil metagenome | biome: tundra; feature: field; material: soil | place: USA | collected 2010-05 | depth 0.15 m | reverse complement strand
TTGAGTGTTTAACCAAAATTCTATTCAAAACAGTTAGCCGCTTCTTCTGTCCTGGAAAAAGTTTAATGATACTATATACCTTCATAGCATATATAATATTACTATCAATCGTTTCAATGGTTCGGTAAGACCCTTTCTTTCCGGCACCAATTTGGATTTGAAAAGTCGTAGCTGATTTCATTGCAGTTTTTTCCTTGTTGCAAAGTGTAAATCATTAATTGCGTGTGGCTTCACCGTTAAGCAAAGCCACACGCAATCACATGATCAATGGAGCGTAGGGTAACGAGCCTTCTCGTATTGAAACACTTCCGAAGTCTGCATATTCGACAGCTCTTCGTCGTATTGAATAATTTCCTCAATATCACCCGATTTATTGAACGATCCGCCCGAGATGATCGTTCCGGTCTGATCTACGTTCCAAGCACCTGCGTCCGTCGAGGTGAATCCGTCGCCGGGGCCTCCGAAAACGGAAAGGAGCGCTTGCGTTGTGCCTTTCGGATTGAACCTCTTTACGACCTTCTCATCGTAATATCCAGTAGCAGTCGAGGCGTTCATTGCGACCGCAAAGGAATGTAGGCCCAATGTCGGATTCTGAGTGAAGTAAAAGAAGTCCCCCTGACGCGTCGTCGGGAGAACAGCGGCGTTCTGATCTGGTGTTGGAAGGCCCGAATCGGACCAAGGGATCGCACTGAACTTCCAATTAGACCAAGCCACACCTTTGGTGGTCTCAAGAATGTCGTATTGATGCATCTGCGTCGATTCAACATCGTCCGTATAGACACCATTAAGAGCATTCGCAGGATTTTCGTCCGCGAGAGGCTCTGTGGTCTGGATGACGAAGATAGTAGATGCCTTACCGACCACGTAACCGTGCCCGACATTGATGAGTAGGCTTCGGTAGGTTCCATCACCGCGAAGTGCAGGAATCAACCCATAGACCCCAGGAACATAGAGAGGGCCCTCCTGACCAAATTGAGTGGTTGCGTCTCGACCGCCAAGCCCGGATTGGTCCGCCCACTTGACAACATAGGTGTTTCCGTTTGCGTCAATCGCCGTACTCACACCAGTGTCAGCCTTCAACCAAAGGCTGATGTGCGACTGAGCTGGAAGCGCAGTCGCAGCAAGCACAACGGTCTTGGCGTTTGTTGCCAAATTAGTGTCGATCGTATCCGTGGAAGTAGGACCTTGATCGGAGCTACCGCCACACGCATACAGCGCAATTGACAGAAGACCAATGGGAATAATTCGAAAATTCATGATTAACAATCTTTCGTATTTGTTTATAGTTACGGGTTTATTGTTACTGCGCAAATAAATGAACTCGGCACCTCATTTTTGTTGTGTGTTTTGGGACAGATGGAATTAAAAACTCTCTTCATTCAATGCAAACGAAAACAACTAATGCGGAAATTAAAATAATAAGAAGTAATGTAATACTAATTATCCATCCAAGAAGGTGTGACACCATAACAAACACCCATCCGGAAAACAAGACGGTTGCGATGGATGAGACGATGATGAGACATTTATTCAGCGACATAACTATAATCATTAGTAGTTTGGTCGTATTGAATAATTTCATTCAAACAATATTCTTTGATGAGTTTATTGATTTCTTCATCGGCATCCTTCAACAGAACGCCTTTGTCCAATCGATACTGTCTGATTGCATTAATTTTACTATCATTCACAACCATATCGATATATTTTTCTTGCTCATCCTCATCGTTTCCAACAATAGGAAAAACGCCTTTATGCTCAAGAATCCAATTCAATACAGCCTCAATTGCGCCTGGGTTATCGTCGAAGAACTCGAATAGATCGCTGGCTGTCGCGCCATTGTTAAAAGAAAGTTGCGCGAAAGAACTCTTATAGCCGATCTTTTGACAGACCAATGCAAGAGCTTCGGTCGTATGCTTCGTGCCTTCAACTTCTTCAAGTGTAATCATAATTAAATATCACTCCTCTTACAAGTAAAGAATGCAATTCCTTTAATACCTTTTAATCACAACATCATTTTGAATAAAGATAACTTCATCAACTTCTTCTGGACGAAAACCAAACTGGATATAGACAAACGAATCGATGCTTTGATCATCTTTAACATTAACTTCGTTTGTATTAACGTTGTGTCTAATATTAACTGCATCATCGCGGACGACTATGACAAGCATTAAATCTTCTTTCTGTTTTTAAATGATACTGCAATATAAGTTCCAATACCATATCCAAAAATAAAAAATGGTGCAGCAATAATATTGCGAATCGATTCTACAACTCCAACGACAGTGCAGGCCGCAACGAGCATTGAAACTAATGCCGCTCTAAACGCATCACCCGTTTCGGAGTAATGAACCCAAGCGACACATGACGCTTCATACAACGCCCCACCAAAGAAAGCAAGAACACAATCAATGATCATAGAAGATTGCCACACTTCCAACAAGCTCTTTCACTCTTCGAACACCGATTGTTTGAACAAGTTTTGCAGATGAAATCGTTTATTGCAATTTGATTTGTTTCAACCGTAAGTGTCTTTGATGCGGACGGAAGTAGAATGACAAACTCTGTCGCAAAGTAAAGCGCATTATAACGCCAGGAAACTGTTTCTCCATCATATTCTACCTCAAAGATATAAGTGAAGACCTTTTTAATTTTTCCTTTACAATTCTGACGAAGGCCTGCATTAACAATATTTTTAACATATAAATCTACGGCTATGTCTGCCAATGTGGCCGGAACTTCAATCCAGGAAAGTTCTAAATTTTCCATCATCATATCTCAGTAATAAATTGTTTTGCAGTTTAGTGTAATTCCCACCATTCAGGAACTGAACGATTAGTCCATTTGGCAATATAAGCCTTTTCACCACGATAATAATTACGATAAGACTCCACCGAATCTTCTACTTTATATTGATCTGGCATACATTTAACAAATGGCGTTAAACAAATATCGGGAATGTTATCGCGATAACAACTTGTTTGAAATGAAAGGATAATTGATTCACATTTATGCGTCTTACTATAACGATATGTGTATTCTTTACATAATGCTAGTCCTAAATTAACTAGCCAATCGAAGTTTTCACGAGATTTTGATGTCCAGATACTGGCAGGATGTTTCAGATGTGTTGGTTTATAAACCGGATTATAGTTAAGGTTATTAATAATTAGTGCGTTGTTGAGTAATTGTGTAGCTTCAACAGATAATTTGCTTATATGCTTATCAACATGATATTGAGCACATTTATCAAAATTATAATCGAGAACGAAAATATTCATTTCTTAACAATACCAGCCTTCTCAGCATCACAAGCATCTTTTTCAGCCGTAGACCAAAGCCAATTGCGATCGAAGTCATAATAGGCTCGCTCAGGCGATGAACCGAAACCGGCGACGCCATCTTGAAGGTTATCTCCATATAGCGCGCACCATTGATCTACGTCCATGAATACTTTTGGGCGAAGCATCATTGATGGGCGTCCGAGGTCAAGCTCTCTTGCGTAAGCTAATTGTGCTGCTCGCGCATATAATGTTTCTGCGTGTTCTCCTATACTTAGCATGAGTGATATTACCCTTCAATGAATAGTTTTGACTTCAACACGACAACACTTCTCCGACATAAGATATTGCGCAACGTTATCAAACCCCAAAGTCTCCGACAAAATCCATCCCACACAACTACCGGATAGATTAAAAACAGCCATTGTGTAAGCGTAGCCACGCGTTGCAACATATCTATGAAAAGCTTTCTCTTCTTTGATTTGAATGTCCGGGATAATGATTTGATGATGCTGAGTATAAGCTATGGTTGAATTCATTTGATTATCCATTTAGTTCAATAAGCTCCTTCATTCGATCTAATCGATATCTGTTTGCGAGATAAATAAAAGCAGAGTTTGTCATTCGAATACGAGCCTTTGTTTCTGGCCATGGAAGCGGGTTAAAGATTTGGCCTCTGCTCCACCGATGAACATAGCTTCTTTGCATTGCAATTGTCCAGCGCAATCCTTCTGCCCAAGTGTAAATAGAACAGAAAGCTTCTAGAGCCGTTGTTTGAGTGTCGTTGTAATACATTTTACAATCCAGATAAAGCATCCTTAACTCTACCAAGCATGCTTTGAAGCTTACACTCCATATTAATAAGTTCAGTGTATGTGTCTTTATAATGTTGAGATGATTTTTTGCATCGTTTCAAATCTCTAATCAGTTCGAAAGCAATTTCAAATTGACATTTATTAGCATCAGACCTATCAAGCATTTTTTAATCCTAGTATGAAAGTCGAAATTCTCCACAAACGTTTCCACCTTCATCACGAATTTCACGCACAATACTACCGCAGCCTTCTTCGTTTAGATGATGAACATATTCTCTTTGAAGAAATGTGTTTGCAACATCATTGATGGTATTTGCAAGATATTCATCAGTAATCATTGCATCGTTGCCGAGTTGGATTTTTAGAGTGAAGTTCATTTGATTTATCTTTCATTAAAAGTAGAAATTAAATTAATTTCTTTTAATCTGTTTTTAAGATCTTGAATTCTATTGTTTAATTCATTTAATTGAATAGAAAGTTTCGATTTTTCATTCTTTATTGTCAGAATAGTTTGCTCTGTTTTTACAATTTCATTTTTAATGTTTTCTTCTGCCGAAGCGTGTGCCTCCTTAAGAAAATCTGATTCTTCTTGATCGCTATCTGTATGAGACGGAAGAACCGTTACGCAAACGTTCTCATCCTTTATGACGAACCTTACGTCTCCCAACGAACGCGTCTTATCTCCAAAGAAAGATTTAACATCTGATTTAGAATATTGAAGATCTCTTTGAATATCTTGTTTTGCCTCTTGATGATTTTTATCAGGACAAAATCGTTTGATATATTGTTCAACGGCGTGCGTTGTGATTATGTAAAACATTTTTATTGTTCATAGCTTTCTTTAATAGCTTTAGCCACAATGCTTCATAATATTTATGAGTTAGTTATTACAGTAGCCCTGGTCGGACACGACCCGACAATCCCGTAAGGGCGATATCTTTTAAGGATATTGCGTATGCATTCCGCCACAGGGCCATATATGCCCGAACATAACTACAACATCAATGCAATTATCGTTGGACATATCTTATACATCGTATCGATCAAATTGTCAAGCGCTTTACTTAACCTCCTCGCCAACCATATATGCCCTTACGTTCTCTTCACCATAATTCATACGATAATAACTAATAGTGGTGTGAAAATTAAAGTTATCATCAGTCGCTTGAATTAGATGATTAGTAATCACACTCCGTCCAGTAGGTTGTATTACGTTTGCAAAAATCGTATGAAGCCAATTTTCATTTTTGTTATAATATAGTGTTGCTGTCTTAGTCATTTTAATTACATCCTACTCTAAATAGGCGTGGATACAAACACTTTTTGCAGACATAGGATTCTTTTTATGAATCCCGCATACAACACAAAGCTGTTTATCAATCTTCTTTTCTATAACTACATTCACTTCTGGAAATTCGTGATGAAACCCATACGAACAAGTTTTTCCTTTTGGGATATCTTCGCGACAAGTAAAACAAAAGATACAGATTTCAAAAGATGTTCTCATTATCAACAACCCTTTCTTGATCCATAGATGATAAGACTACTAACAGCAATCCAGGCTAATGTCATCATTTACAACTCTCCAAAGTGTAGCCTCGAAGACTATTGTATTGATTTAAGTCTTCACAAGTAATATCAGTTGGTTCACAACTTTGGTAGGCACACATGATAGTTCCACTACCAGTATGAATCAAACCAAGTGCGTGCCCAATTTCATGAATAGCTGTCTGTTGAAAAGTATAATTATCAACACCGGCAACCACAGTATCGCCAATCATTACGCTACTAAAAGTATTCGAGAATGATGTTAGCGCGATACAGGAATCATCGCCACAATCATTTGGGTCAATCGAGGCGAAATCGGACATTGGTCGCATTGAAATAGTAAACTCGTCGATGCAACTATCATCGCAAACTTTGTCGTTAATCGCAATGTTAAACTTGACGCCCGCGATATCTTCCCATGCTTTTAAGGAATTTAATACAGTATCGTTTGCATCCAAAACGTTTGGATTAATATCAACCGTATAAGAGTTTGTGTAAATACGTTTATCGACTTCGCTACTGCAGCCGATAGAAAGAAGGCATAAGGGCAAAATAAGCGAAAGTTTCATTTTTACTTCCTATTTTAATATTATTTTAATCACAGCATTATTGTTAATTTGTTCCTTAATGCTCTCCACTAAATATTAATGGAGAGGGAAAAGAAAGAAATTCACCTACAATCGCAAACAACAAACTCTTTACTATCAACAATCATAGACATCTGGCTATGATTGCAAATCAAACCATTATCTCCATTATCAATCGTAATGCCATTGCAAAGACTATTACTCTTTGGAACAATAACCGCAGCCACCGGCATCTGCTTAGATAGACGCTTATCCAAAAGCGCTCCAATGGTTGCAATCGAAACGATAACCGTAAACATAACCAGCAACATACCATAGATTTTAATAAAGTTTTTCATTTGACAACAACCTTTTCTCCAATATAACCAAAACGTGGAGCACATCGCATACAATAATCAATGTGCGGATTCGTGTGAGCCTCCCCATTACAGAGTTCAAGAAGAATAAGACCTGCATCGTTAAGTTTATTCTCAATACGATTCAAAGTATCAATTGCAATTTCTCCAAGATTATCATTTCTCCATGGATCGGTTTGAATATCTTTGAATGATGCAATGTCTTGCATAATACCATCAATCAATTGCGCCGCAACAGATCGTTTAATTTGATTTGACATTATTTATGCCTCTGCATTAAAAAATCTTTCCTCATCTCTACGACGAGCATAAAGAGAAGTTCGCCCATAATGATCCGAAATCTTCTTTGCCATTTCACAAAACATGTTATATTGAAAGACAGCGGAAGAAAGATTCGTTCTGAATTTAACTTCTTCAATTGTATTACCAGAAAGAATCATAGAGGCAATGCACTCACTTTCCCATGAACATCTCACAAGAGAGATAACAAACTCACCATAGACAGTCTTCTTAAAAACATATCCTGAATCGGTCGGAGTGATTGAGCTCATTTTATTTATTCCTTATGTCTAGGATTATCGTTATCGTCAACAAAGATATGGGCGAACATACCCTCTACCTCTGCCCACAACTCAAGCTTACTGTCATCAGAGAAAGTGAGTTCAAGAACATTAACAGAAGTATTCTTAATGCCCTTAACGGTCTTACCGACGATATCCGATTCGATGATTTTACGCATAGTCATTTTAGGTTTGATCCTTTGTTGTTATTTTTTATTAAACGCAACTAATAGCGTCTTTTGAAGATGTGTTAGGATTAAACTCTTGAATAATCTTATCTCGATTGAATAAGACGACGTTTCGATTAGCCTTATTCTTATAAAAGTTATAAGAGGAGGTCGCATATCTGTAGCTATTTCCTTCGTAAACTTTTCCGATGTGTGAAACGATCACGGTGTAGTTCATTTTAATTCATCCTTAATATTAAAATATATTTACAATCCACTTCGCAATTCTAATTAAGATATGTTCCTTTTTCTTTGCGCGCAAGTCGTTAATTATTTTTTGCTCGTGTAGTGTAAGATGATAAATACTTGTGGGTTCATTGTATTGAAAGAGCGCCGCATAGTATCGTTCAACGCTTTTTATGCTATAATAAAAATCTTCGTTCTTTTCCATAATTATACCTTGATGATTACACAATGTGGACCAATTGCAAGCTCTTGTTTTGCAATCTCATCCCATTCAGTTGGACTATCGTTCTGAAGAGCCCAAGCGGCTTCGGCCTGAACTTCATTCGTATCATCGTATACTACAATTAATTCCAAATAACAACCATAATCATGCACATGAGACTTGACACGAATCATTGGCAAATCTTCTTCATTATACGATTGCCTTAGCCAACGGTAAAGCATATTTTTATATACGTTGCATTCGTGCTTTCCTCGTTCGTAGTATCCTTCGCTTCCTACTTGTGCGCATTCCTCGTCTGCCGGAGCGCTGCCTAGCTCAATGGTTTCTTTCATTTTATTTACCTAATTTGTTTGGAGAATTGTTTCCGGAACCAAGACCTGTTTTCAATTGAATATTCTTCCCTCGTTTCGTTCCTTGTACGAAGGCATCAAGATTACGTCCAAGTTTGCTACTTGGAGCCTTGCCAAGTTTAATGGTTGCGCGCAAAAAAGCTTCTGCCTCAACCGCACGTTTGTCAAGCATCACCATAGCGGTGCTTTGATTCAATCGCGCTGCTTCTTCCTTGAGCTTATTGTGCTCGTTCGCAAGTTGAAACCGAATACCATTCACACATCCACATCCGTAGTTCTGGCTGTATTCCATTCCCATTCCACGAGCATTTGCAACAATAAGATCGTTAATGGTTTCCTTCAACCAAGTGAAAAAATATTTGATGATTTCAAAATCACTTTTTCTACCGACGCAAATAAATTGTTTAATGGTCCCTCTCTTCTTACTCTGAGTCTTTTCAAAAACTTTGCTTGGATTAAACTCGGTATTAATATACCAAGTGCATCCATAATGATCACAAAGAACTTGTGTAAGCTCCTTAATCCACTGCATCACACGTCCGCTCTCGTGTAGTGCCTCGCGAATGATTTCAATGGGCTCGGCGTTCTGTTGACCCTTGATGATAAGGTCCGCCTCGGAAAGCTGGAACTTATCAATCAATATGGCGGCGGCAGCGGCGGCGGATGCCGCCTCATTTGGATTATCATTCCTATGTCCCGCAAGTTCTCTAAGTTTGTTAATCTTTGCAATGACGGAATCAATGTTTTCGGTGGCAGACATTTTTAAAATCCTTTTTATTAATCAAACCAGCTCTGGATCAATACCATACTCTTCACATGTTTCAATAAATTCATCAACATCTTAGTCTTCAATAAGAATATTAATGTCGTATTTGTCATCAGATGTAGAAAAGATATCTACGATTGCGTCTTTTAAATTACTTTTGTTAATAAAATTGGTTATAGTATATTTAGAACCAACAACATTATAAATGTTTGCCATTTAAATTTCCTTTTAAAATTGTTTTGGTCGCATAATAATTTCCATTATCTTTTGAATAAAGGAACATATATGAAATCAAGTTGTAGATTTATTCACTATATACAGGTGCAAAAAAATGTAAAACCTCCATAACAGATGATATATCTTCTTGGAGGAATAAAAATGGCGTTCGTAATTTATTGTATAACAAATAAACTTAACAAGAAAAAATATGTAGGACAATCCATAGATTATAAAAAGAGATGGAAAGATCATATTAGTGATGCAAAAAGAAGCAAAAAAGGAAGAGGAAGATCTGCTATACAAAATGCTATTTTTAAATATGGGAAAGAAAACTTCACTTTTAAAGTTATTGAAGAGTGTAATGATACAAATGATTTAAATGATAGAGAAGAGTTTTATATTGCTTATTTAAATACATTAGCTCCGAATGGATATAATTTAAAAACAGGTGGTGTCGCCCCATCTCCTTCACAAGAAACGAGAGATAAAATTAGTAAGACATTAAAAACAACAAGTTCTCTTATAGGAAAGAAAGGAAAAGATCATCCAAGTTTTGGAAGAATTCCGACAGCAAAACAAAGGGAAAAAGTTTCAAAAGCTAACTCTGGTGATAACGCAAGTGTTAAAGTCAGAAAAATAAATTCAAAGATTGCGAGAAAAATATATCTTGATTATTTGGATCATAAATTAGATGCTACCAAATTAGGATCAAAATATGGATTAAAACAAGGCGCTATTTTAAATATACTTAACAAGAAATGCTGGAAAGATGCTACTAAAGATTTGCCAGCCATACAATTTTCTAAAGGTAGAAATGGAAGAACCGCACTAACAAAAGAACAAGCTCTATTTTTAAGAAAAGAGTTTAAAAAGAAAAAATATAAATCTAAATCTGTTTGGAGTTATTGTAGAATTTGGGCTGAAAAATATAAAGTAAAACCCCACTCTATTTATGGGGTTATAACACGAAAAAGTTGGAAAGATATATAAAATTGTTCGTATAATAAAATGCTATTATAATTTCTATATAATAACATTCTATATACAATCAATTCGTCTTTCCATTAACAATATACAAATGCGTCTTTGCACGAGTGATTGCGACGTAATAGATGTTTCTTTCTTCGGTTCCTTTGTCAGGCTTGAATGTATCACGAAGAATAAAAGCTGTCGGACGCTCCATCCCTTTGAAACGATGGCAAGTTGCGAGCGTAATAATACTACTATCTTCCTTATCATCAAACATTTTCTTGATATTATCTTTGACAACACCAAGATCATTCGTTCCTTCGCAGAAAGCAATCATACACTCATATCTATCCGTGATATGCTGATAATCTTTCTTCTTGTCGCTCAATCGCTTGATCTCAAGATTCTTCCATTCTTCAAGCCAAAGAAGAAAAGAATTAACATTAAACATCTTACTTCTCTTAATCATGTAGGAAAGACTGCTTCCCATATCTCGTCCCATAATATTCGCCCTCCTACCAGCCTTCAAGAACTGAAGACAATATCCGACAAGAGGAGCGTTCGTGCGAGACAAGATAAGATCACCAGGGCCAGCGTTGCTCATCATTTCACTTTGCGTTTTATTCTCAACGACACCATCGGTATTCAAATTATATGCAGTATAGTCAGGAACAAACTCTCTCGCAAGCTCGACGATCTTTTTTGCGCAGCGATATGTGGTATTAAGTGATAGAACGTCTGCATTCGTCCGATCGTGAAGCTTCTTCATCGCATCTTTATCTGCACCAGAGAAGCCGAAGATTGCTTGATTCTCATCGCCTACTGCAACGAGCTTACCATCCGACTTGACTGCACGGAGAACAAGCTCAACTCTTGCGGGAGACAAATCCTGACATTCATCTGCAAAGACAACATCATACTGTTTGATCTTTAAGTTCTTTTTGATTGGGAAGTAGATCATATCATTGAAATCAATTCGATTCGTCTGTTGAACAGACAGATTCATTCCTTTAATAATATTGGAACAAAATTCCTCTTCGCTTGACTCGCAAAGATTCATATCGATATCGTGTTTGATACAGGCTTCCGAAACATCAAATGCCGTTTCACAAAGATATCCCTTTGCAAGACCAAGCGCCTTGATATATGCGGCGATGAGTTCTGCTTTTTCCGGATCATTGCCAATCAAGGATACTGCAATAGCAGTTGCCTTCTCGTCCTTGCTGTCAATGACGATCTTGCCGTAGGCTGCTCGAATGGCGGCGAGACCGAAGGCGTGGACGGTCGAAACGTCAACGCGCTCGGGGCACTTGCCCTCGGCTTCGCGAGCGTTGCGGTTCGCGAAGATGACATAGACGATTTTCTTGTTGGGAGGAAGTTGATACATTGCCTCGACACAAGTTGCTGTCTTTCCGCATCCAGCTAACGCTTGAATGATAAGCGACTTTGAAGAAGTCTTAATATGCTCAAAGATTGCAAGCTGTTCAATACTTGGGTTTGTAATTGGATGATGTGTAGAGGTTCGAATGATAACAGGTTTCTTATAATATCCCATAATAGTTTGTTTTCCTCGTTCTTTTATATTTGAGGGTTTTTTACTTGCGAATGTTTGCAAGATAAACATTCATTTTATCGTTTGATTCAATCAATCGCCAGCCTTCTGTAATAAGAGCTTGACGATCTTTAACAGACATAAGCATCATTCCAGCTTCTTTTGAATCCCTGCCCGGATGGTTCATTTGTCCGAGAACATTCATTAGTTGGATGAGATATTTTCTTTCGGTTTGGTTCATTTTATACTTTATGTTCAGAAGGAAATAAGATATCAATAATTTCTTCGCATAAAACACAAATGTTTTTGTCTCTATTATGATAGCAGTGAGAAGGTTCAGTTGTATCTAGTTGTTCATTAAGTCTCATTGAAGTTTCTATATCACCGCTATTATGAGCGGCGCATATAGCTGGAATTAACTTTGCTCTTTTGATCGTAGCAGCTTCCCACTTGCAAGGTTTCATTATCAAAAGACTTTGACATTTTTAATCTTCTTTCGTGTGAATGGTGCAGTGTTCCAAACCGTGAGAGCAAAGCTCTTCATCTTTAGCAGGTGTGTATCCAAGCTTTTCGATAATTTCGTTTCGTTCCTCATCTTCAGCAACTGAATTAGAATCAGCCAAACTAAAATAACGATTGGTAAGCAATTGTTCTTCAGAAAGCTTTTCTTCTGGCGGAAGACGAAGAACACGCTGTCCTTCTTCGTCGTGCTCAAAATTATGCTCAATACTAATATTTTTGATAGACGTTAGATTAATAATCATATCGTCTAAATCCAAAATTAAAGTATGCAGATCAAGATTATTGACAGCGTTATCATACGATTCAGCTTCGACATCCAACACAACAACAATTTTATGGATCATTTATTACACCTTGGTTAAATCACTTCCTGGCTCACCGGAAGGCTGACATTTATACATTTCGTTCCAGCGAATGCAAACGAAACCTTCAAAGTAATCAGAAGGCGTCGGAAGAATAACACCTCTGTCGAGAAAGAATTCATTCGAATGACGAACAACATCACCGATGCGAAGAATCTTATCTCCATTCCGATAGACTATTGCGTTTTCGACATTATCAATCAAAAGATGGCACACAATTTTATCATCGCAAAAAGCGATTGCAAGGTTAACTAGTTCTTTCACTTTACTATCGTTAAAATCGCTCTTCTCGTATTCAAATGTAATTGTGGTTTTCATCGCTTTACCCAGGCATTCTTTTTAGTGCGACCGATATGCATATCAGTGCCATAGTCGCAGATTTCAGCCCAATCGCACTTATCATCTTCTTCATGATCCGATTCATCATGTGCCGCGAAAGAAATTGCCGCTCTTGCGACTTCATCGAAGGCTTCAGGCGAATCTACAGCTTGCGAAAGAAATGCTGGTGCTCCAACGATAACAATTGTAGTAAATCCGGTGTCAGAGCGCAAGAAGCAGCGATAGCTGCCGTTAGGAAAGCGAATACTACCGTCCATATTGTATCTATTACCTGCATCGAAATCAATGTAAGTAATGCGAATACGAATCTGCCCGCTGTATCGATAGGTGCTCATTTCGTTCTCCATTCATCAAGCAATTCACCATCATCATTCGTGATATGATGACCGGACTCAATATGATTAATAACATTGTTTGCATGATCTACGGCAGCATTATATTTATCGCTGCCTTTGCCATACCAATGTTCTCCTAACGCCGTTAACGTATATTCCTTATGGTATTCCACGATTCGCTTTTCAATTTCAATTTGAGAAAGTTTTGGTTCGACGCCACAATTACACAAAGAACAAGATCTATTGCCTGTGTCAATATCTACATCAGAAAGAACGAAACCTTTGCTGACGGAAATATATTCTGGATACAGCTTCGAAATTTTTCCATTAAAACCACTGCAATCATTAATGAAGTCTCCAACGCCAAGATGAGTAAGGCTTTCATTCTTCATCATCCAAGTCTGTCTCCACTTCGTAAGATATTTCTTTGCAACTCTTCGTTTGATTTTCCCTTTCCACAAAGGAAAATTAAAGATAACCGGAACTGAATTCATTTTCATTTTTACTTTTCCTCAAAATGATCTTTGCAGCGAAACGTTTCCTCGCTCAAACGATCGTTGATTCGTTTTAGAATGAACTGCATATCTTCCTTTACTGGCCAAAGTTGCTTTGGATAATCGCAAGGGATATGTGTTTTACAAACGCTGCATTCATAATGAAACTTTGCTTTTGATTTTGAATCAATTGTTTGTCCGAATACAATGCTACAAACTTTAATCATGTTCAATAAGCCTCACACCATAAGTAAAATGTCCTTTAGAAACATTTTCAGGACGATGATCAAAGATCACATCAACAAGGTCATCATAGATTCGTTCTGGCCAGTCAGATGTAATTGCAGCATCCTTACGTCCGTATCTGCATACAACAGTTGCCGGACGCATCGTATGCTTCAATGGTGTAGAAATGTCATCCTTGTAAAGGATGCTATCGAAGACAATAACGCGATCATCGTGCATAATTTCTTTATTCATTTTGTTTTAATCCTTAAAAAAATTATCTGGCCCATAACCCATTCTATTACAAATAGACCAAACTTCTGGAGAATAAATTGCAACGTTCAACATCGCGTCTTGTTCTTTTCCAAAGGATATAAAATACAAAACATCTTTCCATTTACCATCTTCATACACTTTGAAGTCGCAAATTACTCTTTTCATTTTATAATCCTTTTGCAAGTTCATTCACGAACTTGCTTTTATTATCTTAATGCATCCAAGAATCTTTTAAAATACTTGGATGGTAAAAGATATTAAATCAACGGATGAATTGCGGCTACTTTACGCATTAGTTGCGATAGCATATTGTATTCGTTCATTGCGGCTTGACGATTTCCCGGATATTCCAATCGTTCAAGCGGATGGCCTTTACAGGAAACAGAAACGATATACATATCAATCGTATCATCACATCTCAATACTACTTTGATATCACCGATAATATCTGACTTATTATATTCACTGCCTAGCATTTTATTTCTCCGAACTCGATTGAAGATTCCAACAATTCAATGCGGCAGCTTTATAGTCATCCCACGTATGTAGCAAAGAGAAGTCAGTTGCAGCATAGCAGGCAGCAGCCTTGTCCGACGTCGCGTGATACGCACTGACAACGTGGTCGCTCGACCACGCAAAGGCGGACGTCGCGAGGTTGCGCCCGTCAGTCGCAAGATCGTTGCCGAGCTTCGCACTGTCCCTCGCGGCAAGCTCAGCACGTAGGTCTCGAATCTGCGCATCCTGCCGGGCACCTTCCGCTTCCATTGCAGACACTTGCGAGCGAAGCTGGGCGCTTGCGCATCCAGTAGAAATCAATGCACCAAAAACAATTCCAACATAACCACAATACGA
>ODAK010004060.1_pt1 | contig 15050 bp, 13 predicted proteins | sample 1539591 | NCBI WGS metagenome assembly ODAK01 (sample SAMEA3539303, study PRJEB22396) | soil metagenome | biome: tundra; feature: field; material: soil | place: USA | collected 2010-05 | depth 0.15 m | reverse complement strand
AGCGTCACCGACCGTGGAGCGTCAGGCGCGGGCGGATACTCCATCGTGGAGGCCGAATCCCTCCACGACGCCGCGGCTAAGGCAAAGGGCTGCCCGGTGCTGCAGGGCGGCGGAAGCGTGGAGGTATACGAAGCGCTCGCCATGTAATTGCCGACTGCTGGGCGCCGGGTACCCATGGCCCGGCGTCCTTCGGCTGCGGTTCACACCAACTCGAAGGGCTTCAAGAGTGTCGGAGAACCGAGTGGCCCTGGTAACCGGTGCGTCGTCGGGCATCGGCGCGGCAATCGCGCGGGAGTTGGCCGCGGCGGGCTTCCGCGTGTACGGCGCGAGTCGCCGGGTGCTTCCTGATCCCCTGGTTGGGGTCGAGCAGCTCGCGGTCGACGTCAAAGACAACGCATCGGTGCGCCACGGCGTCGAGCAAGTACTTAGGGAGGCCGGTCAGATCGACGTTTTGGTCAATGCCGCCGGCTATCTGTGCGCCGGCGCGATCGAAGAGGTTTCCATCGGCGAGGCGCAAGAACAGTTCGCGACGAACTACTTCGGCGTCGTGCGGATGACCCTGGCCGCATTGCCGGGTATGCGGCAGCGTGGAGCCGGACACATTGTCACCATCAGCTCGCTCTCTGGCCTGGTACCCGTGCCGTTTTGGGGACACTTCAATGCGAGCAAGTCCGCGGTCGAAGGGCTCATGGAAACCCTTCGGCACGAGGTGCGGCCATTCAACATCCAGGTCGCGTTGGTCGAGCCGGGCTCGATCAAGACACCCTTCTTCGAGCAACCACTGCCGCCCAGTATCGACGCCTACGCCGGCCCGCGGTCCCGCGCGCTAGCGACGATGACGACGTACGAATCCAAGGCACCCGGGCCTGAGGTAGTAGCCCGCAAGGTTCTCGCGATCGCCAACGACCCGCATCCCAAGCTGCGGAACACCATCACGAAGGAAGCGAAGCAATTCACCACATTGCGCTGGCTCCTTCCACAAGGAGCGTTCGAGGCTGGGGTGCGTCGCGGGTTCCACCTCGCGAGCAAGTAGCGCGGCTAGCGCCGACGCGCCGACTCCTACCTGAGCGTTTGCAGATGCCCGCCGCTACCAGCTGGTGGTCGACCGCCGTAGGTGGCAACCGCATGCGCCGCAAGCACTGAGCCAGCCGTAGCCGCGTCAGTCGCCGAGTGACCACTTAGCCAAGATCCCAGAAACCCTGCGCAGAACGCGTCACCCGCACCGGTCGGATCGATCACCGACGACGACGCCGGCGCGATGAGTTCGACCCGGCCGCCCTCGCCGACCAGAACGCCACCGTGCCCGAGCTTCAACGCTACTACCGGATAGTGCCCGCAAAGACTCGCGAGCACATCGTGCGGTTCAGTCTTCCCGCTGAGCACGCGGCCCTCATCGAGGTTCGGCAGGCACACCGAAGCACCGCGCGTGCATGCCAGAAACGTCGAAGCACCAAGCTCCTCGAGATACGCGGACGACGAGGGGTCGGCCGTCACCGCGATCCCGCGGCGTCGTGCTTCGTCGATCAAAGCAACAACAGCAAAGCGCGGTTCGTCGGCGAAGAGTGCGTACCCGTTGACATGCAGCGTGTCGACGTCATCAAGCAACGACGGCGGCACGTCGACAGTCGTGAGCCGTTGGTTGGCGCCACGGTCGGTGTACATCGTTCGGTTCCCGTCGGCGTCCAGCATCACCACGATCGAGCCGGTCGGCGCGTCAGGGTCCGCGATCAATACGGCATCCATCCCGAACGCCTCGAGCTCGGCGCGATGGCGCGCGACGTCCGCTGCACCGACCCGGGCGACGAACCTGACGTCGACACCAGAAGCAGCAAGCCACGCTGCCTGGTTCGCTGCCGAACCACCTGGCGTCGCGCGGATCCGCGAGGTCGTGTCGCTGTCGCGGGTGACGTTGCCAAGGGGCGTGACGACGACGTCGTCGATGACATCGCCGACGATCAATACCCTCGTCAAGCGGTGGCCGCCGCGGGTAACGCCGACCATGCGATGGCGATGCCGCCAGCGACGGCGACGTTATTCCTCGCGAGGTCGAGATTGACGACGAGGGACCGGCCGCCGCTTTCCCGCTGGAAATAGTCGAGCAGGAACGGACTGACCGCCTTGCCCCGCAGACCGGCCTCGTCAGCCGCGTGCAGTGCCTGAATGAGCAACCGGTCGTGGACGTCGGGATCGAGCTGCCGGTCGAGAGGCACCGGGTTCGCGACGATGAGCGCACCGCGCGATCCGAGCTGATCGCCGGCCGCCATGATGGCCGCAACCTCCTCCGGAGAGTCGACGCGCCACTCAAGCGGAAAGCCGGAATCGCTGAGGTAGAAGGCCGGGAACTGGTTCGTGCGGTACCCGACAACGGGCACGTTCAACGTCTCAAGACGTTCAAGCGTCGCCGCAATGTCGAGGATCGACTTCACACCCGCGCAGATCACGGTGATCCGGGTGCGAGACAAGGTGACCAAGTCGGCCGACTCATCGAACGATTCGTGCGCGGCCCGGTGCACGCCGCCGAGTCCACCCGTTGCAAAGACCCTGATGCCCGCGAGTACGGCTAATGTCGACGTCGCCGCAACTGTGGTCGCGCCACTCGACTTGCGTCCGACAGCAACTGCGAGGTCGCGGCTGCTGACCTTCGGGATGTCCTCGAACGCGATGCGTTCGAGCTCGTCGGCGTCGAGTCCAACGGTCGGGACGCCGTCGATGACCGCGATGGTCGCGGGCACCACGCCTGCGTCCGTCAGGATCGCCTCGAAGTCGTGCGCGGCCTGCAGGTTCTCAGGTCGCGGTAGCCCGTGGGCGATGATGGTCGACTCGAGAGCGACCACCGGACGACCTTCGTCGACGGCCGTGCGGACCTGCTCGGAGATTTTCACCAGTGGTGACACGTCAGTCCTCCACGGTATCTAGTAGCGCGGCAGGGTTCTGTAGCGCGGCGTACCCGGGCTTGACGACGTCGTTGATGAGCGCGAGCCGTTGGTCGAACGGGATAAACGAACTCTTCAATGCGTTGATGGTGAACCACTGCAGGTCCTTGACTTCGTACCCGAAGGCGTCGACCAGCTTCTCGAATTCGACACCCATCGACGTCCCGCTCATGAGGCGGTTGTCGGTGTTGACGGTGACGCGGAAATAGAGCTTGCGCAGCAGGCCGATCGGGTGTTCGGCAATCGAGCGCGCCGCACCGGTCTGCACGTTCGACGACGGACACATCTCCAGCGGCACGCGATTGTCGCGGACGTAGGCGGCCAGTCGTCCAAGGACGGGTTGGCCATCGACCATCGTGATGTCGTCGACGATGCGCACGCCATGTCCGAGCCGATCCGCGCCGCACCACTGCAGTGCTTCCCAGATCGACGGCAAGCCGAAGCCCTCGCCGGCATGGATCGTGAAGTGGCCGTTCTCGCGCTGCATGTACTGGAACGCATCGAGGTGACGGGTCGGCGGGTAGCCGGCCTCGGCACCCGCGATGTCGAATCCGACCACACCCGCATCGCGATAACGGATGGCGAGCTCAGCGATCTCGAATGAACGCGCGGCGTGCCGCAAGGCGGTCAGCAACACGCCAACCCTGATCCCGCGACCTTCGCTGCCCAGCCGGAATCCCTCGAGCACCGCCTCGACGACCGCATCAAGGCTGAGGCCTTCGTCGACGTGCAGTTCCGGCGCGAACCGCACCTCGGCATAGACCACGTTGTCGGCGGCGAGATCTTCAGCACACTCGGCAGCGACGCGGACCAGTGAGTCGACGGTCTGCATGACCCCTACCGTGTGGGCGAACGTTTCGAGATACAGCTCAAGTGAGCCGGACGACGCGGCGCGCACGAACCACGCCGCAAGCTCACCGGCATCGTGGGTGGGGAGCCCTGAGTAGTGGGCTGCACGCGCGAGGTCGATCACGGTTGCCGGGCGCAGGCCGCCGTCGAGGTGGTCGTGCAGCAGGGCCTTGGGCGCGCGGGCGATTTCCTCGCGAGTCGCCGGCATCACGCACCTACCCTTTCGATGACGAGGCTGGGCTTCGACCACGGTGCGTCGGTGGCCGCAATGTCGACCGCCTGAGTAAGTGCGTCGAGTGCACGATCGAACCGCGCCTCGTCGTCGGCGTGCAAGGTGAACAATGGGCTGCCTGCGGCGACGACGTCACCGGGCTTCGCGTGCATCTGCACGCCCGCACCGAACGACACCGCATCCTCCTTGCGTGCACGGCCGGCGCCCAAGCGCCACGCAGCGACACCGACCGCAAGCGCGTCCATGCGGACGACCCGGCCGGAAGAAGTTGCCGCGACGTTGTGGCGGTGCGGCGCAACCGGCAGCGGTGCAGCTGGGTCGCCGCCCTGCGCGCGGATCATCGCGTTCCACGAGTCCATCGCGGAACCGTCGGCAATGGCGTCGGCCGGATCCTTGCCACCAGTCAGACCACACGCGGCGAGCATCTCGCGGGCAAGCGCAAGCGTGAGTTCGACGATGTCGTCCGGTCCGCCGCCCGCGAGTACCTCGAGCGACTCCGCCACCTCGAGGGCGTTGCCGGCAGTGCGGCCAAGCGGCGTGTCCATCGCCGTGAGCAGTGCAACGGTGTTGACGCCGTGTGCCGAGCCGAGACCGACCATCGTCGTGGCCAGCTCCCGGGCGCGCGCGAGATCTTTCATGAATGCCCCGACACCGACCTTCACATCGAGCACCAACGCAGACGTACCTTCGGCAATCTTCTTGCTCATGATCGAGCTGGCAATCAACGGGATGGATTCGACGGTAGCCGTAACGTCGCGCAACGCGTAGAGCTTCCGATCGGCCGGCGCGAGCCCTGCGCCGGCCGCGCAAACCACCGCACCGACGTCGCGCAATTGCACACGCATCTCCTCGTTGGAGATCGACGCCCGCCAACCGTGAATCGACTCGAGCTTGTCGAGGGTGCCACCCGTGTGGCCGAGCCCGCGGCCACTGAGCTGCGGTACCGCCGCACCGCATGCGGCGACGATCGGCGTGAGGGGGAGCGTGATCTTGTCACCGACACCACCGGTCGAGTGCTTGTCCGTCGTCGGTCGTCCGAGCCCAGGAAAGCTCAGCCGCTCACCCGAGGCGATCATCGCCGCCGTCCAGCGGCTCAGTTCTTGCGATGTAAGGCCGACGAAGAAGATCGCCATGAGCAGCGCCGACATCTGTTCTTCGGCGACCTCGCCTCTGGTGTAGGCGGCGATCACCCAGTCGATCGCCTCGTCGCTGAGAACGCTCCCGTCGCGCTTCGACCGGATGAGGTCGACGACATCCACGGTCAGATCCCCATCGGGTCGGCGCCCAGGTCGCTGGGCCCGAACGCATCGGGAAGGAGGTAGGCAAGCGGGAGCGGGCCGGACGGGTGGTCGATCAGCATGTGGGCGCCGCCGTGCTCCCACAGCAATTGCCTGCATCGGCCGCACGGCATCAGCGCTGCACCAGCCGCATCAACACACGCCAACGCGAGGAGGGCGCCGCCGCCGGAGGTCGCGAGGGCGGAAACGACTCCGCACTCGGCGCACAGCGTGAGGCCGTACGACGCGTTCTCGACGTTGCAGCCGACAACGATCCGACCGTCGTTGACGAGCGCGGCGGCACCAACGGCAAACTCCGAGTACGGCGCGTACGCCAGCGTCATCGCAGCCTGAGCCGCGGTACGCAACGCCGGCCAGTTGATCGGGGTGTCCTCACGACCTGAGGTCATCGGCCCTCATACGGTTCGCCGTCAGCGGCGGGCGCGCGTACCCGTCCCACCAGACCTGCCACCGCGAAAACAGTGGCGAGGTACGGCAGCATGCCGAGGAAGTCCGACGGGATTTGGACAGGCGTTCCGATAAAGGAAAGCACGGTCTGCAGTGACGTGGCGAAGCCGAACAGTAGGGCAGCGCCCACCGCGCCACGCGGGCTCCATCGGCCGAAGATGACGGCTGCGAGTGCGATGAAGCCGCGGCCGCCGGTCATGTTCTTCACGAATCCCGAGCTGTCTCCGATCGTCAACGTAGCGCCGGCGAGGCCGGCGAGCATGCCGCCGATCAGCACATTGATGTAACGGGTGCGTCGCACGTTGATGCCGACGGTGTCAGCAGCCTTCGGATGCTCGCCAACCGCGCGCGTCCGCAAACCCCATCGGGTACGGAACAGGAGGATGTCGACCGCGAAGATGAGCACGTAGGTCAGGTACACGATGATGGTCTGGTCGAACAGCAACGGTCCGATGATCGGAATGTTGCCGAGCAACGGGATTTTCATCACCGAAAGCGTGCCTACGTTGTTGTAGGCGTTCGAGTTCGGCGCCATCACCGCGTCGTAGAGAAAGCCCGTCAGTCCAAGAGCAAGCAAGTTCAGGACGACGCCAAGTACCACCTGGTTCACGACGTACTTGATGGCGAACACCGCAAGCAACGCGGCGATCAGCGCGCCCGCGAGCATGCCGGCGATGGTTCCGATGGCTGCGTTCTTCGAGATGGTGCCGAACATCGCGCCCGCAAAGGCGCCGACCAGCATCTGGCCTTCGATCGCGACGTTGATGACCCCCGAGCGCTCGCACATCACACCTGCGAGCGCGCCCAGAATGAGCGGCACGGCAAGGAAGATGGTTTGGCCCAGCAAGCCGCCGGACCCGAAGAGGTCGAGCGGAGTGGCGCTCGGGCCCGTCACGGACCAGCACAGGAACGCGAAGACGACGAAGACGATCGCGAGTGCAACGACCCACTTCATCGTGCGCTTGGAGAAGTCCTTGCTGATACGCCAGAATCCCGCAGCTGCGATGGCGATCCCGACCACCAGAGCAAAGATCCGAGCCGGCACGACGAGGTTCGGCATGGTGTATTTCGCGCCCGGCGGTGACAGCCGGAACCGTGCACTGTGGCCGGCCTTGGAACCAAGGCCAAACGCCACCGCGCACAGCACGCCGACCACGATGAGCACCGAGCCCGACACGATCCGGGCACGTCGCGACGCGGGCACCTCGACGATCTCCGGTGCCACGATTTCCAAGGAGTCGGTGGTGTCGACGCTCACCCGTTCCACCCCTTCGCGAGCGCAGTAGCGCCAACGTCAGACCCGCTGCGGAGCCGGAAGACGGCCCGCACGAAGGCTGGTGCCGCGATGAACAGCACCACCAGGGACTGCACGATGGTGACCAGGTCGATCGACGTCCCGGTCCGGCTTTGCATCGTTGCGCTACCGGCGTGCAGGGCGCCGAAGAGCAGCCCGGCCGCCACGGTCGGCCACGGTTTGGCCCGGCCGAGCAGGGCTACCGTGATGCCGTCGAAACCGAGCCCGGCATCAACCGCGTTTGTCAGGGCGTAGTTCGTGCCGCCGCCGAGGATCTGGCAGCAGCCCGCCAGGCCAGCCAACCCGCCTGCAATCAGCATCGCGGTGACATACGTGCGGCCGACGTTCATGCCCGCCGTACGCGCCGCAGTCGGGCTCGCGCCCACCGCCCGCAGGCTGAAACCGAGCCGACTGCGCGTCAAGAGCCACGCGACGCCAACCGTCGCCGCCACCGCCATCAGCAGGCCGAGGTTGACCCGCAACGGTGACGGCAGCAGCTTTCCGAGCCGGGCTGTTCCGTGCACGATGGGGGAGATCGCTTGATTGCTGCCCGGACGTCGAAAGGCGGTGGTCTTCAAGGCGTAGTCGAGCAGATCGAGGGCGACGTAATTCATCATGATGGTTGTGATGACCTCATGCGCGCCGCTGCGCGCTTTGAGAAAGCCCGCGATGCCGCCCCACACCGCGCCCGCAATGACGCCCACGACGATCGCGACGACAAGGTGGATCGCCGGCGGCAGATGCCAGGTGAAGCCCACGTATCCAGCAGCCATCGCGCCGAGAATGAGCTGACCTTGGGCGCCGATGTTAAACAGCCCGGTGCGAAACGCTAGGCCGACGGAGAGGCCGACGAGAATCAGCGGCGTCGCGTTGTACAACGTTTCTGACAGCGGATTGAAGTCGTGCCAGATGCTGCCGTGCCCGAACGTGTGGGGGTCGAAGATTGCACCCTCGAACAGCGCAATATACGCGGCCGACACCGCGTGCCACGCGTCGGAGAACACCTTGCCCGGCGACGCAGAGAAATGCCTCGCGGCATTGCGGGTCGGCTGATTGGTGACCGCAATAAGGATTCCGCCGACGACGATCGCGGTGACGAACGACAAGCCGATGACGACCAGCGGATGCGCCTCGCCGCGGGACTTGCGCCGCGCGGGACCACCAGGTGGAACCGTGATCTCGTCCTTGACCGTGCCGTCGACGCTCACGAGGCACCGCCCCCGTTTGAAGATTCGCCCGGTTCGGCAACCTCGATGGGTTCAAAAATTGCCGCACCGGTCGTCTCGGGGGCGTCTTCGGCGCCTGCGACAGAACCCGCCATCAAGAGCCCGACCGCAGCCGCAGAGCTACCACCCGGCAACTCCCCGATGATGTGGCCCTGGTACATGACGGCGATGCGGTCGGCCAGCCCGAGAACCTCGTCGAGCTCGGTCGAGATGAGCACCACAGCGGTCCGCTGATCGCGTTCCCGCACGATCCGCCTGTGAACGAACTCCATCGATCCGACGTCGAGACCGCGGGTCGGCTGGGCAACGACAAGCAGCTTCAGTGGGCGCGACAGTTCCCGAGCGAGGACGACTTTCTGCTGGTTTCCGCCCGACAGAGTACTGGCCACCGCATCCGGGCCTTCGCAGCGCACGTCGAACTCGTCAACCCTGGCCAGCCCGTTGGCACCGATCGCCGCCATGTCGAGCCCGAACCGCCCGGCATAGGCAGCGCTCTCGTGTACGTCGAGCACGAGGTTCTCCTCGACGGTAAAGCTGCCCACCAATCCGTCGTGCGAGCGATCCTCCGGCACGTACCCGATCCCGAGGTCGAGCCGCTCGCGTACGGACGATGTGGTGATGTCGTTGCCGAGCACACTGATCCGGCCGGCCGTCGGAGTCTCAAGGCCGACGAGGCACTCGGTGACCTCGGTCTGCCCGTTGCCTTGCACACCGGCGATGGCGTAGATCTCGCCCTCGCGCACGGAGAACGAGACATCGTCGACCTGCACGACCCCCGCGGCGTCGACAACCCGCAATCCTTCGACGTCGAGCACCACTGCACCGGGTTGCGCCGGCGTCTTCTCGACGGTCAACAGGACTGGCCGCCCGACCATCAGCGACGCGAGCTCCTGCTCGCTGCTCGAGACCGCCGGCTGACCGACTACCCGGCCGCGCCTGATCACGGTGATCATGTCGCCGATCGCCTTGACCTCCTTCAGCTTGTGGCTGATGAACACGATCGAGGTACCCGCGTCACGCAACCGGCGCATGACCGTGATGAGGTCGTCGATCTCGGACGGCGTGAGCACGGCGGTTGGTTCGTCCAGCACCAGCACCTTGGCGTCGCGGGCGAGAGCCTTGAGGATCTCGGCACGTTGCTGCACGCCGACCGGCAGGTCGGCCACGAGAGCATCGGGCGGGACGGCGAGACCGAACCGCTTCGAGACGTCGGCGACCTTACGCCTCGCGGCACGGCGGTCAAGCCAGCCGAGACCGCCGGGCCCGCGCGTGTCTTCGTGGCCCAGCATGATGTTCTCGGCGACTGAGAAGACCGGGATCAGCATGAAGTGCTGATGGACCATGCCGATGCCGGCGGCCATCGCCTCGCCCGGGCCGTTGAAGCTGGTGACGACGCCGTCGACGAGGATCTCGCCCTCATCGGGGGCGTACAGCCCATACAGGACATTCATCAGAGTGCTCTTGCCGGCGCCGTTTTCGCCCAGCAAGCAGTGGATCTCGCCCGGTTCGACAACCAGGTCGATGTGATCGTTCGCGACGAGAGAGCCGAAGCGCTTCGTAATGCCGCGCAGTTCGAGCTTCACCGCGACCTCAGTTCGGCCGGCGACACGTACGCCCTCCAAGCAACGGCGGTCAGCACCACCGCAGTCAACACCAAAGGCCTACCGCATGGAATGGGCAGCAGGGGTGGGCAGGCCCGTCGCCGGGCCCCGCCCACCCCTGCTTACCTCTGTATTGCCTTACCTGCTGAGCTGTCCGTTTACTTCGGTTGTGAAGGCGACGTGATCGCGATCTTGCCGCTAATGATGTCGGCCTTCACCTGGGTGAGCTCGGCCTGCACACTCGCCGGAACCTTCGAGGCGAAGTCGTGGAACGGCGCCAGGCCGGTCCCGTTGTTCGCCAGGGTGCCGATGTAGCTTCCGCCGCCGAGCGACTTGCCGGACGCGAAGTCGTTCGCGTACGTGGTGACCGCGCTGGCCAGGCCCTTGACCACACTGCTCAAGAACACCGAGCAGTCAGCGGCATCGCTGACGCAGCCATCGGTGTCGACCCAGATCACGCTGACCTTGCCGCCCGATGCCTTTGCGGCAATCGCTGCTCCCTCGCCCGTACCACCGGCAACCGGGAAGATGACGTCGGCGCCCTGTGCGATGAACGCCTTGCTGATCGCCTGGCCACCCGCGGTGTCACCGAACGGGTTCGACGTGCTCGGGTCGAAGGTGCCGCCCTTCTGGTTCGTCTCGTTCCAGCCGAGCACCTTCACGCTCTTGCCCTTGACCTTGTTGTAGTACTGCACGCCCTCCCAGAAGCCGTCCATGTAGACGGTAACCGGCGGGATGTTCAAGCCACCGAAGGTCGCGACGACGCCGGTCTTCGAGACGGACGCCGCGAGGTAACCGCCGAGGAACCCGCCCTGCGCGGTGTTGAACTGCATGCCGTATACGTTCGCGCCGGTCGAGGGGTTGTCGATCTCAGCGAACTGCTGCTTCGGGTTCGCCGCAGCGGCCGTCTTCACGGCGTCAGCCATCAGACCGCCGACCGCGATGATCGTCGAGCAACCCTTGGCAACCTCGGCATTGAGGTTGGGTGTGTAGTCGTTCTGCGTGTTCGATGAAACGTACGAGATCTTGATGTTTGCGTTCGCCTTGTTGGCGTCCTGCAGTCCCTGCCACGACGACTGGTTGAACGAGTGGTCGTCGACACCGCCGGTGTCAAGAACCATGCACGCGTTGATCGCGCCGCCCGCGGCTGGCGCGGAGCTGGCCGGAGCCGCCGGGGTGGACGCTGCCGGTGCCGAGCTGGCCGGAGCCGCCGGGGTGGACGCTGCCGGGGCCGAGCTGGCCGGCGCTGCCGCGCTTGTGGTGGCCGGAGCAGGCGCGCTGCTCGCAGCAGGGCTGGCGCTCTTCTTGCTGGAACAGCCCGCAAGAATGATCGCTACGGTTCCTGTGGCCGCAATGATCTGATAGGTCTTCTTCACAACGCCTCCGCTATCGCATCGCAAGTAAAATGTTGGGTGGACAATAGCTGGGTCGGACGACGGCCGCGCAGCCGGTCCGATCGAAGCGGCGGGGTCCTCTGCCGTGCTGAGCGCGCGAGGGCATGTTTGCCATCGAAGCGCGCCAAGAACGTTACGTCGCCGTGACCTCACGTTCACCCGCGCGGGACCGAAGACGCCACAGCAGAAACTGCCAGCCCCCGCGCCTAGTTGTCAGCTGGGGTCGACGGATTCCGTATTACCCGCACGGGGTTGCGCCATTTCCGGCCTGGGCTCTCCCTTGGACGGTGCGCCCGATTCCTCGGGTGCCGCCTGCACCTGCCGACTCCACCGTGAGGTCAGATCGGCCACTCGGCGGAATCGTTCTCCCTCGTCGTCCCGGCGAGAGCGGGTCATCATCACCAGGAACACCCCGACGACGATGACCACGGCAACGGCTGCCGCCACGATGATCGGTGTCACGTCAGGCTCCTTTCGTCCGGCGGGACCTACCCCTATCTCACCGCACGACGCCTCGGCGTCCAACTCGGCCCATGAATCGTATGAGGCGCGCAGCGAGAGCAGGTGATCGTCACTTGGGCTCGTAGCGTCCCCAAATACCTCGCAACGTGGCACATACCTCGCCAACGGTTGCTTGTGCTCTCAGCGCTTCCTTGATCGGCGGCAACACGTTCTGCTCGCCACTGGCAGCCGCCGCCACAGCGGCCAGCGTGCGTGCGACGGCATCGCCGTCACGGCCGGCACGGACGGCCGCAAGACGACCGATCTGCTGCGCCTCCGACGCCGGATCCACGCGCAACGGCTGGTAGTCCTCGTCCGCCTCGGATGTAAAGGCGTTGAGGCCGACCACGATCCGGTCGCCGCTGTCGATGCCCTGCGCGACCTCGTACGCGGCGTTCTCGATCTCGGCGCGCTGGAATCCGCGTTCGATGGCGGCGACCGCGCCGCCGAGGTCCTCGACGCGTCGCATGAGTTCGAGTACCGCGGTCTCGATGTCGTCCGTCAGCGATTCGATGGCGTAGGAACCGGCGAACGGATCAACGGTCTTTGCGACATCGGTTTCATACGCGATCACCTGCTGAGTTCGCAGCGCTAACCGCGCGGCTTTCTCCGTCGGCAATGCGATGGCTTCGTCGTACGCATTGGTATGCAGCGACTGGGTCCCGCCGAGCACCGCACCCAGAGCTTGCAGGGCTACCCGCACCATGTTGAGTTCGGGTTGCTGCGCGGTGAGCTGGACGCCGGCTGTCTGCGTATGGAAGCGCAGCATCGTCGAACTCGGATCCCGCGCGCCAAACTGGTCGCGCATGACGTGCGCCCACACTCGGCGTGCGGCACGGAACTTCGCGACCTCCTCGAGAAACGTCGTACGGGCGACAAAGAAGAACGTCAGCCGAGGAGCGAATTCGTCGACATCGAGCCCCGCGGCCTGGGCAGCCCTGACGTACTCGATCGCGTCGGCCAGGGTGAATGCGACCTCTTGAACGGGCGTCGCACCCGCCTCGGCCATGTGGTAACCGGAGACGGAGATCGTGTTCCAGGCCGGCAGCTGCGTCTTGCAATAGGCGAAGAGATCCGTCGCAAACCGCAGCGATGCCCGTGGCGGAAAGATGTAGGTCCCGCGGGCTATGTACTCCTTGAGGATGTCGTTTTGCACGGTGCCACGCAGAGCCGAAGCGGCGATACCGTTCTCTTCCGCGACCATCTGATACATAAGCAACAGCAACGCAGCCGGCGCATTGATCGTCATGGACGTCGAGACCTGGTCAAGCGGGATCTTGTCGAAAAGCGCGCGCATGTCATCGATCGAGTCGATCGCCACACCGACCTTGCCGACCTCGCCTGCGGCGAGCGGGTCGTCGGAGTCGTACCCCATCTGAGTAGGCAGGTCGAACGCGACGGACAGTCCCGTCGTCCCCGCTGCTAGTAGTTGGCGATAGCGGCGGTTCGATTCGGCCGCCGATCCGAAGCCCGCGTATTGCCGCATGGTCCACAACCGGCCGGTGTACATGGTCGGATAGACGCCGCGGGTGAAGGGAAACCCGCCCGGCTCGCCCAGCGCGGCGGCTGGGTCGAAATCGGCTAACGCCAAGCTGTCGTAGACAGGCTCTATCGGCAGCCCGGATTCCGTATGACCCGCCATCGCCCCAGTATGGGCCCGGCAGTGTTCGGTTAGTCTGTCCCGGTCATGGGCTCAAATCTGCGGCATGGTGGCCGCCGCCGCAGCGCACTCGCCGCGTCGTTCTGTGGCGCCCTGATCGCATCGATGACCATTACCGCGTCATCGGGCATCGCGCTCGCCGACGACGTCCCGATCGGTGGCCCCGCACTCGGGCAACCCGGGATCGTTGCCGACCCCGGCCCAGGCGTACCTGCGCTGCCGGCCATCACAGCAACGTCATTCGTGGTCGCCGATGGGGATACGGGCGACGTGCTCGCGGCCAAGAACGCGCACGACAAGCTGGCGCCGGCCAGCACGCTGAAGACCCTCACCGCGCTGACCGTGATCCCCCTGCTGGCGACGAACCTGCCGGTCACGGCCCAACACGACGCGCCTAGCGTCGACGGCACCAAGGCCGGCATCGTCGCGGGCACGACGTACACCGTCGACAACCTGTTCACCGCAATGCTGATGATGTCCGCGAACGACGCGGCGGTAGCCCTCGCCGACGCGAACGGCACGCTGCCCGGCACGCTCGCCCAGATGAACGCCCTCGCGGCCCACCTCCAGGCCAACGACACCGTCGCCTTAACGCCGGACGGGCTCGATGCGAAGGGCCAATCGTCGTCCGCCTACGACCTCGCGCTGATCTTTCGGGCCGGGCTGACGGTGCCGCAGTTCCTCCACTACCTCTCGCTCAAGACTGCCCAGTTCCCGGCGCCGAAGGGGCAGAGCTTCCAGATCCAGACGCACGACCGGCTCTTGACGTCTTATCCCGGAATGCTCGGGGGCAAGAACGGCTACACGGTCGCGGCCGATGCGAGCTACGTCGGCGCAGCTAGGCGGGACGGCCACACGATCATCGTGTCGGTGATGCGCGACCAGGCGAACTTCTGGCCCGAGGTGCAAGCGCTGCTGAACTGGGGCTTCGCGGCCGACCGCCATGTCACAGCCGTCGGAGAGCTGGTCGCACCGCTCGAACCGACATCGGTGCTGCAGTCACCGACACCGCCCGGGCAGCCGGCGCAGACACCGCCCGTGCAGCCGACCGTGCAGGCCCTGACGGTGACCGCGGCTCCGACCGGAGCGGCACCGGCCGCGAAGGCGACGGTGAAGGCTTCGTCGGATGCCACGTCGGACGGCGTGGGGATCTCGGCGGTGCTGATCTGGTCGGCAGTCGGCGTTGGCGCGATGTTCTTCCTCGGCGCATCGTGGCGGTTCACGCGCCGACGGCACACCATTGAGACCGACGAGCGATATCTGGATGGACTGTCCCGGCTCTCGAGCCTCGACGATATGGCCTCAAAGTAGCCCCAGTCGCATCGCAGCGATGAGAGCAAGCCGCGAAGGCCATCTCGATCGTCATTACGCGTGCTGGCTGCTTGGCTGCTTGGCTGCTTGGCTGCACCGACTCCCGCGTAGATCCCGCACCTCACGTGCGAGGTTGTCGTGTTTTGTGTCGGCTGTGCTGTCGTGGTCTTTGGTCGGGGTCGATCCATGGCGGTGGGATGAACCACGGCATGGCGTTGATCATGGTGATGTCCCAGGGTCGTGGTGAACGACGTCGTGGTGGTGTGCGCACAGCAGGGTCAGGTTGCAGACGGCGGTATGGCCG
>ODAK010004059.1_pt1 | contig 15055 bp, 10 predicted proteins | sample 1539591 | NCBI WGS metagenome assembly ODAK01 (sample SAMEA3539303, study PRJEB22396) | soil metagenome | biome: tundra; feature: field; material: soil | place: USA | collected 2010-05 | depth 0.15 m | reverse complement strand
ACGCCCAGCGTCAAGCAGCTCGATCCCACGATTGGCGCCGCCCTGCCCTGGATCGTGCAATCAACGGCGCTGTTCTCGCCGAAGTATCTCGGCGGCTTGCTGTCCTCGTTGACCCCCGCTGTTCAGAGCACCGCCGGCACCCTGAGCTCGACCAAGACGCTGCTCAGTGGTTCCGATGAGCTCGCCCGCTGCCTGGTCCACAACGTGATCCCCACCGGCAACCAGGTGATCCAGGATCCGCCCGTGTCGACGGGCCTGAAGGTCTACCAGGAGCTGTTCCAGTCAGCCGTCGGACTCGCCGGCGCAGCGCAGAACTTTGACGGCAACGGACGCTACATCCGCGCCTCGGCGGGCGGCGGCTCTGACCGGGTGGCCACCGGGTCGCTGGGGTCGCAGGGTCCGCTGTACGGCAACGCCGTCGTGGCGCCGCTGGGTACGCGTCCGGCATTTCCCGGCCAGGCACCGCCAGTGCGTCGCGACATCCCCTGTTATAAGAACGCCGCGCCGAACCTCAACGACGCGCGCACCGGAGCCGGGCCGTGAAGCGGGCGATCGCCACCCACCGCGTGGACTTCATTGCGATCGCCGCGCTCGTCGTAGCGGCGTTCGGGGTCACCGCCTACATCCTTGAGCACCAGCCCTCGTTCGTGTTCGGGCAGAGTTATTACACGGTACGCGCACAGTTCGCCACGGCCGCCGCGGTCACGGCCGGACAGGGCCAAGCCGTGACCATCGCCGGCGTCCAGGTCGGCCAGGTCGGGGGCGTCTCGCTCCAGAACGGACGCGCTGTGGTGACGATGAACATCTACAAGCAGTACGCGCCGATCTACCGGGACGCGACCGTGCTCCTGCGTCCGCGGACACCGCTGAAGGACATGTACCTCTCGCTTGACCCCGGGAGCCGGAGTGCCGGCGCGATTTCCGACGGAGGCGTGCTGGGGGCTGCGAACACCGATCCGGACGTCGACGTCTCACAGATCCTCTCGTCGCTCGATACCGACTCACGCAACTACCTGGTCCTGCTGCTGGCCGGCGGCGCCCAGATCTTCCACGATTCCGGCTCTAGCCAGACCGCACCCAGCCCGGCCGCGGTGGCGGACCTTCGCGGCACGCTCAAGCGCTTTGAGCCGCTGGACCGCGACACCCAGACCTTCGCAAGCCTGCTGGCCAGCCGGCAGCGCAACCTTGGTCGGGCGATCCACAACCTCAACATCGTGGCCAACGCGCTGGGCGGCGTCGACACCCAGCTGGCGTCGTTGATCAGCTCGTCTGACACCAACTTCGCCGCGATCTCCGCCAATGATGCCCAGCTGGAGTCCGCGCTGTCGCTGTTCCCCGGAACGCTGCAGCAGACCACGCAGACGTTTGGCAAGGTCAGGGCGTTCTCAAGCGTCAGCGCGACCACACTGCAGGCGCTGCTGCCGTTCGCGCGCAATCTGGGGCCGGCGCTGCGCGCCTCACGCCCGCTGTTTCACGACACCACGCCGGTGATCGCCGACCAGCTGCGACCGTTCACGGTGGCGGTGGCGCCGCTCGCGCGCACGCTCGCCCCGGCATCGGCGCAGCTCGCGCGCACGATCCCCGCGCTGTCGCGCTCGGTCGGGGTGCTCAACGCGCTGTTCAACACGCTCGCCTACCAGCCCCGCGGCAGCGAGCAAGGATACCTGTTCTGGGGCTCCTGGCTCGCGCACATCGCCGACAGCCTGACCGCCTCCCAGGACGCCAACGGCTCCGTGCTCCAGGGCCTGTTCATGGGCACCTGCGCGGAGCTGAACTTCTTTGAGGGCGAGCTGCAACCCAACAGCCCACCGATCGGCGTGATTCTCGATCTCCTCAACGCCCCGGCGATCGCGCAGATACCAGGCGCCAAGCCGCTGGCGGGGACGACCCAGTACTCCTGTCCGAGTAGCGGATGAACAAACAGAGGCCAAGCAACGGCGCGATGCTCTCGATGGCCGCCTTTACGGCCTCGTGCATCGGGTTGCTGCTCTTCCTGTGGATCTCGTTCGGCGGCTCGCTGCCGCTCGCCCCTCAGGGCTACCGGTTCAGCGTCGAGTTTGACCAGGCGGTGGAGCTGGCCACGCAGGCGCAGGTGGAGATCTCGGGCGTCCCCATCGGCCAGGTGGTCAGCGTCGCGCTCGATCATCGCACCGGCCTGTCGCGAGCGGTGATCCAGATCGACCGGCAGTTCGCGCCGCGCCCGGCGGACACACGGGCCATCCTGCGCCAGAAGACATTGCTGGGGGAGACCTACGTCGAGCTCTCGGCCGGCTCGCCGACGGCGCCGAAGCTACCCGACGACGGGACGCTCCCCAGGGGGCAGGTGGCGCCGACGGTGCAGCTGGACCAGATCTTCGGAAGCTTCGATCCGACGACACGGCGCGCGTTTCAGACCTGGATGCAGCAGGGGGCAATCGCCCTCACCAATCGTGGCGAGCAGTTCAATGCCGCGCTGGCCGACCTGTATCCGTTTGCCACCAACGTCGATTCGGTGCTCGCGGTTTTGCGCCGTCAGGGGGCGGCGACCAGCACGCTGCTGCGTGACGGGGGACAGGTGTTCTCGGCCCTCAGTCGCTCCCCCGCTCAGCTGCAGGGGTTCGTCGCCAACAGCAACGCGCTGTTCGCCGCCACGTCGGCCCGGGACCTCGCCCTGGCGGCCACGGTGAGGGCGTTCCCACCGTTCCTGGCGCAGACCCGCTCGACGATCGACCGGGTCACGCGCTTTGCCCAGACGGCCAAGCCGCTGATCGATGAGCTGCGTCCCGCGGCCGTCCAGTTGACCCCGGCGCTGAAGTCGCTCACGGTGCTCGCCCCCGAGCTGCGTGAGCTGCTGACCGACGTCGCTCCGCTCACCCGCGCCTCCAAGGCCGGGTTCCCGGCGCTGGAGCGTTTCCTGCAGGACAGCGTGCCGTTCCTGGTCAGTCTCAAGCCCTATCTGGGCAACCTCGTGCCGGTGATCGACTACATCAACACCTACCGACGCGAGATTGCGGCATTCTTCGCCAACAGCACGGCCACCACGCAGGGCGTGGCGGGCTCGGCTTACGGAGGGAACCTTCACTACGTGCGCGTCTCAAACCCGATCAATCCGGAGCTGCTCACGCGCTACCAGCAGCGCCCGTCGAGCAACCGCAGCAATCCGTATCTGGAGCCGGGCGGCTACCTCAAGCTCCTGCGCGGCCTACCCGTGTTCGGCCAGTACCTGTGCACGACCCATCCGCTGCCGACCTTCGGATCGTCGCTGTCGGGGATCACAACTTCGGTGACCGGGACCGTGTTAACTCTTGCGCAGCTGCTCTCGAAGTACTACTACACGTCCACTCCCGGTGGTCCGCCCTGCACCGCGCAACCGTCGCTCGGCAGGCTGACGACCGGGCAAGCCCAGGCATTCCCCCAACTACAACCGCTTCCGTGAGCATCGCCGGGCGCCTGGCGGCAACGCTCACCGCTGAAGTTTCATCGTTTCCACAAACCAAGGAGGAGTAATTGCGACGGATAGTGCTCATCGCCACGGCACTGGGAGTGCTCGTGGCCGCAGCCTCGGCGTATGCAGCGATCAACACCTACTCGGCGAGCCTCGGGTTCACGACCAAGAAGGCCGGCAGCGCGAGCAAGCCGGTGCCGTTCGGCTATACGCAGGACATCAAGGCGAGCGGCACCAACGGCAACCGGACGGCGATCCTGCTCGAGATCAAGACCAAGATCTATGGGGCGACCGCCGACGGGAAGGACTTCCCGACCTGCAGCCTGAAGCAGATCGCCGCGGCGGGGGGCAACGGCGACAGCGTATGCCCCAAGGGAGCGGAAGTGGCCACCGGCTACATCACCGCGTCATTGGGCGGTCAGACCGACTTCAAGTCGGCGGGCGCGGCCTGCGATCCGCTCCTCGACGTGTGGAACAGCGGCCAGGGCAAGCTGACGTACTTCTTCGTCGACACACCGACGCACCAGTGCCTCCAGGGCGCCCTGACGACCGGAAAGACGGGTCCGTATGCCGCGACCTACAAGCAGCAGGGCAAGTACCTGGTCATCGACGTCCATATCCCCAAGTACGTCGACTTCCCCGCCCCCGGCCTGGCGGGCTCGCTCGAGACCGAGCACCTGAACTGGCTGAAGGTGACCAAGCAGGTCAAGGGCAAGACCGTCGCGGCGATCGCGTCTGTGGGCTGTAAGGGCAACAAGCGTCCGTACTCGATGACGTTCACCTCCACGCTGCCGACGGCGGGCCCCGCCAAAGAGGTTGACACGGTCTCCAAGTCGGGCCCCTGCTAGCTGATTAGAAGACCGGCCGCGCCGCGCGGGGGGTGGCTCTTCCGCGCGGCGCCGGTCAACTGGCGGGGACCACCGTCGAGCCAGGCCCGCCGCTTCACGTCAAGGCCTCGGAGTTCTGAGAGGACGGGCGCTCGTAACGCTCGTAGAACACGGCGAACGCATCCTCGTCCTCCAGTGCGCAGGAGAGGAGCGCCTCGTCGCTGCGTCCATGCGCCATCGTCATCATCAACTAGTTCAGCGATCCCCGCAGCTTGTGACCGGTTCAGCCGGTGTTGCGCAGCCCGCTGGCGATCCCGTTGATCGTCAGCAGACTCACTCGGCCGAGCTCGTCATGATCGGTCGGATCGTTGCTGCGCAGACGCGACAGCAGCTCGATCTGCACGAACGACAGTGGATCGACGAACGGATTGCGACGATCGATCGAGGCCTGCAACACCGGTTCGGCCGCCAGCAGGCGATCACTCCCGCGGATTACCAGCAGCTCGCTTCTGGCCCGCTCTAGCTCTTGCAGCAGCGGCTCCCAGATCCGGTTGCGCGTCGGTGCCTCCTTCCACAGCCGGGCATAGCGGCCCGCGATTACCGGGTCGGCTTTCGCGAGCGCCATCTCGGCGTTGGCGAGCAGGGCGGCGAAGAATGGCCAGCCGGCGGTCATCTCGCGGAGCAGCTCGAGGCCGTGACGCTCGCGGGCGTAGGTCAGCGCGGTGCCCAGCCCGAGCCAGGCCGGGAGGACGATCCGCGACTGGGTCCAGGAGAAGACCCACGGGATAGCGCGTAGATCGTCGATCCCTCCCTCCGCGCGCCGTCTGGCGGGTCGCGATCCGAGTCGCAGGCGTGAGATCTCCTCAATCGGCGTCACGGCAGCGAAGAACTTCACGAAGTCCGGATCGTCATGGACCACAGTCCGATACAGCAGGGCGGAGCTGTCGGCCATCTCCTGCACGACGCGCTCGAACAGCTGATGACGCTCGTGCGTGGCCAGGGCACTGGCGGCCAGCGTCGCGCTGGCGGCCAGCTCGAGCTCACGGTGCGCGATCTCCGGCACCGAATACTTCGCGGTCAGCACCTCGCCCTGCTCGGTCATCTTCAGTCGCCCATCGACGGTCCCTGGCGGGAGCGCCAGGATCGCTGCGTTGGTAGGCCCGCCGCCACGGCCGATCGCGCCGCCGCGTCCGTGGAAGAACATCCAGCCGGCGCCATGGCCACGGATCACCTCGGCGATCTGCGTCTGAGCCCGGTAGGCCGCCCAGCCCGATGCGACGTAGCCAACATCCTTGTTGGAATCCGAGTAGCCGATCATCACCTCCTGCTCGTCGCCCACCGCGCGCAGCGCCGCGCGATACACGGGCTCACGGAGTAGCCGGTCCATCGTCGCCGGCGCCCCGGCCAGGGTTGCGCCGGATTCGAACAGCGGCACGATCCGCAGTGATGCTCGCTCGCCCCCGGCGCTCGCCAGGCCGGCCTCCTTCATCAGCAGCAATACCTCGAGCAGATCACCGGGACGCTCGGTGCCTGAGACCACATATGTCTGGATCGCGCCCGGGTGATCGCCGGACAGCGCGCTGCGCACCATCCGGAAGGTCTCGATCGTCTCCCGGGTGCCGGCCGAGAAATCACTGATGTCGGTCGGAATCAGCGGCCGGTGATCGGCGATGTCCCGGCACAGACGGGCGATCCGCTCGTCCTCGGTCAGATCCAGGTAGCCATCCGAGATGCCGAGAGTGGCGTACACCTCGGCCAGCGCACGCTCGTGAACGCGCGCGTGCTCGCGAATGTCGAGGCGCGCGAAGTGAAACCCGAACACCTCCACCTGGCGGATCACGTCGTGCAGGTCGCCCGCAGCCGTGAAGGCCCCGGCGCCGTGCCGCAGCGATTGCTGCACCAGACGGAGATCATCCAGAAGCTCTGCGGGTCTGTGGTAGGCGCCGGCGTCGCGGCGCCGGGTGGCTCGCACCCGCTCGCGGATGAACGTCAGCGCGCGACGATACGGCTCCTCGGGGTTCAGCGCCGCCAGCTGCGAGGCCAGCTCTGAGAACCGCTCGGCTCCGGCGGTCAGGATCGGTTGCAATCCCGCCGCCGCCCCGCTGACCCGATCGGACAGGGAAAGCCGCCCCGCCAGCAGCCCGACGCGGCCCTCCAGAAGACGCAGGCACTGCTCGCGCATCAGGTCGAGCGCCTGGACGGTGGTGGCCGGGGTGACGAACGGATTGCCGTCACGGTCGCCACCGATCCACGACCCGAAGCTGAGCAACGGCGGTACGTCGAAGCGCTCCCCGGGAAAATACTCAGCCAGCGCCTCTTCCAGATCGCGGTAGATCTGCGGCACCGTCTCGGCCAGCGTTGCGGCGAAATGAATCAGACCGCCGCGGACCTCGTCCGCGACGGTCAGCGAGATTGCTCGCAGCTCGTCTGATCCCCACAGCTCCTGGACCGTCGCGCGCATCCGTCGCCGTGCGCCCTCGGTGTCCGGATGAGACGCCTCGTCAAGCTCGCGCAGCACGCCGAACACGCGCGCGAGCTTGTCGATCGTCGTGCGGCGGCGGGCCTCGGTCGGATGTGCGGTCATCACGAGCCTCAACTCGGCCCGGCGGAGCAGCTCCTGCATCTCGGCGCCGGTGGTTCCAAGCCCAGCCAGCTGCCGGATCGCGTGCCGCATCGATCCCTCGCGCGCAGCCGGGGCCGTAAGCGCGTCACGGCGGCGAAGGCGGCGTACCCGCTCGTTGTCCTCGGCCAGGTTGACCAGCTGAAACCAACGCGTGAGCGATCTCACCAGCACCTCGACCTGATCGAGCTCCAGGCTCGCCACGAGCGCGGCCAGGCGCTCGGCGGCCACCGCGTCGCCACCCCGGGCCGCGCCCCCAAGCGTCACCGTCCGGTCGAGCAGTGCCACGACCGCCTCGCCGTCGCTGGCCTTCACCACGTCGTGCAGGACATCGGTCAGGATCGCGACGTCGCTGTCGAAGTCCCGCCGGCTCGCCCCGGCCGGCTGCGGATCGCCAGAGCTCATGCTCCGCCGATCGTCACGCCCGCGAGATCTCCTCCGATCAACGGTTCAGACCTCAGGCGAGGGCAGCCGTTCAAGCTCGTCCAGATAGGAGAATCCCGGCTCATCCGCCTGCTGGTCGGCGCGGATCACGTGCACGAGCGCATTGATCAGGGCCAGATGGGTGAACGCCTGCGGAAAGTTGCCCAGATGGCGGCCGCTGCGCGGCTCGATCTCCTCGGCGTAGAGCCCCAGCGGGCTGGCGTAGGACAGGAGCTTCTGACACAGGTCGCGTGCGCGGTCGCGCTCGCCGATCTCTGACAGCGCGGAGACGAGCCAGAAGGAGCAGATCGTGAACGTTCCCTCCTTTCCGCTCAGGCCATCTTCTGTGTCTGTGATCCGGTAGCGGAGCATCAGACCGTCCTCACTGAGCTCGTCCGCGATCGCCAGCACTGTCTGGCGTACGCGCTCATCGTCAGGGGGGAGAAAGCCCACCAGCGGGATCAGCAGGACCGAGGCGTCGAGGGCGTCGGTGTCGTAGTGCTGCGTGAAAACCCCACGCGCGTCCAGGGCATGCTCACAGATGTCCGCGTGGATCTCGGCGGCAGCCGAGCCCCACTCCCGCGCCAGGTCCCAGTCCTCCCGGAGCTCGGCCAGCCGCGCACCCCGGTCGGCCGCGACCCAGCACATAAGTTTCGAGGATGTGAAATGCGCGGCGGGACCGCGCACCTCCCAGATCCCCTGATCGGGCCCGCGCCAGGAGGCGAGGGCCATCTTGACCTGCTGCTTGATGATCGGCCACAGGCGGTCCGGCAGGTAGTCACGCGACCGAGTGTGCAGGTAGATCGAATCGACCACCGCGCCCCAGACGTCGTGCTGGGTCTGGCTGTGAGCGGCGTTGCCGATCCGCACCGGTCGCGCCCCCTGATAACCGGACAGGTGGTCGAGCGTCTGCTCGACGAGCTTTGACTCGCCACCGATGCCGTACATGATCTGCAGCACTCCCTGCTCAGCCTCAGCGACGTCGGCGACGAAGTAGAAGAAGTCGTTCGCCTCCCAATCAAAGCCCAGCGTGTAGAGACCCCAGAGCATGAAGGTGGCGTCGCGGATCCACGTGTAACGGTAATCCCAGTTGCGTTCGCCGCGCGGCGTCTCTGGCAGCGAGCTGGTGGCCGCTGCCACCAGCGCACCGGTGGGCGCATAGCTGAGCCCCTTCAGGGTGAGCGCGCTGCGTTGCAGATGCGTGCGCCACGGATGGTCGGGAAAGTCACCCCGATCGAGCCAGTGCTGCCAGTGGTGAGCCGTCCATACCAAGCGCTCGGAGGCGTCGGCAAACGATCGTGGCGGCTCATGCTCGCTCCAGGACAACGCGCAGAACGCCTGCTGTCCCTGGCGCATCAGGTGACGCGCGGTCGCGCGCGGACCCTCGATCCCCAGGTTAAGATCGGTGGTCAGGCGCAGTTCGAGATCGATTCCCTCGGCGCGGCACAGGGCCTCTCGGTAGCCGTGGTCCGTGTATTCCCACGTGCCGCGTTTTCGGCCATAGTCAAACGCCGGCTCGCAGTCGAGCGTCAGCTGAACCTCGCCGTTGACGCAGCGGACCGTGCGCAGCAGCACGTGGCTGGCGTCGTAGTCGGTGGGCGTGCGGCGATGCGTGCGCGAGCGATCATTCTCGTGATGCCACGGGCCCACGAGGAGCACGTCGCGAACGATGATCCAGCCGCCCTTCGTCCCCCAGCTCGTCTCGATGATCATCGTGCCGGGGAGGTACCGGCGGGCGCTCGGGACGGCGACGTCGGCCGGGCCGAGCCGGAACCGGCCCGCATCGCGATCGAGGATCGCGCCGAACACGCAGGGGGAGTCCATCCTCGGCAGGCACATCCACTCGACGTTGCCGCTCGGCGCTACCAGCGCAGTCGCCTCGCAGTCAGAAAGGAAGCCATAGTCGGCGATTGCGGGAAACGGGCTTCGTCCGTGCCGGTCGGTGTGATCGGGGGTGGTCACGCGACGGGATCGTAGTGTCAGCTGCCCGGATCGTCCACGGCGCCACAATTACTGCAACGCATAGCTTTCGTACGGAGGGAGGTCATGTCGAGCACGCAAGCACCCCTCGCCGCGGCTGCCGTCGACCGGTGGCTACCGAGCTTTGACCAGGCGCTCATGCAGGGAGATGCCGGCGCCGCGGCGGAGCTGTTCGCACCCGATGGCTTCTGGGGTCAAGCTCGCCAAGGGCCAGGTGCAGCGTCTGACCGAGGCCGCGGTCGTGCTGCAGGACGGCACCGAGCTGGCCGCCGACCTGGTCGTCTACGCGACCGGTTATGAGTCGATGAACGGCTCGGTCGCCGAGCTCATGTCACGTGAGATGGCCGACAAGGTGGGCAAGGTGTGGGGCCTGCGATCCGACACTCCCAAGGATCCGGTCCGTGGGAGGGTGAGGAGCGCAACATGTGGAAGCCCACTCATCAGCCGGCGCTCTGGTTCCACGGCGGTAATCTGTATCAGTCGCGCTATTACTCGCTGTACCTGGCGCTGCAGCTCAAGGCTCGCGCCGAGGGCATCGAGACCCCGGTCTACGGTCTGCAGGAGGTCCACCACACCCGCTGAACCCGAGATGCCAGAGTGAAGTTCTGGTGACTTTGGTTGAGGGCCCGGACGCCGGTGCGTACCTTGTGGCGCAATGCGCCAAATCCGGGGAGGGCAGATGCGGAACCGTCGGTTTCTCACGACACTGGTCGGGCTGATCGGAGCGCTCGCGTTCGTCCCGGCGGCGAACGCCGCGTCGCCGAACCTGATCGTCAACGGCGGACCGCGAGCCGGCCTGTGCTCCTCCTCGGGCTATGAGGACATGTCCAATCCGGGCTGGACGATCTCCGCGGGAGCGCCCGAGGAGGTGTGCTTGGAGAACACCGGGCACTTCCCAAACGCCTCGACGCCGGGCGCCCGTTCCGGTAGTGCCTTCTTCGCTGGTGGCACTCGCGGCGACGGCTCGCTCACCCAGACCGTGTCCGTGGACGGCGACCGGCGCCAGATCGACGCGGGCCGCGCCACCTTCGATCTGTCCGGTTGGCTCGGCGGCTACGGCTCCCAGGACGATCGCGCGGTCCTGATCGCCACGTTCCTCAACTCGGCCGGGGGCTCGCTCGGCAGCCGGCGGATAGGCCCCGTGACCAACGCCGACCGTGGCAACCTGACCTCGTTCCTGCGGCGCGAGGCGGCTGGCCCGGTCCCGGCCGGAACGCGCGCGATCAGGCTGGATCTCGACTTCATCTGGACCTCGGGCGAGATCACCGCTGGCTACGCGCAGGACCTGTGGCTGACCGTCAGCAGCGACCGACTGCGGCCGGCGGCGCTGATCGTTCCGGTCTCGACAGTGCCGCGGTTCGATCACGTGTTCCTGGTGTTCATGGAGAACGAGAACCTTTCGGCCACCAGCAACACGGTCGACGGTGGGGCGGGGATCATCGGCAACCCGCAGGCCCCCTACATAAACGCGCTGGCGTCTGAGAACTCGCTGCTGACCAACTACTCGGCGCTCACGCACTACTCGGACCCCAACTACTACGGCCTGGCCGCCGGGACGACGTTCGGCCACACCGGCGGTTACGGCGGCCTGGAAAGCAACTGCGTCCAGACCTGCGTGTTCCACGCGCCGAGCCTGGGGGACCGCACCGAAGCCGTGGGCAAGACCTGGAAGGAGTACGAGGACGGCGCCAACGGCAACTGTGACACCACCACGCACGGTTACTACTACCCCGACGATGCCCCATTTCTGTACTTCGCCAAGATGCGCGATGACCGCGCCTATTGCAAAGCCCACATGCAGCCGCTCACGGCCATGTTCTCCAACCTGCGCTCGGCCTCGACAACCCCGAATTTCTCGTGGTTTGCGGCCGATGACTGCTTCGACATGGAGTCCTGCGGGATCGCCGCCGGCGACACGTGGCTGAGCACCACCCTGCCGCACATCTTCGACTCGCCGGCCTGGCGAGGTCAGCGCTCGCTGCTGATCGTCACGTGGGATGAGGATGGCAACAATCTGCCCGGGTGGTTCGGCAACGGGCAGACCAATCGGGTGGCGACGATCCTGGTCGGCTCGCAGAACAGCGTCAAGCGCGGGTTTCAGTCTGCCGTGCGCTACGACCACTACAGCGCAGCGCGCATGATCGAGGCAGCGCTCGGGCTCTCGCCGCTGACCGACAACGACCGCTACGCGACGCCGATCAACGACGCCTTCAACCACTGAGGCGGGCGGCTCCGGGCGAGCAGGGCGCGGCGGCGCGAGACGCTCCGCTGCCTGGAGGCCTGGCCTGAACGCCGGTCGCCTGGCTGCTCGATGCCGGTTGTCTGCCCAGTAGGCTGAACGCCGGTATGAAGATCATCTACACGATCACCGATGAGGCGCCCGCGCTGGCCACCCATTCCTTGTTGCCGATCCTGCAGGTGTTCGCCGGGGCGGCGGGGGTCGAGGTCGAGGTCCGCGACATCTCGCTCGCCGGCCGGATCCTGGCGCAGTTCCCGGACTGGCTGCGCTCCGATCAGCGCGTCGACGATGCCCTGGTCGAGCTCGGCGCGCTGGCCAAGACGCCCGAGGCCAACATCGTCAAGCTGCCCAACATCAGCGCCTCGGTGCCGCAGCTGAAGGCGGCGATCGCCGAGCTGCAGAAGAGCGGTTACGCGATCCCCGACTACCCTGACGAGCCGGCCGGCGAAGAGCAGCGCGAAGCGCGCGCGCACTACGACAGGGTCAAGGGGAGTGCCGTGAACCCGGTGCTGCGGGAGGGCAACGCCGACCGCCGTTCGCCGGCCTCGGTCAAGTCCTACGCGCGGGCGCATCCGCATTCGATGGGCGCCTGGTCCCCGGACTCGCGCTCGCACGTCTCGACGATGAGCGACGGTGATTTCGCCTCCACCGAGCAGTCGGTGACCGTTGAGCACGAGGGTTCGGTGAAGGTGGAGCACGTCGCCCACGACGGTAACGTGACGGTGCTCAAGGAGGCGATCGGAGTCCTGGCCGGGGAGGTGCTCGACGCAGCGGTAATGCGGCGCGACGCGCTGCGGGAATTCCTGGACGCGCAGATCGCCGAGGCCAGGGAGCAGGGCGTGCTGTTCTCGGTGCACTTGAAGGCGACGATGATGAAGGTCTCTGACCCGATCATCTTCGGCCACGCGGTCCGTGCGTACTTCAGCGACCTGTTCGCCGAGCATGGCGCTACGCTTGCCTCGGTGGGTGCCAACGCCAACGACGGGATGGCGGCACTGCTGACCGCGATCGAGCGGCTGCCTGAGGAGGAGCGTGACGCCGTGTCATCGGCGATCGAGGCGGCTTACGCCGACGGTCCTGCGCTGGCCATGGTCGACTCCGACCGCGGCATCACCAACCTGCATGTGCCCAGCGACGTGATCGTCGATGCGTCGATGCCCGCCGCGATCCGTTCCTCGGGCCAGATGTGGAATGCCGCGGGCGAGCAGCAGGACACCAAGTTCGTGATCCCTGACCACTCCTACGCGGCGCTGTACTCCGAGTCGATCGACGACTGCCGGGAGAACGGCGCCGTTGATCCCGCGACGATGGGCTCCACCGCCAATGTCGGCCTGATGGCCTCGGCGGCCGAGGAGTACGGCTCGCACGACAAGACGTTCGAGATGACCAACGCGGGTACCGTCCGCGTGATCGACGAACGCGGCGCGACGCTGATGGAGCATGCGGTCAAGCCGGGCGACATCTGGCGGATGTGCCAGGCCAAGGACGCCGCGATCCAGGACTGGGTGCGCCTGGCCGTCTCCCGCGCCCGCGCCACCGGTGACCCCGCGGTGTTCTGGCTCGACGAGACGCGCCCGCACGACGCGCAGCTGCTGGACAAGGTCCGCCCGGCGCTGGCCGAGCTCGACACCGACGGCCTGCGGATCGAGATCATGGACGTCGCCTCCGCGACGCGGTTCACGCTGGAGCGCGCCCGGCGCGGCGAAGACACGATCTCGGTCACCGGCAACGTGTTGCGCGACTATCTGACCGACCTGTTCCCGATCCTCGAGCTCGGCACGAGCGCGAAGATGCTCTCGGTCGTGCCGCTGATGAACGGCGGCGGCCTGTTCGAGACCGGCGCCGGCGGCTCGGCGCCCAAGCACGTCCAGCAGTTTCTCAGGGAGAACCACCTGCGCTGGGACTCGCTCGGCGAGTTCCTGGCGCTCGTCCCCTCGCTGGAGATGCTGGCCGAGAAGACCGACAATCCGCGCGCCAAGCTCCTGGCCGACGCCCTGGACCGGGCCACCGGGCGCGTGCTGGAGGAAAACCGGTCGCCGTCGCGCAGGACGGGCGAGCTCGACAACCGCGGCAGCCACTTCTACCTGGCGCTCTACTGGGCCCAGGAACTGACCCAGCAGACCGGCGACCCGGAGCTCGCTGACCGCCTGGACCCGCTGGCCGAGCGGCTGGCCGCCGCCGAGTCGGCGATCGTGGACGAGCTGAACGCCGTGCAGGGCTCGCCGGTGGACATCGGCGGCTACTACCGACCGGATCCCGAGCTGGCCGCGGCGGCGATGCGGCCCAGCGCAACCCTGAACGACGTGCTGGCCGAGCTCTAGCACCACGCCAACTCCGTGGCGGCGCCAGATCGGATCTGCTGCCGCGCCGATGGGTTGGTTTGAGACAATCGGCACGTGGGTAACTCGCTCCGCGGAGCGACCGGCCGGAGCAGGAGAGATGGCAGATCGAGTAGCGCGCGTCGTTTGGGCCAAGCCGAGGCGCCGCATCGGGTCAGGCGCGATCTTGGCGGCGTTCGTCGCCGCCGTGGTCGTGCTGTTCACGGGGTCCCTGACCTCCTCGCGACCTGCTCGCGCCGCCGGCGTTAGCTCACCCCAGCAGGCGGTCAGCGCTGAGGTCAACGCGCTGTTGAACAAGATGACGGTGGCCGAGAAATTCGGCCAGCTGGAGATGTCAGGTCCGACCGGCGCCAACGGTACCGCGGGCGACGTGCTCCTCAACGAGGCTCGCAACGGGCACGTCGGCTCGGTGCTCGACATGGTCGGCGTGGCCAACATAAACGAGCTCCAGAAGGCCGCGCTGCAGTCGCGGCTGCAGATCCCGATCATCGCCGCGCTCGATGTGATCCACGGCTATAAGACGATGTTCCCGGTCCCGATCGCCGAGGCCAGCAGCTGGGATCCGGCGCTGGTGGAGAATGACGAGGCTGTGTCGGCCGACGAGGCGACCGCCGACGGGCTCAAGTGGACGTTCAATCCGATGGTCGACATCTCCCGCGACCCCCGCTGGGGACGCGTGGTCGAGGGCGCCGGCGAGGATCCCTACCTCGGCTCGGCGATCGCCGCGGCCAAGGTGCGCGGCTACCAGGGCACGGATTTCAGCGCTCCGGACAAGATGGCCGCGACCGTAAAGCATTTCGCCGGTTACGGCGCTCCCGTCGCCGGGCGCGAATAGAACACGGTCGACATGTCCCGGCAGCAGTTCTTCAACGACTACCTGCCGCCGTACAAGGCGGCCGTCTACGCCGGCGCCGCCACCGTGATGAGTGCGTTCAATTCGTTCGACGGCGTGCCGGCGAGCGCCAATCCGTATCTGCTGCAGACGATCCTGCGCGACGAGTGGGGTTTTGGCGGAACGGTCGTCAGCGACTACCAGGCGATCCAGGAGCTGATCACCTTTGGCTACGCGTCCGACCAGCAGGACGCCGCCCGGCTGGCGCTCACGGCCGGAGTCGACATCGAGATGGCGGTTCAGATCCCCAGCCAGATGGTGGAGCCGGGACCGTTCGACGCCTGGGTCGGTGACAGCTCGGTCGGCGGTTT
>ODAK010004058.1_pt1 | contig 15056 bp, 16 predicted proteins | sample 1539591 | NCBI WGS metagenome assembly ODAK01 (sample SAMEA3539303, study PRJEB22396) | soil metagenome | biome: tundra; feature: field; material: soil | place: USA | collected 2010-05 | depth 0.15 m | reverse complement strand
GCGGTCATCGGGCCGTTGAATGTGGCCGCGAATTACGTGGACCGGATCAGCCGGGGCGACATTCCCGCCAAGATCACCGACACCTACAACGGCGACTTCAATGTTTTGAAGAACAACCTCAACACCTGCATCGAGGCCGTCAACGCGCTGGTCGCCGATGCGGTTCTGCTGGCGAAGGCCGCCGTAGATGGCAAGCTGGCCACACGCGCCGACGCTTCCAAGCACCAGGGCGACTTCCGCAAGGTCGTGCAAGGCGTGGACGATTGCCTGGACACGGTGATTGGACCCTTGAATGTAGCCGCTAACTATGTCGAACAGATCTCCAGGGGAGCAATTCCGGCCAAGATCACCGACACCTACAACGGCGACTTCAACGTCCTCAAAAACAACCTCAATACCTGCATCGAGGCCGTCAATGCGATGGCGGCCGATGCGGTGCTGCTGGTGAAGGCAGCGGTGGAAGGCAAATTGGCCACGCGCGCCGACGCCAGCAAGCATCAGGGAGACTTCCGCAAGATCGTGCAGGGCGTAAACGAGCTGCTCGACGCCGTGATCGTGCCGCTGAATGTTTCCGCCAACTATGTGGATCGCATCAGCAAGGGTGACAATCCGCCGCTGATTACCGACACGTACAACGGCGACTTCAATCTGATCAAGAACAACCTGAACACGCTGATTGTGGCCATGAACGAGATCACAGCGGCGGCCGAGGAGGTGGCCAACGGCAATCTGACGGTGGAGTTGCGCGAGCGCTCGCCGCAGGACAAGCTGATGCAGGCGCTGGCTGCGATGGTCAGCGGGCTGACGCGGACGGTCTCCGATATTCGCGGGATTGCCGGAGAAGTAGCGGCGGCCTCGCAGTCGATATCGACGGCGTCGATCCAGGTCTCGAAGGGCGCTAGCGCGCAGGCGGCGGCGGCCGAGGAGGCTTCTTCGTCAATGGAGGAGATGGTCAGCAACATCAAGCAGAACGCTGACAACGCCTCGCAGACCGACAAGATCGCCAACAAGAGCGCGAAAGACGCAGCCGAAAGCGGCAAGAGCGTTCTGGAAGCTGTTGCCGCGATGAAAGAGATCGCCAACAAGATCTCGATCATTGAGGAGATTGCGCGCCAGACCAACCTGCTGGCGCTCAACGCTGCCATTGAAGCGGCGCGCGCCGGCGAGCATGGCAAGGGCTTTGCGGTGGTGGCGGCCGAGGTGAGGAAGCTGGCCGAGCGCAGCCAGAAGGCGGCGGCGGAGATCAACCAGCTCTCGGCAACAACGCTGCGAGTCTCGGAGAAGTCCGGCGAGATGCTGGACAAACTGGTGCCCGATATTCAGCGCACCGCGGAGCTGGTGCAGGAGATCAGCGCTGCCAGCAAGGAACAGGACACCGGCGCCGAGCAGATCAACAAGGCGCTGCAACAACTGGAGAAGGTGATTCAGCAGAACGCCTCCGCATCGGAGGAGATGGCCTCGACGACTGAGGAGTTGACCGGGCGATCCGATCAACTGGTCAGCGCGTTGGGCTTCTTCCACACCGGAGACGAAGGCGGGCGGAAGGGCGGGGGCTCAAAGTCCGCCCGGCCCGCGCATGCCGCGGCCGCGCGGACGGCGAGTCCGGCGGGCCACGCCGCCAGCTCCGGCGCCAGGCCGGGGGGCGGAGTCAATCTCCGGCTCAAAGACAAACACGACGAGCTGGACGGGGAGTTCGAGCGTTACTGACCGGGTGCTTGCCGCGCGGGCGGCGCATTCAGAGCGGCTTTCCCAACCGGCGAGCCGCTCCAGTCTTCACAGTGAGAGAGGAGTTGCAGTATGAGCGTCAGCGAAATCACGGAGACTCGGCAGTATCTCACCTTCAAGCTCGGCAACGAGATCTTTGCCACCGATGTGGCGAAGGTAAGAGAGGTGCTCGACCTAACCACCATCACAAAAATCCCCCGAACGCCGGAGTTCATGGCCGGGGTGATCAACCTGCGGGGCAGTGTGGTCCCGGTCGTCGATCTCAGGCTGTGCTTTGAGATGTCGAAGACCGAGAGTACGCGCAACACCTGCATTGTTGTCGTCGAGGTGTTGCTGGACAACGAATCGACCGTCATCGGCGCGTTGACCGATTCGGTCGAGGAGGTCATCGACCTGGAGCCGGATCAGATTCAGCCGGCGCCGAAGATCGGAACCCAGATACGGACAGATTTCATCAAGGGGATGGGGAAGCGCGACACGCAGTTCATCATGATTCTGGACATAGATCGCGTCTTCTCCGCCGAGGAGCTTTCCGTAGTCCGCGGACAGCAGGAAGCCGGCAAGCAGGAAACCGTCAAACAGGAAGCCGGCCAGCGGCCAGCGGGCAAACAGCAGGTTGCGGACCAGCAGCTTGTGGGAGCGACCGCGTAAGGGAGGAAATGGGGCGGGTAACACCGCCCCATTCATAGCATGGGTACTCATGATGAATCGATTTCCGGAAGGGATTATGCGCGGCTCTGCGAGTTGATTTACGCGCAGGCGGGCATACACCTGGGCGCGGATAGACAGACCATGCTGGAGGTGCGCATCAAGCGACGGCTGAAGGTTCTCGACCTTCACTCCTACAGCGAGTACTGCGACTACCTCTTCGGGCACACGGGGCTCAAGGATGAGATCGTTCACCTGATCGACGTGGTGACGACCAACAAGACCGATTTTTTTCGCGAGCCGGGACACTTCAATTTTCTGGCCGGCAAGGCGCTTCCCGAGCTGGCGGAGCGCTGCGCCGGGCGGCCGTTGCTGATCTGGAGCGCGGGCTGCTCGACGGGCGAGGAGCCGTACACCATGGCCATCGTGCTCAGCGAGTACGCGCTGACCCATCCCGGTTTTCGCTTCCGCATTCTAGCCACCGATATCTCCAACCTGGTTTTGGCCAAAGCCGAGCTGGGCGTATATACCAACGACGTGGTGGCCCCGGTGGCGCCCATGCTCAAGAAGAAATACTTCATGCGCAGCCGCGCGCCCGGCTCCGAGCAAGTGCGGGTGGCGCCAGAGTTGCGACGGCTGATCGAGTTTCGCCGCCTGAATTTCATGGATGCCGATTACGGCGTTCCGGAGAAGGCCGACGCCATCTTCTGCCGCAACGTGATCATCTACTTCGATCGGCCCACGCAGGAGCGCATTCTCCTGAAGCTATCCAACTGCCTGCTGCCGGGCGGGTATCTGTTTGTCGGTCACGCCGAGACCCTGCACAATATGAGTCTGCCGCTGGCGCCGGTGGCCCCGGCGCTTTACCGGAGGGTCGATGGCAGAGGCTGACCCATTGGCGAATGAAGCATTGCCCGAAGTCTACTTGCAGCCGGGAGAGTCGCGCCTGGTCCGGGAGCCGGCGATTCTGCGGACCTTGCTCGGTTCTTGTGTCGGCATTGCCTTCCGGGTTCCGCGGCTGGGCGTGGGTGCGCTCTGTCATCCGATGCTGCCGCGCTTTCCGGGCAAGCAGGCTTTGACTTTGACTCGTTCCGCCGGCCGCCGCTATGTGGATTATGCCATTCGCGATCTGGCCCGGCAGTTCGATGCGCTGGGCGCGCGGCGGGAAGAGGTTGAGGTGAAGCTCTTCGGGGGCGGAGATGTGTTGTTGATGATCGACAGCTTGGCGCGGCCCACGGTGGGCAGGCTGAACATCGAGATGGCGATGAAGGTGCTCGAAGAGGAAGGCTTTGCCGTATCCGCTTCTTCTTTGGGAGGCCGGCGCGGCGTCAACATTTACTTCAATACAGAGACCGGGGAAGTGCTGCTGCAGCGGCACTCCTGAAACTCGATGAGGTTCGGCAGATGAGTACAAAGAAGATTCGCGTTTTGATCGTGGACGACTCCGCCGTGGTTCGCCAGACGCTGCGCGATGTGCTCGAGTCCGACCCGGAGATCGAGGTGATTGCGACGGCCGGGGATCCGTTTGTGGCCGCCGACCGGATTGCCGAGCAGGTTCCGGACGTAATCACGCTGGACATCGAGATGCCGCGCATGGATGGGCTTACCTTCCTCAAGAAGCTCATGAGCCAGCATCCGATTCCGGTGGTGATCTGTTCGAGTTTGGCCGATGAGGGCGCGCAGAGTACCTTCCGGGCGCTGGAATACGGCGCGGTGGAGATTATCACCAAGCCGAAGATGGGCACCAAGCAGTTTCTTGAAGACTCTCGAATCGAAATCTGCAACGCGGTGAAGGCGGCGGCGGGCGCAAGACTGCGCAACCTGGGCCCCAGCCACACGGTCGAGCCCAAGCTCAACGCCGATTGCATTCTCTCGCCGGCCACCCACGCCATGGTCGAAACGACAGAGAAGGTGGTGGTGATTGGCGCTTCAACCGGCGGGACCGAGGCCCTGAAGACGCTGCTGGAAGCGCTCCCGGCAGACACGCCCGGAATCGTGATCGTGCAGCACATGCCGGAGTTGTTCACGCGCGCATTTGCCAACCGGCTTGACAGCCTGTGTGCCATCACCGTCAAGGAGGCAGAGACCAATGACAGCGTCATTCGCGGCCGTGCGCTGATTGCGCCGGGCAATCACCACATGCTTCTCAAGCGTAGCGGCGCACGCTACTACGTGGAAATCAAGGACGGACCGTTGGTCTGTCGTCATCGCCCTTCGGTGGATGTGCTTTTCCGATCCGCTGCGCGCTACGCGGGGCAAAATGTCGTAGGTGTGATCCTGACCGGAATGGGTGACGATGGCGCTCGGGGAATGCTGGAAATGAAGCAGGCTGGCGCAGTGAACCTCGCACAAGACGAGGCCACCTGCATCGTCTTCGGCATGCCCAAGGAGGCCATCAAACTCGGCGGCGTCGACAAGGTCATGCCGCTGCCGGCAATTGCCGGCGCAATCCTGACCCGCGCTCGATAGGGCGGATTCTCAACCGATCTTCACAACAAAATAAGTAACGGTCTCGCCATCCCCTAGTAGCATCTGGTGGGGCACACCGGCTGGAATGTGTACAACGTCTCCCGTTTTGAATTCCCGGCTCGCCCCGCCCTTCACTGAAGAACCGCGAATCTCTCCGGGCGCAGTTGTCTTTGCATCGGCTACCTCGCCTCCCGTGACCAGCGTTCCATGACCTTCGAGTATGTAAAAGAGGTCAGTGAAATTCTCGTGCAACTCAGCACCCCCGCTGCGGCTGCGAAAGGCCAGCATGGTGTAGTGGTGTGGATAGTCTTCCAGCTTCTCGCTTGCCGATCCGTCGCCCTTGGCCGCTAGCTGCCGCAAATGCTGTGCCTGCTCCAGAAGCTTCGCCGGAGTCCACAATTCGGATGTCTGATTGGATGTCATAACTTGTGGCGATGCCCCCATGGAAAGCAGCATGAAAGCTGCTGGAAGAAGGATTCGTGTTACTTTCTTCATAACATGCCTCGTAAGTCTCAAAGCAGTTCGGCAATGGCCAAAGGGTCCATGTCGCTGTAGACCTGGTTCTCTCCGCCCATACCCCAGCAAAACGTATAACTCGCCGTGCCCACGCCTGCATGGATTGACCACCCCGGCGAAATTACCACCTGCTTGTTGGCAACAACAATATGTCGTGTCTCGTGTGCTGGACCCATCATATGCATTACGCGGTCTTCGGGCTTCAGATTGAAGTAGAGATACACTTCCGATCGCCGCATGTGAGTGTGTGGCGGCATTGTGTTCCACACGCTGCCAGCCGTAAGTTGCGTAAAGCCCATGACTAGCTGGGAGCTACGTACGCCATCAAGGTGAATAAGCCTGTTGATACGGCGATGATTCGCGGTCTCGGCCGACCCAAGCACCGTCGATTCCGCCGCCCTTGCTGCGATCTTCGCCACCGGGTAACTGGAATGTGCAGGATAACTCAGCAGATAGAACTCGGCCGGCGTCAAAGAGTCCAGGCTGGAGAAGTGAATAACCTTGTTACCCCGGCCCACATAGAGCGCATCAAGATTCGCTAACTCAAAAGTAACTCCCTCTACCTCGACCGTCCCGCCGCCGCCGATGTTCAGGATGCCCAATTCGCGGCGCTCCGTAAAGTACGCTGCTCGCAAATCGGCGTCGGTGTCAAGCGCAAGCGGCTCGCCGAGCGGCACCGCGGTGCCAACAATCGTGCGGTCAAGATCGACATACGCTAGGTCAATGTGGCCAAGCTGGAAGAGCTTGTCCACGAGAAACGCCGCGCGCACCTCGTCGGTGGTCATGCGCGGATAACGAACAGCATCGGCAACCTGAATGAGTCTCATGCGAGGTGCATCCTCCAGCAAAGTCTTACTCTAGACTAATCACTCCCAACGCGTCTTGAGGGGATGCTTGAGACACTCACGGAAAGCATCGAGATAGCGGTTCCACGCGCCTTCATCGGGAATGTCTGCCTTGGACCAGGCCGCTCCAGTGTAGTAAACCATGGGCACTCCCATCATTGCCGGCCGTAGCAGGACAGCGTTCCCGGCAGCCTTTACCACGTGGGCAGTCTTTCCCGGTTCAAGCACGATTCCGGTGCCCTCCATTCCCGCCGTCGGGTTAGATAGCGGCTCCCACACTGACAGAATCCCGCTCGCCGGCGCGGCATTCAGGTGAGCCCCGGCATGCGTTGCCAGGCCCGCCGCCCATTGCGCCGCGAGGTTACCGGAAAAGGTCAACTTGGATTCAACACGATTGAGATGCGAGCCGGCATCGAGGGTAATCACCTTTTCCTCTGAGACCTCCTTGCCATCGGCCGCCCAAGGTGCATACCGCAGCCTGAAGCGCAGCCGGATCGGACCCTTGGTCAGTATTTCGGCGGTGACGTAATTCTTTGACACCCGCAGCCGGCCATCTTTCCACAGTCCTGTCCCCCCGCAGCCTCGTGTCGAGCCCACTTCATAGGAATCAAGGCCTTGCCCGGAGTCATGATGATAGGAAAGTGCCGGGTCGTGCATGCGCTGAGATTCGGCGTCGCGGCTGTACCACGCGTTGACCACCAGATCCGGAACACGTTTCGACCACACATCGATGCCGGAGGTGACCTCCGCCGTTGCCTGGAGCGCAGGTCCGTAGACCCGGTAGGCGACCTTGTCGTTCTCCCATGCAAAATCGTCTTTGCGCTCGGGGACCATCCGGCCAAAGACCAGAGGTTTGGCTGCCGGCGGCTCGTCCACGGTGCGAAATTCCAGACGAATTGTTTGCCGGAAACCGAGGCCGACCAACACCAGCAACCGGTCCGAGGCTGCGCCTGAGACGGGGTTGTCCATTTGTACCGGCAACGTTTTGTGGTTGGTCAGGTCCTCCACTGCGATGAACTTCGGGTCAAGAACGCCAAGCTGGGACCGAATCTGAGCGAGTGGGATCTCGAGAATCTCTTCTGGTCGTGCCAGCGCTATCGGGTTTGAGACCACCAGGGTTGCTCGATGTGGCGCGGCGGAATCCGATCGCATGACCGCAGAGGCCAACAGAAGAAAGAAAGCGAACCGTGCAACTCCGCGATGGACCACTGGATTCCCCATCCCTTTCGCGCTATCTAGGCCAGCCCTGCCAACTTCCGCGCCCGTTTGAAGATATCAAGAAACATGGGCCGCGTCAGTTTCCCGGTATTGGTGTTTTGCAGTGACGGATGGTAGCTGGCGAGCACGGTCAAGCCGCCGGGCAGTTTGTACTCCGCACCGTGTGTGAACACGAATCTGGCCCGCGACGCCATCTGTTTCGTCCGCTGCGCGTAAGCCAGCAGCCCATCAAATGCGATCCGCCCCAGGCACACAACCACGCGCAACCCGGTAAGCAGCCTCATTTCCTCATCGAGCCAGGGCGCGCAGTTGCGCTGCTCCTCGGGCGTGGGCTTATTGGCCGGCGGCGCGCAACGGACGACGGCGCTGATCCACATGTCGGTGAGCTTCATGCCATCGTCACGGGAGACGGCCTTAGCTTGCGAAGCGAATCCGGCTTCATGCAGCACCGGAAAAAGAAAGTCGCCCGAACCGTCGCCGGTAAACATCCTCCCCGTGCGGTTCGATCCATGTGCGCCAGGAGCCAGGCCCAGCACCAGAACCCGTGCCCCGGCCTCCGCATTTGTGTCGCCGAACGAGGGTACAGGCTTGCCCCAATACTCGCAGTCAGCATAGGCGCGCCGCCGCCCGCGAGCCACCTCGGCGCAATAGGCGCGCAGCCGCGGGCAGCGTTGGCATGCAACGATGCGGGCATTCAAGGATTCGAGTGCGGGAGGTGCAACGGCCATGGCCAGATTCTACGGCTTCCGGCCACTGCAATGTGGCAAACTCTCATTCGGAGGGATTCGAAATGAAATCCGCAAAGCTGTTGCTGCTTGCCGGCGATTTCGTCGAGGACTACGAGATCATGGTTCCATTTCAGGCCTTGCAGATGGTGGGCCACAAGGTCGACGCGGTTTGCCCTGGCAAGAAGAAGGGAGAGCAAGTCCGCACCGCTATTCACGACTTTGAAGGCGACCAGACTTACAGCGAAAAGCGAGGCCACAATTTCACGCTGAACGCTACTTTTGATGAAATTGACGCCAAGGACTACGACGCCCTCGTCGTTCCCGGCGGGCGTGCGCCGGAGTATCTGCGCCTCAACGCCAAGGTCCTGGACATCGTGCGCCACTTCGACCGTGCCGGCAAACCCATCGCCGCCCTCTGCCACGGCCCGCAACTGTTGGCCGCGGCCGGAATCCTGAAGGGCCGCAAGTTGAATGCCTATCCGGCCTGCGCGCCGGAGGTGGAGTTGGCTGGCGGAACCTTTGTGCCGTTGGATTTCTTCGACGCCACGGTCGATGGAAAGCTCGTAACCGGTCCCGCATGGACGGCCCATCCCGCATGGCTGGCCAAGTTCCTTGATGTGTTGGAGGCTCATCTGACGGCCTAAAGCCTTTGGGTGCCAGCGCAGCAGGCTCAAAGGCTCATCGCCCTGCTCGCAGCGCGAACCTGGTTCAGCGGCAGGCCGGTCGCCGAGGTCGACGATTTCTGAATCTCGGCAAGCACTGAAAGGGCAACCGCCGCCGGCGCCTCCCCGCCAAGGTCCAGGCCCATGGGTGCATGCACGCTAGCCAGCCAGCGCTCCACCTGTTGTTCTTCACCGGGAAGACCAAGCAGCCGCGAAGCCTCAACAAGCAGTTCGCGGGTGCGCCGCTGTGGGCCAAGCACGCCAATATAGGCTGGGGGAACATCGAGAGCCAGCAGCGTGGCCAGCACTCTCGCGTCCTGCTCGAAGCTGTGGGCCATCACCACGGCTGCATCGGTCGAATTCAGGCCGAACAGCGCCAATTGCGCGTCGGACGTGCTGATAGAGGACAGATTGGACCTCGGCAGGCCCGCAGCCGCCAATACGCATACTTGATTCGCTACTGGGAATCGCTCCCGCCTGGCCAGGTTGGAACGGCCATCCGCGACAGCCACAAACCAACCCAGTTCGCGGGCTAGCCGGTGCAATGGAATGGCGTCGTCGCCTGCGCCAAAAATCCACAAGCCGGGTCGAGCCAGGCAATAGTCCACCCAAACCCTTGCCAACGAGCCGTCAATCGGAATTCTCTCTTCCATCGGCGTGCGCTGCTCAAGGGACTGTTCCGCCAATCCGCGCAGGGTGAAGTCAAGTTGCCCGTCCTCTGGACTTGGTGAAACTTCCGGTGCTGCCGACGAAGCCGTGGTGCCTGCAAAAGCTCTTTGTCCGATCCCCGGTCCCTCCAGTACCGTTGCGATGGCCAGCGGCACTCGCTTGTCGAAGGCCGGCTGCAAGGCGGCCAGCAGCGGCCCCGCCGTCAGTCTCCGCTCCAGCAGCAGGTAAACCACACCTCCGCAGCCGGAGCCATACGGACGGTCACCCTCATCCTCCGCCGTGGAATAGCGTTCGACAACGGGCCCTTGCGCGGTAAGCCACCAGGCGCGCTTTGCCACCTCGGCCTCCAGGCAGCCGCCGCTCACCGTGCCCGCGCGCCGCCCATCCGGGGCCAGCAACATGCGCGCGCCCGGCTTCCGGTAGCTCGGCCCCTCGACGGCAACCACCGTGGCCAGCACGTAGTCCACCTCCGCGGTTTCCAACTCACGCCAAAGCGGCAGAATGCGTTCCAGATCGGTCATGAAGATATTGTTTCCTAGAACAGATATGAAGGCCAGAGCCAGCCTGGCTCTCGCGTCGATTATTGGTTCACCAGGGCCAGCGCGGACCGCGCATACCGCTCACCGGCCACGGCATCCGGCGGAAAAATATCCCGGAGTTTCTCTGAAAGGTCCGGAGGGAGAGAAACATCCACGGCCGCAGCATTCTCTTCCAGGTACTTGCTCCGTTTGGTGCCGGGAATGGGCACAATGTCTTCCCCTTGCGCCAGCACCCAGGCTAGGGCAAGTTGGCCGGTGGTCATACCGGCCGCTGCGGCCAACTGCTTCACCTTCTCCACCAACTCCAGGTTGCGGGCAAAGTTCTCCCCCTGGAAGCGCGGGCTTTGCCGGCGGTAATCGTCCGCGGCAAAGTCATCAGGGCTTTTGTAAGCACCGGTCAAGAAGCCGCGGCCCAGCGGGCTGTAAGCCACAAACGCCACGCCCAGCCGCCGGCACGTGGGCAGAATCTCCAGCTCCGGGTCGCGCGACCAGAGCGAGTACTCGGTTTGCAGCGCCGAAATGGGATGAACACCGTGGGCACGTTCGAGCGTTGCCGGCGCCGCCTCAGAGAGGCCTAAAAACCGCACCTTGCCTTCTTCCACCAACCGCGCCATCGCCCCCACAGTCTCCTCGATCGGCGTCTTGGGGTCTACGCGATGCTGGTAGTACAAATCGACCGTCTCCACGCCCAACCGCCGCAGGCTGCCCTCGATGGACCGGCGCACATAGGCCGGACTGCCGTCCACCCCGCGCAGCGCGGGATTGGCCGGGTCGCGCAGGATGCCGAACTTGGTGGCTACAAAAAACTTCTCGCGTCGCCCCTTGATCGCTTCACCCACCAACAACTCGTTCGTGTGCGGGCCATAAATGTCGGATGTATCCAGGTAGTTGATTCCAAGTTCCAAGGCGCGGTCAATCGTTGCCAGCGACTCTTTTTCGTCGTGAGCGCCGTAGAACTCGCTCATCCCCATGCAGCCCAGGCCGACGGCTGAGACAACCGGACCTTGGCTGCCCAATCTTCGCGTTTTCATCAAGCCCCCTTGTGTGATCAGGCCCAGATCGCAGCGATCTTTCACGATTCCACCCTACATCTTAGCGCGCGCTCGCAGTCAACCGATTGCGCTCAAGTCGGAAATCCCTCAGTTCGGGCAGGCAAAACCGGTGTCACAGTTCGGCGTCTATTCTGTGCCTTATCCTTCACCTGAGAGGAATCTTGCCATGGATCCGAGCCCGACCGAACGAATCTTGTATGAACAGATGCTCGCTGTAGCGATTGAGGAAGCACGAGTGGGATTGGACGAGGGCGGCATTCCGATCGGGGCGGCGCTGTTTACCAAAAACGGAGAATTGGTCAGCAGCGGCCACAACCGCCGAGTGCAGCAGGCAGACCCCAGCGTCCATGGCGAGACGGACGCTTTCCGCCGCGCCGGCCGCCAGCGCAGCTATCGCGACCTGGTCATGGTAACCACCCTCGCCCCCTGCTGGTATTGCAGCGGGCTGGTGCGCCAGTTCCACATTGGCACGGTAGTAGTGGGCGAAAGCCGCACCTTTTCAGGCGGGCTGGGCTGGCTGCGCGAAAACGGCGTCGATGTAATTGATCTCGACAACGCGGAATGCCGCGAAATGCTGGAAGGCTATATCGCCGCCCACCCGGAGATTTGGAATGAGGACATCGGGGAAGAGCAGGGGCTAGGGACTAGGGACTAGGGGACGACGGAACAGGAAACAAGGGAACAAGGAAGTCCCTAGTCCTTATTCCCTAGTCCCTTGTTTCTTCTCACCCAATACCATCCAATGCCCGCTGTGATGTAGCCCAGATAGATATACGGAATCCGCGCGTGAACGACGTCCGCAGCGGATTTCAAATCGAAAATCACAATCAGTACCGTCACCAGTGCTGTGACCACGCTGACCACAACGACCCGATGCGAATGTTGCCCCAACGCCCGCCGCGCAAAAGGCAGCGCAATGGCAACCAGTGCATAGGCGGTAAGAAAGCCGAAAACAGCAAGCGACCCCAGCCAGTCGTACATATCGGAGCCCGCCACGCCGCGCATTGCCAATACCGCTGTGGCCACAAACATCAGGCTCGCCGCAAGTGCAATCGCCGCGCCCGGAGTGCCATGTCTCCGGTTCGTTCGTTCCAGTGTCGCAGGCAACAGCGCTCCGTGCGCCATCCGCATCAGCACGCGCGCCGCCGCCGTGGTGCAGGCCAGCACACACGCCACCATGCTCACCGCCGCCCCAAAATCGATGCCCACGCCGAGTGGAGAGATGCCGGCCTTCGCTGCCAGCAAATGCAACGGGCTCGTTGAGTCGCTCAGCCGGTTCGTTTCGCCGCGAAAGCCCAGCACCTCGGAATACGAACACAGCATGAAGAACATCCCCGCGAGAATGGCGCATTGCACAACGGCGCGGGGAATCGTACGCAGCGGATTGCGCACTTCGCCGCCCAGCGTGGTTGCGCTCTCAAACCCCACAAAGCTGAACATCGCCAGCACCAGCGCCGGCCCCAGCGCGGCCGTCGAGACCCCTTTGAGCCGGAACTGATCCATATCGAAGTGCAACCCGTAGCGGCCCAGCAGCACCGCCAGCACAATCACCACCAGTCCCAGGGAAACAACCTCGATCCACAACATCAGTTCCGCCGATAGCTTCACATCCCGATAAGCGACATACCCCGCGGCCAGGCAAACTAGAGCCAGCGTGGGCAGCGCCGGCGGCGTCCAATGAAGAAATTGCAGGCTCAGCAAGTTGGCATAATAAAGCGCCCCGCCGGCCACCGACGCGCCGGTGGCCAGGTAGGCCAGCAGCAGTCCCCATCCGGCCAGTACGCCGAACACCGGCGGCAGAGTCTCCGCGGTATACGTGTAAAGCGAACCGGGCGAAGCAGAGAGGCGGGCGAACCGGCTCACGCAGAAACCAACCAGCAGGGTAGCCCCGGTTGCCAGTAGATAAACAAACCACGTTCCGTTGCCCGCCAGCGCAAACACCAGCGGAATGGTGAGCGATGCCGAAGTTGAAGGCGCCATGGCGGAGACCGACTGCGCGAGTGTTTCCAGCGGCCCCAGCACACCGGCATGCAGCCCATAATCCTCAGCCGCATTCTGCTGTGTGTACACTTCGCCCGTCGTGCTTGTCTGGTCCGCCACCAATCCGCCTTTCATTTTTTCTTCAGGTAGTTTCAGTCTTGCGCGCCCGTCACTCCGCGGTCAAGAATCTCGGGTTACACTGAGGCCTATGCCCTTCCCCGCCATCGTACTTGCCGCCGGAGCGAGCCGCCGCCTGGGTCAGTCAAAACAACTGCTCAAGCACGGCAGCGAAACATTGCTCAAACGAGCCATCCGCCTTTCAAACGAGGCCGGCGCATCGCCTGTCTTCGCCGTACTCGGCGCGCATTTTGAAATCATCAGCGCGTCCATTCCGTTCAACGATGCCACCGTTGTCTTCAACAGCCACTGGGAGCAGGGAATTGCCAGCTCCATCCACGCAGGCCTCCGCGCGCTGAATGGGAATGCGACCGGCACAAACGGGTCACAGCCTTCCGGCGCTCTGTTGCTCAGTTGCGACCAGCCTCGTCTCACCGCCGCACATCTTCGTGCATTGATGGAGACTTTCGCAGCCCAGGCCGAGCCCTCCATTGTGGCCTCAGCCTATGCCGGCGTTCGGGGCGTTCCAGCCATGTTTCCACGCGGTGTCTTTGCCGATCTGCTTGCTCTCCGGGGCGACAAGGGCGCGCGCGAGTTGCTGGCGCAGCCGCCGTGTCCATTGGTCGTGGTCGAGTTTCCCGGAGGAGAAGTCGACATCGACGTTCCCGCCGACCTCGACGCTCTGGATTAACTGCGAGCCATGACACAGAGCCAGCCCAATCCGGAGTTTCTGCGCCGTGCCATTGCGCTCGCTACGCAGAACGTGCTTTCCGGCGCGGGCGGGCCATTTGGCGCGCTCATCGTATGCGAAGGGAAGATAGTCAGCGAGGGCGTGAACACTGTCACGGCAAGCAACGACCCCACGGCACACGGCGAGGTAAACGCGATTCGTGCGGCGTGCAAGGCGCTTGGCGCCTTCACGCTCGCAGACTGCGAACTCTATACCAGTTGCGAGCCTTGCCCTATGTGCCTGGCTGCGGCACACTGGGCACGTATCGAGGCTGTCTACTATGGCGCCAGCGCCGCGGACGCTGCGCGCGCCGGATTCGACGATGCATTTCTCTACGAGGAACTGCGCAAAGACAATGCCGAGCGCAAGCTCCCTACTACGCAGATGCTGGCCGGTGAAGCCTGGGCCAGCTTTGAGGCGTGGATCGCATCCCCCAACAAGATCAACTATTAGGGCTGTATTCAAGGAGACTTAGAGGCATCTGCAGGAGCTTGCCTGACGGATCCAGAATCAGCATCGCCCCACCGGCGACAGCACCAACACTCAAAAACGCCAACGTCACAAGGGCTAACGCGCGCACAGTCTTCATGGCTCTTCTCCTGCTCATCACGGTTCGGGGGATAAAGGGAATTGTTGCGGTGCGGGCGAGCGAAATCTTCAAAAAATCGCAAAAAAACGGGCATTTTGGGATCGAATTCAGTTGATCTGCCAGTATGTACAATTTGCAAACTGTTTATTCAATTGATGTTATGTACACCGGGGTGGCCGGAAAAGGGGCGTCCGGAGGGGGGGAGGGGGGGCGGCTGATTTTCGGGCTGTTTTCGGCTGCAAAGGAGGGGAATGAGCGTCCACGAGGGGCGCCCGATTCGACCAAGCCCTCCAATAACTATTGTGCTCCGGGCGGTAGCTATCTTCTGCAAAAAAACGAAAGCGTTGTGGGCGGGGATTTCGGCTGCTCTGTGGCGAAGGAAGTTCGCGGCATGGACCGAAAATCACACGTTCCGCTACTCCGACGCGCTGTCATCCTGAGCCGCAGGCGAAGGATCTGCGTAGAGCGTGTGGCTGCGGCTCGCCATGATGTATGTGAAATAGCTGTGCTCGTGCATCGGTGGCATCCTATCTGCATTGGCACGGGAAGAACAACCGCAGATCCTTCGC
>ODAK010004056.1_pt1 | contig 15058 bp, 8 predicted proteins | sample 1539591 | NCBI WGS metagenome assembly ODAK01 (sample SAMEA3539303, study PRJEB22396) | soil metagenome | biome: tundra; feature: field; material: soil | place: USA | collected 2010-05 | depth 0.15 m | reverse complement strand
GGCTCCCATAGCTGCTCCATCACCTTCAATGCGCCGAACGTTACGGCAAGCCCGGTGGTCACCGCTACCTTGACGGTCAATTCACCCACGTCGCTTTCGGCAGCTCCCGCCACGCTGAACTTTGGAACCTATGTGATCGGCGGTAACACGCCTTCCTCGCAGACGATTGCAGTGAGCAGCGCGAATCCCGCCAGCGGCGTCGGTTTTACGACATCGCTGGGCGCGGATTGCGCCTGGCTGACGCTGAACGGACCCACCGTTACGCCCGCGAGCATCACTGCTTCGGTCAATACAGCGACCCTAACGAGCGCCGGCTCCCATAGCTGCTCCATCACCTTCAATGCGCCGAACGTTACGGCAAGCCCGGTGGTCACCGCTACCTTGACGGTCAATTCACCCACGTCGCTTTCGGCAGCTCCTGCCACGCTGAACTTTGGAACCTATGTGATCGGCGGTAACACGTCTTCCTCGCAGGCGATTGTGGTGAGCAGCACGAATCCCGCCAGCGGCATCGGCTTCACCACATCGCTGGGTGCTGATTGCGCGTGGGTATCGCTGACCGGGCCCGCGGTGACTCCGGCGAGCGTTGTTGTTTCCGTCACTCCCGCCACCCTCACGACTGCGGGAGTGCATAGCTGTTCCATCTCACTTAGCCGCGTTGCGGCGACCAACGTGCCTGCGCCCTTCGCCGTGATCACCGCCACGCTCACGGTAAACGCGCAGACCCCATCTCTATCCGCGGCTCCGGCGACGCTCTCGTTTGGCTCGTATTTCACAGCTGGCCCAGCGCCTGGGTCCCAAGTCATCAACGTTTCCAGTTCCAATCCCTCGAGCGGTGTGAACTTCGAGACTTCGCTGGGGGCGGATTGCGCGTGGCTGGCGCTGAGCGGTCCCGCGGCGACCCCGGCCACTATAACGGCTTCCGTCAATACCGCCAGTTCCATTGCAACCGGTTCCCATAGCTGCACAATCACCTTTAGCGTCCCAGGCGTCGCTCCCAGCCCCACGGTGGTGGCAACGCTGAACGTCAATCCTCTAGCGCTAACTTGCCAGCCAAACGGGCCTACAACTGTAGGGACCGCATATTCGGCCAATTGCCGTGTCGTCGGCGGCACCCCGCCTTATAGCTGGTCGATTAGTGCCGGCAGCCTGCCCGCCGGCTTGAGCCTGAGTGGCATGACCGGCTCCGGGATCACAATCGGCGGCACGCCCACTGCGCTGGGCGGCTATCGCTACTCCGTCTCAGTCACAGACGCAAGCTTGCCGGCCCCTCGTAGCGCGTCGCAGTCCTACACAGGCACCATCCAGGCCGCTCCTCTGTCCATAACTTGTTCCGTGGCCTCCGGACCATCGATAGCGGGTACGCCGTATTCGGCGACTTGTAGCGCTACTGGCGGAAACCCGCCTTACATATGGTCAATCGTCGGAACGCTGCCCAGTGGATTGAGTCTCAGCTCCACTACAGGTTCATCCGTAACTCTCAGTGGCACGCCTGGCGCGGCAGGAGCGTTCAGCTACTCGATCCAGGTCGGCGACAGCACCGCTCCGAAACCTGCGAGCACTTCGCAAGCCTATACAGGCACCATCCAGGCCGCTCCTCTGTCCATCACTTGTTCCGCCGCCTCCGGACCGTCGATAGCGGGTACGCCGTATTCGACGACTTGTAATGCTACTGGCGGAAACCCGCCTTACACATGGTCAATCGTCGGAACTCTGCCCAGTGGATTGAGTCTCAGCTCCACTACAGGCACATCCGTAACTCTCAGCGGCACGCCTGGCGCGGCAGGAGCATTCAGCTACTCGATCCAGGTCGGCGACAGCACCGCCCCGAAAGCTGCGGGCGCTTCGCAAGCCTACACAGGCACCATCCGGACCGCTCCTCCGTCCATAACTTGTTCCGCCGCCTCCGGACCGTCGATGGCGGGTACGCCGTATTCGACGACTTGTAACGCTACTGGCGGAAACCCGCCTTACATATGGTCAATCATCGGAACTCTGCCCAGTGGATTGAGTCTCAGCTCAACTACAGGTACATCCGTAACTCTCAGTGGCACGCCTGGCGCGGCAGGAGCATTCAGCTACTCGATCCAGGTCGGCGACAGCACCGCTCCGAAACCTGCGAGCGCTTCGCAAGCCTACAGCGGTACGGTGGCCCCCGCTCCCTTAGCAGCCACTTGTTCTCGGGGCAGCAACGCTGTGGTCGGTTCGCCTTACTCGGGTGATTGCACCGCTTCGGGCGGGACTCCGCCGTATCGCTGGTCCATTAGCGCCGGTACTCTTGCAGATGGTTTGAGCCTAAACGCGACTAGCGGCGCGACTGTCGCGATCAGCGGCACCCCCACCGCTCCGGGCAGTGTCAATGCGACAGTACAGGTTACGGATAGCAGCGGGACTTCAGCTACTGCCGCAATTAGCCTGACGATCGGCTTGCCGGCCGCGCCATCAGTGGACTTTGGCGCATTGCCGGCCACCGTCGACCCCGCAACACAGATAAGCTGGACCGTCGCATTAGGCGCGACTTATCCAGTTGAGATCGGTGGCCAAGTAGTGCTCGCCTTTACGCCCAATGCGGGGGATCCGGACGATCCCGCTATCCAATTCTCAAATGGCAGCCGGACAGCCACTTTCACCATACCGGCGGGATCCCTGCAGGGTACCTCGCCTGTGGCGTTTCAAACGGGAACCGTGACCGGGAATATCATGCTGACCGTGCACTTGAGCGCCGCGAACCAGGATATCACTGCGAGTCCAGCCCCCAATCACTCCACCACGGTGAATGCCTTGACGGCCATCACAGACGTTTCATTGGCGCAGTCCTCGGGTGGTTTCGATGTAGTTGTTACCGGTTATGCCAGCTCCAGGCAAGTCAGCCAGGCGAACTTTCAGTTCAGCGCCGCGGCGGGAGGGAATTTGCAGACCACGCAGCTAACCGTTCCGGTAAGTTCGATTTTCAATGACTGGTATCAGAGTCGGAATTCCGCGGCGTTCGGCAGTCTGTTCACGTACACGCAACACTTCGCCGTGCAGGGAAGCGTCGGCAGCATCAGTTCAGTGACCGTTACTCTGGACGGGTCGCAGCCTGCGACCGGGACGTTCTGACGCGCAATTCTGAAGAGGATGGCAGGCCGGCAGACACTCGGGATCGGCGCACCGATAGCGCGCGCCAAGAGCACACCGCCAAAAGGCCCAACCCTACCAAAGAAATCATAGCGGGTTCGGGCGTCTGCGTCTGCGCGGCCGCGCCGTACAGGGTGAAACCGGTGGGCGCCGCCGCGACCAGACTCGCGGCGCCCGTAAGGGTGTTCAAAGCGACGATTTCGTGCGGCAATGCGAAGTCACCGGTGAACCCGAAAAGCGTCCCGCCGATGTCAACCGATCCGGCGATATCTTCCTGACCGGTCAGCCCTACGAGCCTGACCGCGCCGGTCTGGGGATCGATCTGGTAGAGGCTGCTGGGCAGCACGTCGCCAGGGGATGCTTGCCAGAGATCTAGAGTGAAGTAGAGGGAATTCGAGTCACCGGAGAGGCTGTCCGCGTAGCCATAGGTTCCCCGCGGCGGTAATGGCGCTTGCCCGTTTTCGAGCGGACCAATTTCCGAGACTGCCGCCGTAGAAGGATTGATGGACCAAAGCACCCAGTTCTGGTCCACCGCGAACAGCGCACCCGTGGTAAGGCCGCTGAACACCGTGGGCTTCAAACCCGTATTTCCAATGGCACTCACCGCCCCCGTCGAGGTGTTGATGGTTTCCAACTCGCCGTTCGCGTCGAGAGCGTAGAGGTTACCCCCGGAATTAGCCAGCCCCAGCAGCGTATCCGGAGTGCTGCCGATTAGTGAGAAGTTGCCGGACATCGGGTCCAGAAGGCCGAATTGTCCACCGCTAGTGGTTGCGTAGGCCAACGGACCGGTCCATCCAGCTTCACTGAAGGCAAAACAGCAAACGGCAGCGATTAGAAATGGCTTCAAAGTCGCACCTCCGAGAATTTGATTTTTATAGTGTAGCATTAAACGAGCTTTTCCGTTGGCGTTGAGAGCACGACAGCACGACGCTCACCGGCCAAGTGCCGGCTCCCCGTTAGGACGATTCTTCAACCCGCTCAGCCAGGGTCTGGAGTTCCGCGGATCGGGTTTATCCTTCGCTTCCGAGATCGTGTGTCCTAGCAGACCCGTCGGGTCCCGTCTTGGGGTTGTTGGGCCCTCCTGCTCCGACCCTGATACCGGCCTGCTCCCGGCCGGTAAGCGTATTCTCCGGCGCGGGCTGGCCGACGCTCTGGGCGCTACTGCGGCTTGTAGTGAAATGGCCGCGGTGGACTCACGCCTCCCGCTCCGGGTACGAAGTAAACAGCGCGCCTGTCCAACTTATCACTAAGAACGCACAGGGGCGCGGTCCCTGACTGGCGGTGTTTAGCAGAAAGACGGAAGCGTCGCCGAAACGATCCAGCTTCGTGGGAGTGAAGTTCAGAAAGAGGCTCTGCACCGGCGATTCGCGCGGCCACGTCATAGACGCCTAATTTGCGGCTGCCCGCATTTGCCACATAAAGCCGGGCGCCATCGGAAGAAAGCTGCAAGGCGGCGGGCGAAGAGATGCTCATATCGGCCGCGAACAGGGCAGGCGCGGGCCGCGTGGCATAACTGCGCACTTGCCAGATCTGCTGGGCTTGGTTGTCTGCGAAGTACGGATCGGCACCCGCTAGAACGATGGCTAGTGGACTCACTGCGGATGCGACAAGTTGCGGCCCGGAGTGGGCCGTCATCGTGAGGGTAACACAGCGGTCTTCCTGTACAATGGTGATGTCTGCAAGCGTTGGGGCGTACTTCACTTGCCGCGAAGCGTGATAGCCGTGGGTCCGGACGCCGTCCGGAAAGCGGTCGAGATTCTGGCGGCCGTGGAAATCGGCAAGCCGCAAGAAGTGGCGCTGGAATCCGGTGCCAAATGGGGCGGGGACCGCATGCTGTTGTCTGTGGACGGCGGTTCTGCCCAGTTTATCGCGGGCAGCCCGCTTTACAGACAGCATCAAGCAGGTTTTCTACTGGCGGAGTTTCCGGCCGGAGGCGCACCCCCGAGGCGGCTTCCTGGCTGCGGGGGCTGTCGCAATATGAGATGCCCTTTTGTCTGGGGCTGGCCGGGGAACGGCGCAGCTTTGGCCGGGCATCGTTTCCGCCTGCGGGTTCCTGGAACGATTCAGCCATTTCTACCGGAACCATCGGACGCAGATTGAACTGGCGGCGCGAGAGCTGCGCTACGTTGCAGAGGGACTCCTGGCTCTTCAGCGTTGGCCGGCGCTCTTCGGACCGGCGATGGATTCCATGGGTGAGCAAGCGCATGGGAGCCTCCCCAAAGGACTGGCCGCCGCCGATCTGGGCGCTTTCCTGGGCAGGCTGCTGATTGGGGCGCAAGGCAGACGGATCACTCTGGCCCGGGTGCCGGCATGCGTGCGAGCCGTGTGCGAACCACCCACACCGCAAGCCGACGAGCGCCTGCGGATTCCCCACTATCGTAGAATGCTGGAGAACCTGGAACGGTTCGCGGAATCCGCCGCGCCGCTGATTGAACAACTCCGCGCGGCGTTGTGACCGGTTGTCGATTAAGTCCAGGCGCCCGATAACGGCGCAGGCGGTTGGGCGATGGACTGAAACCGGAGCAGGCGCACGGCATCCTGATTTTTGATGGAAACCAGAGGCATGCAGCCTTGCTCCAGAATCCAATCGGCATCCGTCTCGGTCAAGAGCACCTCCGCGCAGGGCTTGAGTTGCTGTTCTCCCGCCGATTCGTACACGTGCAGGGGCAGTCCCGTAATCACCGCATGCGTTCCCGGCCGCAAATCCCATCCGTCGCGGCTGAATGCCTGACCGAGCAGGTACGCGCACGCGAAGGCCGGATTGCCCCACAGGTATTCGTGATGATCGGGCGGCGTGCCCGGCATCTCCTCGAAGGGGAAGCTCTCGACCGTGTTCGTCTTTTCGCCATAGGGCAGGCGCAGCAGGAAGCGCGGAAGCGCCAGTCCAATCGAGGACGCCTCGGGCGAATTTCGCAACGCCTGCCAAAGGCGCTCGGCCGCCGGCGAATCCGCATCATTCGGATCGGCTTCCGCTACGAAGACCGCGCCGGCAGCGCGCATGATGCTGGCCAGCCCGGTGAGCAGCCGGATGTCGTTTTCGGTCCGCGCGAAAGTGAAATCGCCCGCGACCAAGGCCCACGGTTCCCCGCCTGGGGTTCCGGCAGCCTCGTCCACCAGGATGCGGCGCAATTCGCGCAGGCTGCCAGCAAGATCGGCCTTGGAGATATCGAGGGCGTAAACCTTCAATTGCGGCCCGGTTTCGAGGCCCCGCACCAGCCAGCCGAGGGCACGCCACGCCGCTTCCAGCGCCTGGAAATCCGAATGATGCAGAAGAGCGCGCATCACCTTGCCGGCTTCCGCGGCCACCTCCGCGGTCTTTTCGGCGAGGAGCGGATCTTCGCGCGGCGCGGTGTGGGGCGCGACCGCGCGCTCGATAAACTCTCGCAATGCGTCGGGCTGGCGGCGCGGCTGGGATGGCTGGGCTTCGGTGGTCTCCAGCACGCTGTCCAACAGGCTGCCACCAGTCAGCGCCGAGATGTCTGGCGGCGACTGCGGGGAGGGGGCGGGGGCTGCGGCAGCCGGGGCCTGCGTGGCAAGTAGATGTCGCGCCGCGCGGAACCTCTCGAACACGTCCTGCCGATAGATGCGGTCCGGGTGAAAATCCTCGAGTTCGCGGAACCGCAGCACCAGGCCGCGGCCGCGCGCGCCCAACTCCAGCTCCGGGCGCATGCGGGCGAGCACTTGGTCGAAGTTGTCGCGATCGATCAAGGAAGGTTTCAGGCGGTCCGGCGGCGGCTCCCCGCGATTGGCGCGGCCGCTGAAATCGCCGAGCAGCAGGATGCGGAAGGGAGTGTCCGAGCGCGGCTCAGCCGGCAGCGGCTTGGCCTCGGCATCCACGTCCAGAGTTACGGAAGCATATGTGGATTTGGGCATGAGATTACGGCTTAGCCACCTCCGCCACGCAGGCCAGATGGGAAAAGTAGGTTTTCTCGAACACGGGCGGCGCACCTGGCATATCCAGTTCCAACCGCACGGTTTGCGGGTTTCCATTGGGTAGCAACGAAGGATTGCCTTCTTTGCCCGTGCGTATGATCCAGTCGAAGAACTTACCCCCGCCACCGGACGGCGCGTTCTTGTCAGCTTCGCCGAAGAAGCGGAAAATTGCCCAGGTGCCGTTTCGCACCTCGAAACTAGCGCCCTCCGCCGTATAAGTTCCCTTGGCTCCGTGTATCCCGCCTGGCTGCCAGGTAAACTGCTTGGCGGTAGGAGTGCCGCCGGTGAAATCCAGCTTCTGTCCGTCGATCTCGAGGCCGATTCTCTGGATGCCCTCAGTTGGCACCGGCTTGAGCGTGTAGCTAAAGTGCGGGTCCCCACCCGCATAGAGAAAATCGGAAAATGCCGCGGCCTGCGTGAAGAACTCGACGAAGCGCGGGGTGAGCGTTACACTGGCGCCTGGCACCGGCGCGTATTTATTGTCTTGTTTCGTCAGGAACTTTTTCAGGTTGTCTTCATAGAATTTCCATAGCGCGCCATCGGGCTTCCGCAGAATGGAGTTGACTTCCTCCACGGTGGCATCCTGCTTGCTTGCGGCGTTGAATGGATACTTGCTCAGCACGACCCTGAATTGTCCGCACAGCGCCTTGCCGCCTGCGTTCAACTCACCCGGACCGAGTCCCCGCAGCTTCCCCTCCACGTCGACGATAGGCTCCAACAGCAGCTTCTGCACCACGTTATCCGGGTCCGCTCCTGGAGTGAAGTTTTGCGCGAGTTGATTGGCGCTGTTCTTCGCATCCCGGGCGTCACCTTGGGCCTGGGTCGCGGCGGCACTATCGGCCGGTGAATTTGCGACCGCGTCGACACCGGTTTGCAGCTTGCTGAGTGCGCCGACGTAGTCCTTATTTTGGGGATTGATGTAGCGAATGTCCGCGGGCGGCGGCTCCACGTATTGCACCGGCTGCAGCGCTTTCGCAATCTCGGGGTCGTCCCAGGGGATATTCTGCGAAGCCAGCGCAAACAGGGCCAATAGATGAGACTGATTTCCGGAGAGCTGGTTCAGCTTCTCCGAGGCGTCCTTGATGTCCCTGTATTTGCCGACGCTGGCGCTTTTCAGGTAAGTGCGCCATTCCTTGATGTAGTCCCCCTCATACCGGCTGAGCAGCGGCTTGATCAGCTCGTGAGGATCGGTATTGACCGTGCCCTCCTTGCCCAGCACCCACAGTTCTCCGTGGACATACCGGCTTGGATTCTTGATGGCATCGCTCATGAACGTCCACCCATCTTTCGTAAATGGTCCGGCGACATCGTAGTTATCCACCACATAGTCTTTCGAACCGCTAACCTTGCGGTTGAAGTTGATCGTGGCTTTGGGGGCCTTCGCCTTCATGGCCTGATAGACTCGGTCGATATCTGCGAACTGTCTCAGATAATTGCGGGCATTGAGCACGGCTGTCTGATCATTCTGCTTGGAGAACGGGTTCTCCACCTTGAGTTCGTCGCTGTAATAATCGAACTGTTTTTGCGCCAGTTGCAGGCGATCCGGATCCACGGTGGCGTTGGCGCTCCAGGTTTTCATCAGCACTGGCGAAAGGAACTCGCGTGAACTCTTGTCGTGGTTCGAGGTGGTAATCAGGTAGGCTTTGAGCGCTTCGTATGTCGGGTCGTAGGCGGGCATCGCCGGCTGCGCCGGCGCTGCGGGGAGGCCGCTCAGGAAAACCGCCAGGCTGTTCTGCGTTTGGCCGAAGAGCAGCGCTTTGAAGCGAGTGAAGTAAAGACGGCGGACGTCGGGATATAAATCGCCGCCCACGTACAGACCCCATCGGTAACGAAGCGTTGCGCCTTCCCGGTCGTAGACCGTCAAAGTCTCCAGCGATTGCCGCAGGGCCTCCAGGCGGCGCAGCGAATCTACGGAAGCCAGATTCGACGCGGCGGGCGCCACCGCGGTGCCCTGGAGCGCTTCGTGGACTTGCCTCTCTAACCCGCGGTTCAGAAAAAACGAGACCGTGAATCCAATGCAGAAAACCAGACAGAGCACCGCAGCGGAGATGAGCAGGATGCGCCGCAGCAGATCGGTCTTGGCGCTCGAGCCGCTGGCGCCCATGGCCGCGCGGTCAGCTAGCAGCACGTGGTTGAAAAAATGCGTGAGAAACACCCATTGAGCGATCTTACGGGAGACGGCCACGCGCTGACGCGGGGCGGCGGACGCAGCCTGGCCGCCGGCCGGCATGCGGAACATGGCAGTAGCTTCGCGGGCATCCGATTTGCCCTGCGCTTGCGGTGCGCTAGGCTCGGGAGACGGAGCGGCTTCCTGGACGATCACCGGCCGCACTCCGGAAAAATAGAAGCCTCGCAAGAACGGGCCAACGGTCAACTGGCTAGGCCGGCAGAGGTCTACTAGAAACTGCACCAGCGATCCGCGCAGCTTGTTGAATTCGCGCGGGAACTCATAAGCGCCCGGCAGCTTGTCGGCATCGTTCTCGCGCGCCAGTAACTCTGGACGGGCATTGGCTAAGGCCCGGAAAATCTGGTCGAAAACGCCGCCCAAGCGCGCGGTTTGCTCTTCGGCCCAGACTCCCGAAACCGCCCCCGGAATCGGCAGCGTCACGCCCAGCGGTTGCGCGGCTTCTTCGTTGCTCAGGTTGCGCACGAAGTCGGCGAAAAACGACAGCCGGTCCGCTTTCGTGAAGAGCACGTAGACGGGCAACTGTATGCCGAACGACTGGGCGATCTCGCCGAGCCTGGTCCGCAGGTTGCGAGCGGTGGCGGCCATGGCCTGACCTCCCGCCGTGATGCGCTCGATCTCAACACAGACCAGAGCGGCGCGCGGCGCCTGCCCGCCTGCGCCCACCACCGCTCTCAGTTGGCGCGGTTGCAGGTGTTTGGCCAGGTAAGTCCGGGCGTTGCCGTCGTCCAGCAGTTTGCCGCCGGCTTCCACAAAGATGGTTTGGTGGGAATACCACAGGTTGGCGCAGCGAGTGGAAGTAATATTGCCATCCTGATAAACCTGACCGGCCAACAACTCCGGTTCCAGGCCGGAATGCATCATCGTGCTGGTCTTAGCGCTGGCAGCTTCTCCCAGAAGAAGGACGGCAGGCAGATTCCCAATCCGCGCGCCTCTGGCAAGCTGTGCGGCCGACAGTTTCCTTTCGGCGTCGCGGATCAGCACTGCAATTTCCTCGCCGCCGGAGGGCGCTTCTTCGCTTGCCGCCGCGGCGCCTTTTTCCTTTTTTTGTTTGTCCCAGAAGAACCATGCCACCACGGCCGCGGCTACGATCCCGATCAGCCACAGGGCGCCGCGCAGAATCCATACCTTGGCGCCCTGGAGTCCCATGAGATTCCCGGTGAAAAAAGTCAGGAGCAGATAGGCGAGCAATATGGGTGCGACGATGAGAACAACCTTGCGCATCGCTTTAATTCTCCGTGAATTTGGACCTGCCGCTTACGCTAGTGGTTCCGTGACACATACTATGACACAATCGTCTGGAGGCTGGAAGCCCCGGATCCGAGCACCAGTTTGTAGACGACGAATAACAGCAGGGCCAGGATGAAACACGCCACCGCGCCAAACAGGAAGCGCCGGGCCCAAGGGTCCTGAGCCTTTTTGACCTGCTCTACGGGCGGTTTCCAAGCCGGCGACAGTCCCGCGAAATCGCCGCGGATGCGTTGGATCTTTCGGGCCGTCGCGCCCATGATGGACTGCAGCTCCCCGCGGTTGCCGAGACTGTAACGGCCGCCGTACCCTAGCAACAGGCACAGATAGTGCACTTCCAGCACGTCCGCCAGATCTTCGGAATCGTTGCGTCCCAGCATTTCCTGTAAGTTCTGAAAGAAGACCTCGCCTGCCATGTGCGTCCCGAACAGCTCTTCCTGTAATGGCTGGCGAGGCCAGTTGGCAAATAACGGGCTCTGTAAGTTGAGAATGGTTTCATCCAGGAAGCCGACCACCGCCAAGGTAGCCTTGCGAATATCTTCGGTCGAATAACCGGCCCGGTTGCGGGCCTCCTGAGCGGCGGTCTTGACCGCCTCGCGTATGTGATGGCGGAACGACTCCGCATCGGACACCGCCTGGCGATTGGAGCGCAGGCGCACGATTGCGGTAAACAGTTCCTGGAAGATCAGGGCCAGATTCTCGGGCCGGGAGGGCGCCGGTTGCGCGGCAGGTACTTGTGTCATAGCAGCAGTCCCTACGTTTCCAAGACGACTAACAGTTCCACTTCCGGATCCGGCAGATCACCGGGGGTATAGATCCCAACGCGCCGGGTCTGCACAATGTGGTCCCAAAAAGGGCCAAAACGATTAATGCTGAAGTATTGCATTTCGAGCTTGACGGGTATAGCGGATGGGGGCACGGGCTGATGGGTCAGCGTGAGTCCGGCGATGGCGCGCCTGACCAGTTCGCTGACGAACTTTGCCGAGCAGACCTTCACCAGTTGAGTGGTCCGGCTGATGACTTCGGCTTCGCCCAAGTTGGACCGGATGCCCAAGAACCAGCGGGCCCGCCCCAGGCAACGAGTGTCGCTGACCTCGCCTTCATAGAAATAGTCGCTCATTTTTTCCAGCGGAATGGCGACGCAGTTGGTTGGCACCATGGTTTCCAGGTGCGTGCGTATGTGGCGGTCGAGGGCGTCGAAACACTCGCTGAGGTGTTCGTGATCGTAGAGCGGCAGCGTGCGCGGATGCGAATCGAGCGCAAACGTGCACAAAGCGCCGGCCAGGCGCGAGAGCTCCACGTACAACTCCTCCGGATGGCCGCGCTTGGAGATCCGGAGATGGCGCAGCGGCGCCAGGGCGGAATTGACGGCATGCTGGAGCCAGAAATTGGCGATGTCGCGCGGCGAGAAATCGCCCTGGGATGCCGGCGCTCCGCTGATCGAAGAACTCTTCTCCTCCAAAATCTCGACCAGCCGGCCGAGCAGCAGCATGAGCCGTTCACTGGCGCTAATCTGCAGGCAGGGCGGGATGAAGTCGGGATCGAAGACGATGTGCCCGGCGCCATCGCGCATCACGCGGGCCACTGGCAGCGCAACAAGCCCATCCGCCGGTTCGAGATCGAGTAGTAAGCGGATGTTCTTGCGGCCAATCTGCACGGGCCGTTCGTCCCCGCCGGTGGTCTCATCGCGGAGGATGCGGGTCTCAGCCAGAAATCTGCCATGATCGGCGGCGCCGGAAAGCACGGTGTTCAAACCCTGCGGCTTACGTTCGGGCACCGCCAGCGCGACGGTGAGGCGGTCCCGTGTCGGAGGAAACAACTCGGCGACAGGCCGCGGCGGCGGGAGGGCGTCGCACTCAGGCATGAGAAACGGCATGCCATCCGGAAAGATGCCTCGGGCGTGTACCAGGGCGAGCGTTCCGTTTCTCAGCGCTTCCTCGTCGAGGCCGCATCCCAGCAGTCCGTACGGCTTACACCAGAGTGACGAGATGGCAAATTGGATCGAGTCTTCGAAATAGCGGCTCTGGGCCTGAAAATGCTGCGGCCCCAGATACATGCCCTCCGACCAGACCACTCTGGAAAGAAACTTCATAAGCGGGCGACTAGCCCCGAATACTGTATCATAAGCGAGGACTGCTCCGGCGGTGTTGAACTGTCCGGCTGCGGGTGACATTATGGTTTTGGTGCCAACGATTCGCTGCCAGGCAAGGGAATAGATATGATTTTCCACGAAAAGTACGAACTGCTGGCCCTGCGCGGTGACGACCGGGAAATCGCCCTGCCGGGCAAAGAAATTTCTTCGGGCCGCGACATACTCGTACATTTGCTTGTGGCCGGGTATACTCCCGAGAACCGGGAACTGCTGGCAACCATCGACAAGCTTCCCGCCGAACACCAGCGGCGCGTGCTTGACAAAGGCGATCACGAAGGCATTCCCTATGTGGTCACTGAGGTTTTGCCGCCGATCCTGAAGTTGCGTGAGTGGCTGGCCGCGGCCAAGTCCGCGGTCCCTTCGCCAACCCCAACCGAAAGCCCCGTGCGGAGCGGAGTCTGGAGAATCCCGGCCGTAACCGAAGCGCCGGCAAAGAGCGCCACTCCGGCTTCGGAATCCGGAGAATTCACGCGGCTCTTCCAGTCGGTGAAGGAGCCGGAGCAAGTCCGGCGCCCGCCGCCGGCGCGGGATGAATTGCCAACCGCCTCAATGGTGATGCCTGAACTGGATCGGAAGGTGCCGCCGGCGCCCACCGAACCTGAGCCAGAGGAGCTCACACGTATGCTGCGCTCGGCAGCGGCAACGCCAGCCGCGAGACCGGGTGCGACGCAAGCCGCAACACCGGCCGAACCGGCGCCAGGGGAGTTCACACGGATCCTCCGCTCGGCAGCGGCGCCGCCGTCAGCGACAACAGCCGCAACCGAAGCCCCAGCACCTGCCGAGCAGGCGCCAGGGGAGTTCACGCGCATCCTCCGCTCGACGGCGGCACAGACAGCCTCTATGCCGACGGCCGCTACACCGCTGCCCCCGCTGGCGGAGATCAAGGCCGCGGCCCCAGCCCAGCAGGAACCTGGCGAGTTCACGCGCATCCTGCACTCAGCAGCGCCGCCGCCAGCCTCTATGCCAACGGCCGCTACACCCTTGCCCCCGCCGGCGGAGATCAAGGCCGCGACCCCAGCCCAGCAGGCGCCTGGCGAGTTCACGCGCGTGTTTCAGGCCCAAACGCCAGCCGCGCCGGCTCCGCCGAGGACATCTTCAGCCGGCCAGTCCAGCAGCCCCGTCCCGCCACCCTCACCACGACCCAGCGCGCCCGGCGAGTTTACCCGGATGATGCAATCGCCGCTGGCCGCCGAGCCGGTGCGCTCCCAACCGGCGGTTCCGCCCGCTCAGAGCGCCAGCGAGTTCACCCGGATGATGCAGGCGGGTCAGTTCACGGACGCGCCCCCTCGCCAAGTCCCGCTGCCAGGTCCTGCGGCGACTTCGTCTCCCCCAAGCCGATCGCTTCAAACACCGGGCGAATTCACTCGGATGTTCGCAACGGAACCGGCGCCGTCCGAAAACCTCGCCGCACCCGCCGCGCCACCGGCGCCCTTGCCACAAGGCGGCGCTGCGACGGGGGCCTTTTCCAGGCGCGCTGCAACAACACCGCCCCAGGCCCGATCGGGGCCAAGTGACTTCACTCAGATGTTCGCAGCCCCTGCGCCAGCGATTGCCGCAAAGACACCGGCGCCGAAACCAGCGTCGCCAGCCCCCAAGGCAGATAAGTCGTCTCTGCCACTGGTCCTCATCCTGGCCGGATTATTTCTGCTGGTGGTGATCGTCATCGTAGTCTTCGCACTGACGCGCTGATCCCGAACTAACCAGTCTGCGGGAGCACGATGATCAACTCCATTTGCGGGTTCGGGAAGTCGCCTGGCACATACGCCGCCAGATTGCGGGCGCGCACCACCGCTTCCCATGAGCCGCCGCTCTGGCTCAAGCCGAAGTATTGATAATTCAGCTTGATCGGAATGGCGGCTGGGGGAGTAAGCACATGCGCCAGGCGAACGCCAGGCAGCGCTCTCTGCACCAGGTGCTCGACAGCATCGGCCGAGCAGATCTTGATCAACTGGGGGGCCTTGCCGATCAGGTCCGCCTGGCTCATATCCGCGCTGACGGCCAGATACATGCGCGTCTGCTGCAGGTACTTCTCATTATCGATGGAAGTTGCGTAGATGGAGGGCTGCACCCGCTTCAGAGGCAGCGAAACATAGTTGCTGGGCACCACTGTCTCGAGCAACAGCCGGAGCTTTTCATCCAGATCGGTGAAACAGGCGCCCAGATTGTCGTGATTGTAAGGCGGCAGGTCGCGCGGATGGATCTTCACCGAAAAGGTGCTCAGGGAACCCGCCAGCGAGAGCATGGCCGCGTACAGGGCTTCCGGGTGTCCCTTGCGTGTTTCAAAGAGGTGCCGGAACACCGGCAAGGCGGCGTTGACTGTGTAAAGGAGCCAGAAACGTGGGATGTCGGCGGACGTGAAGTCGGCCAGGCTCTGGTTCTTTTGGCGGCGAGCGCCCGCCAGTTCGCTGCTTTTGGCCGAGAGG
>ODAK010004054.1_pt1 | contig 15062 bp, 7 predicted proteins | sample 1539591 | NCBI WGS metagenome assembly ODAK01 (sample SAMEA3539303, study PRJEB22396) | soil metagenome | biome: tundra; feature: field; material: soil | place: USA | collected 2010-05 | depth 0.15 m | reverse complement strand
GGTCTGCCTTAACACTCTGCCGGAGGCGGCCCGGGAGAGAGTGCTCGAGAGCCTGTTCGATCCCGTCCAGGGCGCGGGATTCTCGGCCATGAAGACGCCTTTGGCCGGCACAGATTTCATGTCCGCCGGTCCCTGGTACACCTATGACGACACGCCGGGTGACCTTGAAATGAAGCATTTCAGCATCGCCCGCGATCTCGGCACCAATGGTCTGGTCACGTTGATCAAGCTTGCCCAGAAACATGGCCGCTTCGCACTGCAGGCCCCCATGGACTATCCCCCGGACTGGATGTTGCTCGATGTCAAAACCAACCAGGACGTAAATCCGAAATACTACGACGCGCTCGCCCTCTATTACCTGCGCTATCTCCAGGAGTACGAAAGGAACGGTGTGCATATCGATTACCTGAGCCTCTTCAACGAACCAGGGGTCTATACGAAGATCCCTTACTCCAAGATCCGTGACCTGGTGACCCGCCAGGTGGCCCCGCTGCTGGCCCGCTCCGGCTTACACACCCAGCTCATGCTCAGCGAAGCGCCTACGCGCGATCAGGCCGGGAAGAATTACCCATTAGTGCTGGATGACCCGGAAGCGCGGCGCTGCGTCGCCGTCATGCCGTATCATGGTTACGACCATACCCACTTCGCGGCGATCGCCGGTCTGCACAGCCGTTACCCGGAGCTGCCGCTCTGGATGACCGAACTCTGCCATGCCTATGAGGCCGGCACCCCCAAGCAAATGAAGCTGCCGCGCACAGATTTCGAGGACGGGGATTTCTGGGGACAACAGATCTTCTCCGACCTCGAGGCGGGCGCCTCGGCGTGGATCTATTGGAACCTCATCCTCGATCAACACGGTGGGCCGTGGCTGGTTTCGCCCATTCATGGAAATCCCGAGGATAACATTCAGCACCCGGTCGTCATCATTGATCGCGAGACTCACCAAGTCACCTACACGGGCTGCTATTACTACCTGGCCCACTTCAGCAAATTCGTGCGCCCTGGCTCAGTGCGCGTGGCGGTGACGGGCTTGGCCAAAGGCGCGCGTTGCCTGGCCTTCAAGAGCCCTGACGGGGGACTTATAACCCAACTCATCAACGGCCCCGACGCCCCCAATGAGGTCAATCTGGAATTCGGCCCGCGATCACTGCACCTCACGCTCCCCTCCTGTTCCATCACCACCTGCCTATGGCGACCCGAGCGCAGATAATCAATTGCTCTGCAGAGTGCGAATAGACTCCACCGCAAACTCGGCTCCGCTGCCTCCATCCGCCGGATCGAGACGAATGCCGATGATGGTCTTGCCGGCCCAGAGGGAATGCCGGCCGACTTCAAAGACATACTCATTGAAATCAGAGCTGGGCTTGAACGGCAGATGAATCGATTTGTCCTCGGCCCAGTTCGGGCTGTCCTCAGTAATCCAATACAGGACGGTGGAAGCGCCAGTAGCCGATTGAGATTTGACCTTAAGCTTGTCATCAAGGCGGCCATTGATTCGTAACCGCGTGCGGTGCAGGTAAGGGTTGGACCCGGTTGCCACGCCCTTGAGCAGTCCGGCTTCCGCGCGCAGGTCTTCGACCTCGTGGACCGGCGTCCAACCTTCGAGGCCACGGGCAAAATCAAAGGCAATCGCGCTTAACTGGCTTGGCAGAAGGCTGCCGGCTCGACGCCTCACGCCCGGGATTTCCAGCAGGTGCGGGCCCAGCCCGGACAGACGGATGACCAGAAACCCTTGCTCGCCCACATACTGCCAGCCATTGGTTCGGGACTGCGGCAAACGCGAGCCATTGAGCAGGACGCGCGCGGGTTTTTCAAGGCCGCTCACCAGCACGCAACCGCTCTCTCCCTCGAGGAACCGCGCTCGAAAGCTCAGCAAGCTGTCTCCCAATGAACCTCCCCTCTCCTGGCCTTCAGCCACCCTCTCCTCGCGTCGCGGGGAGAGGGCAGGGAGAGGGGCACGTTCTGGGATCTTCGTTGTCGGTGAGCTCGGCGTCAGAGCCAAAGGACCTATCCACGCAGCCTCACTTACCTGGGCTCGCGTGGTGATGCACACCCGCTGATCTCCGGTCCCGACCGTAGTAGTCGTCGGCTCGATGTCTCGCCCAAGAAGCTTGTAGATGTTCTTTGAGATCAGGCCCGGTTCGAAGACCCAGGGGCACTTTGACCAGTCCAGTGCGCTGAAGTTGTCGGGCCAAAGGGCCACGTTGGGACCTTCCGTTTCCTGCTGGTAAAGCGCGCTGATCGTGAGCCCCTCGGCGATCCGCCGCCAGGGGAAGGAATGGTCGTAATCCGCCAATTTCAGTAAGGCATAAGCGTAGCGCAACCCATTCCACTGGACGGGTTGCCCGATCCAGGAGCCGCCATACCAGGAACCGCCGAAGAGGGCAATCGAGGCATAGCGAAGGACCGGCTTGTCCTGAGGATTCCACACATACACAAACGGCAGGCCCGTCCAGGCCCAGCGGGCGGCTTCCTGGAGGTAGTGGGCGTCCCCGGAAAAACGATAAGCCTCAAGCTCAGCCTCAACGGCATCCGCCGCCGCGAGGATATCCGGCGAGTGGACCGGGCATTCCCAGACCTGGGCGGCGCGCGGCACGCTGAACTGCTCGATGAAGGCCAGCGGCTTCTCGGCCGTCTTGAAGACCCCAGCGTCGCCAGTAAGCCGGGCGAACCGCAGGACTTCGTAAAGGTTGTGGGCGCAAGTGCCAACTTCCGCAGCCCGGTCCGGACCGAGCAACGAATAATCCATGCCCTTGAACACGCCGCTGGTCTCCACCCGCGTCCTGAATCGCCATGAACCATCCGGCTCCATCGAATCCAGCAGCCGTATGGCACTCTGGCCCAAACCCGCCAATTGCGGAACCGGGTCAGCCCAGGTGAAACCCAGGTCGTCCCACTGCGGGCTGAAACCACCCAGCTTCTCTGCCAGCGCCGCCCGGTCGTTGCACCTCTGCCGGAGGCCGGCGTCCTGGGTCATGAGGGCGGCCATGCGGAGCTGGAAAGCGAAATGGGGAGGCCGTCCTTTCGTGCTCAGGAGGTCGCCTGCGCCCTTGGAGGTCCACCATTGGCGCTGGTTCTCCACCCAGAGCGATTCCAGAAACGCCCGCGTGCTGAACTCCAACTCCTTCACATAGTCCCCTCGCGGGATCGGCGCCGGCTCGGGTACACCGAAAGTCTCAAACCATTGCGGCAAACAGGCAATAGACTGCCGGGCCGGGGTCACGCCCGCAATCCATGCCTCGATGCGCAAGGGCGTCTGCCGCCGGAAAGGATACGGAGCAGCGGCTGCTTCGAGAGCATTCGAACCAACCCAGCCAGGCACAGACGGCAGAAACAACCCCATCAGGTGATTGTCCTGCCGTTCGATGAAATTCGGCGAAGCAAAGACCGCCGCCGGTCGATCATTGTCCTCGCCCCACTTCTGCAGGCAATCCCAGTAAAGCGCCAGGGCAGCGTTGCTCCTGCAAAAGGCCATCAGCGGCACCGTGATCTTGTTCGGATGCGGCACGAAGCGGACATAGTAGTCCGGATCGTGCATATCGAGGTTGGAGGATGAAGCCTCGTCGCCGACCAGCCATTCCAAGCCGCAGAACAAGGCATCGTCCTTCCTGGCGCCGAACGTCCCTTCGCCCACATGCAACATGGGTCCCTGGAAATGCACGAGCAACCCGTCTTTGTCCGGCTTGGCTTCATATACAATCTTCACTCGGTCATCATTGGAGAGCACGAACGAGAAACGGCAGTCCCACCGCGTGCCGGTCCCGTCATCGAGCGAACGAGTGAATTCCAGTCCGCACCCGCCGGGCCCGAGTTCCGCCGGTTTGTATTGATCGGCATAGATGAATCGCCGCGACAACTCCGCTCCCTGCTTTACCACCAGGTAGCTCAACTCGCTTGCCACCGCCATCCGCGTCCAACCGTTGGACTGGTTGACATCCACCGCGAATACGCCGTAGCCAAAGTCATTCGTCGGGAAGACCAGCCGCAGATGACTATTCCCGAGCACGAGAGTCCCGCCGGTGCGCGTGAGGCCTGGCCGATCAAAGACCGCTCCCGCCATGGGGATTGGCCCTCCCACGACGACCTTGGCGGGTTTTGTCGCCGGCTCGACATTGGTAAAAGCTGCGCGGACGCTAATCTCCAAGGCCAGCGCGCCTTTGGCCACGAGCGTCCATTCCAGCACTGCCGGCTTGTTCCGCGGGACCGCTGGCAATCTGACCGTCCGCTCGCCGGCCAGCAAACTCAACCCTTTCGGCAATTCCAATTCGACCGTCCCTCCTGGCAGGGGCCGGCCACCCTTATCGGCCACCTCACAGGTCACGGCGAAAGGCTTTCCGATCTCCAACACCGGCCGCGGCACTTTCAGGGCGAGCGACAACTTGGGGGAAAACAAGTCCTGGATTTCGTCCTCGCTCAGGGCCCGGTCATAGACTTTGACCTCGGCAATAGCGCCGATGAAGTTCTCCCCGATTCGGAGTTGAGGGGCCTCCAGGGCCGGTGTCCCGCTCCGCGCCCGGTCGGCCTTTACGCCGTCCAGCCACAGGTGCAGGCTGGTCTTGTCCCAGACGGCGACAACCTGGTGCCATTTGGAGGGTTCCGGCACCGACACCTGGACCCGTGGCTCGGGATTGCCTGCGATGAACGTAAAGAACGAGAGCTTGCCTCCCTCCGGCGGGTTATCCAGGCGCAACAGATAGCTCCCCGACACTTCAAGGATGTGCTTGAATGTATTAGGCTTCGCATCGGTTGGGCAGATTAAGGCCTGAATCGTGATTGGCCCCTCCAGCCGCTTGGGCTGCGGTAAAGGCACTTCGACGAATGAATGCCCGTCGAAAGCGAGCGCCTTTCCTGAAGGCCTCTCGACCCATCGGGCCGCGCCACGAATCACGCCTTCGAACCCATGCCCCGTAGCGTCATGCGCCACGTTGCCGGTGCCTTCATCAAGCCTCCACGAGGCCAAAGGACCCTCCGCAGGGCGCCCTTCCGACGCTGACTGCGCAACAGGCTCTGCTGCCGGACTTGTCGCCGCGCTCGCCAGGAGCAAGGCCACCCCAAGCACTGCAGCAGCATGGCAAATGTCGAACGTCGGGCTTCGATGGAGTTCGCGGTTCATATCTTCGTCGGCGGCGATTCAGCATGTGAGGCCTCTCCAGGCGGGCGACGCCCTGCGTCGGAGGACACTGCCGACTATAAGGACGCCCCGCCCACTGTCGCCAGTGTTTTCGAAGCACCATGCTGAAGTGACGTGTTCACTCTTCCTGGTCGAGCCAGCGTTAAGCTTCGTGCCATAACCCACTGCTTGCCTGTCCGAAACTCTTCGATAGCCTCGTCCCTGGTATCGTGCATCCCTGACTAATAGTAAGCACTTGGAACAACACTCATGAAACTGAAGCGAGTCATTCTCCTAACCGCCCTGTTTAGTTGCCAGGTCATCACTGGGGCGTTCGGCGCCACGGCTGATTCAACCCGGCATTCGTTCGCCATCGGCGAAGACGAGTTCCTCCTGGACGGCCAGCGATTCCAGATCCGCTGCGGCGAAATCCACGCGCCGCGGGTGCCGCGGGAATATTGGCGGCATCGGTTGCAGATGGCCAAGGCCATGGGGCTGAATACCGTCTGCGCCTACCTGTTCTGGAATATGCATGAGCCCAAGCCGGGCCAGTTCGAGTGGTCAGGCCAGGCCGATGCGGCCGAGTTTTGTCGCATTGCACAGGAGCAGGGCTTATGGGTGATTCTGCGCCCGGGCCCCTACTCGTGCGCGGAATGGGAGATGGGCGGATTCCCGTGGTGGCTGCTCAAGGATGAGGACATTCAGCTCCGCACTCGCGATCCGCGGTATATGGCGGCGGCCAAGCGCTACCTCCGGGAGGTCGGCCGCGTGCTCGGGCCGTTGCAGGTTACCAAAGGCGGCCCCATTCTGATGGTCCAGGTGGAAAATGAGTATGGTTTCTTCGGGAAGGATGCCGCTTATATGGGAGAGCTGCGGCAAACCCTTTTGGATGCGGGCTTCGACGTACCGCTCTTCGACTGCAACCCGCCCCAGCATCTCAAGGACGGCTTTCGAGCGGACCTTTTCCCGGTCGTGAACTTTGGTTCCGATCCCGCCAGCGGGTTCGAGGCCCTGCGCGGGGTATTGCCCAAGGGGCCACTCATGTGCGGTGAGTTTTACCCCGGCTGGTTCGACACCTGGGGGTCGCCGCATCACACCGGCGACAAGGCCCGCTACCTGGCCGACCTCGAATACATGCTGAAGGCCGGAGGCTCATTCAGCATCTACATGGCGCATGGAGGAACAACGTTTGGTTTCTGGACGGGGGCAGATCGCCCGTTCAAGCCTGACACCTCGAGCTATGACTACGATGCGCCCATCAGCGAGGCCGGCTGGGCCACGGAAAAGTTCTTCAAGACGCGCGAGCTGTTTGGACGCTATCTGCTCCCGGGTGAAACAATGCCTGAACCCGCCGCCCGGAACCCGTTAATGGCGATCGCGCCGGTGGAGGCTGCGGCGTGCGCGCCGTTGCGCGAGAACCTTCCGGCCGCAGTTAAGGATACGAAGCCGCGCACCATGGAGCAGTATGACCAGGGCTATGGCTGCATCCTGTATCGGACCACGCTGCCTGCCGGACCAGAAGCCACGTTGGAAGCCAAGGCCGTCCATGACGTTGGCCAGGTGTTCGTGGACGGCAAACGCATTGGCATAATGGACCGGCGGACCAGCAAGTTCAGCATTCGGCTTCCGCGACACGCGGCGCCTGAGACCCTGGATGTACTGGTCGAAGCCATGGGGCGCGTCAATTTCGGGGCGGAGGTCCATGACCGGAAAGGCTTGCACGAACCGGTGAAATTGCGCCCCGCCAACGGTCAGGAGGTTGAATTGACAAATTGGCAGGTCTTCACACTGCCGCTGGACGACGCGATGCGGGCTGGCTTGCGGTTTGGCCCGCCCAAACCGCAAGAGCCGGCGTTTTGGCGGGCATCTCTGAAGGTAAGCGAGCCGCACGACACCTTTCTGGACATGCGAACATGGAGCAAAGGCTTCGTTTGGGTCAACGGCCACAATCTGGGCCGTTTCTGGAATATCGGTCCGCAGCAGACGATGTACCTGCCCGGGCCTTGGCTGAAGCGAGGCGAGAATGAAGTCCTTATCCTCGATTTGTTTGGCCCGGAGAAACCGCTCATTGCGGGACTGGAGCAGCCCATCCTGAATCAGCTTCGTCCGGAGCTGGACTTCGCGCGCGCCAAACGGCCCGAGGTGACCCTGCAACTCGATGCCGCCGAGCCGGCGCTCAAAGGTTCTTTTGCTGCCGGCACCGCCATGCAGGAACTCAAGTTCGCCCACCCGGTCCGTGGACGCTATTTCTGCCTGGAGTCGCTCAGCGCGCAGGATGGGAAGCCCTATGCAGCCGTGGCGGAGCTCGAATTGCTGGACGCCTCTGGCAACCCGCTGTCCCACGAGGGCTGGACCATCGGTTATGTGGATAGCGAGGAACGCGAGCGCGAAGACGGCAGCGCCGAGAACGCGATCGACGGCCAGACGGCGAATTTCTGGCACACGCAATGGAGTTCCGCGTCGCCCGGACATCCTCACCGGCTCGTCCTCGACCTCGGCCAATCCCGTTCCATCGGCGGGTTCCGCTATGTGCCCCGGCAAGGTGGCGCGGACGTGGGCGGGCGCATCAAGGATTACCGCGTCTATATAGGCGACAATCTGATTCTCAGGCCGAAGGGCTGATTCATACCAGCGCTGGGCTACGTCCTGGGTTCACCGCTCTTTCCGATGGAATGGCTACTGGGCGTTTCTCTGAGTGATCAGGCCCTGGACAATGCTCCGGCCTTGGCGGTTGGCCCGTTTCCCGCGTCTGAGCGACCCATCCGAACCCAGCTTGGCGCCCTAAACCGCCGAGCCACTGGCCCCCTATTCCTCCAACCCTGCACTGGACCGTCCCGGGAGCCGCGCCGGAACCTCGCCGGAGCCTCACCGTAGTACCTCCGTATGGGTAACGGAGGTACTACGGTGAGGCTCCGGCGAGGCCACGGTGGGGCTACGGAGGCATCAGCGGGCGGCAGCACTAAGGGTGGGCCCTTAAGCCGGTCAACGCCGGAGGGCGAGGAGACCCGTCAACCCGAAGGCGAGCAGTGCCAAAGCCGAGGGCTCGGGGACCTGTTCGATTGCGAGGAAGTTAGGCTGAATCGGGCCGGTATTTGGAAGGATGGAGCCGATGCCCCCCGGCGTGAACTGCTCGACGGTGAAGTTGGGATAGAGTGCCACGTAGAGGTTGCCCGCGCTGTCAAAGGCCAAGCCTTGTGGGCGGTTCGAGCCGGTGGTGCTGGCGAAGAGAGAGGCCGTGCCGTCCGGGGCGATCTTCTCGATAGTGCCGTTTCCCATGTTTCCCGCATACAGGTTGCCTGCACTATCGAAGGCCAAGCCGAATGGGTAGCTCAAGCCGGTGGTGGCGAAGACGGAGCCGACGCCCCCCGGCGTGAACTTCTCGATGGTGCTGTTGCCCTCGTTTGCCGCGTAAAGGTTGCCCGTGCTGTCAAAGGCCAGGCCATATGGGGCGCTTAAGCCGGTGCGGGCGAAGACAGAGGCCGTGCCGCCCGGCGTGAACTTCTCGATAGTGTTGTTTCCCCGGTTTGCCGCGTAGAGGTTGCCCGAGCTGTCAAAGGCCAAGCCCATTGGCAAGTTCAAGCCAGTGCGGGCAAAAACGGAGCCGACGCCCCCCGGCGTGAACTTCTCGATGGTGCTGCTCCCCGAATTTGCCGCATAGAGGTTGCCGGCGCTGTCAAAGGCTAAGCCTGTTGCTGCGTTCAGGCCGGTTGCGAAGGCGCCAAGGTCGGCGCCAGTGCTTAAGTCATATTTCTCGATTTTGCCGGCTCCAAAGTCCGACATGTATAGTATGTCCGCCCGGCTGGCGGCGAGAGGGGCGAGCAGTGCAGCGACGAGAAGAGCAACGAGATTGAACGACGAACAAAAGCGGAAGTGACTTCTGGCTCTCATCATCCCGCTATTACGTGCTTCCTGGGGTGGATTACAAGCCTGATTTTAGGATTCGCCAGGCGTTCACCGGCTCCGGAGAATTGAGTTAATCAGCGCATTGGCATGCAGCTTGGAGGCGAACTCTGTACCTCACTGGGGCATAACCTTTACAAGAGATTCGCAAAGCGCCGGGAAGAGGATCAAACCGTAGTCACGGCAGAGGTCAAGCTGAGGCCGAGGCCGACCGGGGATGCGTTTCGGTGCTTGACGAGGGATAGTGCTTCGGTTCGGAGGCGACTACCGGGAAACGCAGGTAATCACTGCCCGTGCCGGGAGCGCGATGTTTGAGCCGCTTTGCACGGTCCTTTCGAGATTTGCTTTGCCGGACGTGGTATAGACATCGAACTCCCGCGGCAGCCCTGCTTAGGCATACAATCACCTACTCAGTCTTCAATTGCTTGATGGCGTCCGTGTCATAGAGCCTGGTCGAGAAGTCCGCCAGCAGTCCCCGGTCCGCCAACGTGTAGGTGGTATCGCCCGTCAGCACTTTGATATTGGCGTCAATTTCTTCTTTCAGGCGCATGCCGATGTTCAGGACATGGATGCGCTGGTCCTGAAGCACATGACGGATGGCGGCGGCAGGGAGTTGCTGGAGGCGTTGCTTGTCGAAGCCCGGCACGATGTACCCCGACCAGGCTCCAAGCATGCCCGCGCCGATCACTTTCATGGCTACGATCCCCATGCCTAGTTCATGGGCTTTAGCCACGCAGGCATTGCGCAATTCGGTCATTCGAGCCGACCACACCTGGTCATAGCCTCGCGGGATATAGCCGTAGGACAACATGCACTGATCAAATCCCCCGGACGCTATCAAGCCTAGCGCCTTATCGAAGTAACCGTGCGCCGAGAAGCCGATGAAACGAGTCATTCGCTGATCGCGGAGTTTGACCAGTTCGGCGTGGATCTTCATCGCTTGCTCGATCGTCATCTGCTGCAAGCCCGGCGTGCCGTGGATCAGGACGATGTCCAGATGATCAGTCTGGAGCGTCTTGAGGGATTGCTCGATAGACCCGCGAACCTGATCCGGCCTGGCGCTTTCGACTTTCGTCACCAGGCACACCTGGCCGCGCCGGTCTTTGAGCGCTTCGCCTAGAATCGTCTCGCTCTCCATATACACCGGCGAGGTGTCGAAATAGCGGACCCCTCGGTCGTAGGCGTACCGCACCAATTCGACGCGCTCCTCCTGCGAGAGCGGGTTGAGCCAGGCTTTGGGGAGAGCCGCGCCCCCGTAGCCCAGGATGGGCAGTTTCAGGCCCGTCTTACCCAGTGTGGTAGTCGGAATGGCCCCCGCCGAGTTCCGGCTTCTTTCGGCCGACTCAGCGGCAGAAGCCATGCCTGCGGAAACCACCACGGCAGCGGCGGCCTGCATCGATTGCTTTAGGAATTCCCGCCGGCCAAGGTTTCTTCTCGTTTGCATTGGTCCCCCAGTTTTCTTAGCACGGGTCATTCATAACGCAGCGCCTGGTTTGGGCTTAGGCGGACCGCCTTGAAATTGCCTATCGGCCTTCACGGTAGGCCAGTTTAGGCACCGGACGGTTAATGCGGAAGGCAGAAAGTTCACGGATGGTGACCGGCGCGACACTCTCCTGCACAGTCAGGCGGATCCCTGTTACGGCAGTCGCGGGAATGGGAATGATCTGTCGGCTGCCGACCTGAGTGCCGCGCGCGAGGGCAAGCCAGGTGCCGTCGGCACGCCGGCCTTCGACCAGGAACTTCCGGATGCGTTCACCACCGCGGATCTCTTCCCGCAAGACGATGTGGTCGATGGTTTGCTCGCTGCCGAAATCAAGGGATATGTTGTTTCCTTCGCCGCAGGTAGTGAAGAGTGGTTTCGCAAAGCGTGAGCGAATTTCGTCGCCGAATTCCTGGAGCCGCTTCATCTGGGCGGCAGGTACTTCCCCGTGCGAGTCCGGAGTGGCGTTGAGCAGGAGGTTCACGCCGCGCCCAACCGACATGTAGTAAATCTCGATGAGGTCATCCAGGCTAAGTATGCGCTTGTCGCTGCCTTCGCTCCAAAACCAATTGGGGCGCAAGATCGACACGTCGCATTCCGCCGGGCACCAGGTGTTGCCGTTTGGACTACCGGTGCCTTCCTTGGGCGTCTCGCCGGGTTTCCAATCAATCGTGTTCCAGCACGGGTAGGGCGCAAAGCCATGTTCCGTGCCCACCCAGCGCGAGCCCCCGGTGCGCCGGCCCTGGAATGAGATGATTCCCGGGGAAAGTCGGTCGATCAGGTCGTTGATCGGCACAATGTTCCCCCCGTCGAACCACATTTCGAACATCGGGCCGTAGCCGCTCAGGATTTCCGTGAGCTGCTGGCGATAGATCTCGTTGTAGGCGGCCTGTTTCTCCGGGGAGGGCGCCCGCCCGCCGTCTCCAGCGCCCTGTGTGTCGTCACGCGGACAAAGATAGACGCCCAGGCGAACGCCGCCGGCCTGGCAAGCCTTGGCCAGTTCAGCGAGCATGTCACCCTTGCCCTGTTTCCACGGCGAGGTCTTGAGGGAATAATCCGTAGTCTTGGTCTGCCAGGCGCAGTAGCCGCCCACGTGTTTGGCGACGAAGATCAAGTAGCCGGCATTGGCGGCCTTGACCGCCTGCACCCATTGGCCGGCGTTGAAGCGGTCGGGATTGATCTTATCCCGCGGTGTGGAACGATTATCGCCTTCGCCGCCCTGATAGACATTGGGCGCCCAGTGGAAGAACAGACCGATCCCCGCCTCGTGCCACGCAACCTGCTGCGGCGTGGGCACGGGAAGATTCGCAGCGCCTTCTGCCGCGCTGCCGGCAACGGCTGGAAGCAGGAAGCTGATGGTGAGAAATACCTCGCCGGCGCAGGCCGCAAGGTTGCCCGCAACAGCCAGAATACAGGAGGCCAGCGCGCCCTGGCCGCGCAATGCAGCCCAGGATGCGCTCATGAGTTTTTGAGTCGGTTTCATCTTTCGTGAACAAAACCTATCAGTTTGCCAGTTGAAGTGCGCCATTCTGTGTGGCAACCACCGCGGCTTCGCCGATGGAGGCCTTGATGTTTCGGTTACCACAGCACACCGTGAAATTTCCTCCGTCGATACGGACATCGAACGATCGGCCGCGGATATGTAGTCCATACAGCGCCAGTTTGCGGGCGAAGGGCAGTCGGTGCGGCTTGATGAGCACGTCGCCATTCGGCTGGGCGCTCACTCCGAAGACGCCAAAGATGATGCACTGCGCGGCCGCCACGCTGTCGAACGCGCACTGAAGAGGAGTGTCGCGGCGATAGTCTTTGCAATTGGCGGCGACGGAGTCACCCCAGTAGGGCATCGTGTCCGCCCACCATAAGAGGCGCTCCAGGACATCCGCGGCCAGTATCGGTTGCCCGGCCTGGTAGAGCCGCTCGATGATCTGCGGCGGAAAGCTGGTGCAGATACCCCCTCCTCCGTTGTCGATATCCAGTTGATCGTAAGCCGGATCCTGCTTCGAAATGCTGTGCAGGCCGTAGGCGGAGAGGAACTCCTCCGGATTCAAATGACGAAGCAGGCCCGCTTCGCATTCTTGATCGAACACACCGCTTCCAATCGGCTTGAACATCTGCACGGTGTAGCGCAATTCGGTTTGACCCCGGCCATCCTCAAACCGGAACCAACCGGCTTTCGAGTCCCACAGCCGCTCCTTCAACAGCGGCTTGAGCAGTTCCGCTCGTTCCCGGAGAAACGGCGCTGGTTTGCCCGCCAAATCACAGAGCGTCGCTGCCCGCAGGTAATTCGCGTAACGCCGCGCGTTTAAGTCGGGCATGACATGGTTGTAGATGTGGTGCCCGCGCAATTCGAGATGACTGTTCGAGGGCCCATAGTCAATCAGCGCGGGTGGCTTTCCCAAGTCGTCCCCAAACATGGCTTGGATTACCATGTGATCCCGGACGCTTTTGCCCTCGACGGTGTCGTCGAGGAATCCCGTATCCCCGGTCAGGAGAACGTAGTAGTAGGTCAGACCGATGATCTTTTCCTGGTTCACCATGTACCAGGGGCCGTCGGCTGCGCCGCTGATCGGATTGAACAGAAAGTGTTTGAGCAGGTCGCACTTGAGGAATTGTTTGATGTGACTGCGCGCGGCGGGCGCGTCGAATATGGGGAGAATCTCCCATGCCTCGCCGAAGTTCCAGAGGTAGTTGGCCACGCAGCCGCCCTTAACGCTGCCCGTGGCGTAGTTGGGATGCAGCACAAACTCCGGCACATCCCACCGATTCATGAGCAGATGCACCAGGGACCGGTTGTACCAGCGCACCAGTTGCTGGTTGTCGCTGGTGAGCATGGGCAATCGGGCAAAGACCTCGTTTACCTGCCGGGCGTATTCCTTTGTCGCCGCGGTGATTGCGCCGGAAGGATCCGCCGCGATTCGCTCGACGCTTGTTCCTGGCTCGTCGCCGGAGCCGATCGCGATGATTACATTTACCGACCTCGTCTCTTTTGCGGGCAATCGAGCGACGGCATGGCCGAGGTTGCCTGCCACAACCCAAGACCATTCGGGTGGATCGATTGCCAGGACCATCGACATCTCGCCCTGTTGCAAAGTCAGCCGCCGCCCAACGGCCAGCAGAGTCGTTTCCGTGCGACTGCCCGGCCGCGCGAAGCCCCAATCCTGCACCGAGTCCAGCCACCCGAGGGTGAAGAATTCCAACGGCACCGCGGTGTGGCCGGAGTTCTTGAAGGTGAAACTCACCACCGCGGCCCGGTGTGCGTAAATCAGGGTAGTGACAGTCGAGACCGAGACATCTCCCAGGCTCCCGACGCGTTCAACCTGGAATGGCCTCCACAACCATTTTGAGGTAGGGACCTTTTCACCACCCACGCGGCTGTCGAGGATGAAGTTTGAGCTGACAAACGGCGGCGCCCAGAGTCCTGCGAGGCCCGCCACGTCGCGGTAGTTGATGCCGGCTGTCAGTTTGCCATTTACAATACCGACGTGGTCTTCGTCCTGCAGAATCCGCTTTCCTTCGAGGTCGAAGACCGCAGTCCGGTCAGCGGCCTTGTGGGCTGAGGCGGCACCCGCGCCACCAGCCCATGCAGCCCGGACGACAGCGTCCGCCAGGGATAGGGTAGCTGCCCCGCTCACCAGGAGAAACGTCGCCGCGAGCACGGCAGCAGAATGACAAATAGCGAGCTTTGGGCTTCGGTGGATTTGGCGATTCATTTCTTTGCCGGCAGTGCTTCAGCCTTCAAGGCTTCTCCGGGCGGGACATGCGCTGCGCCGGAGGACACTGCAAGATTATAATGGCGCCCAAGCCGCCGGCGCCAGGTTTTTCGGGCCAGGCACGTCACTTAAATCTGGCCATCACGAGAACGGAGGCCAATTGGTTCACTTTGATTTTGACCGGGCTCTCCCCTGGCCTTTACCTTTTCGACGTGATTCCCAGCCCCAACATCGGCAGCAAGTCTCTGCTCTCTGCCGCCCCATAGTTGAAGATCACGAAACCGCCGGTATTGTGACGGCGGGTGATGTTGATTTGGTCGATCACACGGTCCACACCAAAATGGGAGGAGGAGGCGCTGACGCCAATGCCCGGATAACAGGGTATGCCGCTAGCCCATTGGACTTGCTTGGCCACCATATTCTCGAAACTGCCGTTGCTCGGGGTGTAGTCCATTGGGCAAACGAAGTCCACGTAGCGCTTCTCACACCATAACTTCCAATCCTGGCCCACGCCGTCGCGGTCGGCTGCCCAGTTGCTGAAGACCGCCGCCGAGATTTTGATCCTTGGCCTGATGGCGCGAGCCCGCTCACTGACGGCTTTAACCACTGCGGTGATGTTGCCGCGCCGCCAATCCAGCCATGCCTGCCGTGCAGCACCGTCAGCCAGCACGTCCTGCGGCCAACTCTGAACCTTCAGACCCGTGCTGCGCTGAAACCGCTCCTTGCAGCCGGCACAAAAGCAATGGTCGCCATCCGGGTAGCGGATGTAATCGAAGTGGATGCCGTCCACGTCATAGTCCTGCGCGACTTCCACCATCGAGGCGATTTCCAGGGCCTGGTTGTCAGGGTGCGAGGGGCAGAG
>ODAK010004053.1_pt1 | contig 15063 bp, 5 predicted proteins | sample 1539591 | NCBI WGS metagenome assembly ODAK01 (sample SAMEA3539303, study PRJEB22396) | soil metagenome | biome: tundra; feature: field; material: soil | place: USA | collected 2010-05 | depth 0.15 m | reverse complement strand
AAGTGTCCTGCTTTGCTAACTACAGAATCTGTCCTGGTTTGCTCGCCCCGCGACATACACTTCGGTGCGCAGACGGGCCGCGCGGAACTTAATGATCAAGCGCTGGCCCGGCTGCAGGGTCGGAGTGGTAAATGTGCGCCACCACCACGAAACCCCCTGGTAATTGCCGTCGGTCACGCCGCCGCGGAACGCGGCCCAGTAATACTGCTCGACCGAACTGGGCAGGGTCACCGGAATGCCCAGGGAGTTGTTCAGCGCGGCCCAACCGCCGGTGGGAGGGTTGACCGGCAGACTGGCCAAAACCACCTGGCTGGGCAGGTAGAGGGTGTCACTTTTCCAGGAGGCATTGGTGTCAGGCCACATGCGCCAGCCCGAAGATGACAAATCCTGGGCCAACAAACCTGCGCCGCAAAATAGCAGTAACGGAATTGACGTGGTGAAACGTAAGATTCGCATAGTTGGCAGGCGCTGATAATGCTCGGAAAGGCGGTCATTGATAGCGCAGGCGGTAGAAGCAGCCCTGGTTGGTGCCGGCCGAAGCATCGGTCAGGATCAGCGGACCGTTCGCCAGAGCAGTGTTGGTCACCACCGCGGTCCATCCGCCCAGGATCAAGTTGGTGCGCGCTTCTAGCACACATGTTTGCCCCTGCGCCACGGTGGTCACGACCGAAAAGGCCCCGCCTTGCACGAAGGTTTGGGCCAGCACACTTTGGGGCAGCGCGGCGGTATAGACCGGGCTGCAATCCCCGCTTTCGCCCACGGAGTTCAGGGCTGACACTGCATAGTAGAAGTATCTGCCGATGAGCGCGTTGGAAACGGTGTAACTGGCGGAGGTCGGGGTGGCAAGGATGGTGTAAGGTCCGGCCAAGTTGGTCGCACGCTTGACATTGTAGCTGGTCGCTCCGGTGGGACTGAACCAACTCAAAGCGATCTGATTGGTCCCGGGCACCGCCACCAGTGGGTCCGGAGCCGTTGGCGGCGTCCCGTAAATGTTCAACTCGTGGATGCTCCAATAGTTCCCCGCAGCGGTGCCGGTTTGGGTGATCCGGACATACCGCGCGGTTTGCGGGGCGAACGTGATGGTGGTCACAGCCGAGTATCCGGCTCCCATGGCGACCGGGCTGCCCCAATTGCTGCCATCGTTGGAGAGATTGACCTGGTAACCTCGCGGGTAATCATTTGGGGAAGGAGTGGTGTCCAAAACGATTTTGAAAATCGTTTTAGCCGACCGCATATCCACCTGGAACCATTGGCCGTTGGTCTGAAAGCTATCGGTGGACCAGCGGGTGGAAAGGTTGCCATCAATCGCATTGCCTGGCGATCCCCCCACCAAAGCCGTGGCCACCCACCCGCTCCGGCTCAACAGCACATCCCGGCTGCTGACTACCGTGGAATCCGCTCCCTCGCCGAAGGCGTTGAGGATGGAAACGACATAATAGTAGGTCGCATTGGAGACGACGGCGAAATCGGTGTAGTTGGCGACCGTGGTATTGGTGACCGGGGTGAAAGGCCCGCCGCTGACGGCGGCGCGCTTGACGTTGTAGCTGACCGCATTGGTGTCAGCCGTCCAATTCACGGTTACCCGCGAACTGCCCACCGCGGCCGTCAACCCCGCGACCACCGGCGGGTAGGCCGATAACCCGAAGTCCCCCCAAACATTGAGCGGATTGCCCGCGTTGGCATTGGTAAAGGTGTAGCCGTAGTAATTGTAACAGCCAATAAACTCGTTGGTTTTGCCGGCCAAACCGGCCTCGGCGGTCAACGTCACGTTGTAAGCCGAGCTGTTGCCGCCGGTGTTCCCCGAGGAATTGTTCACGAGGCGGAACACCCCGCCGTTGACGATGCTGTCCATTTTCGCGCTATCCATGTGAACCACTTCCAGGCTTACATCGCCGCCATTGATATTGAAATCCCAATACGGCCCGGCAAAGAGAATGGTGTTAAAGAACCGGGCCGTCCCCTGAAAGTTAGTCGTGCTCAACACACCCACCAGCGTGGTGGTCAGATCCGTGTAGCTGCCGAAATTAAACACGCACATCGGCGTATTCACCGCATTGAGCGCGGACGGGGCGGCCGCATCCAGAATTATGCCCTGGACGCTGGCGTCGCAGTAGTCGCCAATCAGGGTTGCATTCGGTCCCTTGCCGCCTTGATCCCTGACGACGAGGAAGGTGTTCTCGATAATATTGAAATCCTTGACCAGGAGCTCCGTGCAATCGCCCAGCACGTAGGATTGCATGTAGTGCGCGACGAAGTTCTGCACCGGGGCTTGCACGCTGCCCGGCAAGTTGCTCTGCGAATCGTAGTTGTCGATCCAATAAGTCCAGTTGCCCTGGCAATCCACAATGGACCCGCACGAGCCGTGGCCCACTTTATAGCCGGTCTGGAGCGCCCAGCCATCCACCATGTAAAGGAAGTGGTTGGTGCAGGTGTAAGTGTCCAGGTCCACATAGTAATACGGATTTGGACAGACCACCCCAACGACATAGACATTGCCGCCGCGCCCCTGGATGGCGGGCGGGAAGGGGAAACAATTGGAACTCTGGCTTTCGTAGCTGATGGTGACGCCTACCAGGCCGCCGCCCGCCTCCAGCGCAATCGCGGCCGGTCCGTTAGTTGTTCCCTGTCCGCCATAGGGTTGGAGCACCGCGCCCTTGGCTTTACCGTCCGGCGCCGGCCAGGTCCGATGCCGCAGCTCGTATGGGCCCCGCAGTTCGACACCCTGCGGCACATCCAGCGTGCTTGTGAACTTGTACTTGCCGCCTGGCAAAAAGACGATGCCGCCGCCATTGGCCCTCGCGCCGTTGAGCGCGCTTTGAATTGCAGCCGTGTCATCGGTTGAACCATCTCCCGTGGCGCCCCACGGCGCGTTGGTCGCCACAAAGAGATCCGTTTTAGCCGGCCGCCGCGACACATAGTCGTTCACAATGTTAGTCCAATACACGATCGGCAGGGTGTTCGAACCGGAACTGCGGCTGTCAATTAGCAGGCTGCCCGGATTGCCCAGGTTGAGAATGTTTTTGCTCGGACTAAACGTACAGCCCGCAAAGGCGGCGCGAGTGGCGCTGGCGCTCAGGACGCATTGGGTGGCTCCCAGCAACGTGCAATTCACCGCGTTAAACACCCCGGCATTGAGCTGAAGCGCATTGGAGATGGTGCAGTTCTGGAACTGCATCCAGGAATGCCAGCCCGTTCCGGTGGAACTGACCGCTACGCCGCTTCGTCCAATGATTTGGCACCGGTTAAACTGCGCGTTGGCATCGCTATCGGTGCGCGTGCGGTTAATGGCAGTATCACCATCCAGGGTAAAGGCGGTGAACATCAATCCCAGCGCACCCGGCATGTTTTGCGCCAGCAGAGCTGTGGCGCAGTTGGTAACCGCGCCCATGTAAAAGGTGGCGCCCGGATCGCCATTGCCAGTGTTGGTGCACATGATCCCGATGTTGTAGCCGCTGAGGTAGGTGTCCATGGCGATCAGGCCATCGACGCGGATCAGCACCAGGCCCTGGCCATTAGCCCGCATCCAGGCCGCATGAGGGCCGCTGGCCGCCGGCGCGTTGGTCACCCCGGCGGCAGGCCAGAGGTCGGGCGAAAACCGGATGTCCTCCGCGTGCGGAATATCATAAATCTGATCCATGGTGATGCCCGTAAAGAGGGGCGTGCCCACCACCGTCGAGACGATGGCCTTGCTCCCTCCGGTCATCTGAATGCCCTGGTAAGAATTAACCAACGCGACATTCTGCACTACGGAATCCGAGCTCAGACCGATGGAATAGGGATAGGCCACGATGTTGTTCGCGTTCTGGTTGGGATACCAAATGTTGACACCCTTCAACGCCGTGGAACTGTTCAGGGAGATAAACGGTGTGTTGGTCGTCTGGCCGGCGCCGTAATAGACCTTGAAGGTGGTTCCCACCATGCCGCCGCTGCCGCGTGTCCAATCCTTCCAGTCCCCATGCAAGGTCACCCCGACGGGGATGGTCAAATTCATGTAGAACGCATAATTGGCCGCCGGCACGAAAACCACGCCCCCGCCTGAGCCGCCGGCATTATAGACCGCATTCATGGCCGCCTGAAAGGCCGCGCTGTCATCGGTGATGCCGTCGCCTTTGGCTCCGTACTCCTGGGGCGTAGTCGCCGCCACTACCCGTTCGTTGGTATTAAATGTGGGGATAATCACCCTCCAGCCGAGCTTTGCCTGGCTGGAGTTGGCGCTCTCGCCGTAGGCGTTGTTGGCGGACACGACATAAAAATAGAGCGTCCCGCTGACCGCCGTGGTATCGATGTAAGTCAGCCCTGTCAGGTTGGAAGCCAGCACGGTGTAGGGTCCGCCGTAGCTGGTGGAGCGTTTGACGTTGTAACTGACGGCGCCGGCAGCCGCGCTCCAACTCAAGGTGATTTGCCCGGCTCCGACCCTTTCGGTCACTCCACCCGGTGGCGGCGGCGGCCCGGCCCCGTAAATGTTCAATTCATGAATGCTCCACCACAACCCATTGCTGCCGGTTTGCGTGATCCGAATGTAGCGGGCGGTTCGCGCGGAGAAGCTGATGCTGGTCACCGCCGAAGAGCCGGCGCCCGAGGCGACCGGGCTGCCCCAGTTGGTGCCATCATTGGACACATTCACCTGGTAACCGCGCGGGTAATCCCCGGTGGAACTGCCGGCATCCAGGACCACGTTGGTAAAAGTGGGCGGCGTACCGCCCCCCATGTCCACCTGAAACCACTCACCGTTGGTCTGACGTACTCCAGTGGTCCAGCGCGTGGTGATATCACCGTCAATCGCGTTGCCGGGCGAACCGCCCACCGAGGCACTGACCACCCAGCCCACCCGGCTCAGAACATCCGCCGCCGCAGGTGTAACCACTTGGGTCAGGCCCAAAGCCAGCCACCAAAGGTGCGCGCGGGGAATCGAGAAATAAAGCCGACGTAAACTAGTTCGCATAGACCAGGCACTTTTCAAGCCAGATTGTAGTGAGATCCTTGAATCGCGGCTATCCCCGCTTTCGGGGATTGTCGGGTGGATCGCTTGACCCTAAACTCCGCGCTCAATGTGCTTCGTCAACATTGCCGATATAAAGTCCTAACTGAAATTTTATGACATCCTCCCATTCATTCTCACGCCGTAGTTTCCTGAAAAGTGCCGTGGTGGCCGGCGCCGCGCCGTTGATTCTCCCTGCCGGAGTTTGGAGCGCCGAGACGATGCCCAGCAGCAAGATTGCCCTGGGTTTCGTCGGCCTCGGCACGCAGGGGGTAGGTTTGATGCGCGGTTTCCTGCCGCGCACCGATGCCACCGTGCTGGCGGTTTCTGATGTCGATACCACCCGGCGCAAGAATGCCAAGCGCATCGTGGAAATCCGGTATGAAGCGGAGATGACCGCGGGAAGCTACAAAGGGTGCGCGGAATACAACGATTTCCAAGAACTGCTCGCGCGCAAAGACATTGACGGCGTGGTCATCGCCACCCCCGACCATTGGCACGCGCTTATTTCCATCGCCGCCGCTCAGGCGGGCAAGGATGTCTATTGCGAAAAGCCGATGAGCCATACCATCCACGAAGGGAGGGCCATGGTAAACGCGGTCCGCGCCAACAAGCGCATCCTCCAGGTCGGCAGCATGCAGCGGTCCATGACGGAGTTTCGTGTCACGTGCGAACTGATTCGCAACGGGATCCTCGGGACGGTGATGAAGGTGGATGTCGCCGTCGGCGGGCCGGGCCGGCCGTGTGATTTGCCAGCGGAAACGGATGAGCCGGGACTGGATTGGAACCGCTGGCTGGGTCCGGCCCCGATGCGCCCGTATAACCCGGTGCTTAGCCCCCGCGGCGTGCACAAGGACTTTCCCCAATGGCGCCAGTACCTGGAGTATGGCGGCGGGGACGTTTGCGATTGGGGCGCTCACCACTTTGACATTGTGCAATGGGCCTTCGGGTTCGACGACAGCGGCCCGGTAGAAATCATTGCGGCCGCGCAACCCAACGCCCGGGAGGGCGCGCGTGTGCGGTATGCCACCGGCCTCGAGGTCACGCATTGCGCGGGCAATGACATCACCTTTTATGGCGACAAAGGCAAAATTCTCGTGAACCGCGGGAAATTCAAGCTTTGGCTTGGGGACCAACTCAAAGCTGAAGACGTCCACGAATGCCGGAGCGTCGTGCAGGAATTGCTCCCGGCCAACGCGGTTCGCTTGTATCTGAGCGAGAATCAACTGAGCGACTGGCTGAGCAGCATGCGCAGCCGCAAGCTGCCAATTTGCGACGTTGAGACCGGTCATCGCACCGCAACGATCTGCAACCTGGTGAACCTGGCCTACTACCACCACCAATCCCTCAAATGGGATCCGAAGACCGAACAGTTCGTCGGCGGCACCGGCGATGCCAAGTGGCTTACTTACGACTATCGCCAACCCTGGAAGGTGGGTTAACTCGGGCTACTGTTGGAGTTGGTAAAACCTGCGGCTGTCGCTGCCCAGGGGCAAGGTCAACAACCATTGGCCGTTCGAGAGCACCGAGATATTCGTTGCTGGTGTCCAGAGCATTGGAGGCATCAGATCCGTCGCGGAGTAAAGCTGAAGATTTGGCGCATTGTTCGACCAGGACAATTGGAACTGGGAGGCTGAGAGGCTGGCGATCTTCAAGGTCGCGGCGATGATCGAAGCCTGTGGTGTGGCGCTGACTTCGGCGGAATTGGTGCTTTCACCGAGCACATTGGTGGCCGAGACGACATAATACCAGCTCGTGCCATTGGTGGCTGAGGCATCGAGGTAACTGGTGCCAGAGGAACTGGCAATGGCCGTATAGGGACCGCCACTGACAGTTCCGCGTTTGATATTATAGCCGCTCGCGCCGAAGGTGACACCCCAATTCAGAGCCACCTGCGCATTGCCGGCGGTGGCGGTCAGACCTACCGGCGGCGATGGTCTGGTGAGCGTCTGGCCGAAGAGCCTGACCTCGGAATACTGGGCGCCGCCGCCCGATCCCCGCAACGCGGTGACTAAAACGCGGTAGCTTTTAAACCCAATCGTGTTCACAAAGTTATAGAGCTGTCCCCAGGTGTACCGGCCCGGGTCCTGGTTGAAGCTGGTGGGGCCTTGCCAGATGAGGCTAAAGCCGTTCCCGCCCGCCTGGTCGGCATTGGTGACGTTGGAACCTTCGATGGTGATGGCGAGGGGATCACGATCGGGCACATCATTGGCGGTGGCGAATTGGAAGCCATTGACGACCGTGTAGCCAAGTCGCGGTGTAATGACAAATCCAGTATCGATCCCGGGCGGATTGGAGCCGTCCTGCCCGGTGTTATAATACTTGGTGCTGGTGTTTCCGTCTTTCACATTGGCGGCGGATTCGGTCGCGCTAAAATCGGTGCCGCTCACGGCCAGAGTGTTGGGATTGCCCGCGACGGTTTGCTTAATGGGCGCCACCACATCCTGCGAGGAGAGAATATTGGTTCCAGCGAGCGGGGTTTGCAGCACCCCGAACAGGCGCACCTCGGAGTACTGCGCGCCGTCACCGCTTGGGCCACCGGCGGTTTTCGTGACCAGCACACGGTAAGTTTTGTACGCCACGGTGTTGGTGAAGGTGGCACACAAGCCCCAACTGCTGCGGTCCGAATTGGCCAGCAAGCCGCTGGTGCCCTGGTAAAGCAATGTGAAGCCGCCCCCGCCGGCCTGATTCGCGGTCGTGGCGTTGGACCCTTCGAGGGTGATGGTCAGCGGGTCGCGCGCCGGCGTATCCCCGGCCGTGGCGAACTGGAACCCGGTGATGATGCTGGCCCCCAGTTTGGGGGTAATCACGAATCCGGTATTGACGCCGGAATCATTGGCCCCGTCCTGTGATCGGTTGAAATACTTATTCGTGGTGCTGCCATCGACGAGGTTGCCGGCTCCCTCGCCGGTGTTGAAGTCCGTGCCGCTGACCGCCAGGATATTGGTGCCGCCCTTGGTCGTTTGTTTCACCGCCACCACAGTATCCTGGGAGGACAGGATGTTATATCCCGAAGAGTTCTGAGCCGTGAGGTTGGACATGTCGATGACGTCACCCTTTCGGCTTCGCGGCAGCACATCGAGATTGGTCACCTTGCCGTTGACGATCGTCCCCTGGACCGTGGTTTGAAACGGCGCGTGCACGAGGAAATCTGCGTTCCATCCGGCCGGCCAGGCGGGCAGGAGCAGGATCGTATGACCGTCCGCCTGCAGGATCATTTGCTGCAGGCCGTTCTCGCCGTTGCCGCCGTTATCCTCATCCGGCGCGTAATCGTTTCTGGCGACCCAGAAGGCGGGGAATGCCTGGGCCGGATCCTGGCTGCTGGTAAAATTGACGCTGACATAGCTCTTGGCCACGGAAGCCAAACCGACCATCGCGGACTGGATCGGGTCCTGGACCCAGCAACCGGACTGGGTTTGCTTGCGGGCGTTGAAACTGTCGAGCCCCACCTGGAAACTCGGCTTACCGAGGCCATAGAGGCGGAAGGGGTATATGGAGTATAGCTCCGGGTTTTCGCCGTTATGGCTGGCGTTGGTTTGCACGCCGGTATAGGGCAGGAGCAGCGTCTTTCCATTGGTGGTGACTTGCGGCAGGGGCGGAAGCTGTTGCAGCAGATTTGACCAGGAGGCGACCTGCGCGCTGCTCACAATATTGTTTGGCAGCGTGATCATGCGTTGCAAGACAGCCTGCAGGCCCGCGATATCGGGCGCCGGGTCGTGAACCTTCCAGAACATCTCGATGGCATTATCCGGGTCCAGCAGGAGTTTGCCCTGGGCATCGCGCCCGAAGTGCTGGTCGAAGAACTGGAGCCCGGCCGAGGCAATCGGCACCAGTGTTTGTTGCGCAAAGGCGGCGTCGCCGGTGTATTCGTAGTAATCGAGCATCATCATACTCAGCTCGAGAATGGGTGTGAAATAGTGGGCGGTGAAATTCGCGGCGACCTCCGGTCCCATGTAAGGCAAGCCGCCCCAGAACGGAGAGGTTTCCTGAAAATAAGCGCCGCCATGACCGTAGTAGCCAGTCACCTGGACGGCATTGGAAGCCAACATCCCGTAATACATGTTGAACAATGGCTGCATGATGTCGAAGTCGCCCGCCTTGAGCCGCGGCCAATACATGGCCCGGGTGTTCTGGAACCAATACTGGCCGCCCCAAGCCCGCGCGTCGGCGTTGCGGCTCGTGCTGGGATTGTCCACCACAAAGATCGAGCCATTAAATTTGATGGGATAAGCGCCCCGGCCAGCGCAGGCGGTAACAAAACGTTGCAGCACGTAGCCCTGGGTGACATTGGTGGCGGTCTGATCGCCCCGGACGAAAATCCAACTCCGGTGCCAGAACTGATTCCACCAAGCCTGGTGGGCCGCGCGGGTCTGCTCTAAATCCAGCGCGCTCAATTGGGACTCGTTTTGGCTCAACGCTGTGACCCACTGATTCGTCGTCGCCGTTATGGCGGTCAAAGGATAAATGCACACCATCTGGGAAAGGGCCGGCGTTGCCGAGGTCAGATTAGTGCTGGTCTGATTGGTAAGGCCGGCGCCGGCAATGGCGGCGCCGAAGGTCAGGTTGGCCACGTGCGGGTTGGCCGGCGAACTGTTCCGGTGAAACCACACGATCTGGTTTGTCTGTCCTGCCATCGTCACGTCCTCCACGCTCGGCGTGCGCCAGTTCTCGGCTTTGACCAAGAGGGTGAACGGTTGCGCATTGGTCGCCTCGACTCGAATCACGGGGTTGTTGGCATCAACCCAGACGCGGAGGTTGGCCGTGCCTTCCTGCACCTGGATCTCTCCAGTGCGAAGTTTCAGGACTTGCAGGAACGGGCTGAGGGTGCGGGGCGGGTTTAAGGAAACTCGCACCTTGCCCACCTTCATCAATCCCGAGTCGCTGGTAACGTCATCAGCCCAGGCATCCGTCTTGCCGATATAGAAAACCAGGTCTCCGTTCGTCTCCGTCCAAACATTCAGACCGATATCGCCATTGCCGATGGGCATGGACTGATCATAATTCGTGCCGGGGACATTCCAGCTCACGTTGTTCGTGTCGAGCCAGGGATTGATATCCGGCAGGACCATCTGCTGAGATACATTCAAACTCCCGGCGCCGGAGAAATGCACGCTATCCCGCGCCGCATTCCAGATTCCCGCCGGTTGCGAGACGCCGCCGATATACAAGCGCGCGACGGTATTGGTTCCCGTGTTGGCCAGATTCAGCACCCCATCCACGAATACATAGGCGTCGGTAGCAATCGCATTGGAATTTTGCAGGACGCACGTCGCGCCCGGCACCACGACCAAATCGCCCGCGCCTAAAGTCCCGCTGCTGGCGACCGTCACCGTGCCGTTGGATACCATCGTGCCTCCGGTGTAGGTATTTGGCCCGGCGAGGGTCAGCGCGCCCGAACCGGTCTTGAGAAGCGCACCTATTCCGCTCACGCTGCCGCCCAAGGTTATGGAACCCGAATTTAAGCCGAAAGTGGTGTTTTGGTTGAGGGCGAGGGCATTCGAGATATTGAAGGAGCGGTTGAGCCAGTTGGCAACCAACGGCGTGACGCCGTAAAACACCAGCACATTGCCGGCCAGGTTTACGGCTTCATTGGCGAACAGCAATTGGTTGAGGGTGAAACCGGCCAGGTCGTTGGTGCTGTTGATCGCCATGCTGTTGTTAAATACATTGGTCGTGCGCGAGCTGGAAACGGGTTTGCCCGGAGGATTGGGCAGCCAGGTGACGGCGCTCCAGGCGCCGGCGACGGTGTTCGTATAGATCGGCGGGGCTGCCGGCGTCGCACTCGCCTCAGGGGAGTTGCCGCCTTCTCCGCTCCCACTGACGCCGGACACCACGTAATAATACGTCGAATCATTCGTTACTGTCAGATCACTCCAAACCGTGGCCACCACGCCCGATTGAATTGTCGTGTACGGGCCGCCGCTCGTGGTGCCGCGTTTCACGTTGTAGCTGGCCGTATCCGCCGCCGCCGCCCAACTCAAATCGACGCGTGCATTGCCCGCCGTGGCGGCCAAACCCGTGAGTGTCCGGGGCAGGCGCGTCCCGTAGACATTAAACTCATGGATGCTCCACCAAAGGCCTGGCACACTGCCGGTCTGGGTAACGCGAATATAGCGGGCGGTTTGCGAGGCAAAGTTGATAGTCGTCACCGCCGAAGACCCCGCTCCCGTCGTCACGGGGCTGCCCCAGTTGCTGCCATCGTTGGAAACGTTCACCTGATAGCCGCGCGGATAGTCGCTGGTCGAAGTGCCGGCATCCAGAACAATCTGGTTAAACGTTGGAGCCGGCCACAACCCCGTATCCACCTGGAACCACATGCCATTGGTTTGGGAAACGCCGCTGGTCCAGCGGGTGGAAATATCGCCATCAATGGCGTTTGCCGCGCTGCTCCCGCCGACGGACGCGCTCACCACCCATCCATTTCGGCTGAGAGCGGCTCCGAAACCCGGCACGGCGAACGCCGTCAAACTCAACAGGAGAACCAGCAACCAACTCGGTGATAAGGCGGGTCGCGGGAGCGTCCACCCACGTCCTCCCGTGAGAATGTTGGTGCTGTCGGAATGCGCCGCGTGGCACCCGCTCAAAGCATCTGGTTCGAGATGACTAGGGGGTGGTATCATTCTGGAATCTCTGCTGCTCCACCTCGTTGAACACGCCGGCCCGCTCCACCCACGGATCGGTTACTTCTTGTAGGTGCCGTGTGTTCTCAGCCAAACGTGGTCGGAAGACAGCGGGCTGCCACCTGTCATGCTTAAGTACGTGTTGTTCCATTTGTGAAGCTGGGCCCGCCCGTCGGCAAATGACAACGAACTGGAATTGCCGTGATTAACCGCCGGTCGATCGTTCAGGCTGTCCCAAAAGAACAGAAAGTATCCGTCATTGATACTGTCCGGATTCTCGTCCAGAAACATAAACGCGTCCGAAGCGGCCAATTTGGAGCCAAAGTCCGTATATTTGACGAAGGATCCGTACATCTGGTCAGAAACGTCGGCGTTAGCCTTCACATAGCCAATCCAGCAGTTGGCGGAGCAGGAGCGCACGCGCGGAATTCCCAGGTAGGTCTTCTTGTCCGCCGGGCAGCGATAGCACCCGGCAGCCTTTACGTACGGGCCGATGGAGCCGTTCAACGTGACGCCACCCTGCGTCTGACCCAACACCCCTAAAAAGAAGAGATTGGTTTGATCCGTGGTCGCCGACACATCACCTACCGCCCAGTTGCAGATACCGTTCGCGGCCCAAGGCTGATTCAGGGGGATGATATCGGTATTATCGCCGGAATAAAGGATGCTACCCAACTGCAATTGGCGCATGTTGTTGAGACACGAAATACCCTGCGCGCGGTTTTTGGCCTTCGACAATGCGGGCAGGAGCATCGCGGCAAGGATCGCGATAATCGCGATGACTACCAACAGCTCAATCAAGGTGAAGCCCCGCCGCTGGGCACCGAGCTCATGGCCGGACTGACAAGTATAATTGCTTCGCAGGTTCATCACCACCTCAAACCCAAGAGTCCTCCAGCAGCCATTGCTGGCTGCTGGAGGCACTGGGCGTGTAGAACAGCGTTGGACGCTATTGACTTTGGACTTTATAGAAACGGCTGGCGCCGGCCGCTGAATCCGGGACCGATTGGACCGAGCCATTGCCTGCGACTGGGCTGCCCAAAGGCGTCCAATTCGCATCACTCAGGTGAGTCTTATACAACACCTGGTAATTGAAGCCCGTTTGAGTCGGGAACGAGATGATGATGTTTCCGCCACTCAGCGCCGCCTTGAGCTTCAAGTCGGGGACGGTAGCCGCCAGCATGAAGAAGCCGGTGTTGAGTTCGGCCTGACCCGGCACCGCTGAACCACTATAGCGCAGGGTTGTCGCCGAACCGTCAAGGGTAACTTTGACCGGCTTGCCGTTGTTGTCCGTCAATGTCACCCATTCCCAAGTTGACCAGCTCTGCTGGAAGACCGGGAAGTAACCCAGCGGTTGCAGGGTCTGGTTGGTCGTGCCCGCGCCGCTGGTCACCAGCGAAAGCGTGGGCTGCGTGAAGCCGGCGCCTTCGGCGAACCGGCCTACGACATAGTAGGTACCGGCGGGATAATGGCGCGTGTAGTTTACCCAGGAACCACCGCCGAAGTACCCGATGCAGTAGTCAATCCCGCTGCCGCCGCCCGAGGTGAACTCAGCGCGCGGCAACTCCCCGCCGAGGTCCCCCGTCTGCGTGGAGGGCGCCGGATCAGCCACCGAACTGAGGCGATACAGGAATGGGTTGGCATTCAGGTCCGATTGATGATTGTCCACATCCGCCACAGAACCGAGGTTGGCGTAGGCGTTGGTCTGCGGCTTGTCATAGAAATGGCCGCCGCCGTAGTCGTAATCCTCCGCTTCCCACACGTAGTTGGCGGAATTGAAGGTGCTGAAACTATTGGTCGAGTTGACCGTGCCATTGGCATCCGTCACGGTCACGACGACGGTGTGGGTGACATTGGTGCTAAGCGGGCAGGTGACATTCCACTGGTTGCCAGAGCCGCTGAAGGTGAGTTGGGATGCCGCCACTCCGTCCACATATACCAGGATGTTGTTGGTGGCGATCCCGGCCGGGGAAGTCACCGTGAAGGTCAGGGTATTGGTAAATTGGAACAACGCGGTGCCGTCGGGCTTCAGATTGCTGATGGAAGCCTTGCCGTCCGCGGGATTGACGGGCACCAGCATGAAGAAGTTCTGGTTGCAATAACCGCCGTCAATAGTCAGGCGCAAGGTCTTCGCGATCCCATCGAGGACTACCGGAACGAGGTTGCCACTGCCGTCCGTCAAAGGTGACCAGGTATAGGTTTGCCAGCCGCCGGTATAGGGGCAGGGGAAAATGCCCAGCCGCGAGGTTGTTTGGTTGGGCTGCGTCGGATCGCTGGTCACCAACGCCAGGTTGGCGCTGTCCGACTGACCGGTGTTGGCGCCGCCGCCGTTGGAGACGCGCATATAGACATAGAACATTCCCGACGGGAAGGTCCGGGTGTAATTGCCCCAGAAGCCCCGGTTATTGTCGCCTACATCATAGTCGGCATAGGAACCGGCAACGTAGGCTGGCCGCTGGATATCGCCGCAGCCCTCCACGCTGAGGCCGATCCCACGATAACCAGTGTTGTGATTATTGCCTGTGTAGTAATCAACTCCGAGTGTGCCAGCAAGACCAGTGAAAGCATCGATCCCCATATTGATGTCATAGAATTGCCCGCTGCTAAAGTTATAGTCTTCGGCTTCGAACGTGTAGTTGTTGGGGTCGAAGGTGTCGAACTTATTGGTAATGGTGCTCGTGCCGGCGGCATCCGTGAGCGTGATGATCACGGTATGGAAGGCATTGGTCTTCACCGGGCAGGTGACATTCCACAGGGTGGATGACCCGCTGAAGGACAGATTGGTCGCCGTTACCCCGTCCACCTTGACTAGCACGTTGTTGATGTTCATGCCGGCGTAGGAATTGGCGGCAAAGCTCAATTCGTTCGTGATTTGGAACAGGCTCAGGCCGTCAGGTTGGAAACCGCTGACGAACGGAGGCGGGGTTTGGCTGAGGTCGGCCGGCATCAGCATGAAAAAGTTCGGGTTATGGCCGCCATTAACGACGGTATAGCGCAGGGTTTTCACGGCGCCGCCGGTAAGCCGGACGAGGTCGCCATTGCCGTTTTTCACCGGCGCCCAGGAGTATTTCTGCCACCCGCCGGTCGGAGGAGCGGTGAAGCTGCCGAGCAGGGAAGCGGTTTGTCCGCTGCTGGTATCGAGGGTAGGGTTGGTCACCAGCGAGATGCTCGCCGCGTTCGCCGTGGCGCCGCCATTCCCGCTGGAAACGCGCACATAAATATTATAGATGCCCGAGGGGAAGGTCCGGGTGTAATTCGCCCAATTGCCGACATAAGCGTTGCCGATGTCGTAGTCCTGCAGCCCCTGGTGGGTCGCGCGGGGAACATCGCTGGCATTCTCGGTGGCTAGTCCGTAACGTCCGCCGTAGGCATTGCCGCCGCCACCGCCGGCCCGGTGATAATCAATTTCAGCCGCGCCATCGAGACCCGAGTACGCATTGGTCTGCGGATTATCAACGAAATTCC
>ODAK010004052.1_pt1 | contig 15063 bp, 15 predicted proteins | sample 1539591 | NCBI WGS metagenome assembly ODAK01 (sample SAMEA3539303, study PRJEB22396) | soil metagenome | biome: tundra; feature: field; material: soil | place: USA | collected 2010-05 | depth 0.15 m | reverse complement strand
GGCTTCGCGCTGGTGGTGCTGGTGGCGGCGGTGTTGCTGCTGACGTATGGCAACCATATCGGAGAAATCGCCGCAAAATAAAACGTCCGTTTATGAAACGCCACGGCTCCGTCATCATGCTCCGTCCGGAAAAAGTTTCGGAATACGTCCGGCTTCATGCCGCCGTGTGGCCGGAAGTCTTGAAGATGATCAAGGAGTGCCACATCCAAAATTATTCAATCTATCTGCGCAAACTCGCCGATGGCCGGCACTTTCTGTTCAGCTATTTTGAATATACCGGCAGTGATTTTGCGGCGGACATGGCGAAGCTGGCCGCCGACCCGGCCACGCAAAAATGGTGGGCCGTCTGCAAGCCGTGTCAGGAACCGCTCGGTGACCGCGCGCCCGATGAATGGTGGGCGAACATGGACGAAGTTTTCCATCTGGATTAGATTCATGATGGAATTAACCAAAAGTGTTTTTTTAATCAACCAAACGTATTCAGCCAGAAATTCATCATGCCCGTTGAAATCACCAATCGCGATTACAGCCTGATTGGCCGCGACAGCAAGCTCGCGGAGGAATTGGGACTCGCCTCGGCGGAATGGTATGCCTGCCCGATTCCGCGCAAACGGCTCAAGGAATTGATGCAGCGCAAGGACGGTCCGGCCATCCGCGACACGCTGCTCTGGTTCGCGCTGCTCGGACTCACCGGCTGGCTCGGCTGGCATTTCTGGGGAACATGGTGGTGTGTGCCGGCGTTCGTCGTCTATGGCGTGCTGTATTGCTCGTGCTCGGATTCGCGCTGACATGAGTGTGGCCATCGCACCGCTTTCAAAACGACGTGGATGAATGATGTCGTCTATGAAATGGCCTCGTTCATGGTGCTGCGCGAATCCACGCCGTGGCGCTGGAGCCACACGCGGCATCACACCGACACGATCATCGTCGGGCGCGACCCGGAGATCGCCGTGCCACGACCGCCGGATGTTTTGGGAATCATTCTTGCCTTCTTCAGTTTGAAAAGCGGGCCGAAAGAATACAAAAAAATTCTCCTGCACTGCGCCGGCAAACTGACGGCGGAGGAGAAGACTTACATTCCCGAAATGGAATACGCCAAGGTATTTTGGACTGCGCGCATCTGGGCTTTGATTTACGCCGCCGTCATCGGGTGGGCGGTGGCGATTCACCGCCTCCTGCCGCTGATGCTGATTGGCTTGCCTTCGTTTTACGGTGCGTGGCTGCTCGTAATTTTCGGCCTCACGCAACATGCTGGCGTTGCCGAAAATGTTTTGGATCACCGCCTGAACTGCCGGACGGTCTATATGAATCCCGTTTTTCGTTTTGTCTATTGGAACATGAATTATCATCTCGAACATCACATGTTCCCGATGGTGCCGTATCACGCGTTGCCGGCGTTGCACGCGGAAATGAAAGCTGACACGCCGAAACCTTACCACGGACTGGTTGAAGCCTACCGCGAAATTGTTCCCGCAATTTTACAGCAGGTGAAAGACCCGGCTTATTTTGTGAAACGTGAACTGCCCGCGTCCGCAAAACCGTTTCCAAATTCAGTTTCTCAAGTGCAAATTGCGTAGTTAATTAAATATGAAATGATTGATATGAAGCTAAGCAACGACGGCTACGTCATCTTGATCAGCACAAAAAATTTCACGGAGCGTTATTACCGCGATGAAACCGGTTGGTTGAAAGTAAGCGCGCGCGGTCGAAAATTTCGCGCAACCGCCGAGCAAGTTCTCAATCACGTTCTGCCTGTGCTGGCCGGAATCAAATCAAATCTTACCATCAACGTTGAATTAAAATGAGCGGCGATTGGATCAAAACCTGCAACGCGGACGACATCGAACCGGAGGACGTGCTGCGCTTCGATCACGGCGATCGGACGTTCGCGATTTACCGGACGAGCGATGGCCAATTCCACGCCACCGACGGCCTCTGCACGCATCAAAACGTCCATCTGGCCGGCGGCTTCGTGATGGACCACCTCATCGAATGTCCCAAGCACAACGGGCGGTTTGATTTCACGACCGGCCAGGCCAAGGGCGCGCCCGTCTGCGTGGATTTGAAAACCTATCCGGCCAAAGTTGAAGGCGGCGAAGTTTTCATCCAACTTGTCTGAAAATTCTGCCGATGAAAATTTTATATTTCCGTTCCGTCTGGGGCCTGGACGATTTGCCGACACTGGAAGAACGATTCAAAAAAATCAAAGCCGGCGGTTTCGACGGCGTGGAGCTGGACGTGCCGCCTGATCTGGAAACCTGCAAACGCGCGCGGCAGTCGCTCGATGAATTGGGTCTGGCCGTAGTCGCACAACAATGGCGGACGAGCGGGCTCACCGTCGCCGAACACACGGCCAGCTTCGAGCAGCAATACAAACGCGCCCTCGTGCTGAAACCACTCTACTTGAATTCCCACACCGGCTGTGATCATTTCACGCTGGAAGAAAATCTCGAAATTTTCGACCACGCAAATGCGCTGGCTGACAGGCACGGCGTGGAGGTCTATCACGAAACGCATCGCAGCCGCGCCCTGTTCAGCGCGCCGGCGACGATGCAATTTCTGGCCGCGCGTCCGCAGCTCAAGCTCGTTGCTGATTTTTCGCACTGGTGCTGAGCGCATGAATCGTTGCTCGCCGACCAATCGGAACGCGTCGAGCGCGCGACGAAAAATGCCTACGCCATCCATGCCCGCATCGGACATGCGGAAGGTCCGCAGATTCCCGACCCGCGCGATCCGCTCTGGCAGCGGAATCTGGCGACGCATCTGGCCTGGTGGAAACGCATCGTCGAACACCGCCGCGCCGAAGGCTGCGCCATTCTGCCGATCTGCCCGGAATTCGGTCCGCCACCCTACATGACCTTGCTGCCGCATACGACGCAGCCGGTGGCCGACCTTTGGGACATCAATTGTTTCATTCGCGTTTGGTTGCAGCAAAACTTGTAAAGCGGAGCCGAGGCCAACCAGACGAACAAGCGTGCGGCCAACGAACATCCGTTGGTGAACATCAAGCGCTGGTTAGGATGCAGGCACTTTTTAGCAGGGCCTGGTCGCCGTTGTTCTGGGGCATGACCTGCATGGCAACAAAGGTTACGCCGGGTTGAACGCGGTTGCCGTTTGGCTTTATCCTGATCAATGTCTCCCCGCCTCAAGTTCGCCCTTCGCGGTTGACATTCGTGACCTGACATGGCTTTGTTCTGCTGACTGGTGATTTAATTTTAAACAGAACCACGCATTGCCATGAATGAAGACCGTAAAGAAACCAAAAGTCTGACCCGGCGGGATTTTATCCGCGTGGGCGCAACCGGAGCCACGACAATTGCACTCACCGGCATGGGTGCGCTGAATGCTTCCGCCGCCGAGCCAGCGGGCAAGCTGCCGCGCCGGCGTTACGGGCGAACTGGGCTGGAGATCAGCTCCTTGGTAGGAGCATCCGACTGGAGTGCCGACGTGATTCCGCTGGCGGTCAAAGCCGGGGTCAACTATTGGCACAAGGCGCATCGCTGGACTGCCGACAAAATGCCGGATGCGATCAAGAGCCAGCCGCGCGAATCCTATCATCTCGAAATCACGGTGGACCGCGTCGGTGGCGATCACATGCACGGGCGCATTGACGAGGAAGAGCACTATCAATTCGTGAAGCAGGCTGTCGCACGCGCAGGCGTAGGCTACTACGACGTTTTCAAGTTTCATTTCGGCTATCACTCGGTGAACGAGGCGAAGACGGACTTGGGCGTGATTCGTGCCTACGACCGGTTGAAAAAGGAAGGTCTCGTCAAACACCTGGCCATTTCCCAGCATCATTACAACAACATCGGTGGTGACATGGCTTACGACATCGTCACCTATCTAATGGATCATTCGCCTTTCGAAGCCGCCCAGTTTTTTTATACCTACGGCGACAAGAAAGAATTGGAAGACTTGTTAACGCTGGCCAAAAAAAATGATTTCGGAACTATCGCCATGAAAACCATGGGTGGTGTGGGCCGCGCGTCCACGGACAAAAAATTTCAAACCCTGCTGGCCGAGCCGCGTTTTAAGGGCAGTTCGCCCGGCGCGGCGATGGTGAAATGGCTGATGTCCAATCCGAATCTTACGGCGGCGGTGATTGCCACGAATAACTTCGACCAGTTGCAAGAAAACTTTGATGCGGCACGCCAGAACACCATGGGTTCCAATGACCACCATGCCCTCGATCTGCTGGCGGCTTACAACAAAGGACTGACCTGCCTGCTCTGCGCCGACTGCGTCTCGCATTGTCCCGAACACATTGCCATTGCCGACATTCTGCGCTACGAACGCTATGCCTTGGACTACCATGATTTGTCACGCGCCCGGGCCGAGTATAAGACGCTGACCAAGGATGGCACCGCCTGCATCGCCTGCGGTGACTGTATGCCCGCCTGCAAGGCAGACATCAACATCATGGCGAAGTTGAAGGAAGTGCATCATCTTCTGGGATGAGACATTTCAGCCTGCGTCGGCCGTTGAACTTAGTGTGAACCTGAAGCAGCCGCCGACGGTCAGATTGTTCAATTACTTGCCGACAACCCGGCCGGCCTCGATTTGAAAACGGGGGAAATTCCGGTCGCAAAATGAAAAGCGGCGGTCAACTGCATGCAGTCCAGACACTGCGCGTTTGACTGGGCATTACCAATTCGTGAAGCGTCTGGAATGCGGTTGCTTCAGAACCGCTTTCGTTTTCAGCGGGAAATTTCCACCAACTCTGCGCCCTGCCAGGTGTCGTCAATGTTCACGTAGCTCCAGCCGTGATCAATCAGGCCGGAATCCGCCATCGCCTTCGCGTTGTGCAGCACGATGTCTTGGGTGATGCGGCCCGCGTGATGATTCCAACTGTTCCAGCCCATCGTCGGCGTGAGCGCGATGGTTTCGCCGGCAACAATTTTGAATTTTTTGTCACCTGTGCCGAAGGAGTTTTTCGCATGGAAGGTCACTTTATATTCGCCCTGCTTGTGCAACGTGCCGGTGATGTCGCCGGTCTTGGCATCCAGCGTCAAACCGGCGGGCAGCCGGTCAGCGGAAAACGCCATCGGCCGGTCGCCAGTGGCGGGAAGGTGATACAGAAATGAATGATCGGGCCGAACCCCAAAAACTGTCGCTCCGTTGATGCGCGGGGTATGCGGCGCAGGCGGCGTGCGGATTTCGGGGGAATCATCGGCGCGGGCAGCGGTTGAAAATAGCAGCGCACCAAGCGCCAGCGCGCCCAGGAAGTTTTTTGCGGACACAGTTTTATTTTTCATGGGAAGTTAATCTCCAGTCCGGTTTCGCCGTAAAAAAGTTACGGCGATTTTCCAACGCCGGGATTGTCGAGCCACAAAATCGGCTGCGTGATGGCAATGTTCCGCCGCACCTCCTCATCGGTTGGATCGGCGGCCAGTCTTTGCCACAGATCGAGATATTTTTGCTCGTGAAAAACGATGCCGGCAAACAACAGGCTCGGCTGCCGGGCCGGCCAGCCGTCCCACGCCTGCACATCCGGTTTGCGCGGCCAGGTGGATTTGTCGGCGAGATACGGATACATGAATTCCATCGCCTTGCGAAGGTTGCGCCCGTCCGGCAAGGTAAAATGCCACAGGTCATTTTCCGGCGTCGAAAGCAGCTGGCACAGCGTCGTCAGGTTATCGAGTTGAAAAATGGAATAGCCGTAAGGTTTTGTCCGGCGCAGTTCTTGCGGAAAGCTTCCGTCATTGGTCATCTGTTTCGGAATGAAAACATCCGCGACCCGGCGACGGCATTCGGCGAGATTTTTTTCGTCGCCGGTGAATTGTGCAAAGGCCGCCACCTGCAGCCAGAATGCGACGGCGTGGTTGTTGGCCGCATTGCCTTCAGTCACGCCATTTTTACTGGTCGTCAGCCATTCGACGTAGTCGGCAAACCACTTTTCCAATCCGGCCACGTCGGCGGCGGGAAAAGCGGGCGACCTTTGCATGGCCTCAATCGCCTTGGGAATTTCGATGAGGTGCAGCGAATCAATGATGCCGTAGCTGCGCCCGCGCGAAACGCCGGGAACCGCCTGCGCATATTGCAGGCTGGGATTCATCCGCGTTTTCTCGTCAAGAAGAAACACCCGCAGCAGCTCGTCGGCCTTTCTGGCGAACCGGTCGTCGCCGGTGATTTTATAGGCCGCGCCGAGGGCGGCGACGGCGTCGCCCAATTGCCGGATGACTTGGCGATGCGCGACGAAATTATTGGGATTTGTCTGGCCGTCGCGCTCAACGTAAGGCAGGCCGTTGGTCGTTTTTGGATTTGGCCACCAGTAATCGCCGTTGGAATAAAAATCATTCGGCCCGCCGTCGCTAAATTTTGCGCGGAAGCTGGCGATCGTCACCGGCTCCTGTTTGAGCGCGGCGGCAGCGGCTTTTAAAATCCGTTCGCGGTCAATCGTGGCGACATCAATCGCGGGCGCGGCCACGGCGGCAAAGCAAGCCGCCCCGGCGAGCAGCAATAAGATTGCGGCGCAGACTCTTTTCATAGGCTAATCGCGTTACATTAGGGGAGGGAGCCGGCCCAAGCAATCAAACGAATGTTCAGGTAGCGGTCGGCCGGCCGGACCTGAAGGCTTTTTGAAAATGCCAGCCTTGCTCCGGCAAACCGTGACGGGCTGAAATGGCGGCCCCGGTTTCTGGCCGGTTAAGACCTTCGGTTTCCTTGGCCAATTGGTCGCCTGTGACGAAACGCTTGCTTAAAATTTTCTCCTGCTTACGATTCCCGCCAATTCGCATGGCCAAAGGAAACAACCAAAAACCAGCCAACGGCTCCGCCCTCGACTTCGAAGCCCAGTTTTGGGCCGCCGCCGACAAGATGCGCGGGCACATGGACGCCTCGGAATACAATGGTGCCCGTCCGGAAGGACTCTGCCTCGGCCTCATCTTCCTCAAATACATTTCCGACGCCTTCGAGGAAAAACGCGAGCAACTGCGGTTTGGCTTCTCCGATCCCAAGAGCGAATGGTTCATCAAGGACGAACCGCAACGCGCCGAGGCCGCCGAGAATCGCGATTTCTTCTCCCTCTCCGCCTCGATCGGATTCCTTCGCTCGCGGGAGCGGGAGAAGGTGGCGCAGCCGGATGAGGGTCGTGTGGGAAGAACTATTCAATGGGAGAGGGCCGGGGTGAGGTGTCGAATTCCGCAACTTCCGCCCGAAGCCCGCTGGCACACCATCAAAGCCAAAGCCAAGTCGCCGGAGATCGGCAAGGTCATTGACGATGCGATGGGCGCGATTGAGCGCGAAAGCGATGTAGCGCAGGCGTCCTCGCCTGCGGGTTCTGGCGGCGTCCCCGCCGCCAGTCGGAACACCGGGCGGGGACGCCCGGCGAACCCGCAGCCGGGGACAGCTGCGCTACATTTCAAGGACGTGCTGGGGCGCGTCTATGAATACGAGAAGTTCGCCAGCGCGGAAGGGACTTTGCAGTCGGCCAAAACGATTTGCGGCAATCGTCGAATGAAGCGGGGCTTCTCCCTCTCCGCCTCGAACGGGGAGAGGGCCGGGGTGAGGTGTCGAAATTTCGGAATGAATCGGCGCGGCGTTCAAAATTTTCGTGGGCAAAGGTGGCCGTGCGCAAGCACCACCACCTGGAAACTGGCGCGGATGAATCTCGCCATTCGCGGCATTGACGCCAATCTCGGCCCGCGCAACGCCGACAGCTTCCGGCAGGATTTGCATCCCGACCTCAAGGCCGATTTCATTCTCGCCAAACCATTTCCAGTCAATTGATATGAGTGGTGGAACACCAAGCTTTGATAATGGCAGTGTAAAGCGAAACGAAGTGATTGAAAGTATCCGCGACGGAAAGCTTGTTATTGTAACTGGCACTGGTGTTTCAATGCAAACAGTTGGTTATCCTGCCACACCGAATACTGAAGTCGCCGGTTGGCTCGGTTTGCTTAAAAATGGGTTGCCATATTGTAAACGACACAATTTGCAGGAGAGTGATGATACTGATGTTGTGGAACTTCAATTGAGCAAAAATACAACTGAAAACCTGATAGCCGCAGCCCAGCAGATTCATACATGGATTGACCGTAAAAACGGTAATCCAAGATATTTCTGGCTAAAAGAATCGATTGGCCAATTAAAAGTTCAAAATCCGTCTTTGATCAACGCCCTCGACGCGCTAGCGAAGTTAGGCGGAATACTTACTACCTTAAATTATGATGACCTACTTGAAAAAACCACCAGTCGTCTACCCCTCCATTGGAAGCAACAACTCGAAATTGACCAACATTTATTTGGGAACTCCAAAAGCCATGTTTTGCATATTCATGGATATTGGGAGGAGCCTCTTTCGATTGTCTTAGACCGGACCTCGTATGAAGAGATTTCGACCGATATAATTATGCAGCAGTTGATGCAACGTTTCGCCCGTTGGGAAAGATTCTTGTTTGTTGGGTGTAGAGGGACGTTCCTTGACCCAAATTTTCAGACACTTTTAAAATGGTCAAATGTGGCTTTGAAGACTGCTAGACACAGACATTTTGTGCTTTGTCGCGAAGAAGACGAAGCAACTCTCTTGTCAGAACTCCGCCCTTTTGGAACATTATTGGAACCATTGGTATTTGGAAAGTCTTTTAGTGAGTTGTCGCAGTATTTAGAATCGCTCGCTACGGATTCAATCGCAAAGAATCTCCCTCTTACCCCGTTAACTCAAACAGCGGTTCCGAACTTTCAAAAACCTGCTGACATTTGGAGGATGCAATGGAAACGATGAACCAAAAACTTTTACAAGAATTATTCTTGCTGGGTCGAAATGTGGCTGTCGAAAAAGTCAGTCAAGTTTTTGATGGACAACTCAAGGAGCTTTGCCTGCGGACTCGCTATCCTAAGGAACTGGATTCGTTTGTTGCAGCCTGTCTGGCTCAACGAGGCGAATTGGACAAAGGTGCTGGCGAGCGTTGTCTGTTTGTCCGTAATCGCGAAACATGGCAGCGGCTATGTGAAACAGAGCCACCGCACCGTATTTTTGTGGCACACCCAGAACTAGATTTTGAGGCTCATAAAACTGAATTGCTTCAACAAGCTCGCGTGCGAGAACATTCGGTAATCTATGCAATTACAAATCCGCGTCCCGACACTGCTGAAGTAGTAGATTTGCGCCAACCAAAAAAATATGAGGTTCAGGAAACTCTCAAAAAACATCAGGTTCCAGAAGATGAAGCTAATCGCCTTGCACAACGGAGTAATGGGAATGTCTATCTTCTTGTTCAGTTAGTATCCGACACGACTGAACGCCGCAAATGGGCTGCACAAGACGTTGGTTATCGGTTGCGATGGCTGGCCTTGCTCGGAGGCTGGAATGATAGCTCCAAAAAGGACAAAGCCGTAATTGGAGAAATTGCAGATGAACCTTACGAAGGTTGGGTGCAAATACTTTATCCATACACACGCCAAGAAGAACCACCCGTGCTGCTTGAGGGCAATAATTTCCGTCCCGTGTCGCGTTATGAAACCTGGCAACAACTTGGTCATAACCTATCCGATAAAGATTTGCTTCGCTTTAAGGACGTAGCCATTAAAATTTTAAGTGAGACAGAACCGGCTTTCGACCTGCCGCCAGAAAAACGACAATATGCCGGATTGCAAAGAGACCTGCCAGAAACTTGCACACCCGCCCTGCGAAGGGGCATTGCTGAAACACTGGCTTTGCTTAGCGGACAAGGCCAAGCCTTAACTGTTAGCCCGAATACTGCCCAGAGCACTTCTGAAGCCGTTGTTTGGTCGCTGCTGAATGGAGCAGATTGGAAACGCTGGGCAAGCCTCAGCAGCGACCTGCCACTTTTGGCAGAGGCTGCGCCCGAAGCTTTTCTATCAGCACTGAAGAACACGCTCCAAAAGCCAAACGAAAGTCCACTTAATGATTTATTTGCAGCAAACGATGGCTCATTTTTCGGGCGAAATTATCACTGTGGGCTGCTCTGGGCATTGGAGGTTCTTGCATGGTATCCGGATTACCTTTGCAGTGTCTCAATTATTTTAGCCCAACTTGCTTCATACCCATTGCCTAAAAACTTGGGAAATAACCCACTTGATTGTCTTCGCAGTATTTTTCTGACTTGGCTTCCTCAAACGCTTGGAACTATCGAACAGCGACGCGTTGCCGTCGAAAAAGTAATAGAGGAAAACGCAGAAACCGGCTGGCAGTTGCTTTTGGAATTGCTACCTGCTGCGCATCAGAGTGGCAGCTATAACCAAAAACCAGTCTGGCGCGACTGGCTAGATGGCCATTGGAAGGAAGGTGTAACGCGCCAAGAGATGACCCGCCAAATTCAGAATTATGCAGAACTGGCAGTGCAGTGTGCGTTCAAGGATATTATCAAACTCAATGAACTGATCGCACGATGGGACAATCTGCCTCCAGATGTTTTTGAGAAAGTCTTGGAACACCTCAAGTCGCCTGTAGTTCGTGATCTTCCCGAGGCGGAACGTTTTATACTATGGCAAAAACTGACAGATGAAAGTAGCCGCCATCGCCGCTTCGCCAAAGCCGATTGGGCAATGCCCGACGAAGAACTCAAAAAGCTCGAGGCTGCTGCTGAGGCAATTAAGCCTGTCAGTCCCGCAATCCTTTACCAACGGCTTTTTAATGATTATGAACATCACTTTTTTACACAGGACACATCAAATTATGGTGAACAGCGCGACGCTCTGGCCGCAGAGCGGTCACAAGCTGTTTTGGCGATAATAAAGGAAGGGGGGGTGGAGGCGGTTATTAAGATCGCCAAGTCAGTAAAACTTCCTGTTGAAATTGGGATGGCACTGGGTAGAGTTGGAAATCAGGAATTTGATTTATTTTTGCTACCAAAGCATCTTGAAAATAATGAAAAACCAATTTTGGAGATGGTTAAGGGCTACATTTGGGCACGGTATTTCACGGCATCATTTGCTTGGGTTCAGGGATTTAACCTGACAACTTGGTCAGTGACGCAGAAAGCAAAATTCTTTTCCGCAATGCCTTTTGAAGCTCAGGTATGGCGAGCAGCGGAACAGGCTCTTGGCGACAAGAAGAACGAGTATTGGGATAGTATCCGGCCAAATTCTTTCCAAGCTGGCAAGGATTTAATTGAAGCAATCTCAAAGGCTGTTGAAAATAAACGTGGCGACATTGCGGTAAATGGAATTAATTGCCTTATCCACACAAAACAGCAAATACCAACGCCTCTCGCAACTGCTGCTGTCAGGTGCATGATTGAAAATTATCCTAAAAATCTTTTTCTCGATCAATATGAGTTGGTTGAAATTATTAAACATCTTCAATCTGCACCCGATGCTGATATCAATGATTTAAGTTGGATAGAATTTCAGTCCCTTAAACTTCTCGACCATACAAACGGAGCATCTCCTGTTATTCTGGAAAGGCGGATGTCCGCCGAACCAAAATTCTTTCATGAGACTATGACGCTGGCCTTTCGCTCTGAACGCGATATTGGAAAACCGAAGGAACTAGATGAGCATCAGTCAAAATTAGCAAGCCACGTTTTTGGCCTTCTGCACCATTGGCAGACGCCACCGGGCACGACCAAGAGCGGAACGATTGATGAGGAAAACTTCAAAGCGTGGATTGTGGAGACAAAAAAATTGTCTGAGGAGTCCGGTCATTGGGCCATCGCACAGCAACTTATCGGACAGGCATTGACTCATGGGCCTGCCGGCCTTGTTGGCTTACTTAATTATCCTGAAGCGGCAAAAATTCTCGATCACAAGGATTTTGAAGAAATGAGGCGGGGGTTTAGTATTGCTCTATTCAATAGCAGGGGCGTTCATGGTTTTAGCTCGGGCTCGCAAGAATTAGAAATCGCTAAAGGTTATCGGGACCATGCTCAAAAATATGAACTTGCTGGTTTTACTCGAATTGCTGTGACACTTCGCAGCATTGCCGATTCTTACCAACGCGACGCCGAACGTGAAGCAAAGAGGGACCCGTATGGAGAATGATGCGCTGTGACGGAATTTGAACGGCAGACCAGCCAGAAAGCAAAGCCTGTAATTATCTCCGCTGAGGCGCACCGCAGCCAATACGATTTCATTGACGGCTTCGCCAAGCACATGCGCGATGCGCTGCCCAAGGCGTCGTTCATCGGCTTCACCGGCACGCCGATTGAAAGCGGCAACAAGAACACACAGGCCGTGTTCGGCGATTTGGCTTCCTCGTCAAATGTTTTTTGGCAGGGCAACGAGCGATTGTGCTTCGTTGACGTTGTCCATCAGCGAGCCACCGCCCTGCATGTTCAGCATTTTCACGATGTCTGAAAGGTCCGCATACTGAATAGCAGCTTGAGATGTTCTATTGATTTCCTTCATTTGTGGTGTGCTCTGATATTTCACGCCCCAGTCTTCAGAAAGGGAACCGTGGCTCGAATTGGCTCCTCTGGAGATGGGCACGATTCTGAGATATATGAAGCCTTTCAGTCGTGCGACTCGCCGATTCATGACGTGGTCTAGAACCAGACCCGTCAAATTTACATCTGGAAACGCCTGTGTGTATGCCCGCCGGTATGCGCGGTAATCTACATGAACCCAAACCTGCCTTGGATAATGGAGGACTGATGCCTCAGGATGTTTCCAAATCGGTAAACGAGCGTCCGCTTCATCTGGCTCATGTGCCTCCACAAGCAGAGCATTACTCGGCGTGCCTCCCGCAAGTTCTGCGACGATTTTACCCGCATACGTTTCGATGGCTTTAATGTCTCGTGCCGCGACCGGTATGAACAAGCATGGTAAGAGGCCAGATTTTTGGGGAATCTCAATCGCATGCGGGTCGATAGGTCGTTTGGTCATATTGCGACTGATATTATGCGCATGTGAGGGGCAACCATCCAGATTTTCTTCACGCTGGTTGGCTGTGCCGCATGACTCGGCTTTGGAGATTCGCGATGAAGTCGGATTCTTTCAGGAAGTGCGGGCGGTGCTGGCCAAGAGCATCAGCGAAGGCGGCGAGAAATCACCGGAAGAATTGGAGCTGGCCGTCCGGCAAATCGGATGTCCACGGTGAACACTCAGTTGTGGCAACGTGAAAATGGATATTTTACATCGGAGTTCATTTTGGTATCCTCAAACCCGTGAGAGGCGAAATCCGAGCACTGGCTGACCGTTATGCTGCCGAGTTGAAGCGCAACATTGACGAGCGCGTGGCCGACCTGGAGCAGGACTACAAGAAGGCAATATTCCCTCTGCGGCACCACCCTCCCAAAGTTGAACCAGGCCCAGTAATCTCATCGCTCCAAAACCCATGAACTCAAAATACAACCCATTCTTGAAACGATCCACGTTGTCCGGTTTGCCTGGCCTCCGATGGCTGGCCAACGGGTCCCTGCTTGCGCACTATGCTCTCGGTGCCGGTCGCCGCCTGTCCGGCTGCCGGGACCTGGCTCCGTCACCCGCGATTATCGGGAAGTTTCTTTCCGGGCTGCTTTTGCTGTGCGCCCTGTGGCTGCCCGGAAGGGCGCTAGGCGTGGGCACTTGGACTCCCCTGGCAAACCAACCGCCGCAACCGGCGGCGGTGGCCGGAATTAGCCTTGGCATGCTTCTTTCCGACGGCACGATCCTGGCTGAAGGTCTCGGCAAGGATTGGTATAGATTGCAGCCGGACAGCAATGGTCATTATGTCAACGGAACTTGGTCCGCTCTCAACAGTTCCCATTTCGGGCACCTCAACGGGTCAACCGCCGTCCTCACAAACGGCAACGTCTTTGTCGGGGGCGGCGAGAATGGCAACGGAGTTTACACGGTCGAAATATACAACCCGGTCGCAGCCTCATGGAGCGTCGCGTATGACGGGGGATTGGGTATTGCTGATGGCAACGCCATGCTGATGCCGGATGGACGGGTATTGATCGAACCTCAAGGCACCGTCGGATCAACCGTCCTCTTTAATCCGGGTAACAACTCATTCTCGCCAACCACTGGAGCGCCTTTGCATGGCATAGCAGAAGCAACGTGGGTGAAACTGCCCAACGACAATGTCCTGATAATAGATTCGGGAAATAGGGGCGTCGGTGCGACTACGGCTGAGATGTATAATCCCAACACCGGGACTTGGATCAATGCGGTCAGCGGCGGCACCGTTCCCAACATCTGGCCCGATATGACCGGAACCGGGGCTATCAGCGAGATGGGACCTGCGTTCCTCTTGCCCAATGGCAATGCGATCTTCTTCGGCGGAAACGGAGTCACGGCAGTCTATCACAATGGAACCTGGTCCCAGAGCGCGACGCTGCCCGCTGGCTTGGGCCAGAAAGACGCGCCGGGCGCCATGATGGTCAACGGCAAAATCTTGCTCGCGGTCTCTCCCCAGGGCACTAACAGTTCCGGAAATGACGTCAATGGCATCGCGCCGACTTCGTTTTATGAGTATGATTATACTGCGAACAGCGGCGCCGGGGGGTTCACGCTCGCACCTGCTCCTAATGACCCCAACATTACCGGCTACTGGGCTGGCCTCCTTACACTGCTTGACCTGCCCGACGGCACGGTCTTGTTGGCGTCATGGGCTACCAACGAGATCTACATTTACACGCCGGATGGCTCGCCGCTGCCCGCCGGCAAGCCGACCATTCAGAGTATCTCCGTGAATGGCGATGGCAGCTTGCATCTCACCGGCACTTTGTTCAATGGCATTTCGCAAGGCGCCTCCTACGGTGACGATCAGCAGATGGACAGCAACTACCCGCTGGTGCGTTTCACCGATGCCAGTGGCAATGTCCGCTATGGCCGCTCCTATAATTGGAGCAACACCGGGGTAATGAAGACCGGCTTAACCGTGACCACCGAATGCACGGTGCCGGCCGGAGCCTCGCTGGGCGATTCCATCCAAGTGGTCGCCAATGGCATCGCTTCGGATGGTTATTTGGTAACAAACCTTAATGACAGCGGCCCGGGCTCACTGCGCCAGGCCATCGCCAGTGCCTTTCCCGGCGCCTACATCAATTTTGCCACCAACCTTGCCGGCGCGACCATCCGGCTGACCAGCGGCGAACTGATGATCAGCAATAATCTCACCATTGACGCCTCGGCGCTGCCCGGCGGCATCACGATCAACGGCAACCATGCCAA
>ODAK010004051.1_pt1 | contig 15066 bp, 17 predicted proteins | sample 1539591 | NCBI WGS metagenome assembly ODAK01 (sample SAMEA3539303, study PRJEB22396) | soil metagenome | biome: tundra; feature: field; material: soil | place: USA | collected 2010-05 | depth 0.15 m | reverse complement strand
ATTGCATCAAACCACGACTGAACTAAATCGGCAATGTTATTCCATTACAGTCCCTAACTCTTGAGTTCGGCCAAGAAATACATGACATCGAAGGCGTACCCACGCGAGTTTTCTCGATCGCCAAGACCGTTGCGGATTGCTTCAAATACCGGAACAAGATCGGTCTCGATGTGGCACTTGAAGCGCTCCGCGAGTGCCTGCGAAACCGAAAAGCGACTACGAACGACCTGTGGCAAGCCGCCAAAGTCTGCCGGGTAGCGAATGTGATGAAGCCCTATATGGAGGCTCTCACTTGAACTCGGGCATCCCCCGGAATATCGCGGCCTCGATTCGCCAGAAACTCCTCAACATCGCCACCCGTAATCGCGAGGACTTCGGCCTGATTCTCACTCGCTACGCACTGGAGCGCCTCCTCTACCGCCTCAGCCAATCGAGCTACCGCGATCACTTTGTCCTGAAGGGAGCGATGCTCTTCCAGGTGTGGGCCAACGCACCGCATCGCCCAACAAGGGATCTCGATCTGCTGGGCCGCGGTGACCCTTCGCCTGAGCGATGCCTCGCCGTGTTTCGCGAACTGTGCGACATTCGAGTACCCGAGGATGGCATCATATTTTCGGCAGAAACGGCAACCGCCACGAAGATAAAGGAAGACCAGCAGTACGAGGGCGTCCGCATCAAATTCCTCGCCCACCTCCAAAAACGTCCGGATACCCATTCAGGTCGATGTGGGATTCGGTGACGCCGTGAATCCCAGTTTGCTTGACTATCCGACCTTGCTGCCGCTGCCCGCGCCGCGCATTCAGGCGTATCCGATGAACAGCGTCATCGCCGAGAAGCTGGAGGCGATCGTCAGCCTTGAGACGCTCAATAGTCGAATGAAAGACTTTTTTGATATTTGGTTCCTTGCGCGAACATTCCCGTTCGCGGCGGGAGCGCTGGGGGATGCAATCCGCTCAACGTTTGAACGGCGTGCTACGCGGCTCGACCCTGACAGTGTGGACATCTTGCTTACGGACTTGTCTGACGATCCGTCGAAGCAAACGCAGTGGCGGGCGTTCATGCAAAGAACCGGCATCGAAATGCCCGACGCCTTCCCGGCTGTGGTCGTCGCGATTGGACAGTTTTCTCTCGTCTCCCATGCGGGCCGCCGTTATCGAAACGGAAGCAGCACTTTCCTGGCAGGCCGGTGGACCTTGGACGGTGCCGACCCCCGATGCGTGAATCCCGGCGACTCGGTTCGGAGTTGGAAATCCTCCTGGCGTGCTCGAAAGAGTCGTTCCGTCGAAGGAATCTGGGTCCAGTATCGCTAATTTGACTTTGCATCTGATTTTGCAACTTTTCTGTCTTTTGGTGCCTCTCGACGAGGTGAATAGCGTGGTGCTGATACGGGGTTGAAACCCGCTCAAACCGCCCATTCTGCAAATCCCGCCCAACGCAAAATCAATGAGATAGTGAAAACACAAGGGAAAGGAAAGCTTCAAACGGGTTCAATCCCCGCCCCGGGCACCAACACCTCTTTGTCCTTCTCTTTGCACACTGGCCCTCTGCGCGCATAGGAAGTTTACCGATGCAACCGCAACCGAGCCACGAACACTCCCCGCAGCCACTGCCGGATCGTTTCCAGGAGCAAGTCTGGACCTTCGTCCGCGCCCAGATACGAAAACAGGAAGATCAGGCTGGCGCAAAGGTGGCGCACTATGAAATCCGCGTGTCCGACGAGGGGCAGATTGAAGTTGCAGTCACTGCGACACAAGATCCTCATTCCGCAGCCCTTGCGGCGGGACTGGAAGACGCCAACAGGGCTGGTCAGCGAGAAAATTTAAGCGAAGAGCTTGGCTCGACGAAATCGAAATGATTATGCCCACAGACGATATGCAGGAAACAGGCAGACGTCTTGAAGTCATCCTCGCTCTCGTGCAGGCAAATGACAGCGAGGGCGCGCTGTCAGAAATCAGAGATCTCGTCAGTGCGCTCAGGGCAAATAATGCAGAGGAACGAGACGACTCCTCCGACAGCGCACCTCAGATAACGAGGGTGATTGCAGCACACCTCAAAGCCGCCGAAGTTCAGATCGAACAAACCCACCTGTCGCCAGCCGAGGCCAGCGTGGCGAAAGCTATTTACGCCGCCAGTCATCCGGCAGGTCAGGCCTCCGCCGCCCAACTGAACGTCTGACCGCTCAAATAAAAAGCGCCGGCTTCTTTGCAGAAAGACGGCGCTGTGTCTGATTAAACCCTCGGCCCTATGATGCCGTCGTCTTTCCCCTGGGGAAGAAATTAAGCGACGCCGAGTTCATGCAGTAGCGCAGGCCGGTCGGTTTCGGGCCATCGTCGAATACGTGGCCGAGGTGCGCGTCACAGCGCACACAATTCACCTTGATCCGCTCCATCCCGAAAGTGCGGTCGGTTATCTCGACAACGTTTTCTTTCGTGATGGGCTGATAAAAACTTGGCCAGCCTGTGCCCGATTCGAACTTCGTCTTCGAATCGAACAATACCGTGTTGCAGCAAATGCAGTGGTAGAGGCCATCCGAGTGGTTATAGGCGTATTTGCCTGAGCCCGCGCGCTCGGTTCCTTCCTTGCGCGTCACGTCGAACTGTTCGGCGGTCAACTGCTTGCGCCATTCGTCGTCCGTTTTCACGATCTTAGGCACGTCTTCGGCTCCGGTTTTGTTGCCGTTGGCATCGAAGTCAACGATGTGAACAGTCTTCCCGCCCTTCGCCATCTTATCCGTGGCGGCCAGCAAGGCACCGACGCCGGCCCCACCCGCGAGAGTCATCAGGAAGCCGCGGCGATACAGAGGTTTATTCATCATGCTCATTTCGATCTCCATTTACTTAATCTCTTTGGTGTAGAACTCGGGATACTTCTCGCGGAACGCGTTCAGCAACGGAATGTCGACCGACGCGATGTACCCCTGAGTCGGATAGCGATCCAGAAAATGCTGATGATCCTGCTCTGCCGGATAGAAGCCCTGAAGAGGCACGACTTGGGTGACGATCGGATTTTTGAAAACGTGAGCGCTATTCAGATCGCGTATGTACTCTTCGGCCAGTTTCTTCTGTTCGTCGTTTGCGTAGAAGATTGCAGAACGGTACTGAGTGCCGACATCGTAGTGTTGGCGATTCAGGGTCGTCGGGTCATGCGCTACTGAAAAATATACCTTCAACAGGTCGCCGTAACTTACCTTCGAGGGGTCGTACGTGATCTTGATGGATTCAGCGTGACCGGTCGTCCCGTTTTCTACAATTTCGTATACAGCGGTCTCTTTCTTGCCGCCAGAAAAACCGACAACGGTATTCGTGACGCCTTTCATGTGCTCAAAGATACCCTGCATGCCCCAATAGCATCCACCGGCGAGAACAACCGAAGCCGTGGTCGCCCCGGCGCTGGCCGTTTTCGGCGGATCGGGGAAGCTGGCCCCCTGAGCCACTGTCAGTCCGGCCGAAGCGATTGCCGCCGTCAAGCTGAAGAGAAAAATTCTATTTCGCATAGTTTTCCGAGTCCACATCTATGATACGCGCATTCAGGCACAATGGTTTGGTCCGGATCTTTTCTTTCGACCAAAATTTGACGAGACCTTTCTGAGAAGACCTTTCTGAAGAGATGCAGCCGATAAAACAGTTTCGAAGCGCGAATGCCTCGCTTTGGCAATCCGCGGTAGATCAGGTAATCGCCAGGAAAAACGCGGGCGCGTCCGCGGCGGCAGGTTTGGGCATCACAACCCAGACTGTTTCCAGACCCGACCAGGCAGAGCCGGAGATCGTTCAGGCGAATGAGATCGCCGCAGCAGTGGACAAAGGCATGATTCCCAGCGCGGCACCGCCCGCTGCCGCCGTCGGGATCACCGATACTGTGCGTTTTTGCTCGACCGCGGCGTTCAAACTTGCCGAGGCCAGGGTCAAAGCGTTCTTTAGTGGCGATGACACTGAGTTGAACATCCTGAAGGCGCAACTCGACACGCCTTTCGCTCAATGCGATCCGCACTGGGCGCAGGTTCTCGAGGTCTACGCTGCCAGCCGCATCGCCGACAAAACGATCCCCTACCGCCGCCATGCGAACCTGAGCGACTTCGTCATCAATGATCGGTTGCCGGTGAACGGAACTGCGACCCTGATTGCCGACTGGGGGACGGGCCAGGATGCCGCAAAGCAGGTTCTCGCACGGCTCGCCGCGCGCAACCCGGACGTCGTGTTCCATCTGGGCGATGTCTACTATTCCGGCACGCAGAACGAGGTCCAGAATTATTTCTACGCGATCTGGCAGAGTACTCTCGGGCTCCCCAAAATCGCGTGGGGCGGTAATCCCGGCGATTCCCCTAAGGGACCGGCCACGTTTCACCTTGCCGGCAATCACGACATGTATGCTGGCGGCCAGCCTTATTACACCGTGATCGATATGCTCGGGCAGCCTGCAAGCTACTTCTGCCTGCGGAACGAGCACTGGCAGTTCATTGCCATCGACACAGGGTTGCACGACGCGAATCCCACTCAGACCGGCCGCGCCACATGGCTGGAAGATTCGGAGGTCGAATGGCTGAAAGACAAGGTCAACAACGCGGGCGGCAGGAAGACGATCCTCCTTTCGCACCATCAGCTTTTTACGGCTTACGAGAAGATCGAGGGCCAGGCTGTGAATCAAAAGTTACTTGCGCAGTTGCAGGATATTCTGCCGAAGCTCACGGTGTGGTTCTGGGGGCACGAGCATAACCTGGTCATCTATAAACCACACTTGAACGTACTTGCGCGCTGTATCGGGAACGGCGCGTTTCCGGTGTTGCCGAGCGAACTCGGGGCACCCGATCCTACGGTCCCCCTAAATCCGGTCACGCTTGCGAAGGATCAGGCAGGCTTCTTCGCGCACGGCTACGTGAATCTGAAACTGGATGGCCCCGATGCCATTGTGACTTACTATCAGTACGACGCGGAGACGCGCACCGAATCAGTGCTCTTCACCGAGCAGCTTTAGTATCTATCGCCGGGTCTAATCCAAGTCTAATCCCACTCTGCATGGGAATTCACGTGGCGCACGTTCTCAACGTGCCGCGTCGAGACTTTCTCGACACCGTTTTTCGCGAATGGCTGGGCGTCGGCAGAGTCCGACGCGGCACGCAAAAGTGCGTGCGCCACGCTTTCCTTCGGGCGACTTTCAGTCGCAACCCATTCTACCGGCTTTAGCCGGTAGTCGTTTAGTTCTCCGCCGCCGGCATCACCACGACTGGGTGATAGACGTGAGGCAGCACAATCCTGCCGATTGCGATCAGGCTTCCGTCCGGTCCGATCGCTTTCACGTGCGGTGCGCCCTGGTTCACACGGAATGGTGACACGTTGAAGTCGCGACCCTGCCGGATGTGCATCGCTCCAGGATCGTCCACGAAAACATTCGGTAATTCGGGAAGGCATTCGGTCATCGGAATCAGCGCGTCCCACAGCTTGCTTTCATTCTTCATGGCCTGAAGTTCTTCCAGCGTGTGCGAAGCTTCCAAAGAAAAGGGACCGGAGCGCGTACGCACAAGTTGCTCGATGTGCGCTCCGCAGCCGAGCGAAATTCCAAGCTCGTGCGCCATCGAGCGCACGTACGTTCCGGCCGAGCATCGGACGCGCAAACGCGCTGTACGGCCCAAGGCTTCGAGCAGCGTTAATTCGTAAATCGTGACGCTGGCCGGCGCAAGCACCACCGCTATATTCTTCCGGGCCAGCTTGTAAGCGCGAACGCCGTTGACTTTCTTGGCAGACACCGGCGGCGGTATTTGCTGAAGCTCTCCGCGCATCGGTGACAGGCACGCTTCAATCTGGTCTGCGGTGATATTCGGCTCCGAGTCAGGCCCGCACGGCTCGCCTGCGCGGTCGTACGTCGACGTCGCGAAGCCAAAACGCACCAGTGCTTCGTAACACTTTTCCGCACCTTCCCAGAATCGTGCGAGCCGCGTCGCCTGCCCGATCATCAGCGGCAGTACGCCGGTGGCTATCGGATCCAGCGTACCCAGGTGTCCGACCCGCCGCGTTCCCGCGATGCCGCGCATCTTGCCGACCACGTCGTGGGACGTCCAGTCCTGGGGTTTGTTAACGACGATTACGCCGTCGGTGTGATTCACTTCTGTTGTTCCAATTCTCCGATAGACTTCAGCACTACAGCGCCAATCACTTCAAAGCTGTGCGGATCAAGTTTGTCGAGCGTGTCCTCCGGCGTATGCCAGAACGTGCTCTGCGAGTCGAAGTCGATCAGATCCACGGCGCGCACGCCTGCCTTGATGAAGGGGATGTGATCGTCGTCGATGGCCGAGGGCGTTCGGGGAAAAGCGCCTGAGTAGCCGAGTGAGTCCGCGACATCCCAGATCAGTTTGCGCACGGAAGCGGCGGAGTTGGAATCGTAGATGAGCCGCAGGTTCTTATCGCCGATCATGTCGACGTTGATGAGAGCTTTTAGCCGGCGGTTCGTTCCGTCGGCGGCCCATTTCTCCGCGAGATGGCGGCTGCCGTAGAGGCTGTCGGTGTCGGTCCATTCGTGAAACGCTTCTTCGCCGTCGAAGAAAACCAGGTAGACATCATCTGTTCGCGGGGCGTTCTGCAGCGCTGCCGCGAGTTCCAGCAACTCACCGGTGGATGAACCTCCGTCGTTGGCTCCCACGAAGTTTGCCATCTTCTTGGTGTCGTAGTGTCCGCTGATTGCAATCGCGCGCCCCGATTTTCCGGGAAATCTCGCAATGATGTTTTCCATCGGAACGGGGCCGTCGGGCGTCTGCGCTGTGAAATGATCTGAAATCAGTTCACACCCGTGCCTGGAGAGTTGCTGCTTAATCAGCATCCGCAGTTTCGCAATCGCTGAGGAACCGTCGGGACGCGGGCCGAGGTTTACGATCTGACGGGTAACACCAAAAGCGACCGCGCCGCTGAAGCTTTGTTGTGGTCCGGCCGAAGCAGACCGTGCGGCCAGAAGACAAGCGGTCAGTACCACAACACTCACCAGCGTGAGCGCGTGCGCATCTCTGCGTAATGTCTTTGGTTCGTTCAACATGGCCTGATTTTCGACGCAGTTCGGAAATTTATACCTAAAGCCATTGTGATGACGTTTAACCATTTGCATCGCAACAACTTGGCCTATCTAGTGGTATACCATAAAGATCAGGGGGCCAATCGTTGGCTTCGTTCGACATCGGCGCGAAATTACGGCAGGAACGTATCGGCCAGGGGCTGGCGATCAGTGACATTGCCCGGGATACCCGAATCGCGCCGCGCTTCCTGGAAGCCATCGAAGCGGATGATTTCACACATTTGCCTGGCCTGATATTCACGCGTAACTTCGTTCGGCAATACGCTGTTTCATTGAAGCTCGACCCCGACCCTCTCCTTGCCGAACTGCCGAAGCAGGATGAATCGACCGTTCAACTCCCGACGCCGCCCGCTCGTCAGCGCGGTTCCTACCACCGGGACCGCGCGATGCATTCCGCGTTGTCTTCAGCGATATGGTTGATGATTGCCGGTGGTGCGGGTGTCGCTGCATACCTGCACTTCAATCATTCCACGCAAATGTCGGTAAGCTCAGCGCCTGTGGCGGGGATTCCAGCCGATGTTTCGGTCGCTCCTCCCGCGCCTGCCAGCACTGCAAACGAAGCACCTGCCCCGGCACCGCGACCGGTATCGGATGGTCAAACCTCACAACCTCTACCGCCCGCGCCATCGCAATCCATGCCAGTGAGGGTCTCAATGACCGCAAGTGAAACGGCTTGGGTTCAGGTGAGTGCGGATGGTAAAACCACGTTCACCGGCACACTGCACTCGAATGAAACCAGGGAAATCGACGCAGCGGAGCAGGTGAAGATTCTGACTGGCAACGCGGGCGCATTGAGAATTTCGCTCAACGGTAAGCCGCTCGATTCTCTGGGTCCTGTTGGACAGGTGCGCTCCGTCAGGCTGACGGCGGAAGGTCCGCAGCTCCTGTCGAAAGCTCGCCAGCCCGTGCCGCCCGATCCGCTTTAGCGGCTCGCCTCCGGTAACGCAGCGCTTCTCTTCTTTCGGCCAGCAGTACGCGTCTTCGCTCGCGTTCTGCAATCAGCAGTTCCTGCCGCCGGCCTTGCTTTGTCCGGATATCGATCTTGCGCCAGAATTTCATGAAGTAAGAAATAGCCGACCAAATCGAAAACAAGACCACCACGTAGAGCGAAAAGTCCGCCCAGCGAACCACCCAGGGATGATGGATGCTGATCATCAGCAGCGAGATTGCAAGCACCTGCCAGAAAGTCTTGGTCTTCCCGAGTTCGCTCGCCTTAATCGTGTAGCCTTCGACGGCGGCAATACTCCGCAAACCAGACACGGCGAACTCCCGGCCGATCAACAGCACCACCAGCCAGCCCGGCACGACGCGTTCCTGCACCAGAGAAATCAGCGCCGCAGACACCAGCAGCTTGTCCGCAATGGGGTCCAGCAGCGTGCCGATCGTCGTGACCTGGCCCCAACGCCTGGCGAGATATCCATCCAGCAAATCGGTCGCGGCCGCCACCCAAAAAATAATCAGCGCAACCACATCATTTGTGATGACACCGCCGTTCCAATGGAGTATTATTCTCTCCTGTACTAGTACTGCCACGAGTAATGGAACAAAGAATATTCGTGCGATGGTGAGGGTATTCGGAAGGTTCATCAATAACCCCCAACTGTGGAAATCAGTCCTGATTTATGCTGAATTAACAGTGCTGAAAATAGACAGTTGCAATTTTGGTGGGCGCATGCTAAAGCGTTTTTATTGAATGGTTTAGCGCGATTGCTGCATCTAGGTTCAAACTCACGCAACACTTGAAAACGCAAGGCTTTGCGGAGTTTGAATTTCACTTGTGCACAGAATTTTCCACAGATCCTACTGGCTTCGTTATCAGGTAGCGGCGAAGGCGTCGCCGGAGCGATTCGGGCGCTTCTACCTCGAGCTCGCATAAGTTTCCATCATAGTCCTCCGTGAGCACTTTGCCACGCTCGTGGAGTAAAGCGATCGCGGCGCCGTCACGGAGCGGTATACGAAAGCGTACCGTCTCCAGCGTATCGAAGGGAAGGACTTCGTCGATCACGCTGAATAATTTTGCCAGCCCCTCGCCCGTGAGGCCGCTTACCATCACCGCTGGAGTGAGCACGCTCTGACTCGCTTCGCCCAGAAGACGCGCTCCGGGGTACTGCGAACCAGCCAGTTCCGCGTGTTCAATCTCCGGTAACCGGTCGGCTTTGTTCAGGATCAGAATCTGCGGTGTGGAGGACGCGCCTATCTCAGCCAGGACCCGGAAAACTTCAGAAACATGCTGTGCCGCCTGTTCCGATGACACATCCACCACATGAAGAATCAACGCCGAGTCGGCGACTTCTTCCAGCGTGGCGCGAAAAGCCTCGATCAACGTCGTCGGCAGATTTCTGACAAAACCTACTGTGTCGCTGAGCAGGATGCGGCGTCGCGACGGGAGAGTAATCGACCGGACCGTCGGATCCAGCGTCGCGAACATGCGAGCATCGGCCAGCACTCCCGCCGCGGTCAGCCGGTTGAACAACGTGGATTTGCCCGCATTGGTGTAGCCGGCGAGAGAAACCGTCGGCACCGGAATAGCTCCCCGGTTTTCGCGATGCAGGGCGCGGCCGGTGCGAACTTTTTCGAGATCCTTTTCCAGCTTCTTGATACGCGTGGCAATGCGCCGCCGATCGGTTTCAAGCTTCGTCTCACCAGGACCACGCGTGCCGATTCCGCCGCCAAGCCGTGAGAGCGAATGTCCCTGTCCGGTGAGGCGCGGCAACAGATATTTCAGCTGTGCCAGTTCCACTTGCAGACGCCCTTCCGACGTACGCGCGCGCAAAGCAAAAATATCGAGGATCAACTGGGTTCGGTCGATGACTTTGATCTGAACGGCGGCTTCGAGATTCCGTTGCTGCGTCGGGGAGAGTGCGTAATCCACGATCAGCACATCTGCCTGATGTGCTTCCGCGAGTTCCTTCAGTTCCTGGACTTTGCCGTAGCCAAGCAGAGTGGCCGCATCAACCGCGGGTCTGACCTGAAATACTTCAGCCACAATCTGTGCGCCGGCGCTTGCAGCCAACTCCGCCAGTTCGCTGAACGACTCCCGCGCGGCTAACGAAGGAGAACCGCTGCGGCGTTCAAAGCCGGCGAGGATAGCCTTTTCAGGGTGACGCTCAAGGGAAATCGTCGGATCTAATCCTCGACGTGCTGTGCCGCCGCGGCGGAAGCAGCGACAGGCGTTACTGAACTTTGATGATTTGTCGCGTGTGCGGCAGTGTGTTGCTGAATTGCGCGGGTTGTCACTACCGTCGAAATGGCATGTTTGAAGATCAGTTGCTCCTGATTGCTGGTTTCGAGCACCAGCGAATACTTATCGAAGCTCTTGATTCTTCCGGAGAGTTTCACGCCGCTGAGAAGATAAATGGTGACTAATCCCTTTTCTTTGCGCGCATTATTTAGAAAACTGTCCTGGATGTTTTGCGCTGGCTTATCCATCTTTGTGTATCCACGCCCTGAAAAAATTTTGATAAAGCAGGCAGGGCCGATTGCATTGTAACGCAGCCGCATTGTGATTTTGGGCACTAAGCTGTAATTTTCGGTATCGATCCGAGCCGCCGGCGCACGCAGTCTATACTCCAGGTTACAAATGGCAATCTTCGCGCGTTTCGAAAGCGACGGCAGCAGGTCCTACGGGATCGTTACAAACGGCATCATCGAGGAACTGAAAGGCGGACTCTTTGAGCCACATCAACTCACCGGGCGCAGGTTTCCTTCGCAGGATGTAAAACTCCTGGCGCCCTGCGAGCCGCCGAAGGTGCTTGCGGTCGGCCAGAACTATACCAGCCATCTGGGCGAGCGCAAGACTCCAAAAAATCCGGAAATGTTCTATAAGCCGACTTCATCTCTGCAGGATCCCGAAGGCGCCATTGAACTTCCCGCCGACGCTGAAGACGTCCATTACGAAGGCGAACTGGTTGTAGTTATTGGTACGACGGTGAAGAATGCGTCGACCGAAGAGGCTGCCGCTTCCATTTTCGGCGTTACCTGCGGCAACGACGTAAGCGATCGCAACTGGCAGCGCGGGACAGGGAAGGATGTGCAGTACTGGCGCGCCAAAGGCTGCGACACGTTCGGCCCTCTCGGACCTGTGATCGTCACAGATCTTGATTACTCCAATCTTCTGCTCACCACGCGGGTAAACGGAGACATCGCTCAGCAGCAACGCACCAGCGACCTGATATTCGACATCCCTGCGGTCATTAGTTTCGTGAGCCGATACGTAACGCTCAAAGCGGGCGACGTGATCTACACAGGAACGCCGGGCAACACCCGCGCCATGCGTCCCGGTGACATCGTCGAAGTGGATATCGAAGGGATCGGCGTGCTGCGTAACCCGGTCACGCTCAGATAGCTGTTGTGTCCCGTTTCTGCGACGTCAGCCTTCCGGTTCCACTGGACCAGGCGTTCACCTACTCTTTGCCGCTGACGCTGCAGCATCGTGTCAAGGCCGGGGCGCGCGTGCTGGTTCCGTTCGGCACAAGAAAGCTGACCGGTGTCGTTCTGCGCGTCCATGACGAGCCTGCCGATATCCCGGTCAGGGACGCTCTGCGCCTCATCGACGCCGAACCGGTCCTCGACGGCGAACTCATTGCCCTTGGCAAATGGATTTCCGGCTACTACTGCGCGCCTCTCGGCGAAGTACTGCGCTCCATGCTGCCTCTCGCTTCAGACATCCGCTCCGGCAAGATCTATTCACTCACGGATTCAGGCCGCGACGCTTCGCGTCAGATGTCGATCGCCTCCGACGCCGAGGACACCGTCAATCAGGTGATCCAGATGCTTGCCGCGCGCTCGCTGGCAGCTTCTTATATCAAAAAGAAAGTTCCGCTCGCCGACCGCATTCTGAAGTCGCTCGAGCGCAAAGGCTGGATTGCCGTCGAAGAAGTCTCGCACGATCGCGATCCCCTGCGCGCCCCTGCCGCCAAACTTCGCATCACGGTCATCGGGCCGGAGCCAGGCGGCAAACTTCCCAAAGCCGAACGCGAACTGCTCGCTTATCTCGCGCTCCATCCGGGTTCTCACAACGTTGGCGAACTGGAAGCGCTCATTAAAAACGCCAGCCAGGCAGCACGCTCCCTGGCACGAAAACAGGCGGTGTCTCTCAGCACCGAGCCGATCTCGATTCGCAGCGCGCCTATCCGTGCGCCGCACGAACTCAACACGTCGCAGCGCAACGCTTTCGATCTGATCGCCGCGGGTATTGCCACGCAGAAGTTTTGTACGTTTCTCCTGCATGGTGTAACGGGCTCCGGCAAGACTGAGGTTTACCTGAATGCCATCGATTCCGCACTGGCTGCGGGCCGGGGCGCGATTCTGCTGGTCCCGGAGATCGCGCTCACTCCAGCTGTTGCCGGGCAGTTCTACGCACGCTTCGGTGATCGCGTCGCAATCCTGCACAGCGCCTTCAGCGACGCCGAACGCGCGGACCAGTGGCGCAGAATTCGCGCAGGCGGCGCCAGTGTCGTCGTCGGGACCCGCTCCGGTGCCTTCGCTCCGGTGCGCAATCTGGGCCTCATCGTTGTCGACGAAGAGCACGACGCCAGTTACAAGCAGGAGGAAACGCCGCGCTACAACGGCCGCGACGTGGCCATCGTGCGCGCGCAGGCGGCGAATGCGTGCGTGGTGCTGGGTTCGGCTACCCCGAGTCTTGAAAGCCGCTTCAACGCGGCCTCAGGCAAGTACACATTGCTCGAAATTCCCGACCGCATCGCCGAGCGCCCCATGCCTACCGTAAAGGTCATCGACATGCGCCAGGAATTTCTCGAAACGCGCAAACACGCCATCTTTTCGCGTGCGCTGCTCGAAGCCATCCGCGAACGTCTGGCAAACAATGAACAGGCCATGATCCTGCTCAACCGCCGCGGCTTTTCCAGCTTCGTTGCCTGCAGGTCCTGCGGCGAGCGCATCCAGTGCATTAACTGCGCCGTGACGCTCACGTATCACCGTCGGGATCGCCGCCTGCTGTGCCATTACTGCGGCTATGCGGAGAAGGTTCCCTCGGTCTGTCCCAAATGCCAGAGCGAGCACGTGCATTTCATGGGCTCGGGCTCAGAGCGCGTCGAAGACGAACTGCACGGCGAATTTCCCGAAGCGAAGATCGCGCGGCTCGATCGCGATACCGTTGCCGGCAAACGCCAGTTCGAAGATATTCTCCAGAATTTCCGGGAGCGAAATTTCGATATTCTTGTCGGCACGCAGATGATCGCCAAAGGCCACGACATTCCCAACGTAACGCTGGTGGGAGTTGTTTCAGCCGACGTCGGGATTGGCATGCCCGACTTTCGCGCCGCCGAAAGGACCTTCCAGATCCTCACGCAAGTAGCAGGACGCGCAGGCAGGGGGCACCTTCCGGGTATGGTCTACATGCAGACCATCAATCCCGATCACTACGCCATTCGGTATGCCGCCCAGCAGGATTACCCGGGTTTCTTTGAAAAGGAACTCCAGTTCCGCCGCTTCATGAAGTATCCTCCCTTTGCCGCCATGGCCAATATTCTTGTCCGGGCTGCCAAACAGGAAGACGCCCTGCGGATGTCGACGGAACTCGGCCACCACATCACGCCTGCGCCCGAGAATATGCGGATCATGGGACCGGCGGAAGCCCCCGTACCGCGCCTTAAGGCCGAATTTCGCTACCAGTTGCTGATAAAATCGGGAAGCCGCAAGGATTTGAACGCCCTGCTGAAAAAGGCTCAGGAATTCGGCCGGGGCCAAAAGTGGAGTGCAACCGCCCTCGTCATCGACGTAGACCCGTTCACTCTCCTCTAATACCCTTAACCCGCTCGGGAATAGTGCTTAGGAATGTTCATTCGCCATCCATTCGCCATATTTCCTACTAATAGCGGTACATCAGACTGGCTACGCATTTTGTAGTAGTCTCGTAACTCAAACAATTCCCAACACTTGATACAAAATCCCACTTGCAACGGAATCTCAGTCGTGCCACAATCCGTAGTGTTAAGTCCGTGTGGACTAAAAGTGGCTAAAAGTGGATGGTAAAGACCCGAGCAGCGAAGCAACTCCAACCCGCACCCGGGTCGAGTTTCCGCGCGGTCGATATCCCGGGCGTCTGGACGACAAGGGCAGGCTCAAACTTCCCTCAGATTTTGCACAGTTTTTCAATAGCCTTCCGGAGCGCAAATTGTATCTGACAAGTCTCGACAGACGCATAGCGCAACTATATCCGATAGCGGAGTGGCGGGCAAACGAAGAATTCTTCGATTCCTTCCAGGACGATCCGGTCGCCGCGCAGAATATTGCCTTCAACGCGGCCGACCTTGGAGCCGATGTCGAGATGGACAGCCAGTCCCGAATTGTGGTCCACCCGGATCTGCGCCGCGAGCTCGGAATGGAAGGCCAGGAACTGCACCTCATCGCGTACAAGGGCCATCTGCAGATCCTGACGGAAGAGCGTTATCAGGAACAGAAGCGCCAGGCGCTGGAAAGCACCACAGGGAATTTGACCGTTCTGAAAAAGGCAGGTCTGAGGTGACCGTCGATGCCGCAGCAGTTGCCGCCGCAGCATTATCCGGTCATGCTGGCCGAGTCGCTGGAGTATCTGGCGATCAGGCCGGACGGCCACTATCTCGATTGCACCGCGGGGCTGGGCGGACATACGAAAGCCATCGCTGCGCTGTTGACGCAGGGCGGGAAGCTGATCTCAAACGATCGCGATTCGCAGTCGCTCGAGATGGCGCGCAAGAACGCGGCGGAGTTTGCGGACAGGATCGAATTCCAGCACGGGAGCTTCTCGGAGCTTGCGGAATCGAATCTCGACGGTTTGATTGCGGATCTCGGTGTGAGCCGGTATCAGCTCACCGATGCGGATCGTGGATTTTCATTTCAGACAGAAGGGCCTCTGGACATGCGCATGGATCAAACCCGTGGCGCGACGGCGGCCGACCTGTTGAACCACAGTGCCGAAAAGGCAATCGCCGACTGGCTCTACCAGCTCGGCGAAGAAAGGAGAGCGCGGAAGATAGCCGGAGCAATCGTTCGAGCGCGGCCCATTCGGAGCACACT
>ODAK010004049.1_pt1 | contig 15069 bp, 9 predicted proteins | sample 1539591 | NCBI WGS metagenome assembly ODAK01 (sample SAMEA3539303, study PRJEB22396) | soil metagenome | biome: tundra; feature: field; material: soil | place: USA | collected 2010-05 | depth 0.15 m | reverse complement strand
CGTCGTCGACGATCTTCACCACCCGGTCCGGCTCGGCGGTCCCGGCCGCACGGCCCTGAGACACCATGCACGCCTTCCGCCGACCGAAGGTCATCCACCGTATGATCCAGGTATGAGCGACCGGAAGACGCGCCTGACCGTGACGATCGACCCGCACCTCGCCGCGTACGCCGAGCACCTAGTGGAAGCTGGCAAGGCCCCGTCCGTGTCCGCCGTGGTCAACGACGCGCTGGAAGCCGAGAGGCGGCGCGACCAGAAGGCCCGCAGGCTATGGCGGGAAGCCGCGGAACGGGCGGACCCGGACAAGATCGCCCGCATGATCGCCCACGTCGGTGCCCAGGCTGCCGCGCTCCCGCCATCGCACAGATACCGGTGAGCGAGGACAGCGGAGCCGTCCCGGCACCGTACGTCCTCGACGTGAGCGTGCTCACCGCGATCACGCGCGGGGACTACGGCATCATGACCTTCATCCAGCAGCTGGACGCCTCCGGGCAGCCACTGGTAATCCCGGTCCTCGCCATGACCGGCGCGGCGCTCGACCTGCGATCGGACGACACGGAGGCTATCCTCCACGGCCTTGAGCGGCTCGGGAACGCGATGGTCGCTCCCCTGCGGGACGGCGAGCAGGCCGCCCGGCACCGCGCGGGGGCAGTTCCATGGGGTCCATCGCACAGCGCGTCGAACTCGCGGGGCGTTCCCCTGGCTTCCTGCCACTCGCAGTAGGCGACGTACCGCTGCATCTGGAGCTGCCGGTGCCGGGCCGCGATCTGCACTTGCGGGGCGGCCCCGCCGTGGCGACGGCAGACGAACGTTCCCTCGACGGCGGGCGCCTGGCACGGTTCGCCGTCGCGCCGAGTGGCGGTGCAGCGGTCCCGGCGAGCGCGCGGGGTACTCACCTGCCGCACTAGGATCACGGCAGGTCGAGGTCGATGTCGTCGGCGCGGGCTGCCGACGGTGCGGCCAGGGCGGCTGCGTTGCGTTCCGTCTCGGACAGCTCACCCACGGCCAGGGTCAGCGCGTAATGGCGGCGCGGGTCGAAGTCGGCGAACTGGTCCACCCGGTCCAGGACATCGGTGACGAGCTTCTTCAGGAACACCCGGGGCGCGACCCCGACCTTCCCGCCCAGCGACCCGGTCACCGCTTCCGCGAGCTCACCCACGTAGGCGTCGTCGACGATCTTCACGACCCGGTCCGGCTCGGCGGCCCCGGCCGCGTACAGGTCGCGGACCTTCGCGCCGAGCGCCAGCAGCGCGTCCCGGTCGAAGCCGGGCAGCCGCAACTGCACCGCGCGGGGGTTGTCGAACCGGGGGTCGGTGGAGAAGTCAGTGGCCAGCCGCTGGGCCAGCGGCGGCAGCCGCGGCACCCCGCTGGGCCCGTCGTAGAACGCGGGCGTGCCGGTGATGACGAGGAACAGCCCCGGGTACCGCCCGACGTCGATCTCATCGAGCAGCTGCCGCAGCGCGTTCAGGGCCTTGTCCCGGACATCACCGCGGACCCGCTGCAGCGTCTCCACCTCATCAAGGACCAGCAGCAGCCCGGGATGCCCGGCGTCGCGGAGCACTTCCAGCAGGCCCTGCAGGAACCCCATCGCGCCGAAGTGGTCCAGTTCGCCCCTGATCCCGGCGCTTCGTTTGGCTGCCGCCGCGACGTGCGGCTGGCCGCCCAGCCACGCCGCCAGCGCGTCGGCTCCCGCGCTGTCGCCCGCCGTCACGGCCGAACGGTAGGCCCGCAGCGCCTGAGCGAAGGCCGGGGTACGCACGGAGACCGCGGCCAGCCGCTGCTCCAGGAGCCCCTCGACGGCCTCGTCCACGGCGGCTGGCCCGCGCCCGGCCAGGTGAGGATCGGCGGCGGTGGCGTCGGACTCCAGGGTGAACAGCCACGAGTCAAGCACCGGCCGCAGCGCGCTGGGCGGGAACGCGGCCGTCCGCAGCGACTCACCCACCCGGCGGTAGACCGTTTCGAGCTTGTGCAGCGGCGTCTCGGTCTCGGAGATCTGCACCTCCGCGGCGGCGAAGCCCCGGCGCAGCGCGCGCTCGGCCACATACCGGGTGACGAAGGTCTTGCCCGCCCCGTACTCGCCGCGCACGGCCTTGAACGCCGACCCGCCTCCCGCGACGGCGTCCAGGTCGCCGTCCAGCGCAGGTGTGAAGCGTTCCAGGCCCACGGCCAGCAGGTCCAGCCCGTTGGCCGGGACGGTTCCCCGGCGCAGCGCGTCGATGACCTCGCGCCGGCGCCGGGGGGAGACGTGATCGTTCACCCGCGGATCCCGAACTGCTCACGCAGCAGTGCCTCGTCAAGGATGACGGTGGACCCGTCCGCGTCGACGCGCAGCACCGGGTAGCCCTCGACGTTCAGCAGCCGCTGGGCATGCAGGACGGCACCGCGCAGCGTCACCGGAGAGACCGCGAGGGCGGTCGCCGCCTGGGCGGGGACCAGCCGGTGGCCGGGGGCGGCCAGCAGCGCGTCGAGCAGCCGCCGGATCTGCTCGTCGGTGACCGACACGCGTCCGGCGATCTTCTTCTGCGCGGCATAGGCGGCGGATCTCAGCAGGGCCGCCGCGGCCGGGCTGGCCGCCGCGGTGTGGTCCGGCGGGGGCGGCGCGGGCTCCACGTCCGGCTCGTCGAACAGGGTGGGCGTCACGTCCTGCGGGCGCCTCCGGAAGTCACCAGGACGTGGCGCCGGGGCGGCGGTCGGCGGGATCGGCGGGATCGGCGTGGCGGGGGCGATGGGGTCGATCCACCAGGCCGGCTCCTGCGGCGGCGCCAGTTGGAGTTTCACATCGTCGGGGACCGCGCCAGGGACAAGGACGGCCACCGGAACGACGGCCTCGGCCGGGGCGCCGCCGCCGTGGTAGCCGGCTTTGAGCGGCCCGTAGCGCAGCTGCTCGTCGACGGCGAGTACCGCCTGCCGTTCGGGCAAAAGCACGCGCCGGCCGGTGACCAGCACTTCTCCGTCGGCGGCGGGCTCGATCGCCGCGCGGGACCGGCCGCTTGAGATCGAGGCGTACGCACGCTGCGTGCCCTGGCGGCGTTCGACGATGTGCCCGTGGTCGGCGGTCAGGACGACGATCCGGCCCGCGTGCCGCGCCCGGTCCAGCAGCGGCACCAGGTGCTTGACGGCGTCGGCGCCCCATTCGGTGCCGCCCGGGTCGGAGCGGTCCAGGGCGTCGTCGATGGTGTTCAGCACGCACGTGACCAGGGGATGACCGGTCACGTCGGCGATAGCCGCGGCCACGTCATCGGCCACGGCGTACCCGAGCCGGGAGGAATCCAGCGGCTTCTTATGGAACAGGGCCGCGCCCGGCAGGCCGTAGGCGCCGGTCAGCGCGTCATATCCGCGTCGCTCGGCGTCCTGGCCGCCGGTGCGCAACTCACCGCACAACAGGGATGCCCGGCTGACCTCGGTCAGGGTGGGCAGCACCGCGAGTGCGGCCACCCGGCTGGTCTGCCCGGGCAGCAACGCCTCGGCCCAGCCATCACCGGTCCGCGACAGCACGCTGGCGACCACTTCCGTGCCCACCCCGGCGCTCATCCCGTCCAGGACCAGCAGCAGCACCGGCGCGCTGCGGGCCAGCGGCAGGACCACGTCAGGGAGCAGTTCCTCAAGGTGCCAGATCCCGGCATGGGCGCCGGACACGGCGGCCGGGTCGTCGCTGGTGTGCGTGGCCAGCGCACGGCCGAACGCCACGTCATGTGCGGCGCGCCGGGCCCGCACCGCGGCCAGGACGGCGGCGAGCCCGGCCCCGAGGTCGGGGTCGCTCGCGCCGCGGGCTGCGTCGTTGACGGCCGAGTCGACCCAGGCGTCGCTGCCGGCATGCCGGTCGAGCAGCGGCGGCAGGGATGTCCCGCCGACTGCGGCGCTGTCCGCCAGCCAGCGCGCCAGCCGCACCGCGGCGTGGAACGCCGCCGTCCGCGGGTCGGCTTCGGCGAGCCGGTGGGTGGCGACCCGGGTCCACGCCCGCTCGATGTCGGCCAAGGCGGCGTCCCCGATCTGGGGGAGATCGGGGTTCGCATGCTCCCGGCCCGCAGCGCCCGCGAGGGCGGCCCGCAGCGTGCCCGCCAGCGAGGCAAACCGCCGGGTCAGCCCGGCAGGCAGCAAGTCCGAGCCGTCGGCAAGACCGGCGGCGCGGCTGACGGTGAGCAGCTCGTCGGCCCGGGCGAGCAGGGCCTCCCCGTTGGTGCGGCTGCCGGGATCCTGGAGCATCCCGGCGATGACAGCGGAGGACTCCGCGGCCCATGACCGCAGCACAGGAGAGGCGGGGGCGGTGCCGCCCAGCCGGGGTTCGAGGCGGATCAGGGCTTCCCGTGCCAGCTGCATCGCCTCGGGCGCCGGCTGGGTCAAGAGGCCGGCGACCAGTCCGAGCGGCACGGCGTCCCGCGTTTCTCCGGCCCGCAGCAGGTGCCGCAATGGCTGGCTGGCCGCCCCGGCGCACCCCGCGGCCCAGTCCAGGACCGTTCCGGTGAGGGCGTCACCGGCCAGCGCGCGCAGGTCCGCGACCCGGGTGACGACCGCCAGGTCAGCGGTCCAGCAGAGGACGCTGGTGGCGTCAACCACCGGATCGGTCAGGCCCAGATGCGCGGCGGCCACGGCGCCCAGGGCATGATCCCGGGTCAGCACCCCGCCCGGCGCAGGCGGCCACCCGGACGCCGGGGAGGCCATCAGGAGGCCGACCGCGATCTCGCGGTCGTCGGCCGCGGCGGTCAGCGCCGGATCGACACCGGTGGCGGCGAAGCGGAGCCGGACCGCGTCCCACGGATCGGGCGTGCGCAGCCGCTGCCAGACCAGATGGCTGAGGACGCCGGCGCCGAGATCGTCATCGGGCCGGTCGGTCAGCACGACCAGCCACTGGTCTCGCACCCGCTCAAGCAACGCCTCGCGGACGGCGAGCGCCGACACGCACGGCACCACCCGCACCTGCACATCGGCATGGGTGAACGTCGCCGTGCCGGTCCACTCCGGGCGTGCCCGCACCCCGAGCACCCCGTACCTGAAGTCCTTGCGGCGCGCCTGGTCAAGCAGCGCCCGCAGGACGGGAAGCGTGGCCCGGGTCGCCGTCGCGGTCACTCCTCCACCCGCCACTGCACGACCACCTCTTGATCGGGGTGCTCGTCGAGGAACGCCGCCAGCTCCGTGAGTACGTCCCTTGAGGAGGCGCCCTTGGCCCGAGTCGCCCAGCCGCTAAGACCCGGCTTTGGTTTCGGCAGGGCGATGACGATGTCGTCCGGGCGCGGCAGGTCGGGCTGATCCACCGGCCACGCGGTCTGGCCGTCGGCTAGCCACTCGAAGATCGCATCGTCGGCGGCGGCGATCTTGGGTCCCAGCCGGGTCGCGAACTCGTCCGCCTCCACCGCCTCGCGCAGGGTCTTCAGGGTGCTGGCGGCCGCCCAGCCCCGCTCGTCGGCCCGGTCCTTGGACGTGCGCAGCGGCGCGAGCCTGTCCCACCGGAATCCGTCCACCGTGGCGGCGACGAGGCCGGCCCGGCTCAGCGAGTTCGCCACCGCGGTTTCCGTGGCGGGCAGCGTCGTCCGGGCCAGGATCTCCACCAGGTGAACCCGGCTGCTCGGCCTGCGCAAGGCTTCCACCAGCGAAGCCCCGGCGCGGGCCGTCGCCAGCCGGCCCGTCGGACGATCAGCGGGCAGGCCGAGGTGCTGGTAGGCGTGCTGCACCGCCACGACCAGAGCACCGGCCGGGTCGGCCAGCGTGTCCACGTGACTGCGGAGATTCTCGGTGAATTCGGCGACGCCAGCGGCGGTGAGGTACGGGTTGACCCGGACCCCGAACAGGGACTCCGCGCGGGACGTCGCCGTCTGCCAGTCGGCTGGCAACGGCAGCGGCTCGGGCTTCAGTTCCATGTCCGGCCGGGTCGTACCCGGCCGCGGGGCAGGGACGGATGCGCCGTGCTGGTACCAGGCTCGCTGCCGCAGCGCGGCCCAGGCCAGCATGACCAGGTCGGCGACCTCCTCCCGCAAGCCAAGTTCGGGACGCATTGCGTCGATCCAGCCCCGGATCCGGCCCACCGTGACCGCATCCTGCGGCTGCAGGCCATCGCGGGCCGCCGCCCGCTCGAACTCCGCGCCCCACGGGCCGAACCGGTCGTCACCGAACAGGAAATGCGTCTCACCCGCCGTGCCGACCTGCAGGGCGTTAGCGACCCGGCGGACGGCGGCGATATCCCCCTCCAGCTTCACCCGCCCATCGGAGTCGGCGACCGCCCGCTCGACATGCGCGTACACCGCGGCCAGGTCCCGCACGGTGACCTCGACGTCGGCCGGCTCGAACCGCGGATGCCCCGGATAGGTCGCGGTGAACGCCTGGTCGACGAGATTGCCGAACGCCGCCGCCAGGTCCGCGCCGACCGGGGCGGCCGGCGAGAAACCCCTATCGAGGCTGACCAGCACCCGGTCGTGGGCGGTATCGTCGGCCAGCGTCCCCGGCGACGGCGCGGCGGCGCCGTAGCACTCCTGCGTCGCGCGGCGCAGCGCCTCCCGCAGGCCGGTGCGCTGGCTTTCCAGGATCGCCCGGGCCTGCGCCCGGTCCACCTCGGACAGGTGGTCGGCGTGCCTGGTCCAGCGCTCGCCCGTCCCGCTGAGCAGCCACTCCAGGACCACCAGGCGCCGGACCTCACCCATCCGCTCCTCGGACAGGAACCGGGGCAGCCAGACGATGGTCCTGGACTTCAGGCCGCCCTCGATCAGCCGGTCCAGCCGGGCGAGATCCTCCGCCGCGGAGTGCCCCGCCTCATCGAAGGGGTAATCGATCACGAACCGCCAGGTTCCGGGACGTGCCCGGAAGTGGTCCTCGTTCAGCCAGCCGGCGTCCCGCACGTTGCCGAACACCGCATCCACCGCGCGGCGTGAGCCACGCCAGACCACCGGATGCGCATAGGCGCCGAAGACATCGGCGTCCCTCGCGGTGATCCCCAGAGCATCCCGCACCAGATCCTTGATGAGCTCGCGGCGCCGCCCGTCGTTGTCCTCGCCCTTGGCGTTCTCCACCACAGACTCATAGTCCACGTCGGACAACTGCACCCGGATCACCGGATTACGCGGGTCGCCGCCGACGTGAATCTCCGGCACCCGCCGGGACCATTCCCTGATCTTCGCCAGCACGATACCCGCTTCGCTGCCCGGCAGCGGGGACTTGATCGAGCCGTGGTTGAGCGAGGCCAGCCGGGCCGCGGTCAGCTCCTTCAGCGCCGGGACCTTGGGCGCGACCGCGGACAGCAGCAGGGTCTTGGCCAGCCGGTCATGGGCGCGGAAGCCGGGCGGCAGGCTGTCCGGGGGCCCGGCGGCATCGTCCTCGGTGAGGCTGTGGTCAGCCAGCATGATCGGCCGCAGTTTCTCCCGGTACAGCGCCGTGGCCGACCGGAACAGCGCCGCGGCCTGCGGGTCGAGAGCGTCCCGGCCCTGCACGATGTAATCGAAGGAGTCGCCCACCGGGATCACGTCGTCCACGGTCAGGATGTCCCGCCGGCTGACGAGCATCTGCTGCATGACCTTCAGCGCGGTCCGTTCCCGCTGCATCACGCTGGCCAGTGACCGCAGCGTGGACACCAGCGCCGGGGAAAACGGGTAAGTCAGCCGGAACGCCGCCTCGTCAGCGCCGCGATGGTGCTCGTCGCTGTTGACCCCGTCGAGCAGCACGTCCCAGATGTCCGACCGCCGGTCCAGCCGCGAGAACGCGTCCGCCAGCAGCTGATCGGCCTGCGGATTATCAGCCCGGCGGCGCAGCAGCCGCCGGTTCGCCACATACGGCAGGTTGTCATCGCCGAGCACCAGCGTGCCGAAACGGCCCTCCTGGTGCCGGAACGCCCGGTCGAGAGCCTCCTGCTCGGCGCCGCTGGCGCCCGCGTCGGCGAACCAACGGCGCAGGTTCATCTGCCGGGCCACGAACGAGATCAGCGGGATCGCCCGGGCCCCCGTGCCGGTTTCCACCAGCTTGGTCAGCTTCTGGGACTCCCGTCGGAAGAACTCACGATCCTGCACCGAGAACGCCAGCCACAGCACCAGCTCGTCAAGGAAGAGCACCACCGCGTCGTAGCCCAGGCCCTTCGCATGCGTGGCAATAGCGGCCAGCCCGGTATCCAGATCGACGTAGGAAGCCTGCTGGGTATAGGAGCTGAAATAGTGCTCGACCAGCGCGGTCACCAGCCGCTGGCGCGGCTCCGTCCCCGGCCCGGCCGCGCGGCCGGCCGCATAGGACTCAGCCGTCCACGAGCCGTCGCCGATCAGCCTCGACCACGGGTCGGCGCCAGCTCCCGTTAGGCCAGCTCCAGCGGGGCCGCCGGCCCCGGCCGCGCCGCCGTTGAGCCCGGCGAAGAAACGCTCGTCCCCATCGCGGGCCCGCAACCGCTCGGCGTCGGCGAGAATGCCGTCGGACTGGTGCAGCGCCGGCAGCACCGCCTCAGGATGCAACTGGTGAATCTGCCGGATGTAGCCGCTGAACAATGCCTGCTCCAGTGACTCCGCCCCGATCAGGTGAAAGGCCAGCGGCAGCACGTTCTTATCAAGCAGCACGTCATCGTGCCGGCCAACGACCGCCTGGAGTTCGGCCTTGGCGCGGGCGGCCAGGTTGTGCCGCAGCAGCGCATGCAGCACGGCCATGAAGTGACTCTTACCCGATCCGAACGACCCAGCCAGGAACGCGCCCCGGCTCACCCCGGAGGTCACCACCTCCGCCACCAGCCCCAGCGCCGCGTCGAACGCCTCGATCAGCGCAGGCGTCACCACATACTCATCGACCGTCGCGGCGACGGCGCCGGGTTCGATGCTGTCGGTCAACCGCAGCACATAATCCTCGGCCCCCGCCTGCACAGGGATATCGAGAACCTCCCGCAGCAGCGCGCTCACCGCCGGCCCGCTCTCATACCGTCCAACCTCGCACCATTTCCCCAGGGGTGTCGTTGCCCATCCCCGTTCGGTCCATAAATCATTCGGCCCTCCGGGCCCGCCGGCCGCGTGTGGCCGGTGTGGGACGCCAGGCGCCAAGTTCGTCCAGCGTCTTGCCGACCTGGGCGGCGCGGGCAGCGAGTTGTTCCCGGCAGAACGCAGCCAGGCTCACCCCGTAGCTGGGATCGACCTCGCCATGCCACTGCTCCACCCACGGCTGCAACTCAGCCAGCCCCGCCACAAGGGGGACGAGCCGTTCGTCGTCCCAGCCATCCTTCTCCCGATCCCCAATGATCAGGGACAGGGCCAGCGACTGCTGAGCATGATCCCACCCAGCCCAGCCCAGCAACGGCGTCGGATCGGTCTCCCGGCCCGCGTCCGGGTAGAGGATGAACCGCTCCTTCGGCACGTCCAGCTTGCCCCGCGCCTGCCAATAGGAGTTCTTCTGGAAGTCCGCTGAGGTGTACTTGGGCGGGACGGCGATCGGCCCGACCTTCTCCCCAGCGTCCCCGCGACGCTGAAGCGCCCAAGTCGCCTCCCACGCTTCACGCTTGCGCAGCCCCGAGTCCTTGTACCGGTACGCAGAGAGATAGGGCACAGCCTCGTCGGCTAGCAATCGCACCAGTGACTGCGTCACCGGCACGTCGGGCCGCCCCTCCCACAACGCCAGCACCGACACCAAGGCAGCAGGTCCATGTCCTCGATGCTGTCCGCCCCGGCGGTCATCACGGCCACCAGGCACGGAACCTTCAGATCCGCGTTCACCCCGCACGCGCGGTCAATCCGGACATGCTCTGCGACCAGGCCATCCAGGCCCGCCCGCCGGGCCAGGGCCATCACCGGGACCAGGCCCGCCTGCGACATGAGATCCGGGTCATCAAACGTCGCGTGAATCTTCGCCAGGCCATGCAACAATCGCACTTGCGAGGCGTCCTCTCCGCTCAGAACGTGGAAGTGTCAGCAACTCCCATCGTTCCAGCTCAGAGGGCGCCTTTCGCGTCGATGCGCCCGAATGAACCCTGTTTACGCGGTGGACCGAGGCTTAGGCTCCCGAAGTCCGCCGAGGAATTCCGCCCGGCCAGTTCAAGATGGATGCTTTGCCAAAAGCAGCCGCAGGTGCAGAATATTCGTTGTGCGGGCGTACGTGGGTGTCACGGATAACAGCTGGTACCGGTTCCTGGCGGCCCGGCCTGGGGCGACCGAGGTGAATTTCTGGCAGCCCAGCGGTGCCCGTGAGTTCCGTGTCCTGTCTCCGGGCGAGCCGTTTTTCTTCAAGACCCACTACCCGCACAACCGGCTGGTCGGCGGGGGCTTCTTCAGCGACTCGGCCCGGCTGCGGGTATCTGAGGCGTGGGAGCTGTTCGGCGAAGCCAACGGGGTCGACAGCGTGGAGGAGATGCGGGCCCACATCGGCCGCTACCGGCGCAGCCCGATTGGTACGGGCGAGGACCCGGTGATCGGCTGTCTGTTCGTCCGCGACGTCCGGTTCTTCCCTCCAGAAGCCATCGCGGACCCGCCGCCTCGGTTCGCGCCCAACATCGTGCAGGGCAAGAGCTATGACCTGGCCGACCCGGCGGTGGCGCCGTACTTCGCCGACCTGCTCCACCGGACCCTCGGCGCCACCGTAGAGCTCGACTTCAGCCAGCCCTGGCACCGGACCGGGCCGGTGTTCGGTGACCCGCGGCTGGCGCCGTACCGGCTCGGCCAGCAGTCGTTCAAGGCGGTCGTGCTGGATGCCTATCACCGGCGCTGCGCGATCAGCGGCACGCACATCCCGCCGGTCCTCCAGGCGGCTCATATCCGCCCGGTCACCAAGGGCGGGGAGCACAGACTCGACAACGGGCTCCTGCTCAGGTCAGATATCCACACCTTGTTCGACCGCGGGTATCTCGGTGTCGATCCTGGCCACCGACTGATGGTCAGCCCGCGCCTGCGTGCTGACTTCAGCAATGGCGATCAGTTCTATGCCCAGGCCGGGCAGGTTATTGACCTGCCCGGAAGCCGCGCTGACCGGCCCAGCCGAGAATTCCTGGAGTGGCACCTGGAGGAGATTTTCCTCAGGACTGCCAGCTAGCACACGCCGCCTACCTGGCCGGGCAGGCTGCCCTCCGGCGGAGAGACTACTGGTCGGCGGGCGCTCCGCAGAAGCACGTTCTCCGCAGAGGTGCGGTCTACTCCACAGTCGCTACTGTGTGGATGTGAGTTACCAGCCTATGATTCTTGCCGGTCTTGCTCGTTTTCGTCGCGGCCGAGCAAGTCTTCGACTCGCAGTGGCGGCTGGTCGCTGAGCTCCTCAAGGAGTACCCACCAGGAGCCAGTCGCGGTGCGTCCGGGATTGATCGAGGACGCGCCGGGCCCCATCGGTGATGAGCGGTGGGATGTGCTGCTCGCCGCAGCCGCAACCGCTGCGCGGCACGGGCGGCGGGCACCAGCGGCCCACCGGCCGTCCGGGCCTGCGCGACGAGCTGGTCGGCGGTGCGGCTGAGTGCTTCCGCCGGGTCGAGGAGGGCGGGATCGGTGGCGAGCAGGGCGATCCTGCCGTCCCGGCGGCGAGCGGCGATCTGCTCTGCTCCCGCGTCAGCCCGGCTCAGCGCCTGGGCCCGGTCCAGGGCCAGCCGCAGCAAACCCGCCGCGATCCGGGCCGGCGGCACCGAGTCCGGGGTGCCAGCCGGCGGGGGCAGCGCGGCGAGGACGGCCCCGGCTAGTTCGCCGACGGTGGCGACGCCGCCCACGTCGGCGAGTGACTGCCTGGCGGTCTCCGCGATCGCGTCGAGCAAGTCGCGGCACCCTGCGTGGGTCGCCCACCCGTCCTGCAGGGCGCTCACCTGCTGGGCCACCCGCGCCCTGGTCACGGTGAGCAGCGCGGCTAGCTCGTTCTGGCTGGCGAAGGGATCGAGCCCAGGGTCCAGCCCGAGCAGCAGGCGGGCGGTGGCGCGGCGCGACGCCGCGCGGGCCGTCCCGGCGTGGGCCAGCAGGAGCTCCGCCGCCGCAACGGGATCGGGCAGCGCCTCGCTAGCTGGCCCCAGCGCCGTCTGGCGATCCTGGCCGCGGCCGGTGACGGCGAGGCCGAACTTGTCCCGCCACTGCCTGGCCCGGGCCTTGACCTCCCGGCGGGTTGCCTCCGCCACCCCGGAGAGGCGGTTCAGCCGCACCGGGTCGACCGCGACCAGATCGCCGACGGTGACCACGCCGTAGGGCTCAAGCGCGGACAGCGCCCGGGCGGACAGCCCGGCATCGGCCAGCGGGGTCGGCGGCTCCGCGGCGGCGGCACGTTCGCCGGCGTCGTCGGGGATGGTCTTGGGGACCGGGGCGAACACCGCCCGCCAGGCGGCAAGGATGTCCGCGGCCGTGTCGTGACGTTCCTTGGCGTTGCGCGCCAGCGCGGTGCGGAAGAACCTGACGACCGTTCGGGCGACGGCAGGATCGAACATGCCGGCCTCGATGGTCGCTTCGTCTCGGACCGACGCAGGATCGGAATAGCCGTCACCGAACCGTGGCGCCGATCCGGTCGCCATCTCGAAGAGCACGACCGCGGCCGAATACCTTTCCGCGGCCGAGTCATGCCGCCCGCCTTCCGGAGAATCGAGGAACGGGTCGAGGTAAGGGTGCGTGCCGGCCGTCACCACGGTAGCTCCGGCGCGGGACAGGGAGAAGTCGAAGAGCACCAGGTGCTTGGCCCGGTCGCCGCGGCCCTCCCGGACGCCGAGGTTGGCGGGCTTGATGTCGCGATGATCGACACCGGCCCGGTCCAGGGCCACCAGCGCCTCCAGCAGGTCGGTGCCCCACCGTTCCAGCAGGTCCAGGGACAGCCGCTCGCGGCCGCGCAGCACCTCGCCTAGCGTCTGCTCACCGGCGCTCTCCAGCACCAGGGCCTGCCTGCCGCCGACGTCGATCGGGCCTTCGATCAGCCGCACCAGCCGCGGGCCGGTCAGCCCGGCGAGCACCCCGGCTTCGTCGGCGATCCGTGCGGCGGCGGCGTCGTCGACCGCCACCTTCAGTACCCGGGTCGCGTCTGGGCCCGAGTCGGCGATAGTCAGGTCCGTGACCAGCAAGCCGACGGCGGTAGACCCGGCGCCGAGGCGGCGTTCAAGCCGGAACCGGCCGTCGATGACCGAGCCGGGGGCTGCCTCCAGCGGGTCGACGACCTCCTCGGCGGGGTCGGCCAGGGACCGCTCCGCGTCGTCCAGCCGTTCCAGGAAGGACCGAACGTCCGGCAGTCGTTCGCTCACCGCGGGCCGGGTCGCCGCGAGGACCAGCGCCCGGACGGAGGACGGCACCTGCGGCAGGTCGGCCGCCAGGTCCAGGCCGCCGTCCCGGTGCAACCGCTCGCGGAGGGCCGCCCGGTCCGACGCGGCCGGGTGGCCGGCCAGCACGTAGTAGGCCAGGGCCCCCAGGGCGAACACGTCAAGCCGAATCCGGTCCGCGTCGCGGTTCCACACGCCTTCCGGGGCCTGGAAAGCCTCGGCCAGCCGCCGGTCCACGTCCACCGCACCCGGCCGCATCATCGCGCTCGGCTGGTCAGCCGCCGGGCCGGCGCCATCAGCGGCGCCCATCAGACCGGTGACCCCGCTGCCGGACAACCCGGTCAGCGCAGGTCCCGCGACCGTGCCCGCGCTCTGCCAGTCACCGACCAGGACCCGCACCCCGCCCTCAGGCAGCGGACGGACCGAGACCGCATGCGGCGTCAGCCCGCGGTGGACAACCCGGTTCCCGTGCGCGTACCTGACCGCCTCGGCGACCTGGCGGAGCAGTGAAAGCTGTTCGGAAGCTGACAAGCTGCCCGCATGGTCGGCCAGCCACAGGTCGAGCCGCTGGAACCGGTCATCAAGCGGGTACACCAGGCCGACGCCGAGTTCGCTGTCCACCATGTCCCGCGGGCGCAGCAGCCGCTCGTTCGACAGCCGCGACATGATCCGGTATTCATGCTCGGCGACCTGCCGGATCTTGGCCCGGGTCGTGGCCGTCGCACCCGGCGGGGTGACCAGGAAGCGGATCCGGCCCCGGTCGGTGGTGGCCACCCGGTGGAACGCCGGCCAGTCCTGCCAGCCGTCGCCTTCCCCGAGCGGATCCTCGTCGATCACCCAGGAGCCGGCCTCACGCTGGCGGCGCTGGACGATTCCGATCCGCTTCATCAGCGCGGCGATGATCTCGTCGCGGTTCGCGCCGACGGACTGCTGGGGGGTGGCCGGCTCAAGCAGCCGCGCAGAGATGCCGGGCAGGCCGGTACCGCTCTCGCTGCCGTCCAGGCCGAACAAGTCTATCCGGGAAGCGGGCGCCAGCAGGCACCGGATGCCGGGGTGGTGCAGGAAGACGGACTCCTGGACGAACGGCACGACCGTGCGGGCCTCGGGGATAGCGGCGCCGGTCTCCTGCGCCCAGCGGATCAGCTCATCCTGGAGCTTGCTGGCCAGTCGCTGGGCCTTGCGCCGGGCGAGCTTGAGCGGGGAGTCCTCGGCCCGGTGACCGTCGCGCCGCCACGTCAGGTCATCACCGCGCAAGGTGCCCGAGTAGTACTTCAGCTCCACCAGGTGCAGCCGGCGCCGGCCCAGCACCAGCAGGTCCACCTCGTGCCACTTGCCATGACCGTCGCGGAACTCGAAGTTCGACCACGCCCGGAACGGCGCGTTCGCCGGAAGCAAGGACCGGAGGAGGCTGAGCCCTTCGGCCTCATGGGTGAACTGGGAGGGGGTCACCTCACTCCAGCGCTGAACCGGCTGCGCCACGGTGCCTTCTCCTCCAGATGCCCGCAGGGGGGTACCCCGCCGGACGACGGGTCCCGAAAGTCCATCTTGCCAGCAGCTACCTGCAATCGGAGAACAAATGATCACCGCTCGCAGCAGAACCCCGGGCCTTGCCCACGCTGGTTCTCATTAATTTACCCTGGTTTGCGCAATAAGTTGGATCTCCTTCGTGCTCAGTAACTGCCACCGCGTCAATCCGCAGGCAGGGACCATAACCACCAGATGCGCGCCGGCCGGCTGCGCACCAGGGATCGGGAGAAAATACCTAAGTCATCCCAGGGAATCTCTATCCCGCCCTCAGGGCGAGTAATTGTCAACGGTCATCGACGGTATTCTTTATACCGGCCACTCCACGCCGGGCGAAGCATTCGCGGCGCCCTGAGGCTATTGGCGGACGGCGCGGCTGTCATACCCTGCGGCCTGCAGTTTGCGGGCTGCGT